>Ga0209181_10004587_pt1 | contig 20409 bp, 20 predicted proteins | sample MAT05_FD_187208 | JGI IMG/M metagenome (GOLD analysis project Ga0209181, IMG submission 187208) | Freshwater microbial communities from Lake Fryxell liftoff mats and glacier meltwater in Antarctica - MAT-05 (SPAdes) (version 2) | ecosystem: Environmental > Aquatic > Freshwater > Ice > Liftoff... | reverse complement strand
GACCTGACGGTGCTACTGGAGTTACTGGACCTGACGGTGCTACTGGAGTTACTGGACCTGACGGTGCTACTGGAGTTACTGGACCTGACGGTGCTACTGGAGTTACTGGACCTGACGGTGGAACAGGCCCCTTTCCTGCAATGGATTTCGCTGATTTCTTTGCGTTGATGCCTGGAGACAATGCAGCTACGGTGGCAATTGGGGGTGATGTCGAATTTCCTCAAGATGGAGTAAATTCAGTATCAGGAAATATTTCAAGAGTATCTGCTTCGAGTTTTAATTTAGCTTTAATAGGAATTTATCAAATTAACTTCCAAGTAAGTGTCACCGAAGCCGGTCAATTGCAGTTAACACAAAATACAACTCCTATTGCAAATTCTGTTGTAGGTAGAGCCACCGGTACTTCACAAATTGTAGGTATGAATTATATCCAAACTACCGTTGCAAACACAGTTATTACTGTAAGAAATGGTTTAAGTGCTTCTGCTCTTACAATTACCCCTATCGCTGGTGGAACTAATTCCGTATCAGCACATCTGCTGATTATGAGAATCCAGTAAGAGTCTTAAAATTGACAAACTAAAATTGTTTTAATCAAACAAAATGATTAAAGCTAAATACTATGTTTATTTGTTAAAATCGACAGTTAGCAATAAAACATATATTGGATACAGCATAGATCCTTGCCAAAGATTAAAAAAACATAATGGATTGCTAAGTGGTGGTGCAAAGAAAACACAAAAAGGGAGGCCTTGGGAACTTGTTTTGTATATAACCGGTTTTGAATATGAAAGAACTGCTCTACAATATGAATTTTGTATTCAAAGGACTAAAAAATATAAGAGAACAACAGGAGTCCGTAACAAAATGTACATTATGAAGTCTCTTCTAACAAAACAAGACAAGATTTGTAGTACAGCTCCTCTCACATCGGAGATGCGTCTTGTTATTTTCTTTATGTCAAGAGAGTATCGTCTGCTCTGGGAATCCTTGTGAATTCCTATGAAGTTAATCCTTACTCGAGACAAGTAGCTCATATAAGATATTTTTTTTTGGTAGTCACACTCCATAAATACATAAAAGATAGAAAGACGACGCCTCTTGAGAATAAAGTTGTAAAAGTTTCTTTCGAGTTTTCTCTTTCTTCTCTTTCGATCAAGTTACTTATTTGGAGACCCATTTTCTTGCTCTTTCTAACTTCTTTTTTGTGTTTAGATCTTTCGATCTAAGTACAGTTTTTATTTTTCATTTTATTTCTATTTGAATATTTACAAGTTGTTATCAATGTTTCTATTTGCCATCTCCTGGCGAAAGATCTCCATCTCAGGAGTCATCGCACCCTCGATCCAAACGGGATACTTGTCGGGAAGAAAGACCTTCTGGTTCTCAGCCAACAACATCTTGGCTGTCTCTGCCTTTTCCATCATACCGTACAGAAGTTGTCTCTCTTCAGTCAAACTCTTAGAGTAGATAAGCATGATCTTAGTATCCGACTTGGTCCCGGTTCTATCCACTCTTCCAGTTCCCTGAACGATGCGACTGTAGTGATAGTCTACAGAGATCAACATCTCACGAGAGTATCCGCCGTGCTTATCGTGGAGCGAGATAGCCTCTGCTCCGATCTGAGGGTTCATGATGATGCACCACGACTTATTACTGTTCTCCTGAAAGTCACGCATGATCTTGATGCGATCTTCCTGCTTGGTTTTTCCGTTCAGGATCTTCGCGTCATTAACAGTTTCACAGAGATAAGGAAGGATGTGATGGTTGATCACATCAACGGGAAGCTTTTTCCACAAAGGATTTTTCTTTCTCAACTCTGTCAGAATAGGTACAAAGTCTTCAGGTTTTTTGGAACGAAAGATAAGTTCCTGCAAAACCTTGTGATGGCGAACAGCAAAAGCACCACAAGAAATAACGAACTTCTTACTAGGGTCTTTGCGATACTCGCTGACCACATATCTCGCGATAGCTGGCAACTTGGCCTCTTCCAACATGGCCAAACCTCTTGCGATATTGGCCATATTCCACACTGCCTTCTCTCCAATCTCGCCGTTGTTAAAGTTAACAGCTCTCTTCAACACTTCCAAACCGTTTTCCATCTGCTGCATACACTCAAGGTCGGTCTCGAGAAAAGCGTTCAGACGAGTCACCTTGCAAGTTTGGATAGCTGCGGGCATAGAGAAAGTCAAAGTCTGTCGGATCACATGTTGGTAGAGAAGAAGACAAATCTCTTCACAACGAGCCTTGGACATCTTTCCGATCACGTTGTCGAACTCATGAGCTCTGTCGGGAAGAAGCTTCTTGCAAACCTGAATCAACTCTCCCAACCCATAACCATCGATCTCATAGTCACGAGTGAAAGGGATGTGGCGAAACATCTTTGGGTTCGTGATAACACCGGCCATCTTCAAAAGGTTTTGTCCGTGTGTTCCCTTCTCTCCAGGAGTAAAGCTCAACAAACACACCTTACAGTTCTTCTTGTACTTCTTGGCTGTGCGAACGAGAGCCTGTGCCGCAAAGGCTTGACTGCTCTCGTTCTTCACATGGTGCATTTCATCAAAGATGAAGAAACAACCTTCCTTGCACAAAGCGATCAACTCGGGTGTTGCTCTCCAGTCCTTCTTGTCATCAGGATTCGCAGTCAACCAGTCGTGTTTCAACCGACCTGACACTCCTCGAAGAGTTGTATAAGTCATCGCCTCCTCGAACTTAACATCCATGGTTTTAGCATGAGCCAACCAGCCATCATCGTTGTGCAGAGAAGTTTCATTCGGAGCCACAAGAAAAGCCTTCAAACCATACTTCTTCTGCAACGAATAAAGGATGTAAAGAGTTGTGATCGTCTTGCCTGTTCCGGTTCCAGCCGTGCTCAAGTAAGAAAAGTTGCCTCTCTTCACAAGCGAGTCCCAAACCTCTTCAACGTGTTGAGTTTGGTGAGGAAGAAGAGAAATAGGACAGTCGTCAAGCATACGCATCTTCTCAATACGCTTCTTTTCAAGGGCTTCTTTCTTCTTTCTCTCGACGACAGTTTCCTTCTTTTCAATCTTTCCTGACGACTTAACAACCTGTTTTCTCATGATTTAACCTGGAAATAAGAGTATAAACGACTCAAATAAGTTAACTAACCCAAAAGTTTAATTAAAAAATCAGTTTTTAAACCCGATCAAGTGGTAAAAGGACGAGTTGTTGGATTTTTACCCTATTTTCTTCTCTTTTTCTTCTTATTTTTGTCCAAAAATATAGTTTGGGAGGCTTTTTAGAAGTATCAGAATTACTGATTATATATTTTATCTCTCCAAAACTATTCTGAAAATGGGTTTCTGATACAACCTCTAAAACTTTTATCTAACTTAAATTTCAGAGTTGAATAGATTACGAAACGAAAAATTAGAAAAAGATAGTTTCGGAGTCTTTTTAGAAGTATTAGCAAAAGTAGATAAGTTTTTCATATCAACCACACTATATTAAGACGAAAAATGCTTTTGTGATACAGTGTTTAGAAAATTGATTTCTAAAATAAAATTAGAAGATCGAAAAATGAAAACTTACTATTCCGACGGCAAAACTTGTTCTGTCATTTTTGTAAAGAATGGTTTATTTACAAAGGATAGTGGGTCTTCCGGGACTCTAACTTTTTACAAATATGATAGGATAGAAAAAGTTTATGTTAGTTTCGAAAAAGAAACAGGAGAAACCTTCCTGACTATTTTGGAAAGGGACGAGGAAGAATATTTCAAAATTTTTAACGTTAGCAATTTTAAGAATCATCTAGAGATTTTCGAAGAAATACAAAAACGTTTAATCGAGTATCAAAATCGAGACTTTACTCCTCTTTTACTTGATATTAAAGAAAGTCTTCTTGCTCTTGTATATGCTCCCGGAGGTTCTCAGTTCGAAACAGCTAAGAAAAGTTTTGAAGAAAATACTAATCATCTCAATTAGATGACAAAATTATGTTAAAACATATATAGAAAATTATTTCTATATAAGAAAGAAGAATGGAGGTCATAGAAGGGCGCAACAAGGAAGTTCGAGAACTTATTGAAGCGTTGCAGGCAATGAAAATGAATAATTCTTCTTTATTAACCACGATAGCCAATTTTGATTTGGTAATTGAAGGTCTAGAAGAGTTGGATAGTATCGTGGAAATGAAGGAAACTAAGAAAAGTATTGTTTCTCAAATTAAGTTTCTTCTCGTCAATACTGTTTTCGATGAGTCCAAAGGAAATTTTGACGGACATATGCTCCACACCGTGATTAGTGGTGGTGCTGGCAGAGGCAAGACGGCGGTTGGTACTGTCTTGGCCAAAGTGTGGACAGGGTTAGGTCTTATTAAGTCTGGAGTAAAAGAAGTAAAGGAAAACAAAGAAAACAAGGAACATAAGACAATTCCTAAAAGTGCTAGTATCACCACAGACAAAATCGAAGATTTGGATCGCCAGATACAATCTTTGTTAGCCAGTGGAAAAATTAAAAACAACATTGTGAAAAAATTACAAGATAGATGTGCGAAAATAAGAGAGACTCTTCGAACCCGAAACTTACAAAATAATATTTACAAAATGAAAACATTAAGAAGAGAATTTGTGAAGAATTTTTCAAAGCCAGATGTCGACATTCTGGCCTATCATAATTGCATAACCTTATTGAATGAAATTATCGAGAGCGAAGAATATAACAAGAATCAAATTGACACCCTTATCGATAGTCGCATTCGAGAAGAAACTGTTGAGTTTAGTATCACTTTTCCTTTAGCCGGGCCTGCCGGAAAGGTAGGAGATAAGATAGAGACAAAAGAAAAAGATGAAAAGACTTGTATAATGGACCAGATTGTTCGAAAGATTGACAAGATCGAAAAGATGGCAATCGATAAACCCGTCGAAAAGCCGATAGATAAGTTGTCAATATCTCAAATCGGTATTGATGAGTTGGCTCCGAAGAAATTTGATATTATCCGAATCGTCAGTCGAGAAGATTTCGTCGCAGGTTACCAGGGTCAATCGACTTTGAAAACAGAAAAGCTGTTAAATGATTCTCTTGGTAAAGTACTTTTTATTGATGAAGCTTACTCTCTTATCACTGATGAAAAAGATTCTTATGGTCATGAGTGTTTGACGGTTTTGAACCGTTTTATGACACAGCATGCGAATGAGATTGTTGTCATTTTCGCAGGATATACCGAATTTTTAGAAAACAGTATCTTCAAGGCTCAACCTGGGTTGAAAAGGCGTTGTACTTGGTTTTTTAATATTGAAGAATATTCCCCGGCCGGTTTGAGTGCCATCTTTTCAAGACAGCTTGCTCGTCATTCGTGGTTAGTAGACGAGAGTATTGATTTGACAAAATTTTTTACAACTCATCGAAAACTTTTCAAATATGATGGAGGAGATACAGAGAAACTTGCCTTCTTTTGTAAAATTCATTACGCGAACAAAGTTTTTAGTGGAGATATCGAAAACAACAAAATTGTAACAGAAGACATTTTAGAAAAAGCCTTGGAGCATCTTCGAACTTCCGAGGCTCCTTCGTCGATACCTTTTGGTATATATGTTTAGTAGTTTCGATAAAATAAATTTCAGAAAGAAAGATAAGATGGACAAGAAAAATACCCTGTTTTGGAAAAGAAATACAAAAGAAGATCGCAAGTCCTTTACCATGGAGCATATTTCGAATATCAATTTAGAAGAGATTGATAAATATATGCAGATTCTTCTTAAGGTAGAACATGGTATATTAGAATTTCCAAAAATAATTCTTCGAGATCCAGGGGCTCAAGACATTTTTGATAAATATGCTTACCGGCCTGACTTTGTACATAAAGATGATTTGATTTTATTACAGCAAATTAATGGAAAAGATTTTATAAATTTAAGAGGTCATTTACTGATTATCTTTTGGTCTTCTCCTTTGTATATGTTGATAATGGCTGCTGATAAAGATTTCCTTATTACTTTAAAAGAAGGATTGAAGGAAGAATTAAATATTGACAAGGTTAACTTGTCGGAAGCCGTTTCCGGTTTGGATCTTTCTAACAATGAGAAAACCATGGTCAAAGAAGTGCTTGAGTATTTAATGACCAAGTTTGACGAAGACGAAATACCATCAAAATAGGTTATCCGGATGACCCTGTAAAGGTCCATCTTAAACCGGAAAAATGATACAGTAAAATATGTCCTTAAAAAGTAAAAACATGCCGGTGCAAACGATAAAACAATCGCCAGGACAATACTCAATTTCGATCTCCACAAGTTTACCATGGAAGAGAAATACCGTGGCGGCGGCTCCCGAGATCATTAAAAGACGGAAGAAAACATTGAAACCTATTATTAATCCGATCTTTGAAAAGTGTGCACAACTCACAGAAGACAATTTCTGGAATGCTACATTTATGGATTGTGCAAGAGGTAAATTTCCTCGGAATTTTTTATTCAAGAATAATCTCCTCGTCCATAAGAAGGGAAGTAAGGTTACAACCCTCGATATTAGCAAGTCTGCTACAGACGTATTTATTTCTACGATGAAGTTTTTTCAAGTAACTGCTGGGATTATGTCAGCCGAAGATCGAAAAAGAATGCAACGTTTGGAAGAGGAGAAAATTAGCGAGACACTGGCTTACGATTATACTTGGAAAGAGATTCGAGCAGAAAAATACAAGGAAATCTTACTTTGTGAATTTATCAACGATTTAACAGAAGAATTCGGTTTGAACAATAATGAAAAAAGGGAATTAACAACTACAATCAAGAAAGGTTTGATGCTAAAATATTTTTCAGGAGATAATATTGTCATGGAAGAAGGCAAAATTACAGAAATTCAAGGTTTGTCGTATAATGACGAAATGCGTTGTCATGAGATTGAGAAAGCTTATATCAAATATTCTGAGAAACAAAGTAAAATTTTAGGTATTGAATCGGAAGACGAAGAAGTAACTCTCATCAAGTTTATTGAGATTTGGAAGAAATTTCTTGAAACACTGGATTCTAAAAGAGCCAAGAAACTCAACAACTTTTCATCTTCACTATTAGCAGAGTCTGTCTTGGAATCTACTCAAGATTATACAGGTGAATAAGTAGTTGTTTTAAAAATGATATTTATTTTGATTATTAGTAATCAAAATGGAAATCCTAACAAGGTTTGAAGATGAAGTTAACACGGTAAGACAATTCCCCGCTCCTTATAATTCTGTAGAGAGTATTCCAGACGAATTAAAAGGGAAATTTGCGTATCGACTTGAAAATATGAATGAGACAGAAAGACAAGCGTTAACTAGAGATGAACTTATGACCATAGAAATCGACTATTCAAATATGCAAAGATGGTACTATCACGTTAAGGAACATACACCAGAATCGATATTTATTTATCTGAGTCTAAGTGAACTCAAGGAGATTCGTAATAAACAGAAAATGTGCATGATTCGAGGCTGGAATACTAAAGACTACGACGATTTAATAAGTATCGAAGAAAAACTAAAAGCTTATTTTCCAGATGAGCCTATTGAGTCCATCTCAGATAAACTTGGTCACTACTTTTTCAAAATGTCGTCAAACTCTCCAAAAGATATCCGCGACGCACCATGTTATGATGAGACAATTCAGTATTATCGATCTCTATGTAATAGCAAGGGCCAATATCGCAAAATGTGCGTCCATTCACCTCGAGAAGTTATTTATTCAATGTGTAATTCTGAAAGATTGTATGCTACGATGAGAGATAGACCTTTAGGTCACTATATAGTTTTAAGGAAATGGTTAGACTCGAATCCAGATATGGAATTTCGATGTTTTGTTTATCGAGGAAAAATTACAGCCATTTCTCAATATCACAGTCAAACTTTCTATCGTTTTACAGAAGAATTGTCTCGCGAGTGTGGAAGAAAGATTTTAAACTTTTGGAATATTATCGGGAAGGATTTTATCACAAAAACTAGAGTAGATTCTTGGGTAATGGATGTGGTAATTTTAAATAAGTCCGAAAAGACTTATCCGGATGGACCTATAGGGTCCATTTTAAATTCCGATGTTAAGATAATTGAATTCAATGGGTTCGGTTCACATCTCATTACCGGCTCTGCGCAATACTGTTGGAAAAGAGATTTATCTCTCATTTATCGAACAGATGATGTTGTAACTCTTCGCCATCTAGTTGATAGAGAGTCAGCCGAGAATCAAGAGAAGACCAAGTATCTTATTCAACAAATTATTCTCTAAAATGATATTTATTTTGATTATTAGTAATCAAAACATGTTGAGATATACAATGCCTAAGACAGAACTAAAAGACTGTGACGAGAAAGCCACTTATGAAAACGGGAGTCTAACTATTACTTTTCATGAAGATAGTATGATCTTAAGTGACTCCGAAAAAAGTCACCAGGATGGACCTAACGGGTCCATTTTGGAAGATAAAATTGAAAAAACAAGTGTCATCTTTCATGTGAAACTATACTATAAAGATATTTCAGAGATTTCTCTAGGTGAAAAAAGATATTCTCCATCTGTAGTTATTTATGCTAACGAGAAATATTCTATATATTCTTTTCTACTTGATCCACTTTGTACTTTGTTAAATAGGAAATTGTTTCTCTTTCAAAAAAGGAGGTTGGAAAAGATAGAAAGCGATATACAAACTCTTCTGTATGCTCCTGAAGGCGGAGGTCCACTATATCAAGAGGCTAAGCAACGTTTCTATAAAAATAGAGCCTCAATTTTGTAGTTCGTTCATTTCTTCATCCAGGATCTTCTCGAAACTTTCCGTAAATGTTGCTGAATCGTCTTCCGAATAAATTTCTTCTTGAGTATCAATATAAACTGTCAAACTCTTATTATCGCCTCTTAAGTATTTTATATCACGGGAATCAAAATAACGCTCCCTACCCTCTTCAAAGATAGTATTTTTATCATCAATTTCAACAGTCCATGTTCCATTCACATTTGCTCTTACAAATCTCCAAATAGAATTATGAATTGCCTTTCCGGCTATGTTATTAAAATTGTAATTATTAAATTTCAGATGTTTTTGAATCGTAACACTATTTGCATCTAAATCTTCGCCTTCGTCCTCATCGTAAAGTCCGTTAATTACTAAAGTTACATCAAAATATTTTGGTTTCGATAGATACCGGTAAAGTTCTTTGTAGGATTGCAGGCCTGGAGGTACTAGATATTTTGGAAACTCTTTTGTAACCTTTTTCTGCCAGAAGAGATCATTTTTACAAATATTCTTATTAAAATCTTTACCTGAAAGACAAAGTGTTAGTAAGTCTTTATTATCAAGCTCAAGAGCCATTTCGATTAAAACATCACGATTCATTTTGTAATGTTTTTTTAAATTCTATCTAAATTCTATCTTGAATACCAATTTCTTCCATCTCTCCTTTGTAAATTTCTATGAGTTGTTCAACTAAAATGAACTCACCGGATTCGTCAGTATTAATTTCCACGTCAGGATCATGTTGCTTGTCTTTTTGTAGGTCATCTTCAACACATTTCCAACTACAGTAACAATATTTCCAACCTCCCATACCTGATGGGCGACGAACAGCATGATACCTATTCGCAATTCTCTTCTGACAAAAAATACAGTTACCAGTAAACCAATCCTCCATAAAATCATTCTCTTCATCGTAGTCAAATAAATTGAAAAGAAACATACGCCCACCTCCGTATTTTGAACTTGGTCCATCATCGTTCAAGTTTTGTCCAACAATGGGATTGGAGGGTCCAAAAATACGAAAAAGTAATTCATCGTTCTGGTTTAATTTATCTTCCTGCTGTTCTTTCAAGATAGGCTCTAACAACATTCTCTTGAGTTGGCGATCGGCAATTTCTTTTCGAATCGCCTTTTTAGCTGTCTCAATTTCTCCCAAAGAGATTCCATAACTAGTTAAGCCTGTTGTCAATAATTCCACGGCTTCGTCATCGGGAATATCCCAATTTATCTTTTTCGAAAGAGTTTTATTCGCTATTTTATCTGCCTGAAATACAAGTTCTTCATGAGATGGTAAAGGCCCACCTTCATAATTTTTCACATAGCTGGGAACTTCTGCCAAAGGAGCTGTCTTGGAAACATTGTCGAAGATGTATTCCTCGACGAGATAGTTTTCTGCTTCTTTAGCTCGATTTTGGACAATTTTGTAGATTTCATGACTTTGATTTCCAAACACCTCGTCCACTTTACCACATGCGACTGCATTTTCCGGAGAAGCGTCATAATCGCACAACTCATCCATCACTTCAAGATAAGTAATTTCAGGATGTTGTAAGATAATAACGGAAATAGCTTCTACAGGGACACTATGCAGTAAAAAGAGTCTTGTGAAAATGGTCAATTTATCCGAATCGGGATACAAGACTTTCCAACGATCCAAGATATAGTCAGTAGCTTCTTTGCGATTCAACGAAGTTGATAAACGAAGAAGTTTTCCCAACAAATCTTCACCGTTATCGGCAACTTTCTCCAAAGGCATAATACGAAGACAGTAATCTAAACTTTCTAGATCATCATTCTTAATACTCTCAACTGTCAATTGCAAAATATTTTTCTCTTTCGACATTTCTTTTCTTATTAGTTATTAAATTAATCAGTTTTTAATAACTTTTGTTATACAGTTTTTCATTAGCTTTTAACCTCTTATCTTATTTTGAAATAAATCTACTAATTCTGAATTACCGTCTTCCTCTGCGATCTCCAAGCCTCTTTCGAAATCGTTGGCCCCTTTCGATATGAAGAATTTCACTAAATCGATCCTATTTGTTCCTGGCGATATCCATAGCTCGATTCCATTCTTCGGCACCTTTAGAGATTGCGTATTTAATTATATCCTTATGTCCTGATATCGTTGCTTCGATCATGACACCATCCCAGTCTATCTTTTTGCTTTTAGTAGCAAAGAATTTGACCAAATCAATATGTCCTCCTCCTGCAACTCCTTCTACAGCACTCTGCCAATCTTTTGCTCCCTTTTTGATAAAGAATTCTATATTTCTATATTAAAATTAGAAACATCATCTACCACTACGGTAATAGACTTCTTCATTTTTAATAACTAAATTTTTTATCAATTTCCACATAAGAACTTTCCCGTTTAATATGGCACCACAAAAATCTCTAACTGACCGGCATTTAAATAAGGAGTCCTACGAAGAGCCTTTTCAAAGACTTCTTTAGTCTTTGGGATCTTTTTAAAAGTTTCCTCATAATAAACAGGAAGTTCATAAGAATCATACATATCCGATATGCTAAACATTCTTTTCTTTTCGTGGAAAGTACGAATAGCTTCTTCTACAGCAGATTCAGAAAGAAAAATATACTCGTTGTGGTCAATAGATTCGCGAAAATGATTCAAGGGAAATTCCGGAAAGGACAAAGATTCAGGAGCGGCACCGTAATCGTCAGCCCTGTAATTTAAACGAATTGCATTCTTTCCATCCCATGCATATTTTCCGTCGTTGCGATAGTCGCTGGCACCTTTGATATGAACCATGTCTCCTCGAAAAATGGGATACTTCCCTGTTTTAATTTCTTCGGTTAAATTACGGAGGAGAGGGTGTAGTGGACGAAACAAAGAATGGTTTTCTATTTCTCGGAGATGCATTTCTTCTGAATCTATTTCCGAGTCATCTCCCTCAAGAATCCCAAGATCCTCTTCTGATAAGCCCGAGGCAACTTCCACAATCTTGCTTTTCTGGGAAATCAAATCGTAGAGTTTTCTAGGATATTTTTCTTTTAATAAAAGATGATCGGGGTAGACAAGATAAATAGAACGAAGAGGAAAATCCTTCTCTAATCTCTTTCTCCAAAAGTTAGTATCTTGGCAAAGTTCCCGACTGTAACGACTAACCTGACAAACAGAAGTAAGATCTGAATAGCTTAAATTGCTTAACATGAGCAAATCGACATCTCGAATTTTACTCCAATACTTTTGTCCTCCTGCATTAAACAAAGGCTTTTTCGCCGGTACATCTTTCTTAGAAGCTTTTGCGTTTCCTTTTTCAATGACATAAAGTCGAGCATCTTTCAGCTTGGCAAAGGTATCTCCCAACTTAACCTTGTCATATTTTGAAGTGGAAAGAACTCCCGGTAACCCTTTACCCTTATAGACTTCCAACTTGTCATAGGAATATTTCCCTTGTTTTTCCACAATTTTCTTAATTTGGCCTATCGTCGTATCTTGACTTACTTCAATTTTAAATTTAGGAGCTCCATCGACTACAATAGTGATTGACTTCATTTTTTATTATATTTTTCTTTCAATTTTATCTAACTAAAAAAACTTTAGTTATAAATTTTCACATCAGACCTTTCCAGCTTCGATACAAGTCTAACAAGGATGTCAATATTCTCATCTTGTCTAAGTTGAGTTCCGACAATCTAAGAAACGTATTAGTTGTCAACAAGGCAAGTAGCAAATATAACTCCGAGTTTTTGTGGTTTAACTTCCAAAGAAAGCATTTCGATTTTGAAAGTGTGCAAAGTATTATAGGTAGACCTTGGAAAGAGTTTTCTTTACTGCTTATCAAGTATTTCGATTTATCCAAGGGAGATTATAATAAAGCTATGAAGTTGGTAGCACAAGGAGGTCATCGCAATTTAGTAGACTTCTTCATCTCAAAAGGTGCCGACAAATGGAATATGGGTCTGAGTGGTACAGAAGGAGGCCATCGCGATTTGGTAAACTTTTTCATCTTCAAAGGAGTCAAAGAATAAACCAACCATGGCCCTGAAAAAGACTTCATGACTGGAAAGTAGAAGATTGAAAACTGTGATAATAATGATTTTGTAAATTGAAATAAAACACTAAAACCCTAAAACATTAAAAGTCTTTTATTTCAGGTAAAATGTCTTTTTTAACTAATAACAAGGATGTTAATATATTGATTTTGTCGAAATTGGTCTTCGAAGATTTGAGAAACGTTTTGATGGTGAATAAGACAACCAACAAATATAATAATAATATTTTGTGGTTGAACCATCAAATGAGAGCTTCAGATTTTAATCTTATGAGAACAGTCATTAAAAGGTCCTGGAAAGATTTTTCTCTACTGCTTATCAAGTATCTCGATTTAGCCAAGGGAAATTATAATGAAGCCATGAAGTTGGCAGCACAAGAAGTTCATCGCGATTTGGTAGATTTCTTCATCTCCAAAGGTGCCAACAATTGGGATTGGGCTATGTATGGTGCAGCAAAAGGAGGTCATCGCGATTTAGTAGACTTTTTCATCTCCAAAGGTGCCCGCTATTGGGATTCGGGTATGCAAGGTGCAGCAGAAGGAGGACATCGCGATTTAGTAAACTTCTTCATCTCCAAAGGTGCCGACAATTGGGATTGGGCTATGTATTATGCAGCATTAGGAGGTCATCGCAATTTGGTAGACTTCTTCATTTCAAAAGGTGCCAACACTTGGGATTCGGGTATGTTTGGTGCAGCACAAGGAGGTCATCGAGATTTAGTAGACTTCTTCATCTCAAAAGGTGCCAACAATTGGGATCGGGGTATGAAAGGTGCAGCAAGAGGAGGTCATCGCGATTTAGTAGACTTCTTCATCTCCAAAGGTGCCAACGATTGGGATTGGGCTATGGAAGGTGCAGCACAAGGAGGTCATCGCGATTTAGTAGACTTCTTCATCTCCAAAGGTGCCGACAATTGGGATTCGGCTATGTATTATGGTGCAGCAAGAGGAGGTCAGTATGGTGCAGCAAGAGGAGGTCATCGCGATTTAGTCGACTTCTTCAAAAGAAAGATGCAAAACCGACAACGATTTTTTCTTAAAACTAATATTTGAAATAAAAAACTTATTAAAATGCAAAGCGCCTTTCCAACTGGAATTAAAGACCTCGATATTCTCTTTTTATCACGACTTAATGATGATAGAGATCTTCTAAACGCTCTCAATATTAATGCAGCAACAAAAAAATATACCAACAATGAAAATTTGTGGAGAAATCGTTTTCAAAGACAACACCCTTCTGATTTTGAATATGTTGACAGTATCAGGAAAGATTCTTGGAAAGATTTTTCTCTACTGCTGATTCGATATCTCGATTTAGCCAAGAGAAATTATAATGAAGCCATGAAGTTGGCAGCACAAGGAGGTCATCGCGATTTAGTAGACTTCTTCATTTCCAAAGGTGCCAACAAATGGAATATGGGTATGCTCGGTGCAGCACAAGGAGGTCATCGAGAGTTGGTAGACTTCTTCATCTCCAAAGGTGCCAAAGGCTGGAATTTTGGTATGCAAGGTGCAGCACAAGGAAGTCATCGCGATTTAGTAGACTTCTTCATCTACAAAGGTGCCGACAATTGGAATTCGGGTATGTTTGGTGCAGCACAAGGAGGTCATCGCGATTTAGTAGACTTCTTCATCTCCAAAGGTGCCAACTGTTGGGATTCGGCTATGCATAGTGCAGCATTAGGAGGTCATCGCAATTTAGTAGACTTCTTCATCTCCAAAGGTGCCCACTATTGGAATTTTGGTATGCAAGGTGCAGCACAAGGAGGTCATCGCGAATTGGTAGACTTCTTCAAAAGAAAGAGGAAAACCCGACAATAACGGTTTTCCTTAAAACTGATTTTATTTGAAATCTAATAAAACATGTTAAAATGCAAAGAGCTTTTCCAACTGGAATTAAAGACCTCGATATTCTCTTTTTATCACGCCTTGATGATGATAAAGATCTTCTAAACGCTCTCAATATTAATGCAGCAACGAAAAAATATACCAACAATGAAAATTTGTGGAGAAATCGTTTTCAAAGACAACACCCTTCTGATTTCGAATATGTTGACAGTCTAAAGAAAAGTTCTTGGAAAGATTTTTCTCTATTGCTTATCAAGTATCTCGATTTAGCTAAGGGAGATTATGATACAGCCATGAAGTTGGCAGCACAAGGAGGTCATCGCAATTTAGTAGACTTCTTCATCTCAAAAGGTGCCGACAATTGGAATTCGGGTATGTTTGGTGCAGCACAAGGAAGTCATCACGATTTGGTAGACTTCTTCATCTCCAAAGGTTCCAAGAATTGGAATAGAGGTATGGAAGGTGCAGCAAAAGGAGGTCATAAGGATTTGGTAGACTTCTTCATTTCCAAAGGTGCCAAATAATGGAATTCTGGTATGCTCGGTGCAGCACAAGGAGGTCATCGCGATTTAGTAGACTTTTTCATCTCCAAAGGTGCCAACAAATGGGATTGGGGCATGCAAGGTGCAGCACAAGGAGATCATCGAGATTTAGTAGAATTCTTCATCTCCAAAGGTGCCAACAATTGGAATTTGGCTATGCGTGATGCAGCATCAGGAGGTCATCGGAATTTAGTAGACTTCTTCATTTCCAAAGGTGCCGACAATTGGGATCTGGGTATGCAAGGTGCAGCAAAAGGAGGTCATCGCGATTTGGTCGACTTCTTCATCTCCAAAGGTGCCCGTGATTGGAATTGGGCTATGCAAGGTGCATCATTAGGAGGCCATCGCGATTTGGTAGACTTCTTCATCTCCAAAGGTGCCATTTGAAAACATTAATCGTGGTTTTCTTGAAAACACGATCAGTTTACCGCGACTTCTATCTTCTCGAAAATTCGATCTGAGTTCAAGGATCACGATTCAGACGAAATTCGGCTTGATAGTTACAATTTATCATCGAGAGATGTGAAGGAATTTTGAAACCTGACCCTCGAAAGTAAAATAACCTTAAATTTCAAACAAAAATTAATATAGATTTCCTTCTATATTGAACTAATAAACCAAAAACAACTAATTCTGTAACCAATGCTATGTTCTAACCCATTTCCAAGTTTGTCCTAGCTCTTAGCTAGTCCTTCACCATTGGTTACAGAATTAGCGACGATTTTAGGGTTTCCAATTTATAAGAGAACTAGATACTATGTTTATTTCCAAAGTTTTGGAAAAAAAGAATACTAGTATCACAAAAGCTATCTTTTCCCAAATCGGTTTTCGCCTAATTAACCAGACAGGGCAGTTATTTGATTATTTTATCTCTTATTCGTGATAAAATATTTTTTCATTTTTGATTTATTTTTATCCGGAAGAATTCTGTTAAATCTCTATGACCTCTTTCAGCTGCATCTTGCATAGCTCAATTCCAGTCGTCGGCACCTTTGGAGATGAAGAATTCTACCAAATCTCTATGACCTCTTTCAGCTGCACCATGCATACCTCCATTCCAATCGTCGGCACCTTTCAAGATGCAGAAGTCTATCAAATCTCGATGGCCTTCTTTTACTGCATAATACACATACCATAATTCCAATCGGTCACTGAATTCAGACGACGTATAAGAGAAAGATCAAACTCTTTCCATGGTCTTTTTATGGACTTTTCATAAGATGAAAATCAGGACTCTTCTGAGAATAACGAAACCACAAAAGTATTGTTATTGTATTTTGTCATAGCTTTGTTAACAGTTAGAACATTCCTCAAATCTAAACAAGATAAGAGTGCTAACGTTTCTACTATTAGTTAAAACATTATACTTTTAATGTTTTTAATTGTCTTTCATTTTTAAAATCTCTTAATTAATGTAAGCCCGGAGCTATCATCTTCTATAAAATATTTTCCTGAGAGATCTTTACGAATTTTATCAGATTTTTGAAAATTTTTCAACTCTCTTTCTTTTTCCTTTTCGGCAATTAATATTAAGGCGGCTTCATCAATATCTAGAAGATCTTTATCTATAATATTAAAGAGAGAGTTTACCTTTTCTAATTCATTCAATACATAAATCGCAAGATTATCATTCATTTTCTTTTTCATCATCAAATCCACGTATGAAATAAGTTTTGCGTATGCATTTTCCGTATCAAAATCATTCTTTAAGACATCTAAAATATTCTGATAAATTTCATTTTTCTCACTTTTCTCATTTTTCTCATCCTTAAATACCTTGTAAAATTTTTTCGAGAGTTTATTGTATAATAAATGTAAATTTATAAAGTTCTTTTTCAATAAAACAATTTCCTCATCGTTATATTCAAAAAGACGCCTATAAGATTTACTCAATAAATACATTCTTAACAATTTATGGTTATGTGTAGTCTCAGAAAGCCTTATAACATTTCCTTCAGATTTGGATATTTTTTCACCATTTATGTTCAAAAAGTTCATATGAATCCAATAATCGCCGTAAATTTGTCCGGAAAAAGCTTCAGATTGAGCAATCTCCGATGAATGATGAGGAAATTTTAAATCGCAACCTCCCATTTTTATATGGACCTTCCCTAAATGTTTATCTGCAATTGCACTGCATTCAATATGCCAACCGCATCTTCCTTTTTGAAGTTTTTTCCCGAATTTTATTTCTTCGTTGTCTTTGATTTTCCATAAAACAAAATCATTTTTATTTCTAATATCATCAGATCTAATTATTTCTCTTCCAGAATTATATTCGCTCGTGTCTATAATTGGAATAAACGGATTATTTACAATCGTTGTCGTATCAAAATAAATTGTTCCGTCTTTAGATTTGTAAGCTTTCTTTGTTTCCAAGAAAAATTCAATCATTGTTTCAATATGATCGACATTGTCGGTAACTTTATGAATATTTTGTTCGCCGTAAGATGTTATTCCCATCTTAACCATGTCAGAATAAAAATTGTCAGTGAAAAAATTTGTATAATTTAACAAAGATTCATGTGTTTGTTTGGGAAGGCGAGAAATAATCTTATCGTCTATATCCGTAATGTTAATAATATGTTTTGTCTGGTAACCTAATTTTTGTAAAAATACAATGATAAAATCCGACCAAATAAATGTTTTCAAATTTCCTAAATGAACATAATCATAAACCGTAGGTCCACAAGTATAGATATTTATAGGTTCTGTACCATGATTGAAGATTTCCACCTGTTTACTCCGTGAATTATAAAACTTTAGCATTTAATATTTAAATAAATTTTATTAGAAATCATTTTTAATATATTGGAGAAACTCCAATATAATTTATCTTTTTAGAGTTTTCGTATTATTCACTTTTTTATCTTACTCTGAAGGAAGTCTGCTAAATCTCTATGACCTCCTTGCGCTGCATAATCCGCAGCCAAATTCCAATCGTCGGCACCTTTGGAGATGAAGAAGTCTACCAAATCTCGACGACCTCCTCTTGCTGCACTTCGCATAGCCCAATTCCATTTGTCGGCACCTTCGGAGATGAAGAAGTCTACTAAATCTCGATGGCCTCCTAATGCTGCACCTCGCATACCCATATTCCAATCACGGGCACCTTTGGAGATGAAGAAGTCTACTAAATCTCGATGGCCTCCTAATGCTGCACCTTCCATACCTCTATTCCAATTCTTGGCACCTTTGGAGATGAAGAAGTCTACTAAATCGCGATGACCTCCTTCTGTTGCACCTTCCATACCCCTATTCCAACTGTTGGCACCTTTGGAGATGAAGAAGTCTACCAACTCTCGATGACCTCCTCCTGCTGCACCTTGCATAGCCCAATTCCAATCGTTGGCACCTTTGGAGATGAAGAATTCTACTAAATCACGTTGACCTCCTTGTGCTGCCAGCCTCATAGCTTTATTATAATTTCCTTTGGCTAAATCAAGATACTTTATCAATAGTAAAGAAAAGCCTTTCAGTGACCTTTGCTTTGCTTTCATTACTACCTCGAAATCTAAAGGATATTTTTTTTCAAGACGAATTCTCCAAAAGGTTTCATCGTTAAGATACCTATTAATGAGTCTATTTTTAGTTGCCAAAGACAAAGTGTTTAAAAGTTCTCTGTCATCAAGACCTAACAATAGAAGACGATCCAAATCTGGATTCCCTGTTGGAAAAGTTTGTTTGTCTAACTCCATTTTATAAAAGTTTTTTAAATTTCATTTCAGAGATATTTGGAAAACTATTCTAAAAGATTATAGAAATCATGTAATCCTTTACGAAAGAGTTTTTCTCCAATATAATTTGTGTTTTCGTATTACTATTCTTTTAAAGACGCTTCTACATTGATTGTAGAAATCATGTAATCCTTTACGAAAGAGATTTCTTTCTCACTACATGAAATCGAATTCATATACATTTCTCTGGCGAAATGTATCATAAGCTTTGAAGGATCGATGGTCAATGAAAACCATCCTTTTGTTCCTGAACATTGTAAGACGTCTTTATAAAACACGTATTCTGTAAATACAATCTCGTAAAACTTTTCATCTAAAAACTTTATTAGTCCTGGTGTCTCTATGTTCTTTAACAAATCTAAAAATGAAGAACATCTTCTTGCTTCAATTTCTTCTCGAATTTCTTTGTATCTTTTTATCAAGTCTTCATTTGTCCAAGATTTTACATCGATTGCCTTTGTAATCACGATATTCCACATATCTCGATTCATTTCGGATTAAAATTTTGTTCTTTCTTTTGTTATTTCATTTTTGAATTCACTTCATATTGGAGTTTTCTCCAATATAATTTATCTTTTTAGAGTTTTAATCGTCGATAGCTCTAGATCTCCAAAATTGCCAACAATTGGGATTCGGCTATGGAAGCTGCAACAGAAGGAGGTCATCGCGATTTAGTAATCTTCTTCATCTCCAAAGGTGCCCGCGATTGGAATTATGTTATGTATAGTGCAACAGAAGGAGGTCATCGAGATTTAATCGACTTCTTCAAAAGAAAGATGCAAACCGACAATAACTGTTTTCCTTAAAACTTGAAAAAAACTTATTAAAATGCAAAGAGCTTTTCCAACTGGAATTAAAGACCTCGATATTCTCTTTTTATCACGCCTTGATGACGATAGAGATCTTCTAAACGCTCTCAATATTAATGCAGCAACGAAAAAATATACCAACAATGAATTTTTGTGGAGAAATCGTTTTCAAAGACAACACCCTTCCGATTTCGAATATGTTGACAGTATCAGGAAAGATTCTTGGAAAGATTTTTCTCTACTGCTGATTCGATATCTCGATTTAGCCAAGGGAGATTATAATACAGCAATGAAGTTGGCAGCACAAGGAGGTCATCGAGATTTGGTAGACTTCTTCATCTCCAAAGGTGCCAAGAATTGGAATAGAGGTATGGAAGGTGCAGTATTAGGAGGCCATCGGAATTTAGTAGACTTCTTCATCTCTAAAGGTGCAACATATTGGAATTTGGGTATGAAAGCTGCAGCACAAGGAGGTCATCGCGATTTGGTAGACTTCTTCATCTCCAAAGGTGCCGACATTTGGGATTTTGGTATGGAAGGTGCAGCACAAGGAGGTCATCGCGATTTAGTAGACTTCTTCATTTCCAAAGGTGCCGACGATTGGAATTTTGGTATGGAAGGTGCAGCACGAGGAGGACATCGCGATTTGGTCGACTTATTCATCTCCAAAGGTGCCGACGATTGGAATTTGGCTATGGAAGGTGCAGCACAAGGAGGTCATCGCGATTTAGTAGACTTC
>Ga0209181_10004586_pt1 | contig 20410 bp, 18 predicted proteins | sample MAT05_FD_187208 | JGI IMG/M metagenome (GOLD analysis project Ga0209181, IMG submission 187208) | Freshwater microbial communities from Lake Fryxell liftoff mats and glacier meltwater in Antarctica - MAT-05 (SPAdes) (version 2) | ecosystem: Environmental > Aquatic > Freshwater > Ice > Liftoff... | reverse complement strand
CACAACAAACCCCAAAATCCCCAAATAACCGAATCAACGAACAATTGAATATTCTAAATCAATTGATATTCAGCCAAATTCATAACATATTTATGAAGACTAGCCAGCTTAAACCATACGGTTTGATACGCCATTGGATCGGTTGGATTATTGGCCAGATTGTTCCAGGCATCCGTCCAGTAGTAATCACTCATTTGACCGGAAAGGAGAATGCTTTTAAGAAATGTCTTTTTCAACAATGAAATCGGCATGGGTAATAATAGCCCCAACACATCGTCGATCAGCGCATTTGGGTCGCTTGGATTGGAGAACTGAGCAGCAAAAGCTACGTGGTTAATAATTAGTTTTTCAGACCCTACATCTGCCCCGGCAAAAGCCAGGACATCCGTGATTATGTTGCGATTTCGGATGGTATCGCTACTGATCCAGACTCGATAATAATTTGGCGATTGGCGGTATGCTTGCCAGCCTGCTACATTAGGCGGGTCGCCTGGCAACATTTGTAGTGCGCCACAGAAATAGTTGATGCTAGTCCGAATGGAGTATTGATCAAGTAGTGTAGGGCTTGGAAGACTCAGATTGTAGTTGCGCAAAAGCCCAATAGTCAGATCAAGGGGGTTTTTGATTTGGCAGCCTTTGTTTGCGGCATCAAAAAAATGCTCGCTTAAAAGCAACGCACGTATCACCGGGAGGATTTCGTAGTTGTTGTCTCGGAAAATCTGTGCCAGGGGCACAATCACCTCATTTTCTACCTGCGCATCAATTTTGTAGTATATAAAAAATCGGTAAATCTCCCTGCAAATGAATAGGGAGACTTCCTCTTTCTGAAGAATCATATTTAGGAGCGCATCTAGCTCTGTATTGCCATTGCTGCTTCCAGCTATTTGTGTATTGTTGTAAAAGGAGGAAAAGACTTTGTAGCCTTGATCATGCAAATTTTGGTAAAAAACAACTTCTCCATTGGCATCAAAAGTCCAACCCGTGAGTATCCGAGCTGCAACTACCACATCGTCTTCAGAATAAGAATTAGCAGATTCCTTACCTACCATGAAAAGCTCTTGCAATTCGCGCGCATAATTTTCATCCGGGGCGACCACATTGTTGAGATAGCCGTTGAGAAAATAGAGCATGAGCGGGTCAAGGGTCACCGCTTTTACAAATGCCTTAAAATTACCCAGGGCATTATCTCTAAGCATTTCATTGTGTTTATAAGCTGCTTTCCCGCTGAATAATGCTTCGGTTTTAGTGGCAAAGTGGTTGTGCCAAAACAGAGTCATTTTCTCCTGGATATTGGCCTCTCCTTCAATCATCCGATTAGTCCACCAGCCGCGCCAGCTTTCAATGCGGTAGCCTTCTGCATTCACATCGTAAGGGGCGTTGATCCAGGTATCGCCGGAGGCAACCTTTGGATCAATGTAAAGATTCTGCGGGTCGTAATTATTGTAATTATTGATCGGAGGGTCAGGAGGCGTAGTCGGCACAGTAAGCATTGCATCAACAGCAGCCTCAGCGTTTCCAAGAGCTAACATCTGATCCAGATCTGCTTTTTTGAGTCCAAAAGTGGTGCGTCGGAGCAAGTGAGCCGCTTCGATTTTGGTCCAAGGACCCTGATAGGGATCTAGGCCACCTAATAGGGTGATATTAGAATCTAGGTCTGGCATTTCGCCTGCCGAAACTTCGGCGGGTAAATCAGCCAAATGTTCAATTCGAACACCTGAGCCAGGGACAGTCATTTTTTCAAAGAACTGTCGTCGAGAAAGTATGAAATCGCCCATAATATGAAAGTGGGTAAGTTGGTGAGTGGGTGAAAAAATCATAAAAAGACCGGTGCGATCCTTAGGAACGCGGCACCAATAACTTAGTCATTTTAGGTCAACCATTTTTTTATCAGACAACCCTATTTTTCTGCGAATAGTGGGGCTATTTAAATAAAAATAGCGGCCGTATGATGGAACAAAGGGTGGCATCAAATGACTAAGTTATTGGTGCCGCGTTCCTAAGACGGGACAAGATGCGAAAATGTTATTCCAAAGTGTGTTAAATTTTTTGCGTTGAATCTGCCCCGAGTATGGAGAAAACATAAATAAAACACGCACGTGATGGGTATTTTAATTGTAAACCCACTAAAATTTTATCTAATTTAAAAACCAGATAGGGCTTATGCTTTTCTTTCGCAAAAAAAATTACCGTTCCAGGCAACCTTTAGTTTCAATTTCTTGAATAGACTTTTGACGGTGAAAAACAATGAACTGCAACACATCCTGGCTGGCTGCCGGAACAATGACAGGGGCAGTCAAAAGGCATTGTATGACCAATTTTATGGTTATGCGCTGTCTGTGGCATTGTTGTACTGTAGTAAAGATACAGAAGCCCGGGAAGTATTAAATGATGCTTTTCTCAAGGTTTTCACTAGTATTGATCGCTACGACAATGCACACGCTTTCACCACCTGGCTACGAACTATCGTGGTACGTACAGCGATTAATCATTACCATAAACACCTGAATGATCTTGAATTGCAGGATCTGACAGAGGGGCTGGATCTCAGTGTAGAAGATGATTATCTCTCAAAAATGGCTGTAGAAGAGGTAGTGGCCTTGATTCAAAAACTGTCGCCAGCTTACCGTATCACCCTGAATCTTTTTGCGATCGAAGGTCACACACATGCTGAAATCGCTGAAATACTTGGAATCTCTATTGGAGCATCCAAGTCAAATCTTTCCAAAGCGCGAACCAAATTGAAACAATTGATGACCAATGAATTGATATTCAAGAACGCGTTCCTTAGGAACGCGACACCTTAAAAATATGGCAGACAAACACTTTTTTGACCGATTGAAAGCTAAAGTATCGGAGTTAAAGCCCTCCGAGAAACATCAAAATAGCGACTGGATGGCACTTGAGGGTCGCCTACAGGCGGCTCTTCCACATCAACCACGCCAACGTCGGAGAGCAATTGTACTACCCTTTTTACTGCTCACTGCCTTGCTTTCAAGCAATGCAGTATGGTGGCAGTCAAGTCGCAACGATCGGGCCGCGATAATTCAAATGGCGGCACAGGTAGCAGATTTACAAACCTCGATTTCAAGAAAGGATGTCGTACCAGGCGTCATCGTTCGCGTCGATACCGTATGGCAGACCATGTATGTGAAGCAATGGGCCGGAATTCCAAAAGAGTCTACTAGATCGCTGGCGGCAACAAATTTTAAAGACTCCAGGCTTCTAGCACTTTCCTTCCCACTTGGCACAGGACATTCTGTTGCTCTAGAGACTGCAAATTCTGCACCAAAGTCTTTGGTGGCCAAGGAGGCTGTTTCGACTTCTGAGCATGCAGATTCTATCAAACAATGGTTCAATTTAACCAATATAAAATTGCCTCCTGCGCCGTTGGTTCAATCCTCGGAGTTCGTACTTCTTAAGCCTAAAACCCTAGATATTAGTGTCTTAAAAGCAGAAAAAACGACTGAAATTTTTGGTCAAAACCTGCTGAAATCCCTTCGCCCCAAGTTTTTAAAAGTTGGCTCAAGCGCGGGCTGGCTTTATGCCAATAGTTCAGGACTGATGCATGAAGGAGGGTTTTCTTGCAATGTGCAGGGCGAAATCGGACTAACGCGACACTGGAGTATAACCACAGCTTTTAGCATGGGTCGAGTGCATTATAAATCACACACTCAAGAAGCTATTTTAGGGGCTCCAGCATTGCCCATGCTACCTTCTACGGATCACCATTTTGCAGAAATGGATGTGACCGGGCAAAAAATTCGACAATTCGACCTCGGCTTGTGCTACACCTTTGCGCAGCCGGGCAAGCCTCGCCCCTTCCTTGGAATTGGATGGGGCGGCCAAACACTACTGCCCTTCACCATCGAATATGAAATCAAGCATGAGCTAAGTGGAATGATTGAAAAGGGCGTTTTTGAAGTGACAAACCGAATAAAGATGCGGAACATTTTTGGGCTTACCGGAGGATTTGAAATCCCGATATCCCCACGCATCGACTTGAACATGGAAGGCTTTTATCAAAGGCAATGGAAAAAGCCGAATAAACAAGCCCCTGATTTGACCGGAATTCGAGCCGGGTTGAGTTGGTTATTTTGATTAAAATCTAATGTTTCACTAACTAAATATTGAATAATGAAGTGTTTATCCTCCTTTTTTCTGCTTTTGTTTGTCTTTGTTTCGACAGCATTTTCGCAAACCAACCAAGTTGTTTTCTCCTTTGACCATCAAGCGGGAGCAAATCCTCTGGTGCTCAACCAAACGGTTTTTACTATTTGGAACAACAAAAAAGTAATCCTTAACCGCGCTGAATTTTACATCTCTGAGGTTGAAATTCACCATCCTGATGGGATGATGATGCCACTCACTGATCAGTATCTGCTGGTGAACGCCAAAAACCCTGCCGCTGAATTCGACCTTGGCACCTGGCCAGTCGAAGCCGCTCACGGCGTTACACTGCACCTTGGAGTACCTGCAACAGTCAATCACAATGACCCTACTACTTGGCCTAGTGATCACCCGCTTGCGCCACAAAATCCAACCATGCACTGGGGATGGTCTTCTGGCTACCGTTTTATGGCCATTGAGGGCAAGGTGGATAATAACGGTGACGGCGTCCCTGAAACTAGTTTTGAGTTTCACAACCTGTTTGATGCACTCTATAAAACCCTTGAAGTAACAGGAACAAAAGAAGCTGAAAGCGGAGTGTTGCACATGCACTTTGTATTGGATTACGCCCAACTTTTCAAAAATATGCCGATGACTGGCAACCTGATCCAACACGGAGGTGCTTCGCTGAATGTTGCCATGATGAACAACGCTGCAACGCAAAATTTTATCGTTTTGCCAACCGCTTCTGCTACCAATGAAGTGCTAATCAACTCGCTCAACATCAAGGCTTCGCCCAATCCTTCCGATGCTGAAACGCTCTTGGAATATAGCCTCCCGGCTTCCGGTTCACTTGATTTTACGCTGACCAACACGCTAGGCCAAACAGTGCGCAGCCTCAATGGACTATCCGTTTCTGGCACAGTTCGTTTGGAAACGGCTACGCTTTCAACGGGCATATACCAGTATGCTTTTTATGAAAATGGCAAGCTATTAGCGCGCAAACAGTTAATAGTCAAACACTAATGTGATAGCATAGCCGTGCCGGGACTTTGAGTCCTGGCACGGCTTGACGCTCCTAGCCATGCGCAATTTCCTCCCTTTGTTAGTTTACTTGTTCCTCTTTCTGGCGGCTTGTCGGAAAGAAGAACAGATACCCGTGGAACCGCCGGAGACGGATGAATATGTGCTGCGCGTCCCGGCGGGTTTCCCCTTGCCAGACATCCCGGCAGACAACACACTAACCAAAAGTAGGGTTGAATTGGGTCGGCGGCTTTTTTACGATCCTGCATTATCTGCTGACAGCATGCGCTCCTGCGGCTCCTGTCATGCAGCCTATCTTGCATTTTCTGACAGTACTGCGGTGAGTCTAGGTATTGAAGGCAGACTTGGTTCGCGCAATTCGCCGACCTTGGCGAATGTGGTATACCAGAAAAAACTACTTCGCGAGGGTGGCGTACCAACCTTGGAAATGCAAATTCTGGTGCCAATTCAGGAACACAATGAGTTTGATTTCAATATTTTGCTCGTAGCTGAGCGACTGAATCGAATGCCGGAATATGTCACCATGGCCAAAAAAGCCTACGGGCGTACGCCAGACGCTTTTGTGATCACCCGTTCAATCGCAGCGTTTGAGCGGACACTTTTGAGCGGAGATTCTCCCTACGACCAATACAGCTTTCAAGGGAACGCTAGCGCGCTTTCGGCTACTCAAAAACGAGGTTTTGAACTATTTCAAAGCGAGCGGTTGAATTGTTCAGCCTGCCACGAAGGCTTCCTTTTTACCAACCAGGATTTTATGAACAATGGCCTTTATGAAGTATATCCTGATTCTGGACGCATCCGTTTGACTGGTTTGGAAAGCGATCGTGCAGTTTTCAAAGTGCCAAGTCTTCGCAATATCGCGCTAACCGCGCCATATATGCATGATGGCAGCTTGCCGACTTTAGAGGCCGTGATTGACCATTATCAAACAGGAGGAAAGGCCCACCCGAACAAAAGCCCCTTACTCAAATCATTCACGCTGACTGCGCAAGAACGAGCGGATTTAATTGCGTTTTTACACAGTCTTAGCGACCATAAATTTATTAATAACCCTGAATTTAGAAACTGAATTGCCCTAAGTACCAATGAAATAACAACTTGTTACTTTCAACTGATTATGAAAAAAATACTGTACCTTTTTTTTGCGATTTCTTACTTCTTCGTCGCCTGCGATCCGATAGAGCCTGTAGAAATACCTGCTATTTACGATCCAACGCCTTATGACCTGAAAATTGGCGATTTCCCTACGCCTGACCTGCCTGCCGACAACAAGTTGACCGTTTCAGGCGTACAGTTGGGACGTATGCTTTTTTATGAGCCATTACTTTCCAAAGACGGCTCCCAGGCTTGTAGCGACTGCCATAAACAGCAGGACGCTTTTTCAGATATCCGCCAGTTCAGCATCGGAGTAGAAATGCTGCCCGGCGATCGTCAGGCGATGGCCGTGATGAATCTGGCCTGGCACCAAAACGGTCTTTTTTGGGACGGTCGCTCACCGCACGTGCGAGATCAAGCCTTAGGCCCGATTCAGAATCCGCTGGAAATGAACGAGACGCTGCCCAATGTGGTCACAAAACTTACGGCAGATAAAAATTACACCGACCAATTCATCCGGGCTTTTGGCGATCCATTAGTGAGTTCAGAACGCGTTGCACTAGCTTTAGAGCAGTTCATGTTGAGTATAGTTTCCAGCAATGCTAAATATGATCAGCACCTTCGCGGCACTGCAACGTTGACCGCAGAAGAGGAGCGCGGTCGAGTGATTTTTTTTACTGAATTTGACCCATTTGGTAGTGCTAAGGGTGCGGAATGCTTCCACTGCCACGCAGGCCACAATTTCACTAACGACGAATTTATGAACAACGGCCTCGATACCGATGCGAGTATGACAGATGAGGGCCGAAAAATGGTGACCAATGATCCTGCTGACCGAGGGCGATTCAAAGTGCCAAGCCTGCGTAATATCGCACAGACTCCTCCCTATATGCACGACGGACGTTTTGCAACACTGGAGGAAGTGATTGACCATTACGATCATGGTGTTAAAAACGCTTCGACTATTGAGTTTATCCTTCAATACAATCTGCAACCAGGAGGACTGCAAATGACTGTGCAAGACAAGGCAGACTTGCTTGCGTTTTTGAAAACGTTGACAGATGCTGATTTTCTGACGAATAAAGGGTACGCCAAGCCCGAGTAATTCAAATCCTTTTTTGTCAAAAAATGTTTCGAATAAACATCCCTTTAAATTAGGCCCAGCCCTTCGCTAACTGAAGCTGACCTGATGGGACTACGACAGCCATCTCTTAAGAATAGCATAATGAAATTCAAGCTTTTATATCTCGCACTCGTCCTTTTGCACTGCTCGCTAAGCGCACAAACTACCCTGCACTGGTCTAATTCACTCGTAGTAGACTCTACAGTAAGACCTATCACCTCCCCGCGCATTGTGCTGTTGCCCAATGGCACACCATTGGTCACCTGGGGTATTAGCGGCGATTTTGTTAACTCGACTTCCCAGATCTGGTGTTCCCGCATGGAAGATGGAGCATTTACTGCACCCATTGGCGTCGTACAAGCCCCTGAGGAGCCGCTTTTGTATGGTTTTGGCGGTTATGATGTGGCGGTATCAGATAGTCAGGCATTCGTGGTATTTGAGCAAAACCAACAGGGCATTTCTCTGGCAAGATCGGATGATGGAGGCCTTACTTTTGGTTCTCCGAATCCTGTGCAAGGCGCAATTCAAGGAGGCTATGCAATTCTGTCGTCCATAATCGTAGATGGAACCGGCAATCCGGTGGTCAGTTACATCCAATACAAAAACGGAACGGCTTCCTACGAGGTGCGGCGATCTTCAGATGGGGGTTTCAACTTCGATGCATCCGTAGTGGGCAACGCGCCCGCACCCGGCGGCGCCGTCTGCGAGTGCTGCATCTCTGACTTGTTGGCTTCTGGAGATTCAATTTGGTTACTGTTTCGAAATAATAACCAGAACCTCCGGGATATTTGGGTAAGTCGTTCCACCGATTTGGCGGCTACGTTTAACACGGCTACCGATGTGGATGCAACAGACTGGTTGTTAGACTTTTGCCCCGTGGCAGGGCCGCGTATGGCGCGCTCGGGCGACAGTCTGGTTATTATATGGATGAGTGGGGCTACAGGTACAGGCCGTGTATACCTCAACACCTTGCATTCCGGCACAATGCAAGCGGGGGTACAATTAGATTTCCCTATACAGTCCGCACCACAAACAGCTCAAGGTCAGACTGATGTGACCGCTTCGCAGGATACGATTGGAATGGCTTTTGTAGAAAATTCTAAAGAAATTGTGTTTCATTTTTCCACAACAGGCACCACAGGCTTGGCGAATCAAAGCACTCGTTTCGCAGTGCCAGACCATACACTGCATTTGCCTTCGCTGGCATTCCGCAACGGGGTTTTTCATCTGGTGTATTCGGATGCGACTTCTGGCCAGGTATTATACCGTCAAGGGGTTTTGAAGGGTAGCAGTAGGGTGGAAGCGGTGATCAATCATGGAGCCATATCAGTGTTTCCAAATCCTGTTGTTAATGGCGTTATAGTAGTAAAAAGTACGGCTCCCGAATTGCAGGAAATTTCTATTTTCGATGTTTTTGGGCAAAGGATATTGGAGCAAAAAGTCGAGGGCTTCGAGGCAATTATACCCGCAAACCAACTCCCCAAAGGCGTATATTTTTTAAAAATAAAAACCCAGCAAGGAGCGGCATCACAGCAGATAGTCATCTGGTGAGTTCGGCAGTGCCCTGCGTTATTTTGAAAGAAATAGAGGAAAGGGGGCAGGTAGCTTGTAAACGGGACCAGACTACTTGACCGTTTAGGGCAACTTAAACTCCGTCTTCACTAATTCCACAATCTCTGCCTCCTGCGGCAAAAAAAGGGTCATTTTCGTTTCGGTCAGGGCCAATACTTGCACGTCCCATTTGTCCACCCAACTTGCCCCTTGCATGGGCAGGTGACCAGGCGGATAAATATCCAGGCTCATCGTGCTGAGCGAAAACACATAATGCCGCGATTCGGGGAAGGAAATGAGGCCAGTGGCGGCATCTTTATTGTACAAAGCCAAGGTGCTATCCGCAAAAAAAATCGCGAAATAGGGCGTTCCAATGGCTTCAGCGATGCGATTTACCTCTTTAGTGCTGTCTCGCATTTCCCAGCGTTCAAACTCCCGAGCACGGCGTTTGCTATATTCATCCGAGGCTTCGTAGTCATAACCGAACCAGGTTCTGGCGCGTTCTTTTTGCACATGACGATAAACTTCATGGGCTTGCGGCAGAGCGGGTTTCTTTTTGTCTACTTGCAAACCCTGTTCGGCATATTGCAATACTTCCCAGCGGCCAATTAGAGTAACTGGACTGGAAGATTGAGCACTAACTACGAAAAAGACTCCCAAAGAGAGCGCAGAAATTAGCAGAATTCTAAACATGATAATTTAATTTTATAATCCCAAAGCCTCCCGTTCTGCCTTTTTTAAAGATTTGGCTACCAGATCGTGAGAGTGGTCGATCAATTCCCGGAGCATTCGGCCATCCAGGCTGCCTTCGAAATCGACCGTATTCCAATGTTTCTTGTTCATGTGCCAGCCAGGCTGAATTTCAGGAAATTGTTCCCGAAGTTCTACGGCCCGGTCGGGATCGCATTTTAGATTGACCGTAAATCGTTCACCATCAAGTCCGGTCAAAGCAAAAAGCTTTCCGCCTACCCGCATGACCAGGGTGTCTGGCCCAAAAGGAAAATCCTCTGAGCTCGCTTTTTTGGCCAGGCAATATTCTCGGAATTGCTCGATATCCATGTCAAAATGGTTTTTTTTAAGCACTAAGAAACTATGTGGTTCAGGTCACACTACTGCTTATATTTTTGCTCGAAACGCTTATAAAGTTGCTTGTGCTTATTGTCCAAATTGATGGTTCTGCCTTGAATAAAAGCAGCTGTCACTTGACAAGAACGCATATCCAGCGCATCGCCTTCGGAGATAAACAGGGTGGCATCTTTACCGATTTCGAGCGAACCACAGGTTTTGTCAATACCTAGAATTTTAGCCGTATTCAAGGTCAAAGCACTAATAGCATCCTCTTTGGAGAGGCCAAATCCAACGGCTTGTCCAGCCTGAAATGCCAGGTCGCGCTGCCGCCAAAAACCCTCATTCGAGAAAGCGAATAGCACCCCTTTTTCTTGCAAAAGTGTTGCAGTTTTGAAGGTTTGAGCCACGTCTTCATCTTCTCTGGCGGGCAAACTCTGTGTCTTGCCAAGGATAACGGGCACCTGGTGCATTTTCAAAAAGTCTGCCACCAGCCAAGCATCATTAGCCCCCACTAGCACTTTTTGAATACCAAAATTTTCAGCAAAAAGCACCGATTCTTGTATCGTTTTGGCATTGTCGCTGTGGAGATAGAGCGTAGTTTTTTGATCAAAAAGACCGCGCATTGCTTCAAAGCGAAGGTTTTTTACTTCAGGTACTGTTTGTTGTGCGTAGGCCCGGGCTTCCTCAAAAAATCGGCGGAGCGATTGCACCTCTTTTTCATACTGATCATTTTTTTTTATCTCTGGATTTCCCGATTCCCAACTACCGAAGTTACGCATCTGAGGCCAATTAAGGTGCAAGCCTTCGTCCGAACGATAAGCCGCGTCTTCCCAGTTCCAGGCATCCAGTTGCACCACAGTAGAAGAGCCAGAAATCGTACCACCCTGTGGCGTCACTTGTGCCAATAAAACACCGTTGGAACGTACCGTGGGTATCACCTCAGAATCCGCGTTGTACGCCACCAATGCTCGAAGATTTGGGTTGTATTGGCCAATATCTGCGTAATCCACGGTAGCTCGTGCAGCTTCGATTTCAACGAGCCCTAAGGTGGTATTGGGTGCTATGAAGCCTGGATAAACATGTTTGCCTGAAGCATCATACACGGTGCTATATTTTGTGCGGTCAATGCGAATGACGGTTGCATCGGCTACCAGAGTCAGTTTGCCGCGCTCAAAACCGATGGCACTGTTTGCGATAACCGAGCCGTTGCCCAAATGCGCCGTTGCCCCCAGGATCAGGATGGAACCACTTTGAGCGGGTGCCGGGGTAGGATTTTGAGCAGAAGCAACACAAGAAAAGGTGCTTAAGATTAAGAAAGGGAGGGACGAGTACAAAGACATTGCGATGCTGGTTGAATTTTTGTGGGGCAATATTAACCAAGTACCTTGAAATTTAGCGGGATGTTTTGCTCCTGATACTGATTGGAAACGAAATGAATTTCGTGGTACATTAACGAAATGAATTTCGTGATACATTAACGAAATGAATTTCGTGGTACATCAACGAAATGAATTTCGTGATACATTAACGAAATGAATTTCGTGGTACGTTAACGAAATGAATTTCGTGCTACGTTAACGAAATGAATTTCGTGGTACGTTAACGAAATGAATTTCGTGGTACATTAACGAAATGAATTTCGTGGTACATCAGTGCCTCAAAGTCGTATCCTTCCCCGCCAACTTATTCGCAGTCCAGGCAAAAATACAGGCTGTCCAGAAAGAGAACATGGAATAAACAAGTGCAGGTTTTACCATTTCTGAATTCCCAAGCATGTTGCCTGCAATTAGAAAAGCAAGTGTAGTGTTTTGCACCCCGCTCTCCATTGCCGCGGTGAGTCGTGAGGGGTGTGGCATGCCCATATAACGAAGGGCGAAGTAGCCTGTGAGCAGGCAGGCTGCATTTTGCAAAAGTCCAATGGGCAAAATTAATAGGATGTCATGAGCGTTCAAACCAGTTCCTCCCACACTTTCGCTGCCAAAAAGCTTTACGGCAAACACAATGGCAAGCAGGCCCAACATGATGTATTTTGCTGGCTTGCTAATTAGTTCTGCAAAAACAGGACGTAATTTTCGGAGTAAAACCCCTAAAAACGCAGGGATAATGGTGATGAAAAAGATGTGGCCCACAGTATCCCAAAAAGGCAGATGCAGGTCGGAGGATTTGCTCAGAAAAATGCCCAATCCCATGTTTACAACGATGGGTATAGAGAACATAGTGAGGACACTATTGATTGCGGTAAGCGAAAGAGATAGGGCTACATTTCCACGCCATAGATAGGTAAGAAACCCTGAAGTGGCTCCACCCGGACTCGCGGCAAGGATGACAAAACCAACTTTTAATTCAGCCGGAATGGGCAAAAACAAGGTGATGATAAACGCAATGGCCGGCAGCGCAAGCATTTGAATGGTTAGTGCCGTAAAAAAGGCACGCGGGTGACGTACCACGCGCATGAAGTCTGAGAAAGTGAGGGATAAGCCCACCCCAAACATCACAAGTGCTAAAACAGAACTGACCGAAAGATCAACGAAGAATGCAGGACTCAAAGGGTATCACGTTTTTTTTCTGCACAAAAGTAAAACCCTAAGCCAGCTCTCCAAGCGAGTTAATTCATTTAACCCGATATTGCAGCGAAATAACTGCAACCAGACTGAAATTATGAAAATTACCGCATTCTACCTGGCCGAAGGCATTCGACTCAAAGCCTTAAAAGAGGCCTACGCAGGCTCGCTTTTGCAAGAAACTCCTTTTGAGGTTTTCTATCGAGTCGATGAAGCGAGTTATTTTTATGTTGTTGACTATGGCGCGGTGGTGTTCGCCAATATGGACGATACCGACATGAGCAAGAACCTTGCCTTGCTGCAACCGATGTGTTTGCGCCCCTTGTCAGAAAAACTCCGTGATGATTTTGAGATCGTGCTTCACCCCAACGAACCGCTACATTTTGGCTTTGGGAGTCTTAACTGCCCGCTCATCACGGAAGAGGTGGCAAAAATTGTGATGCTAAATGTGGCGCATTCGGTGTCTATGGATTTTTACACCAGACGCGTGGAGGAATTACTAGCTGAAATCCACGTATTTACCAATCAAATGGAGCAGGAAGGCACCATTCACATCAGCCGTTCCAACATGATCAAATTTATCGGGCGGATGCTGAATAGCAAGAATCGCATCATCGAAAATCTGTTCATTTTCGACAGCCCCGAAGTGACCTGGGACGATGAGTACCTCGACAAAATCCATCACGGCTTGGCGCGTACGTTTGAGATTCAGAGCCGTTTTAAGGAGGTGGAATACACGTTTAAAGTCATTGAAGATAACCTTTCTGTGTTTCGGGAACTATATCTGCACCGCGAAAGCAGCAAATTGGAGTGGATCATTATTGCACTGATCTGTATTGAGGTCTTTGATTTAATTTGGGGGAAGATTTTTTAAAATCACTTCCCCTCCTCCATCCGCACAAAATAAGCCATCCCGGCTTCATCAATCACGCCCAACAGCGCTCCTGATTCATCAGCCACGCCCACGATGCCAAACCCGCGTTGGCGAATTAAACCGCTGACTTTCACCAGCGAATCTTCAAATTGTACCACCTCGGCCCGTTGGGTATATTGGCTGATTTCGGTCGTCACATCAGGCTTTCGCATCGCTCGAACAATGTCTTCTTCTTCGAGCATTCCGATCAAACGGTCATTCACATCGAAGATCAAAAAATGCCGTTCCAGGCCATGTCGGAGGGTTTCAATGGCTGTGAGCATCCAATCATTTGAGCGTAGGCGAGTAAAATTTTGGCGCAGCACATCACCGGCTTTGTAGCGGGAAAGCAGGTCTTCGGTCTGCACATTTTCATTCTCTGCTCGGGCAGCATAGATGACAAAAAAGCCCAAAATGCTTAGCATAAAATCACCGTTCCAAAGTCCGGCTCCAATCAGCATTAGCGCAATTACCTGACCCAGCCATGCGGCAATTTTAGTCGCTTTGGGCCTGCCAAGCCACATAGAAAGTAAGGCCCGAAACACGCGCCCGCCGTCCATAGGAAATGCTGGAATCATGTTGAACACCACCAACACCACGTTGGTAAAAGCCAAATAAATGAAAAAGTGGGCCGTTGGCGACATCAAATAACCGGACTCTGTTGCGATTTCCTCCCCAATATTTCTGGTTTGAACCGCCGATAACAACATTTCGCCAAAGCTACCTGCTTCTACGGTAAAACTGACCACCGTAAACAGCAAAATTGCAATGACCACATTCACCGCAGGGCCAGCAATCGCTACGACGAACTCCTGAAAGGGTTTTTCAGGCATACGTTCCAATCGCGCAACGCCGCCAATGGGCATTAGTACAATGTCTCGGGTTTTCACCCCATATCTTCGGGCAGCAATTGCATGACCGTATTCATGCAGCAAAACACAGAGAAACAAGGACATGAAGAGCACTGTTAGCCAAATCGTTTCGACTGTTCCGAGTGCTTCACTTTGGGCATGCCAGAGGATGTATATAAATATTAGTCCGAAAGTCCAATGTAAGAAAACCGGGATTCCTAACCAGGTAAATATTTTAAGTGAACCGCGCATTTATGATGGTAAAATGGGTGAAAATGAGAGCATTATGATCCTGAAAGGAACCTAAAAAGGAGTGAAATTAATGCTCGTTTGTTTGTTTTACAGGTTTTGAAGCCAGGACGATGTACTGGTAGTCAAGCAGGTCTTTGTCCACTTTAGATACCTTAAATCCCGCAGCAGAAAGTTCGTGTTCAACTTGAGCCAAGGATACTTTAAACTCTTCTGGAGGCCCTACGGGCAAGTTATTTTTTTTGAAATCGATGATCAGGAGTTGGCCTCCTGGAGCGATGCCTTTGTAGAGGATTTTGAGGTATTGAACTCGGTTTTCGATGTAAGCGTAAGTATTTACTATCACAACGTTATCAGCCTCTCCTGGTTGCAAAAGTGGATCATCGAACTTAGCGAGGCGACTCTCAAACCGGTCGCGATACATTGCAGGAAGGCGTACTTTCACGCTGTCTAGAAAATTTATAAACCGTGGGTCAATGTCGACGGCGATCACCTTTTTAGCTTTGGGAACCAGACGAAAGGTGAAATAACCAGTTCCAGCTCCAATATCAGCCACCGTTTTGTCTTTGATGTCGCCAAGGAAAGAAATGACCAGTTCGGGCTTTTGCCAAATCCCCCGATCCTTGTCTTCAAAGTCTGCAACGAGGCTTTCAAAATTGCCCGCGCCCGTTTTAGGCAGTAGCAGCGGCTCTGAAACGGTGGTAGCAGCTGGCTTTTCCCGGAACATAGCCGGGTCGTCCGAGCTGGGACGCGATTCGTTTTTACAAGAAAAAAATAGCGCGGCGAAGAAGAAAAAAGTAGCTGTGTGCCTCATATATAAGTGGTGAAAAGCAGAACAGCGACAAATGTAGGAAGACCCCGTTGAACCTCGTTGAAAAGTTGACGAGCTAGAAAAATTCACCGACCGAAAAAACGAACAAGAGGCTTCTATCTTTGCGCGAATTCCATGGAATGGTTTGAACATCTATTCCGTATTTTGTCCGCCCAATCATGTCGACGCCAGTTAAAACTCTGGCGAGAAAAACTCCGGCAGAAACACCTTGACCACATTCATTCCTTGGCCACACTCAATATAAAACCTATTTCCACCCCCTCCGGACTAGCCTTTTGGTCTGCTAATCTGCTTGTGGTGAGCATGGTGGTTTCGCCTTTTTTACTTTCCTTGAGTATGTGGTTTCTGGTATTTGCCGCTTGGTGGCATACCGCCGAAACCCTGCAAGCTTCCCTTCTCCTGCCTAAAACCTGGTGGGAAGTCTTAAAAGTTTCTTTTGTCCGCCTTGCACGTCGCCCCGAACTAGCCCTGTTTTCCCTGCTATTGCTGGTTCCAGCCCTCAGTTTTTTTTGGTCAGACGATAAAGCGTACTGGTTACGACTGGTACAAACCCGATTGCCATTTTTGGTACTTCCCTGGGCCTTTGCCAACCTCCCTACCCTACCCGAACGTAAATGGAAATCTGTTTTGTACCTTTTCGTTTGGTTTATGGTGGGTATGTGCATAGCCATTGGATTAAATTTTCTTTGGCATTTTGACGCCATTATTGAAGGGCTTGGACGGGGAAATCCGATCCCTGTGCCGCGCTCTCACGTTAGATTTAGCCTTATTGTGGCTACTTCCATCCTTGCAGGATCCTGGCTTTGGAATCAGGTATTTTACTTGTATCGAGCTTGGGAGCGGAGAGCTTTGGCCTTGGGTGTGGTATTTTTATTCGTTTTCCTGCATGTGCTTTCCGTCAGAAGCGGGTTATTTTCGATGTATGCCGCCTTACTTTTTGTGCTGTTGCGCTATGTTTGGCAAAGCAAAAAATGGCTGGCAGGGCTGGCAGCACTGGGCCTACTCGTAGCCGCGCTTTGGGTGTCCACCGAAACGGTTCCGAGCCTGAAAATGCGGATCGCCTACATGAAATATGATTGGGAACGCTTCAATGACCAAGATGGTGGTCACCTGTACTCCGATGCCGTACGTTGGATTTCACTCCAATCGGGTTGGAGTTTGTGGCAACAAAACCCCATGCTTGGCACTGGTGCTGGCGACTTGCTCAGTGAAACCAAACGCAACACGGCAGCCTTGTTCCCAGCCTATGCACAAGAGCCGCGATTGCCGCACAATCAGTTCGTTTTTATTCTGGCCAGCACAGGTCTTTTTGGCTTGATATCCAGCCTGATAGCCTTCTTAAGGCCCATTTATTCGGGTCGTAAAAACGGACTATTTATCAGTTTCCAAATCATGGCATTCGCGTCGTTCTTAATTGAATGTACCCTGGAAAATGCGATCGGAGTCGCTTGGTTTCTGTTTTATGGATTGTGGTTTTTGATGCCTTGGAAAGGAAAATCCTATCATTCAAAACCTCAAGTGTAAATTTGCAATAAAATTTATCCATATCTTTTGCAGCACAAATCGAAGGAAAGTTTTGTGTGTTCCAAAACGGACAGCTTCGGATTCGATGAACAACTACCATGCAAGCAAAAAAATCCTTCGGGCAACATTTCTTAAAAGACGAACTAATCGCCGAACGCATCGCCGAAGGTCTGTTACAAGCAAAACAAACTGGCTGTGTACTGGAAGTTGGCCCCGGTATGGGCATGCTCACCAAGTACCTGCTGGCCCACCCGGAATACGAGACTTTTGCGGTTGAAGCAGATCGTGATATGGTGGAGTATATGAACAAAAACTTCCCTGAATTTGCCGAAAAGCATCTAATTCCCAAGGATTTTTTGGATTTCAACGCCCCTGAATTTTTTGGCGCACGACAGTTTTGCCTTATCGGAAACTACCCCTACAACATCTCCACCCAGATTCTTTTCAGGCTTTTGGATTGGCGAAACCAGATCCCTGAAATGGTTGGGATGTTCCAAAAAGAAGTCGCCGACCGGATCGTGTCTAAGCCAGGCTCCAGAGTTTATGGCATTACCAGTGTGTTGGCGCAGGCCTATTTTACAACAGAATATTTATTCACGGTTGAACCGGGTTCGTTCAATCCACCGCCCAAGGTCGTTTCGGCTGTGATCCGGCTGACACGTAAAGATGGGTTTGAGCTGGGTTGCGATGAAAAACGCTTCAAAACCATTGTAAAAACAGCTTTTGGGCAACGACGGAAAATGCTCCGAAACACGCTCAAACCTTTCTTTGACAACGAATTGTTGATGAACGACCCTTATTTCGAAAAAAGACCCGAAACGCTGGGCTGGGAAGAATATGTGGCTTTGACCAATCGGGTAATTGAGGAATAACCTATGAAAGAACAACCTTCCTATTACGATCTGGTGTACGCCGTTGTACAACAGATTCCCCGTGGTCGGGTAACCAACTACGGTGCCATCGCAGACTTCATTGCACTGGGTTCTTCGCGTATGGTAGGCTGGGCCCTGAACAACTGCCACCAGATGGATCATGTGCCCGCGCATCGTGTGGTGAATCGAAAAGGAGAATTGAGCGGAAGGCATCATTTCTCCCCGCCTGCACTGATGCAACAACTACTTGAAAATGAAGGCGTTAAAATTGAAAATGACTGCGTTATAGATTTCAAGGTTCACTTTTGGCATCCCATTGAATTGGGGGATGACTGGGAAGCGTTTTGATGAATTCATTCATTGTCAAACAGTTTTACAAAAAACGCGTTACATTTGTCTCACTGAGTTTAGCATTTTGCAACAAAACAGGTCATATCAGCGCATAGGCGCATGGGCATTGGTGCTTCTTTTCTCGGCCTTCTGGTCCTTGAAAGCAACACACGTGCTTTTGTCGCACCACCACGATGAGGAGCACCTGGTTTGCGAAGCTTCCCATGATTCAAATAGTGCGCATATCCATGATGAGCGCTGGGCGAATGATAATTGCTCCCTCTGCGCTTTCGTAATTTCGGCTTCGGAATCTTTTTCCTTGCTAGCGCTGCCTGATTTTCAGGCTAAACTTCCTGACTCCGCACCGCCCGTTGGCTACCAGGCACCTCTTTTTGCCAAAAAAGCCCACGATGCTGCCATGCGTAGAGGCCCGCCTTCCAGGGTTTAAGGGTAATGGGTAATTGGCATATTGGTGATCGGGCAACCGGCCGTCAGGGCCAATTTTAGGACGATGTCTCGAATTTTCCAATTCGAGAATTTTCACTTTTCTATTCTTGCATTTTATGCTAAAAAGCAAAGCCGTATGGCTGGGCTTTTGCTCGCTGTACTTTAGTTCTATGCTAAACGCTCAGGACTGTCACCAGGCCCTGCGTGGGCATGTCACAGAACTAGGGACTAACGAACCTCTGGCCTACGCCACTGTGTTTGTACAAGAAACCATGGCAGGCACCGAAACTGACGAAAACGGGTACTTTGCCATCCCAAATCTTTGTGAAAAAACCGATTATACGGTGGTAATCCGCCACCTGGAATGCGCCCATTTTACGCAGGTGGTGCAACTCAAAGAGAATGCACAAATGGATTTCCATTTGACGCACAATGCGATATTAAACGAGGTGATCATTAAAGAAAAAGCCATCGCTCCGCCCCCCACGCAGGCCGAAAATTTGGTTGAAAGAGCCGATCTGGAGGCTTCAAAAGGGCTTAATTTTAGCGAAACCTTGAGAAAAATTCCAGGTGTTAGCCTACTGAGTTCTGGTGGCACCATTGCAAAACCTGTTATTCAGGGTCTCCACAGCAATCGCATCGCTATTGTAACCGATGGTGTGACCTTGCAAAGTCAACAATGGGGCAGCGACCACGCCCCGGAGATCGACCCATTCGCTGCGGACAAAATTACTGTAGTAAAAGGCGCGGCCGGGGTGAAATATGGTGTAGGCGCAATGGCTGGTGCCATAATACTCGAACCCGCTCCTTTGCGCAAGGAAACAGGCATCAATGGCTGGGCAAGTTTGGGCGGATTTTCAAACGGATTGGGCGGAGTAGCCTCGGGGAGTATGGACTGGCGGCCTAGTCGTGGCGGCATGACTTTCCGGGTTCAGGGAACCGCCAAACACAGTGGCAACCTCCGAGCGCCCAACTATTGGTTGGGTAATACAGCGGCTAAAGAATTTAATTTTTCTGCCATTGCCGATTGGCAACGCAATCGCTGGCATCATACCTTAAGCACTTCCCAATTTGGCCAGGAGTTTTCAATCCTCCGGGCCGCCCATACCGGGAGTATCAGTGATTTGCTTTTGGCTATTCAAAGTGAAACACCGCGCAATAACCTTGATTATTTCACTTATAAATTGGATCGCCCCAAACAGCGTGTACAACACAATGTCTTGAAATACAAAGGAGTATTCCATATAAACGACCTATGGAAGCTTTCAGGTCAATACAGTTTTCAAAACAACCAGCGACGCGAATATGACCGAGGGAGAGCCAATACCGTCGCAGAAGACAAAGCCCAAGTAACCTTTCAGTTGTGGAGCAATACCCTCGACGTTGCCTTGGAACATTTGCCCATTCGCCATTGGCAGGGAGGCGTTGGGGTACAAGCATCGCAGCAATTGAATTATGTCAGCCGGGGCGGTTTTATACCGGACTATCTGGGTTTTGGTGGCGCTGTATGGGCAATGGAGCGTTGGCGAAGATATCCAAATCCATGGGAGTTTGAGATGGGTGCCCGTTATGATTATCGTTGGAATCATATTACTACAATAGGCAATGGAACCAATAATCTGGACAAACAACTTGAATTCGGCAATATTTCAGGAACTACCGGAGCGATTTACCATTTTACGAGCCAGCTGACTGGAAAATTGAATACAGGATATGCCTGGCGGCCACCGCATGTCAATGAGCTTTTTGCACGTGGAGTACACCACGGCGCAGGCACCTATGAACAAGGCAACCCTGATTTAAAGGCCGAAAAAGCCTGGAATACAAATTTGAGTTTAACCTG
>Ga0209181_10004584_pt1 | contig 20415 bp, 13 predicted proteins | sample MAT05_FD_187208 | JGI IMG/M metagenome (GOLD analysis project Ga0209181, IMG submission 187208) | Freshwater microbial communities from Lake Fryxell liftoff mats and glacier meltwater in Antarctica - MAT-05 (SPAdes) (version 2) | ecosystem: Environmental > Aquatic > Freshwater > Ice > Liftoff... | reverse complement strand
CAAACACCACCGCTTGGGGAGCCACTTCAACGGTGAGGGGGCGCGAACTGTAGGCCGAATAAGTGCCGTCCACATTCGCTGCCAAACGACTAGCTGATACCAGCCAAGACCCATCGGCCTGAGCCACAGATCTAGCCACCGTATTTTCTTGAGCGGGCTTGATGCTCACCAACATGGCACCCGGCATCAAAGCGTAGCGGGCAGGTAGCAGTGTAAAAGTGCCCCACACACCCGTTGGATTCTGGGCAAGTTGAATCTGGTCACCGGGTTTCAGTGAAGGCACGCTGTCTTCAACACCGTTGAGTTGCACAGATACGTTGTAGCCTGCTTGATTCTCTCTGTCGGCAGGCGCAAAATTTCCACTGGTGCCGGGCAGAATGGCAAATATGGTGGGGTCTTTACCTGCTGTTGGTGCCAGCACATCCACTTTACCGCCAGGGCCGGGAGAGAACTCCCAAGCAATCGCATCGCCGCCACTGGACAGATCAATCCTGGCACTCGTTTCTAATACGCTGTGCGCAGCATCTACTTTCACCAGTTTTTCCGGTGCCTTATCCGGTGCCTTAAGATCCACACCCATGTATTCCCACGTTTTACCTGATTGGCTGGTGTGCCCCAGAAGCAGCGAAGAGCTAGCCGCCACTGACGTAATGCTCCCACTACCCAGCGTCACGCTACCGCTAGGTGAGTTAAAAATCACTTGGCCCAGTGGCGCTTCAATAGTGCCGCGATGAACAATAGTATTTGCATTAAAGGTCAAACGACCTGCTGCTGAAAGTAGGGGGCCGAGAACTTCTGAGTTAGCTGGTCGCGTAATGCTGATCTGACTTGCAGTATCCGCAGATAGATCCACCTTAAAGTCACTAAACGTAGATGGAGAGAGGCGCGCAGCAGAAAACGCTACCGCCCCTGTGCCTGTAAGTTGCCCACCAAACTTATTGATTGGCCCATCGCTGCTGGAAACACCATCGAAATGTAACTCTCCTCTGCTGGCAAAGTTAGACACGCCAAAACCGCCCCATGAGAAATTACCCACCAAAGCCAAGTCACGTGTGTTTGTTACGAATCTCGCAGTCCCCATCGTTGGCGGGGTTGCATCAATGGCGCTATAGCTGCCAAGCTGAATTGCTGCTGCAGAAAGAGAAACATTGGTTGCATTAGATTGAGCAATAAAAATAGGGCTATCGAGGCGTAACTGATTTTGAACCGCAGCACGAATGCTGCCTTCAAATATCATGGTATTTTCGCTTTTTAAATACCAAGAACCAAAGCCTGCTTCGGCGAGCGGTGTTAAATCTAAACGCGCTTCTTTACCGTTGTACTGGACGGGATCAAGTAAAGCTGAACCAGTCAGATAGTCATTAGTGGAAACAGCATTTGGCCACTGGGTGGGATGGCTTCCTACAGACTGGAATAAAGTCACTTGGCGTGCCCCGAGCAAGGCATCATATTCAGGACTGAAAGTACTAGCGAGATTCCAAGCATTCGAATTATTCGAAATATCCGCCAACTTCATCGAGAACACCCCACTGAGCGCCCCAGCCCCCCCTTTTGCTTGGTAGCTACCATCAAGGAACATACCATCACGAGCACTCAGCTTCACACTCCCACCTGCACCGCCTGCAAGTTGCGTGGCATAACTTAGCCGGCCATTTGCTTTATGTGCATTGTTAAATAGATCACTAGCACCACTAACATCAATCAGTGAGCCGGGGCGCGTAATCAGGTAGCCCAAACCTGCATCAAGTTCAACTCGACCTGCGGGAAGCACGTCACCGCGATACAGCCTTAACCTACGAATTCGCTCGGGTGAGAATCCTGCATCCAGATAAGCACGGGTGCTAGCATCTACGCGACTCGTGCCTCCTGCCAGCAATCGGCTGGTAGGCCCTAAGTAGATAGAACGTGATTGTAAATCTTGGGTATAACCCGTCGCTTTTGCATTCAAGTCCGATATGCCAAGCGGGCGAATAAGGCGTATCTGTCCAGCCAGTGCCTCCAGTGTACCCAGCACTGTTAGTTGCCGCCAGGACTCAAGTTCGATGCTGCCTTGAGGATCAACCTGTAAATACGCTGCGATACCAATATTAAGGTCGCCATAGGCAACGCCACTGGTGGCTAATTTCAGCGAGGTGGGTGACTTACGCAGATCGGCACTCAGGTGCTCACTTTTTGCAAAGCTGCTAATCGGCAAGCCACTGGCGATATACCGGTAGGCGTCTGAGGTCTTACCAACTAGATGGGCAGAAAGACTACTACTCGGCGTTGCCGAGGTGTCCCGCCGATAGTTCTGTGTATTCGTCAGTGTCCAACTGATCGGTTTAGGCGCAAGCGTTACACCGTTTGCAACAGTGAGGCCATCACGACCGGTGAATTTGAAATCAAAGAAGCCGCCACGATTAAGAAAGTCTGCGGTAAACGCCGCACCCACCTGATCTGCTGCAAGCCGCTGCGCACGAGACCAGTTGCGACTATCCTGCGCAAAGGGAACGCCAAAACGAATTTTGGAGGTCTCAATCTCTAGGCTGCCGCCCTTGCCTAAAGCATAACCAGACAGAGTACCGTCCAAAAACAGGCTGGAATCGCGCCGAGTTTGCCAGTCCCAAGTTGAGTTGTTGAAATAGCTTGTGGATTCCGACAACCCGCCTGTCTTCAGCGTGATTTTGCCTGCATTGCCCGACTCCAGTTTTCCATCGCTCTTCGCCCGACCGCCGCCCGACACATCAATATGCGATCCATTACGTAATTGAATATCGTAAGCCGAGTTCAAGGAAACGCTGCCCCCATGAACAGCAATGGGTTGAAAGTCGGCGGGGTTAGTCACCAGAAAATCGTTAATCCAGCGGCCAGCGGTCGACAATGTCGCCCCACTATCCACAATCAGGGTCGAGTACTTAGCTTCCTGTGGATGCGCGGGAGAAACTTGACTGACATCGCTTGTCTCAAGTGTAATTTTTCCTTGAGGGACAGTAATATCACCCCCCACAAAAACCTGCCGACCGCTTGCCTTAAATTCTCCACCTGCACCTATATTGAGTGAAACACCATCAGGAACATCAATACGTCCATCGCTCTTGATGTCGAAACGTGAAAACCCCGCATCAACTAGCGACTGGGACAACTCCAGCCGAGGGCCCGCGCTATCGCCAAAGGACAAAGCATCCGCTAAGGTTGAACGCCCGGTAACAAATGCAATTTGTGCTTTGCCGTAAGCAGAAGCCTTCTCAGCATCGCTAGCGCCTGTTGGCTGGTAATGCTGCCCACCATCACGTATGACGAGCTTTGCACCATAAGGCACAGCAAAACGGTCTTTGCTTGGGTCACCTAAATTGCGCTGGCGCTCTCCGCGTACTGTGTTACCGAGCAGGGTTCCACCCAACACAATGTTATTTCCAGTTAGCTCAACTGTTCCGGCGCTCTTACCTTCCGTATACGCACGTTCGCGACGTTCGCGCGTCGCCAACCCTGTATAAACGTAATCAACCGGCGCATTACTCAGCCTGTAGGCAATGCCTCCCCGCGTTACCGCCATACTTTCTGTGACTACACCTTCTGCGTAATCCACTCTACCGCCCGACACATTCAATACTGCGTCCGGCTTAACAATTACGCTGCCACTGCTTCGTATGGCGATAGTGCCGCCTGTCGCAGCCCGCTCTTCCAAGGTTTGTTCAACCTTGCCAAAATAACCCGCTAAATCAGCAATGCCTACCTTGTCGCGAATATCCACCCAAGCTGTCTCACCCCGCAGCTTGCCGCGACGCTGAATCGGATTGCTCGCAAACTCATCACCACGCAGCTCCACTTTTTTAAACAAGTCAGCCACTGATTTTTGAGCAATCGCACCTGAAGCATCCAATGTCGCACCTGCCCCGATGAACACGCCTACATTTGGATTCGAGCTGGCAATACGGTCAGGCGAAACGGGATCTTGAGGGAATAAATTATTCTCGACATCAAATGACCCGAGTGCTGTAAGCGAAATGTTGCCGCCTTTAGCTAAAAGCTGTGCGCCCGAAAGTCCAGCGCCTCGTCCTTCAACATTTATTTTTGCTGCGGCCCCCTCAATACTGGAAGCTTGAAACCTTTGGTCAGCTGCAATCGTCTTATTGTCAGAGCCATCCAAAACGACTTCCGTTTTGCTGCCTTTGGTTAAGGTAAGAGTTCCGCCTACCGTGCCAACGATAAAATTTTCAGGCTCGGTTTGATTTGTTGTACTAGTCCCTGTGACAATAATTTGTCCCGTGGTTTTATCACGAACTCGAGGCTGCGGGAATATCCGAGGCTCTCCTAATAAGCCCAAGGTATAACCTTCACTGGTCACCTGATCGCGAGCCAATAACTTGATCGAACCGTTTTGCGTCACGGAGGTACTAGTCGTTAGCACCCCTGCCTGCGTAACCTGATTACCTACTAACGTAATATTGCCAAAAACGGATGTCACCGAACCCGTGTTGGTGACGGCGTTCGCATCTGCACCTCGAGAAACCGCACTCCAAAGACCGTTACCCATCCAGCTTTGAACAACATAAAGCGGATTGACTTCAGCAGTAAAACCACGCAAAAGTTGTGAGTAAGGTGGCTTAAGATAAACATCTGCACCCGCTGCAAGCAACGTCTGCCCGTTTGGCGTGGTAATCGTGCCGCCTTGATTCACCTTGCCACCGGCAAGGATGGCAAAACCATTTTTACTGGTAGTGATGCGTGCACCTGCTGACACATTAACCGTTGACTGCCGGAATGCCGCTAAAGCCTGATCTCGGGTTGCCGCAAAATCTCCCGTTCTTGCAGCAACCCACTGATTTTTTGTAAGGTAAAACGCACGAGCACTCACGCCATCTTGTGAGAACAAGCCAGACGCAACTACGGTGGGATTAATACCCAGTGCCGAGGCTACAAAGTTGGATGCGGTTACGTTTGCCTGAGAGCCAAAGTTAATACCGCGTTCGTTGATGAGAAATAATTGACCATTGGCTTTAAGTTGTCCATTGATCGTTGAACTACCAGCTACATTCAGAGGGCTACCATCCGAGAGAATCCGATCCGGGTCATAAACAAAGTTATAAGCAACATCTCCCGCCGATTCTTGAACGAACTCTACGGTCTGCGATTCATTAATATTGAAACCACTTTTCCAGTCTATTTCGGCTTTTTTACCACGCTGGTTGATAGTCGTGCGGCTAGTTGTGTTGGTTCCAGAAACCAGAATCACACTACCGTTAAGATTGATAGCCTTAGTAGCGTTAACCATACCTTCTTGGTTTACGGACAATGCGGCAAGACTCACCACGCCGCCCGACGATTGAATGGTCCCGCCCAGTCGATTAGCTGCCGTACCATCCAGCACCACATCATTACCCAGACTATCTTTACCTTTGAAAGATTGTGTTTGCACCAACAAACCACGCAGATTAGGATCTTCCGGCGCGGTAAGTACCACGCTGCCACCCGCAGCGAGAATAGTCTCTGCGCCTGCACCGCTTCGAATTAACCCAAAATTTTCAGCCGTTTTAGGGGCTAACAAAACCACTCGACTACCCGAAGGTGTCGTAATCCTTGCGCCCGCATCAACCGCGACAAAGCTATCATTGAACTCTTCCGCATTACCGCCCCAGTCAAAGCGCAGCGTTTCGCCTTTTGTTTGTGGCAAGCCTTTTGCAAGTAAATCTTCTGAAACACTTAAGGCAGATGCAACCAAACCGCCGACGTTAACTTCGGAACCAGCGCCAAAGAGAATGCCATTTTGATTAATGAGATACACCTGCCCATTGGCCGTTAGCCGTCCTAGAATGACACTAGGGTCTGTACTCCAGATGCGATTAAGCACGCGGGAAGTTGCATCGGGTTGATTAAACGTCACCGACGCATTAATGCCGATGTTAAAACGATCCCAATTCAAACCTAAGGTGCGAGTGCTTTGATTCACCACCATGTTGTTGCCCGTAGTCGTCGCAAACCCGCTTCCGCTATATACGAAAGGACGCACGCCAGAAGAGGGTTGCGGCAATGCATTGGGAGCCGGAGAGGTAACTGGCGGCCTTGCGTGTACATCGGTTGAACCAATCAGACCCGCAGCGATGAGAGGTACTAAACTAAATGCAGTCGAACGAAAAGGTCTCGACACATAGAGTGATTGTGCAGATTCTACGTCGCGTTTTTTTATTGTCTTCATGCGATTCTCCATCTACCCTTGGGTAGCCACCTTAGAAATTAGCGCCTAAGCGAACATGAATACGTTGTTCGCCGCGCTCTGTGCGTGGACCCGCCTGTAGGGCCCGCGCCCAATCCAGACTTAATTGAAATGTTTTTGGTGTTTTCAGACGCAATCCAAAACCTGTGCCAGAGACCTTGAACTCTCTAGTTTGTCCCGGCAATGCGTCGTGTAATTTGAGCCAACCCCCATCCAGAAATCCAAGTGCTCGCAACGAAAGCTCGTCATAATCCAGTAAAGATGGAGTCTTAACTTCAGTTCGCAAACGCCAGCCCGCATCCCCCGCCGCTTCGCCTTCGTAATAACCTCGCACACTGTCTGCGCCGCCTGCTAGGAACTGCTCATTTGAAATAAGCGGTAGCCCTGCCATCTGGAAATCACCGCGCCCGGATAACTCCCAACCTTGCCAGCGATGGGTATAAGTAAGATCGCCACGCAGAATAGAAAAATTAGGCTGAGCACCAAAACGGCGACACTCGAACTGATCGAGCTCTACACCCTGACAATCCACTTTTTTGTCCGACAGACCCCGCAAGCCTGTTATGAAAGAAAGGCTAGTCAAAAGATCGCTTGTATCCCAAAAGTTGCCTAGCGTGTATTGCAACGTGAAAGGGACATAGCGCATGGGCGACTCTTTTTGGTCTGTCCCCAGCGTGTTTTGGGTCTCGCGGAAATTCTTAGCATCTACACCGAATGACAGTGAATGAAAAAAGGCGGGGGTATCTGCGAGTCCACGTAAAGGCAACGAGAAACGCGCGCCTAGCGTTGTGCCTTTGCCAATCAGCGCGCTGTCTGCAGTGGAAGCAATATTGCTGTTTGAATGCTGTACATAAAACGACAGGCTGCGCCCATTTTCTAAAGGGGTCGTGTATGAAGCCACCAGCACATCAACCTCCTCCCGCTTTTGTGGCGACGTAACGTAATTGAGACTGACGCTATGTTGTTTTTGAAAAAGATTGTCGTAGCGAATACCCGCCTCTAATCTCGTCTTCGTGGTGTCGGGACTCTGACGATTATTCACTTCAATACTGCCATGCAGCGGCAAATCATCTTCTACAGCCAGTTCAACTTCCAGCTTGCCCGGATTTTTACCCGGACGGAGCAACGGGGTTACACGTCGATCCGGCATACGGTTAAGCGTAGCCAACTGCGCTTGCATAGTGGGGAAATGAGGCACCTCGCCAGTGGCTAATGCAGGTACCTGCTCTCGAATCTCACTGCGCGTGAAGTAGCGATTTCCACTCACTTTAAGGCGTTCAACTGAGCCCTCAATCACTTGTAATTTGACCACACCTTCACTGATTTTTTGCTCAGGAATCACTACTGAGACTGAGAGATACCCACGATCCTGATACACCTTCTCTAACGCGGCTCGCGCAGACTCAACATCGTCAAGCTTGCGCCCCAAGCCCAAATGCGGATACACAGCCTGCTCCACCGCTAGTTGCGGTAAAACCGAATTACCTTCGATATCGAATTCGAGTACATCGAAAGGCGCTGCTTCAGCGGGCCTCGGCGCTGTTTTTGCAGCGGGCGTTGCCTCAGATGTCGTTTTAGGAGATGCGGCCTCAGGGGTTGCGGCGTGGATCATACCGGTAGCCTTAAGCATCAAAGCTAAACCAATAAATACCCCAATTAATAACGGTGATTTTGAATATACGTTTTGCATGTGGGTAGCTTTGCGGGAGATATGTCAACATAGGTAATTATTTAACCGTCTATTGTTGTACAAACGTGTTACCAAAGCGTTACCGCTAGATGAACTCGCACCACTTCCAAGAGTAAACAACGGCACCAAAAAATGCGTTTTGTTGTTTTCATTAAGCTGTATTGCCGTTTGTTACAAAAAATAGAATTTTCAGCCTTGCAGCCAATCAACCAATTACCAAAAATTAAGCGGGCTACACTGGCCGCCAATCAAGTAATACGCACTTCGCCAGCGGTGGAGCTCTCAATCACAACCAAACCACCTGTAGCCGGTGTTAACGTAAAAGTGTTGGCTAAATCGTTCCAAGCGACGCTTGTGTTACGGCCAACAGGCGAGTTACTCGGATTGGTGCAAGGGAAATTACCGAAAGACCTATTGCCCACTGCATCGGAACCCGACACGCGGGTGCAAACCACGATTTCATTCATCGCAAAAGTAAATTTTGGTACTGGTTACAAAAGTTTTTTCGAGAACACTCACAAATCCGCCTTTGAATGGCGGAGGCACCCGAGAAGTAAAAAATTTGAGCATGCTCATTCGCGTCATTAATTACAGTTTGGGGGCTGGAGTCATAGCAGCCACAGCTTCACCGGCGATAACGAAAGAAAGAGCACTCACAAAAACGCTAAAAGGCTTGTCCGATTCATAAAACCGCCTCCAGAAAAAGCAGGCTTAAATGAAAAAACGGCACACAGTTTCCTGTGTGCCGTTTTGTTACATCACCTCATGCCTTAAAACCTGACATTCCGTTTTCAAGCAATTCTTAGAGGTTACGATTCAGCGGGCCACACTGGCTGCCGTTCAAATAAGAAACACGTGAAACACCTGCTGTAGGAGGTGAGTACGGGCTGAACGGTGTTGGTATTGCTGCAGCTACGTGCTTGAGGTCGCTGATAGCACCTAGAACTGCTGGGTTTTGAGCAGCCGTTACAAACTTAGCTGCTAACGGACCCTTGTTGGCATTGGTGCTGGTACGTGGAGGCACGTTCCAGTTAATCCAGCCTTGCATATCCCAAGTACCATCGATCAAGTTAGCCAGTGTTGGAAACTTGCCTGTACCAGACAGAACTGGAGGGGTGCTGGCTGGACAAGTGCCGGAGCAATCTACCTTACCTACACCATCCAACGAACGGAATGTCCAGTTACCAGCGACTTTCGATGAAGAAATGCTGTCCATTGACAAAACACCGATTGCCTTGTTGCCAGCAGCGGTGAAGTTAACCGTTACAGCAACGCCATCACGGTCTTTAGTTACATAGCTACCACCCGTCACTGCTTTATCCAAGCAGTTACGTACGTCGCCAGACGTGGAGTTTTCAATTACAACCAATCCACCTGTTGCTGGTGCAACGGTAAAGGTGTTGGAGGCATTGTCCCAAGCGCCGCTTGCATCACGGTCAGCAGGTACGTTGACAAGTGTGTTGCTGCAAGGATAGTTACCAAAATACAGGTTCTCAACAGCTTGTGTACCTGATCCGGGTACGCGACGACAAACAACGATGTCGTCTGCAGGCAATGAAGAATCAACTTGGTTCCACATACCAACGTTGCCAGCCATGATGGCTGAAACAGCAGCACGGGTCAGCGAAGGATTAACGTTGTTGGTGACTGGTACGCCAAAAGCCAAGGTGTAGATAGGCAAATTGTATGCGGTATCAGCAAACTCAGCCAATTCGGTAGCGTCCAATGCGGGAGCAGCTGTTTCACCCTCGGTATTGAATGGGCTTAGGAACAGAGCTGGGGCAACGTCAGAAATACCCGCATCAGGCTTGCGATGTGGTTTGGCAACGGTACCATTGCTTTGGTTGCACACATAGGGGTTTAATGCTGTACCAGCTCCAGCACTACCGCAGTTACCAGAGGTAGCCGATGTATCAACCAGCAAGGTTTCAATCGACGTGCCTGAACCCACTGGGCGAGCAACTGGATCAACACCAAACACGGAACCGCCTTTTACACGGTCAATGATGATGACATTCTGACCAGACCAAGGGCCAGCGCCTGCAGCCAATACGCCTGCAACAGCTTCATAATCCTTCGAAGACGCAGTGGTGTTAGCAAATCGAACGGGTGTGCCTGTAAAGAGCGTACCGATAATGCTGGTAAAGCCTTTTTGTGTGGCGGATGCACCAGAGATGAAGAACACGCGGCCGTTGGTGTTGGCATCATTAATGATAGCCTGTTCAGCAGCGGTCATAGCAGCCATGGCTTGACCGGATAAACCGGCGCAAGCAATGGCGCACAGCGCGGCAAGTTTCTTGAGTTTCATGAATTTCTTCCTTAAAAAAGTGTGTTTGGTAAAAATCGATAAAAGTATTCGGGATTACGTAATGCGGTCTCGTCCTCGTTTGTGTCCCCAGCGGAACTAGGGACACAAATCAAACAGAGAAACTAACTGCGCTTAAATTAAACTGCGCGACGACGGCGAGCCATGAAGCCAACCATGCCCAAACCAGCCAACAACAAGGCATAAGTTTCGGGTTCTGGAATTGGTGCAACACCTATGTGCAGTGCGTTCGCACCATCAACCCAAACCTTGATATCTTGGCCTTCATCTAGGTACTGGTTGTAAACCGACCTAGCAACACCTGTTGCAGAAGCATCAATACGCATAAAGCTCAAGCCGCTTGTGTAGTCGTTGTTAGCCAAAGTACCGGCGTTGCTAAAGTTGATCAGACCACCAAAATTGTGCCTAAAGTCGGCTTTACCGGCCCATGCTGTGCTGGATGAAGCAACAGCAAGGGAGTCAAAAGCGCCTAACTGAGGGTTTACGAAATTGAGGTGAGTCGTAATAGAACTCGCAGCAGAACGCATAACATCATTCGTCTTGGTTGGGCTGGACTTTGGGGGGGTGTAGGTGCTCAAGATACGGCGAGCACCTTGTTGGTCAGTTGCCGCAATGTTGAAGCTGAGCAACGATGTATTAACAACGCCAGCCATAAAGCTTACAAAGGTGGCATCAGCAGCGTAGGTGTAGTTGAGCAAACCAGCAGTAGCGATATCAGCTTGGAATGCGTCAATGCTTTTGTTCAGGTCAAGAGTATAGGAACCATTAGCGTCCCAGATGTTGAAAAACAGTTCGCCATTACCACCGGCACCATTGTCGATAGCTGCATTAGCTTGTGCAGCAAAGCCGATAGCCAGAGCGGCTGCGACCATTTTCAGTTTTGCAAATTTCATTCAAAATTCTCCTTGATAATTTAGTAACAAGTAACAAATAGGTTTCGTACGTTTTTATTTCTAATGTTTCCCCAACGGATCTCCAGCCGAAACCAAAGACCTTTGAGTAACAGGTATCACTTTATGGATACATCGTTACGTGCGTACCTTCGTACAGTTGCTGTTTTATAGTCCCTATGAACTACTGGTTTAGCAATTGCCGGAAGCCCACAGATTGTCGATGCTGAACATGACGGTCTGTGTGGTACCCAAAACCCAATTGATAGTCTGATCGGACTATTTTTATGCGCCGTATGGATTAACTACGAGAATGTTATGAAGCCTGTTCGGATGGAAGCAATCGCGCCGCCACGCCTTTAACTACGGCCTGGGTACGATTGTTAACGTTGAGCTTGCGAAGAATTTTCTGAACGTGATTTTTGACGGTAAGTGGACTGATATCGAGTATTTGGCCTATTTCTTGATTAGTTTTTCCATCCCGTACCCACTGAAGCACTTGTATTTCGCGCTTTGATAAAACCGAGTCCAGCACAGCTTCCTGATCCCCACTGAGCTTCTCGTTGGCAAGCATGCGATGCAAAGCCATGTGCAAATAAGGCATGAGCATCTCTACAATGTAGGACTCTCTAGGGCCGGGTGGCACAGGCAACGAAAGGAAGGCGAAAAAGCTCCCGAACTCCCCTAGTATTTCTTTAGCACCATGCGCTACTACATGGTTATACATGTACGAACTCAGCGCAAAATCTGCTTTGCCATCACAGCTCCCCCGTACATCACTACTAGTCTGTTCACTATTAAGTAAATACGGGTTCCGGCCATTGCGGAGCCACTTACCAATTAAACGTGGCAAGACTCCATCAATCGGCTCACCCATTTCTTTCTCCACTTGCTTGCTAAGCTGAACTTTGGAAAAAATTTCGTGACTAAACTTCAGTTGATCTATGTCCCCATAGGCACAGAGCAAGGTTTCATGGGGAATAAATTCTTGTAGGGCCCCTTGCGCCCACAAAAAAAACTGAAAACGCTTATTGACCTTCAACGATGTCTCTATCGTGAAGATTAGATGTTCAAGGTCACGCTGATTCAGAACGACGAACTCATTCATATCGATAGCGTCATCTACTAATTACCACTTGAATACCACTTGAAAATAGGGAGTTGATAATTTTGGTGATCGCCCAACCTTGCCCTCATCCACATTGACTATGTGTCAATACAATGGGCAAATTGATTGTCATCCTCTATATAGAAGTTAAGCCAATCTGAGGGCGCATTATGGGGAGTGAAAATGTCGGTTTGATGAACCTAGCGTTACAACAACCTAAACCAAAGTCATTACTTCATCACAATCACTAGGCAAGATGATCGCCTTTAAATTACGCACAATCTTTGGGGCTCCCATGTATAAAAACACTTCTCTTTTGTTTTTCCATCTAGTCATTACTTGCACCCTCTTTACTATTGGCACAGCCCATGCCGACGAAAAATCTGTCAAAAAAATAGTGGAGGATTTAATGAAAACGCCGGTGGAGAGCATCCAGAAAACTCCTTATCTTGGCCTTTATGAAGTACTCACTAAAGAAAAGTTGTTTTATACCGACGAAAAAGTGAATTACCTCTTTACGGGAGAGATTATTGAAGCAAAAACTCGGCAGAATGTCACTCGTGAGCGTTTAAACAAGCTCGCCACCATTACATTCTCCGACCTGCCCCTTGATCAAGCAGTAAAAACAGTGCGTGGTAACGGCAAGCATGTTATAGCCACGTTTGAAGACCCCAACTGCGGATACTGTAAAAAGCTAGCGAAAGAATTGCATGGCGTCGACAACGTAACCATTTACACCTTCCTGTTTCCAATACTCGCTAAAGATTCCGAAGAAAAAACCAAAGCAATTTGGTGTTCTGCGGATCGTTCGAAAGCTTGGCTTGATTGGATGCTAAATGGTGTAGTGCCTAAAGCGGAAAACTGCGATGTGCCAATTGAAAAGTTTCTCGCCCTGGGCGACAAATTCAAAGTAGTGGGTACCCCAACTCTTTTCTTAGCTAATGGTGAACGTTTAGCTGGTGCGCTATCTTCTGCAAAAATAGAAGAAGTGCTGCTGAAAGCTTCTAGTCAGTAAATAATAGGGGGGCTAGATTAGCGATTACCACTCATTACTAAACAGAGTGTGAGAACAATTACATTCGCGTTTGAATGTTTTGATAGGTATTTGGTGGTGATGGAGGGACTCGAACCCTCGACCCCCGGATTATGAATCCGGTTTTTCAGTTTGAGGTTATGAAGAAGAAATTAGTTTTAAACATTATTAATCATTAGCTTATCGAGACGCAGCCCGCCAACTCAATTCTCGATATTTGCATTTTTTCAACTATTTTTGACGATGTTGTTGCACAGTTTCTGCACACTCGCATGACTCGCTCCCACGCAGCACTTGGTCACCCGCCGAATGTGCTCCAGCTTCAATCGTTCCCTTGCCGGAAGCGTTTTGCTTTCCAAGAACATCACCCACCCGCTTGGCCAACATTTCCTCTATTTGACACTCCTTTTTTACATTCTCCACAACACCCGCTTTCGGATGATAGGTCACCGGAACCTCAAGATAGGTAGCCGACGCAGCGAAGGTGGACGTTGCATAGATGAGGAAAATAGGAAGCCAATTTTTCATTATTTATATCAATGGTTAAAAGGATTGAAGAAGCTGAACGGGAGGAATTTTATGGGAGATGTGAGGTGAACGGGTGGGGGTGAATGAGGGCTTCTTTTGTTGTGATTTCCACCCTATAACGATGCTCTGGGAGGCAAGCTGGATAAGGGTTTCGGAGCATCTATTGCGAAAATTGAGTGGCTTCATTAAAAACAATGCGAGCTTGGTCTATTTAATTCAACACTATCGTTCTTAAGCGCCGCCTATGGCAGCATAGCCGCCTTTCGTTTTAGCGTGGAATGTCGTCATGGTGTTTGTGTGTGGATGCATATTCTTTGTTTGGATCGCATTAAGCGGATTTCTACTCAACGTTTCAATGTTTATTCGCATGCACCTTCCATGCTTAAGCCACACTCGGCGACGTACTCGCGCTGGCTCACGCAAACCATTGCCGTCATGCCCTGCCCTCTGTCGAAACAACCGTAAGCCAGCCTGAGTTGTTGACGAAATCATTCGCTTGAAGGCCCATCTACCCCAGAGCGGTTGTGTCACCCTCGCACACACTTTCAATCGTTTGTATGCGCGCTCACGGCAGATGAGTGTGTCTAAGTCTTATATTGCTTATACGGTACGCAATCATCGGTTCGCTATCTTGCAACGACGTAGAGAGTTCAAGCGTAGAAAACCACTGCATGTGCCAAAGAATGCGGTGTGGGGTTTGGATATGACGGGCAAGGTGGATACAACTGGACAGGTGCACAACATTTTAGGAATACTGGATCATGGTTCTCGCCATCTATTGGCATTGTCTGCGCTGGTAAACAAATCGTCATGGACTTTACTCGGCCACCTTTGTTTGGCGATTGGGCAGTATGGTAAGCCGCGAGCGATTCGTAGTGATAATGAGCGTGTGTTTACGTCTGTGATATTTACGTCGACGCTGCGCTGCTTTGGAACTCGGCATCAGCGTATTGACTTAGGTTGCCCTTGGCAAAATGGACGCATCGAACGGTTCTTTGGCACGCTGAAGCAATCGTTAAATCAGTGGGCCGTGGGTAGTCGGCAGGAGCTTCAATTTGTGCTTGGGGTGTTTCGGGATTGGTATTGCTATGTGCGGCCACATAGCAATTTGAAGGGGGCAACTCCCTTTGAAGCATGGTGTGGGGTTGATGCGCTCCGCTGCCCACCGAAAGCGGTTGAGTGGTTTGAGGGGTGGGATGGGTTGTTGCGGGGTTATCGCCTTAGGTATTAACTCCCCGTTCAGCATATCCCTTAATGCGGTAAAACTTCTTTCCACACGATTGGGGAGGTGGTGTGTCTGAAATGAATACGTTGGAGGAAATGAGCGGGGAAAGGTGAAAAACTGACTGCTCACTTTAACGAAATCGCGTTTTAATAGGGCGAAAAAAACGGCAATACGATGATTGCCGTTTTAAAAATGCTGCTTGCAGAGTTACTCAGCTTGGTTTGGAGGTTTGGATAGGACACAACAGGGTTGCTGCTAGCTATTTTGATGCCGGCAGGCAGCGTCATGGCTGCCGACGCCTTTGAGGCGCTACAACAATAAACCTCCGGCCTTGCCGGAGGTAGCTTAATTGAAGTTATTATAAAGCAATAAAATCAATGCCGAAAAAAACGCGACAAAAAGTGATAAAACCAAGTCGCAAACACTAATTTTTCTATACAAACCAAACAACTTGGGCCACTTGGGGTCTACCCAAACCACCATCGGAGTTCCCGAATCGAAATTGCCCTTTATTTCTTGTCGAATTTCATTTTGCATATTTTTACAATAAAGGGAAGTTGGCAGCACCCTACTACTGGTATATTGAACCCCTCTGTAGTTAAACGAATAGCATACTTTAAACAGGTAGAATTTTTCGCCGCTAGGACTAGCGTCCAATTCAAAACTTTCTAGTTTCACTGGTGTTGATATCCACTGATTAAAGCGCCTATTAAGAAATGCTATCCAAGCTACGTATACGGTACTTACAAAGGCAATTACGGCAAAAAAATACGCAAAGACGCTGAAGGGCAAAAGATCAAAGGGAAGAATTTTAGAAAATAAATAACTCATTGCTAGTCACCATTAAGAGTACGTTTAAGCTTTCCCAATTTTCGTTATATCAATTTTAAGCAAATCCCAAATTAATCCATACAGAGCACCGATAAAGGCTACTCCGGCCACTCCAACTACAATCGCCGATCCTGCAAGCAAGGCCACGGTCAGTATGACGAAAGTGCCCAGCAGTTCTACGAGCGAAACAGTTATTTGTTGCTCATCGGTCAGTTTGAAATAGTTTTGAATGTATGCATTTAATGCAATGACTACAACACCCATAAGAGCTGACACCCATGCAATTGTTATAACAAGGTCTAGACCTACCAAAGCAAGCAGCAGAACTAACGCTAGAATAGTCGAAAGAAATGCCCCATTTGCTCCCCCACTAATCTTATAAGCCCCTGCGCCTGTTTCTTGGTCAAGAACGGTATAGCCACATCCCGTCCACCCATTCACCGTAATATTCTTCTCATGCACCGTCACTTCTTTACCTGCCGACAGTGCATTCGTTATTTCATTCTTCACATCCGCACTGATTTGTAAGCCCGATACTACGCTGCTGTGGATCGCTTGATTGACCGGTGTAAGGGTGTAGATTTTCTGACCTTGTGATGCGGCGATAGCGAGTGCTTTGACTGCGGATACGCCTTGCGGCTGGCTTGGGTCGCTGAGGGGTTTGCTGTGGTCTGCAAACATCAGTTCTGGTACGGCATGTTCTGCCGCAGAGGCGGTAGTGCCGAGTTGCCTCATGTAGTTGATGCGGGTGGGGTTGGTGGCATCTTTCGCTTCTAGTTGCTGAAACAAGTAATCCACATCCATCACAACACCAGGGAAACTTACTTTCTTGGCAATGCCATACCAGTAGTGGGTTTGAGCCGCTGTTAGAAAGCGTCCGTAGCTGGGGAGACGATAGCTCACTACAGTGTTAGCAGTGCGGGCACTGAGTTTGTCGATGGTATCAACTTGGGCGAAGTAGCCGATGATGCCGGTTTGTACTATGTCGCCGGTGAGGTCTTCTTTGGTGAGGCCATTGATCGGGGTGGTGTCCGCAGGGTTTTGCTGGAACTGGGTGAGCTTGGCTTTGGTAGCTTGTAGTCTTGCTTGCAGTTCTTGCAGTTGTTTTGCCCCTATTCCTTGTAAGTCGATTCCAATTGCGTTGAATTCACCCACTGTAATGTCATTATCCTCACCCCCCACCCAAGCACTATCAGCGGGTTTGTAGTATTGGTTGGATTGTTTGACTTCGCTCCCCATCGTGAAGCTTTGGCTTGTCTGTGCAACGACTTGTCCATCAATGCGGAACTCGGCCTTCATTTTCAGCAGGTAACCCGGCAGACTGGTGGGCAGTTCACTGAGTTGAATCGGCGTGCCGTCGGTATGCGCTTTGGGCAGGTAGCTGTTGATGAGGTCTTGATCGGCTTGGGTGGCGGGGATAAAACTTAAGGTGATTTTTTTACCAGCGAGTTGAGCCGTGCTTTGGTTGATTTCGATAAGGGGGCTACTGCTGTCACTGGCCCCATCCGCGGCGTAGATATTAGTTTTGAACTTCCACTTCAAGTTATCCGGCAAGGCGGCCATCTTGGCGCCGGTGGCTAATGTCTTGTAGGGCAAGGTGCCTAACAGGATGGGTTGTGTTTGTTGAACAATGGTTTGTGTGCCGAGTACATCGCCTACGGTGGCATTGGCTTTCTGGCTATCAATATAGGTTTTAACTTGGGCTTGATAGGCGGTAAGTTGGCTTTGTAGGTTGGTTTGGTTGAGGTTTTGTACATAGCCGCCTGCTTCGTTGATGGTGGCGCCTTGTTTGATTTGATCGAGTAGGTTTTGTGCGCTGATGGGGACGTTTGTTTTGATGTCCATGCCTGCGGTGAATTGGTATTGCTTGAAGCTGGCGTCTAGTGGCACCCAGGTGTCGGGGGTCTTGTTGATCGCGCCTCGGCTGGGGACGTAGTCGACATAGGCTTCGACCCAGACGTGTTCCAGTCGGATGGCTTTGATCTGCCCACCTACGTTGAGGCCCACATTGGGTATGCCACCCTGCCCTAGCAGGCTTTGGGCAGCTTGTGATTGGGTGACGCCGCCTACCCAGTTCATGACTTTGTCTGCCGGGATTTCTACGGTGCCGTACACGTAGCGAGCGGGGATGCCGCTGGCGCGGTAGAGGGCGATCAGTAGGCTGGCGGTATCAAAGGCGTTGCCGCGTTTGTTTTGTAGGGTGAGGTCTGCCCCTTGGATGCTACCGTAGCTGGGGATGTATTCGATGGTGTTGCGTACCCAATTGTAGATTTTAACGGGGTTGTTGTTGAGTATTCCAATTGCCATGCGTACTTAACTTGACACCCATATTTTCCACAACACCATAACTGAAATTATGGCAAAAAACACGGTCAACAACGTACCAAATATTTTACGAATTTTTTCCTTATTTTTAAAATTAAAAATAACTGAAAGTACTCCTATCAGAGCAAAAACAATCAATATTTTTGTGGCCCATGTAAGTAAGTTTTCCATTTCTATACCTTAAAACAAGACCCTATATCACCAGTCGCTGGGATAGACAATCCCAGCGCTGCCAAAATATAAAACAAAGCACTATTAATGGCAGGGCCAACTGGCAGGGAATAAAGTGCTGCCGAAATGCCGAGAAAAAGTCCTCCCATAAAACACGCTTTCCCATCACTTGACGCGTTTTGTAGCATTAATCCCGTCAAAGCCATTAACGGAATTAATACCGGAGCAATGGCAACTAAAAGAGCAACGCCTGGCGCTCCACCAGCAAGAGTAAGTATCAGTAACTCAGCAATTATTAAACCAATAGCAGCCCCAAGAATAAAAAGGACAATACCCCCATTCGCTCCCCCCGCAATCTTATAAGCACCTGCTCCTGTTTCTTGGTCAAGAACGGTGTAACCACATCCCGTCCACCCGTTCACCGTAATGTCCTTCTCATGCACTGTCACTTCTTTACCTGCTGAGAGTGCATTCGTTATTTCATTCTTCACATCCGCACTGATCTGTAAGCCCGATAGCACGCTGCTGTGAATCGCTTGATTGGCCGGTGTAAGAGTGTAGATCTTCTGACCTTGTGCAGCGGCGACAGCAAGTGCTTTGACAGCGGATACGCCTTGCGGCTGACTCGGGTCGCTCAGTGGCTTGGTGGCGTCAGCGAACATCAGTTCCGGTACGGCATGTTCTGCCGCAGACGCTGCACTTCCTATCTGGCGCATGAAGTTAACACGAGTTGGGGCTATGGCATCTTTCGCTTCGGCTTGCTGAAAAAGGTAGTCCACGTCCATCACGACACCCGGGAAGCTTACTTTCTTGGCAATGCCATACCAGTAGTGGGTTTGAGCTGCTGTTAGAAAGCGTCCGTAACTGGGAAGCCGGTAGCTTACAACGGTGCCAGCCGTTCTTGCGCTGAGTTTGTCACTAGCATCAACTTGAGCGAAGTAGCTGACAATACCAGCTTGCACGATGTCACCTCCTAGGTCTTCTTTGGTCAGTCCATTGATCAGGTTGGTGTTGCTTGTGTTTTGCTGAAACTGAGTGAGCTTGGCTTTGGTATCGGCGAGCTTGGCTTGCAGTGCTTTCAGTTGTTGTGCCCCAATACCCTGCAAGTCAATCCCAATAGCGTTGTATTCGCCCACGGTGATGTCGTTGTCTTCTCCGCCTACCCAAGCACTATCCGCAGGTTTGTAGTATTGGTTGGATTGTTTGACTTCGCTCCCCATCGTGAAGCTTTGGCTTGTCTGTGCAACGACTTGTCCATCAATGCGAAACTCGGCCTTCATCTTCAGCAGGTAGCCCGGCAGACTAGTGGGCAGTTCGTTGAGTTGAATCGGCGTGCCGTCAGCATGCGCTTTGGGTAGGTAGCTGTTGATGAGGTCTTGATCGGCTTGGGTGGCAGGGACGAAGCTTAAGGTGATTTTTTTACCGGCGAGTTGAGCGGTGCTTTGGTTGATTTCGATAAGCGGGATGGTGTTGTCACTTACGCCATCGGCGGCGTAGATATTGGTTTTGAACTTCCATTTCAGGTTATCTGGTAAGGCCGCCATCTTGGCGCCGGTGGCTAGGGTCTTGTAGGGCAGCGTGCCTAACAGGATGGGTTGGGCTTGTTGGACGATAGTTTGTGTGCCGAGTACATCGCCTACGGTGGCATTGGCTTTCTGGCTGTCTATGTAGGCCTTAACTTGGGCTTGATAGGCAGTAAGTTGGCTTTGTAGGTTGGTCTGGTTGAGGTTTTGTGCGCTGATGGGGACGTTTGTTTTGATGTCCATGCCTTAGGTGTAGGCGTATTGCTTGTAGCTGGCATCCATCGCAACCCAGGTGTCGGGGGTTTTGTTGATCGCGCCTCGGCTGGGGATGTAGTCGACATAGGCTTCGACCCAGACGTGTTCCAGTCGGATGGCTTTGATCTGCCCACCTACGTTGAGGCCCACATTGGGTATGCCACCCTGCCCTAGCAGGCTTTGGGCAGCTTGTGATTGGGTGACGCCGCCTACCCAGTTCATGACTTTGTCTGCCGGGATTTCTACGGTGCCGTACACGTAGCGAGCGGGGATGCCGCTGGCGCGGTAGAGGGCGATCAGTAGGCTGGCGGTATCAAAGG
>Ga0209181_10004582_pt1 | contig 20417 bp, 21 predicted proteins | sample MAT05_FD_187208 | JGI IMG/M metagenome (GOLD analysis project Ga0209181, IMG submission 187208) | Freshwater microbial communities from Lake Fryxell liftoff mats and glacier meltwater in Antarctica - MAT-05 (SPAdes) (version 2) | ecosystem: Environmental > Aquatic > Freshwater > Ice > Liftoff... | reverse complement strand
TGACGCCGAAGAGGGCGCCGATGACCGCGGCTTTGCCGCCAATGTCAACGGTGAGCTGCGGGAGCGCCCCCTTATTCTCGTCCAGATACATGCTGATGCCCACGCCCAGTTGCTGCAATCTCGACATGCAGGACACGTTCTTCGCAGCTTGGCGAGCGCTGCCCAGTGAGGGCAGGAGAACCCCGATCAGCAATGCGATGATGGCGATGACCACGAGCAACTCGACGAGCGTGAAGGCGCGCCTCATGGAAGCACCTTGGTGCTCGGCTGGTCGTCGCCTTCGCGAGCGATCAGCAGATCATCGATCATCGCGTCGCACGCCTCGACCAGCATCTCGTACACACTCGCGAAGTCGTCGATGGTTCCCTCGTACGGATCCGGCACCGCGGGCGCGCGCTCGCCCATCGATCGATGCGCCGGAACGAACGAGCGCATGAGGCGAACTTTTTCGAGTGGTATGCCCGCCTTGAGCACGTCACGATGGTTCATCGAATCCATGACCACGAAGAGGTCCCAGTCGTCAACATCGGTGCGGGCGTCGAGCTGGCGTGCGACGTGATCGATGTCGACGCTACGACCCTGAAGCGTACGGATGGTTCGCTCGTCGGCCGGGCCGCCGACGTGCCAGTCGCCGGTGCCGCAGGAGTCGATGACGAATCGATCGGTGAGCCCGCGCTGCGTCACGCGATGACGGAAGATCGCCTCGGCCATCGGGCTGCGGCAGATGTTGCCCAGGCAGACGAACATCACGCGGATTGGTGCTGAACCAGCCAGAGTCATCGAGTTGAGCCCTCGTGCGAAGCCTCTGCAAACTCGTCGCGAGTAATCTGTGCGAGTTCGTCGGGGCGTGCCCACACGCCGCCGCGAGTTCGAGTGTCCACCATGGTGTCGCCCCGAAGCAGTGTCTCAAGCCCGAGTGCAAACGAGCGGTTTCGCTCCGTCGCGTTCGTTCCCTGCGCGATCGCTTTACCGACCTGCTCTCGCAGCATCGCATCATCCGCGAGCGGAAGCACGCCAGCGCCCAGCGACGGCATCGACGCGTTGCCCACGCGGCACCACCCCGGCGCGCCGGTCATCGTTCGGCGCGTGAGATCCGACGCGATCGTGACAATCGGTATCCCCATCGCGCCCACGCTCAGCGCGCTGAGCTGGCCCGAGGCCGGCTGCGAGACGTGCGTCCCGGCGCGGGCCGGGTCGGTGTCCCAGATCACGACGTCTGCCCCCGACATCGCCAGGGCTGTTGGGCCGCAGAAGGGCATGATGTCCCAGTGGCGTCGATGGAGACGGAGATAGCGGGCAGCGCGGCGCATCGAGCCCGCGCCGTCGGGCACGATGCCGACGCACGTGCGCCCGGAGATCGCCAGCACGCCCATGATCCACGCGAACAGGCGCGTGTCGCCGAACGTCGGCGGGTCGCACAGCAGCCCCACGACGAGCTCGTCGTTCGCGATATCTAGCTCGCGCCGAACCCGCGCTCGCGCCGCTGGCCCGCCTTCAAGCGAGACCACCGGCGGCGTGAGCACGTCAATCAACGGTGCGCCCGCGCCGCGCCACGCACTCGCGATCTGCTCATCAAAGCACGTGACCCGCACGCGCCCGGCACCCGTGCCCATCTCTGTCCAGAGCGATTCGCGGCTCACGGCGCTGGGCCCGCTGGTCAGCATCGTGCGGACCGCGACTTCGGGGCCGCAGACTTCGCTGACCACCTGAGCGACCTGGCGTGATCGCGCTGCGCTCCAGCACAGGACAACATCAATGCCGCCGACCTGCGCCTGGCGGGTTCGGATGATCCGGGCGGTCGCCCGTGCCTCGCGCAAGCTCGTCCCGCCCGGCATCCACTCCGCGAGCGCCGTCCGCAGGGAGGCTGGCACGCCACGCGTGGTGACGCGATCGGTGAGCGTGAGCCCCAGTGACTGCGCGGTGAGTTCGTCCTGACGCGTGCCCAGCAGGATGGCCAGGTGTCGGAATCGCGGGGCAAGATTCTGCACACAGGCAAGCACGCCGAGAATGCTGTCCTGGCCTTCGAGACTCGGCTCCAGGATGTGCAGCACGTTGACAGGCTGGCGCGCTGCCACGTCGTCTTTGCCCCAGGGCCAGGCGCTCAACGCTCGGTCTCTTCGCGGCGCGACGCGGTGGTGTCGCGATCCCAGTCAAAGAACGCGCGTGCGAGCGTCAGGCCCGCGCGCTCGGCGGCGCTGACCTCCGCGATCGTTCGCTGCGATCGCGACGTGGGCACGCCGCTCTGGACCAGCGGCTCCTTCATCGTCACGCGAAGCGACCCCGGCTCTTCGCCCTCTGGCGGGAAGAGTCGCTTGCCGGTCTGGCTCTCGATGACCTTCACCTCGAGCACCGCCTGCGGGATGAACTGCGTGCCATCGGCGGCGATCGTGAACTCGCGCACCAAGGCGTAGATCACGACATCGGCCTTGAGCGCCTTGCCGACACTGGCGACCGTCGTAAGCTCGGCGCGTTTCTCGCCGCGAGTGATGGCGATGACCTCGCGTGATTGGATCATGTCTTTGACGAGCTTGCGCGAGAGGAGCTCTTCCTCCGCGCGCTTGCCCATGGCCAGCCTCGCCTCGCGGCCGGGCAGTTGCGAGCCCGGATCATCAATGAAGATGAGCGTGGTGCGATCGGGATCGAGCGTGAAGGCCGCGGGGACTTTCTCGGGTCCGGCGATGAGGTAGGACGCGGGGCCGATGATGTTGCACCCAGCCGCTACGCTCAGCGATGCGCAGGTTGCGATCACGATCGCCCATCGCCCCGGTCCCCACGCTTGACCCACTCGCTTTGTCGCGTCTGTCTTCATGCGTGATCCGTTCGAGAGCCGGCGGGTTGCTGATGCGGTGGAGCGATCAATACGTGATGATATTCTTTTCTTCGTGCGTGTAGAAGAGCCAGCTCACGCGATCGATCAATCGATTCGACAACGCGGTGGTCACCAGTTCTTCCGCCATATCTTGAGGTGTGAAGCCGTCCTTGTCGGGGAACTTCACCAGCAGCGTCTTACGAAACACGAAATCGTCGCCCATGCGACCGTCGGTTTCTGAGACGCGGACGCTCGCGGAGGCGACGCCCTTCCAGATGTAGCGATTGCCGGGGTCCTTGAGGCGGTACTCGTCTACATCAACGAAGATGATTCGTTCTACACCCAGCTTCTTGGCAAGCTCCGAGGGAGTCCAGGTCGACCAACGCGGATTCTCAAACTGGAAGTTCAGGATGCGCGCACCCGGGACGTACTTCGACGCCTTGGTTTGCTTCGAGACGCGCTCGGAGATCTCTGTGGTCAGGCGCGCGAGCACCGCCGGGTACTCCGCTTGGATCGCGCGATCGGCGGAGACGATGACCGCGAAACTCTTGTCGTCAAGGCCGGTGTACTCCGCCTCGATCTCGGTGGAGCCTTCGCGGCGTGCGTTCTCCATCATGCCGCCGATGGGGGCCAGGATGTTGCACCCGCCGACTAGCAGCACGTTGGCAAGGGCGGTGGCCAGCAGCCAGCGACCGCCTCGCGCAGAGAAACTCGCACGAACATGCCCTTTCCCGCGCCCACCACTGGTCTTGCTCATTCTGTCTTCCATGTGATCAGCGTGTACACCCAACTGGCCAACCATCCCCCGCCGACAATCCAGACCACCCGCGGCCTCAACAGTGTACCCAGAGGCTTGCCAAGCCGAGAACCCGTCAGCGCGATATACGCAAACAGCCAGAACGCGGCTGCAACGCCGATCGCGAACATCGCGCCGCCCGGCTGCGTCAGGAACCCGCGCAAGAACTGGCCGTTGCACACGCACGCGAACGCCGTGGTCATGCCGCAGGTCGGGCACGGGTGCCCGGTGGCCAACAGCCAGCCGCACTGCGGGAGGCCGAGCTGCAAGTGGGTGTTGTGGCCGGTGGGGCTCGGGCGAAGCGAAGCGCCGAGGACCAGGAGCGCCAAGCACGCGGCGCTCGTCAGCGCCGCACCGACGCGTTCAGACGTGGTCGCGCGCGCGGGAGTTGTCGCTGCCAGCTCTAGAACGCCTGACGTCATTCATCACCTCGCGCCCACAACAACACGCCGCCCCCAATCCCACGCGGCTCAGTCAAACTTGAACACGCCCTTCTTAAAGCCGTAGATGTACGCGACCACGCTGGTCAGCATAAAAAAGCCGATTCGCCCCAGCCATACGCCGCCGTCGGCCATCTGCTGGTCGAGATTCGGGAACGTAACCGCCCATGGATAAAGGAAGATGATCTCGATGTCGAACACCAGGAACACCATCGCGATCAGGTAAAACCGCACGTTGAAGCGCTTGCGCGCGTTGCCGATCGGCGCCATGCCGGATTCGTACGCCGCGTTTTTGACGCTGCCCTGGCGGGCCGGACCCAGGAGCGCAGACGCCAATAGATTCGCCACCGCAAAGCCGATCGCCATCAAAATAATGAGCACCAGCGGCAGGTAAGACGCCAGATCAGTCTTCGCTAGAACAAGCATTGGTAGACTCATGGTGTTCATCCGTGAAGCCGCCATAGTAGCCGGTCACGTGCCGAACCGTCCGCCTCTCAGTCGAACGCGTTGCTATCACGCGTGTCGGCTCGATCCGAAGCGACCTATCCGACTGCCAAAGCGGCAGGGGGGTCCGCCACGCCGGGGCCTTTGAGGCAGCGTCTGCGAGCATTTGCGTCGGCGATCGCCCTGGCACGAGCCGAATCCAGAACCTTGCGCGATCACTTTCATACGCCAAATCTTGCGCATTGTCTACTGGGCCACGCGCACGCGGGCGCCCGACGCACGTTACTCACCTCACCTCGCGCGGCTGCCGTCCAAGACGCTTGGCACGCTCATTGCCGGTGCTGACTGCACGCGGGCGGTCATTGCCAAATGGAAATGGCCGTCGCGCCGGTGACGTGTGCAGACTGATTGCCCGCTCGCCGGTCCCGAACAAGCACCTCTTCCCTTCCACTGAACGGAGTTTCACGCAATGGCCGCCAAAACCCTCACGTTTGACGTCGACGCCCGCCAGTCCCTCCTCCTGGGTGTGGAGAAGCTCGCCCGCGCCGTCAAGGCGACGCTCGGGCCGCGTGGCCGGAACGCCGTGCTCGACAAGAGCTGGGGCGGCCCAACCGTGACGAAGGACGGCGTGAGCGTTGCGGAGGAGATCGAGCTCCAGGACAAGGTCCAGAATATGGGCGCCCAGCTCGTCAAGCAGGCCGCCAGCAAGACCAGCGACGACGCCGGCGACGGCACCACCACCGCCACCGTCCTCGCTGAGGCCTTGTTCCGCGAAGGACTGAAGCACATCGGCGCTGGCGTCGATGCCAACGCCCTGGTCCGCGGCATGAAGGCCGGCGTGATCGTCGCCGCCGAAGCGATCAAGAAGATGGCACAGCCCGTCAACGGTGCTGCGGACATTCAGAATATCGCCGCGATTAGCGCCAACAACGATGTCGAGATCGGCAAGATTCTCGCGGACGCCTTCGCTCGCGTTGGCAAAGACGGCGTCATCACGGTCGAAGAGGGCAAGAGCCGCGATACCGAGGTCACCGTCGTGGAGGGCATGCAGTTTGATCGCGGCTTCCTGTCGCCGAACTTCGTCACCAACCCCGACAAGATGACCGTCGAGCTCGACAAGGCGCTCGTGCTCATTCACGAGGACAAGATCGACAGCATCCAGAAGCTCGTGCCGCTGCTCGAGAAGGTGATGCAGGCCAAGAAGCCGCTGCTCATCATCGCTGAGGACGTGACCGGCGAGGCGCTGGCCACGCTCGTCATCAACAAGCTTCGCGGCACGCTTCAAGTCGTCGCGGTCAAGGCCCCCGGCTATGGCGACCGTCGCAAGGCCATGCTCGAGGACATCGCGATTCTCACCGGCGCAGAGCCGATCATGAAGGACACAGGCGTTGAGCTGGACAAGGTCGAGCTCCGCCAGCTTGGCATGGCCAAGAAGCTGGAAGTCGATTCGGACAACACCACGATCATCGAGGGCGCTGGCGACACCAAGGCCATCCAGGGCCGCATCGAGCAGATCCGGCGCGAGATCGAGATGACCACCAGCGATTACGATCGCGAGAAGCTCCAGGAGCGCTTGGCGAAGCTCGCCGGCGGCGTCGCGCAGGTGAAGGTCGGCGCAGCAAGCGAGGTCGAGCTCAAGGAGAAGAAGGCGCGCGTCGAAGATGCGCTGCACGCCACCCGGGCCGCGGTCGCTGAGGGCGTGGTCGCTGGCGGCGGCGTCTCGTTCATCCGCGCTCGAATCGCCCTTGAGAAGATGCCCGAGTGGAAGGCTGTCTACGCCAAGAAGAGTGAGATCACCGCCGATGACATCGGCAGCTACAAGTTTGACTTCGCCGCGGGCATTGACACTGTGTATCGCGCGCTGCTGGTGCCGCTGGCAACCATCGCTGACAACGCGGGCGAGAAGGGCACCGTCGTCGTCAGCAAGGTTCAGGAAGGCAACGAGAAGATCGGCGACGCTTTCGGCTTCAACGCCCTCACCGGCGAGTACGGCAACCTGCTCAAGATGGGCATCCTCACCCCCGCCAAGGTCGATCGCTCGGCGCTCATCAATGCCTCCAGCGTCGCGACCATCCTGCTCACCAGCGATTGCGTCATCACCGACGCGCCGACGGACAAGGACGACCACGGGCACGATCATGGTCATGGCGGCGGCGGCGGCGGCATGGGCGGCATGGGTGGGATGGGCGGCATGGGTGGAATGGGCGGCATGGGCTTCTGATCTACCCGCCTCGCGCTCATCACGCCGTATAGATGCATCGCCGCGCCGCCATTGCTGCGGCACATCGCCAGCGCGCCGTTTGTCGTGTCTCGCTCACCAGAGCTTTGGAGTCCTCATGCTTAGTCGATCTTTCATTCGTTTTCCCATCGCCGCCGCGATGCTCGCGGCCATGACCGTCTCGGGCGCCGGCCTCAGCGGGTGCAAGTCATCCTCGCTGATCACCGAGCCCAGCGCCGAAGACGAGCGCGGCATCGCCCTGGCCGACATGCCCACGCCAGCCCGCGACGCGATCGAGAAGCTCGCCTCGGGCGCGCGGATCCAAGAGTGTCGCACCATGATCGAAAAGGGCGTCCGCATGTACAGCGCGGAGTTCGAGCGCGACGGGCGCGATGTCGAAGTCGAGGTGTTCGCAGACGGTCGCGTGTGCTGCGTCGAGACCGAGACCACACTCGACGAACTTCCCCGGGACGTTCGGGCCGCGGCGCTCAGTCATCTGGGCGATGCGACCGTCAAAGGGTGTACCAAGAAGGAGTCCGGCGGCGTGACCTCGTACGTCGTCGAGGGTAAGAAAGCCGGCAAGAGCATCAGCGTCGAACTTGATCGCACGGGCAAGCTCATCACCAAGGAAGTTGGCTCCGGGAACTAACCGGACGGCGCGACTATGCAGCAGATCCTCGACATGTTCCTGCACTTGGACAAGCACCTCAGCGGCTTCATCGCCGATCACGGTGCGTGGGTCTATGTGCTGACATTTGGGATCATCTTTGCCGAGACCGGCCTCATCATCCTGCCGTTTCTACCCGGGGATTCGTTGCTGTTTGCGCTGGGCATGATCAGCGTCTCGGCGCCACTGGATCAGTTCATCGTGTCAATGGCCGAAACAGGCCAGGCCCTGACGACCAAGCTCAACGTCTGGTGGGTCATCGGCCTGCTAATGAGCGCCGCAGTGATCGGCGATGCGGTGAACTACCACATCGGTCGCTACATCGGCCCGCGGGTGTTCCGAGGCGAGGGGCTGGGGTTCTGGGGCAAGCTCCTGAATCGCAAGCACCTCGATCGCGCTCACGAGTTTTACGAGCGATACGGCGGCAAAGCCGTCGTGCTCGGTCGCTTCGTGCCCATCGTTCGCACGTTTGTGCCGTTCGTCGCCGGCGCGGGCGCGATGAACTATCGCACCTTCTTCGTCTACAACGTCCTCGGCGCGTTCGCTTGGGTTGGCGGCTGCACGCTTGCCGGCTTCTGGCTCGGTGGATTCGAGATGGTCAAGAACAACTTCTCCGTCATGATTCTGCTCATCATCGGTGTCTCGCTCCTGCCGATCGCCATCGAGCTGTGGATGAATCGCAAATCGCCTGGTAAAGCCGTGTCGACGGCGCCGCTATAACCCGTTTGAACCGCCTTCCGCATCGCAAACCGACTCATCGTGTTCGTTCGGGACCTCAGGCCATGAATGCTCGACCTGCTCCACAGCCTGGCAACGCTGGATATTGCGGAGGCGTCGCGCGCCGCCAGCGATCACGCGCCCGCCGCGGCGGGCTCGCTCTGGGGCTGGCTGACATCGCTGGACGAGACGTTGATGCACGTCATCAAGTCGTCGCAGGGGTGGGCGTATGTGATCATGTTCGGCGTGATCTTCGCCGAGACGGGGTTCGTCATCTTCCCGTTCCTGCCAGGCGATTCGTTCCTGTTCGCGCTGGGCATTCTGTCATCGGATGCCGAAAGCGGAATCCGCTGGTACTTCGTGGTCCCGCTGCTGATCGCGGCCGCGATCATGGGCAACAGCACAAACTACGCGATCGGCTGGTGGCTGGGCCCGCGCATCTTCCGCAAAGAAAGCGGCGGCTCGCTCTTGCAGCGTGCTCTCAGCCGAGACAAGCTGGACACAGCACGCGCGTTCTTCACGCGTCACGGCGGCAAGGCCGTCACCATCGCGCAGTTCATCCCGTTCATGCGCTGCCTCGTCCCGTTCGTCGCTGGCCTCGGGCGCATGGACCTGAAGCGGTTTCTGTTCTTCAACTGGTTGGGGGCCGTGCTCTGGATCCCCGGCTTCGTCGCGCTGGGCTACGCAACCGGCCACATCCCGGGAATCAAGAATTTTACCTCCGAGATTTTCCTGGGTCTGATCCTGGTGATCATCGCGGTCATCGCGACGCCGCCTCTGCTCTATCTTTCCAACCGCCGCGGCAATCCGGCAACGCCTGTCCTCCCCGTCGCGCCCGAAGAGCCGACGCTCTTCCACGACCCGACAAGCATGCGAACGCCCTGAGCGAAGCGCCCGCCATCGCCTGATTCACACATCCGTCTGGAATCGCCTTTGCAGTGTCATCATCCACAACGCACATCCCTAAAGGAGAAGCACCATGGCCATCAAGCCCCTTGAAGACCGCGTCCTTGTCAAGCCCATCGAAAACGATTCCAAGACCGCCAGCGGGATCTACCTCCCCGAGGCCGCGAAGGAAAAGCCCGTGCGCGGCAAGGTCGTCGCCACCGGCCCGGGCAAGCTCCTTGAGAACGGCAAGCGCGCCGACATGTCCGTCCGCATCGGCGCCACCGTCGTCTACGGCAAGTACGCCGGCTCCGAGGTCGAGCTCAAGGGCGAGAAGCTCCTGATCATCAAGGAGTCTGAACTCCTTGGCATCGTCGAGGGCTGATCCTCTCGTTCGCCTCACGTTCCGGACTCGCCGCCATACAACCTCACCGCGCCGCGCCCTCCCGTGGGCCTGTTGCGCTCAACGCCCAGTGCCGAAGGAAGTTCCCATGTCCACCAAGCAGATCATGTTCAACGACGCCGCGCTCCAGGAGATGAAGCGCGGCGTGCAGCGTCTGGCTCGCGCCGTCAAGGTCACCATGGGGCCAACCGCTCGTCACGTCGCCATTCAGAAGTCCTACGGCAGCCCCATGCTCTCCAACGACGGAGTCTCCGTCGCACGCGAGATCACGCTGCCGGAGCCCTTTGAGAGCATGGGCGCCAAGATGGTCGCAGAGGTCGCCAAGAAGACCAACGACGTCGCCGGCGACGGCACCACCGCCGCCACCGTTCTCACCGAGGCCATCTTCATCGAGGGCCTGCGCCACATCGCCGCCGGCGCCAACCCCGTGCTCCTGCAGCGCGGCATCAACGCCGGCGCCGCCGCCGCCGCGAAGGCGATCGACGACATGAGCGTCAAGTGCAAGGGCAAGGAGGATTACATCAAGGTCGCGACCGTCTCCGCGTCGCACGATGCGCAGATCGGCAAGCTGATCGCTGAGGCGATCGCCAAGGTCGGCCCCGAGGGCGTGGTCGAAGTTGAAGAAGGCAAGGCCAGCGAGACGACGCTCGAATACACCGAGGGCATGAGCTTCGACAAGGGCTACATCAGCCCGTACTTCATGACCGACCCGAAGACCGGCGAGTGCGTGCTCGAGAACTGCCTCGTGCTGCTCTACGAGAAGAAGATCGCCAACCTCACCGACTTCCTCCCCTTCCTGAACAAGGTCGCCCTCGCCGGCAAGCCGCTACTCATCGTCGCTGAAGAGGTCGAGAGCGAGGCCCTCGCGGCCCTGGTCGTCAACCGTCTGCGCGGCGTGCTCAAGGTCTGCGCCGTCAAGGCCCCCGGCTTCGGCGATCGTCGCAAGGCGATCATGGGCGATCTGGCGGTCCTCACCGCCGGGACGTTCTTCGCCGAGGACATCGGCCGCAGCCTTGAGTCCATCGAGCTCAACGAGCTGGGCACCGCCAAGCGCGTCGTGATCAACAAGGACGAGTCGATCATTGTCGATGGCGGCGGCAAGAAGGCCGACATCAAGACTCGCGCCGACCAGATCAAGTCGCAGCACGACAAGTCCACCAGCGACTATGACCGCGAGAAGCTGATGGAGCGCTTGGCCAAGCTCACCGGCGGCGTCGCGGTGATCAACGTCGGCGGCACGAGCGAGGTCGCAGTCAAGGAGAAGAAGGACGCCGTCGATGACGCGCTCCACTCCACCCGCGCCGCGGCGAAGGAGGGCTACGTCCCGGGCGGCGGCGTCGCGCTGATCCGCACCCAGGACGCGATCCTCAAGGCCAGCAAGGCCGCGAAGACCGACGACGAGAAGATCGGCTACCAGATCGTCGCGCACGCCGTCGAGGCCTGCGCTTTCCAGATCGCCGCGAACGCGGGCGTCGATGGCGACATCGTCGTCTCGAAGATCAAGGAAGGCTCCGGCGGCTTCGGCTTCAACGCCTCGACGCACGAGTACGTGGACCTGGTGAAGGCCGGGATCATCGACGCCGCTTTGGTGCCCAAGACCTCGCTCATCAACGCCGCGAGCGTCGCGGGGCTCATGCTCACCACCGACGTGATGATCGCGGATCTGAAGGACGACAGCAAGGCGACGGCCGGCGCGACTGCGTAAGCCATTCGCCTCAGCCGGCTGCGCCTGCCAGCCAGCCGGTGATCAACAACAATCGAGCGCGGCGTTCGAAAGAACGCCGCGCTTTCTTCCGCGACAGTGTGCGTTCGTGCGTTCAGGTCGGCCCTCTCGCAGCCCGTGGTGACCTCCATGCCCCCAACTCAACGCGACTATTACGAGATTCTCGGCATCGAGCGCACGGTTGACGCCGACGAGGTCAAGCGTGCGTATCGCCGCCTCGCCATGAAGTATCACCCGGACCGCAACCCGGGCGATGCCGAGGCCGAGCACAAGTTCAAGGAAGCCGCCGCGGCGTACGAGGTCCTCGCCGACGAACAGAAACGCAAGATCTACAACCAGTACGGTCACGAGGGGCTGCGCTCCTCCGGCGGCGCCGCGACGCACGACTTCAGCCGCATGGACCCCAACGACATCTTCTCGATGTTCGCCGACATCTTCGGCGGCGCCGGTCCGTTTGGTGGCGGCGGCGGGGGGCGCGGGCGCTCACGCGGACCCGCGCGCGGCTACGACCTGGAAACCCAAGTCGCGATCACGCTTGAGGATGTACACGCTGGCGTCGAAACCACCGTCGACTTTGCACGCATGGATGTCTGCGAGAAGTGCTCCGGCTCCGGCGCTAAGGCCGGCAGCAAGCCCGTGCAATGCCCGACGTGCGCCGGCCAGGGCAAGGTCCAGCAGAACGGGCTGGGCGGCATGTTCCGTATGGTCACTGCCTGCCCGTCCTGCCGCGGGCGCGGCAGCGTCATCAAGGAGTTCTGCCCCGGCTGCAAGGGGCGCGGTCGCGTCAGCAAGCAACGCAAGCTCTCGGTCCGCATCCCGCCCGGGATCAATGACGGGCAGGCGGTGCGCGTGCGCAGCGAGGGCGAGCCGCCGCAGCCGGAGGATTCGCCGTCCGGCGAAGGTGTGCGGGGCGACCTCATGGTCGTTGTGCGCGTGCGCGATCACAAGGTCTTTCAACGCGATGCCAACGATCTGGTCCTCGAGATGCCGATCGCCTATACCCAGGCGGCGCTCGGCGCCGAGCTCGAAGTGCCCACGATCGATCACGAACGCGAGAAGCTCTTGATCCCGCGGGCTACCCAGTTCGGCGACATCTTTCGCATTCCCGGTCGCGGACTTCCCGATGTTCGCAACAACGCCGACAAGGGCGACCTGGTCGTCATCGTCAAAGTCGTTGTCCCCAAGAAGCTCACGTCGGCGCAGGAAAAGCTTCTCCGCGACTTCGCCGCGACCGAAAGCCAAGCCGTGCAGCCGGACTCAAACAGCTCGTTCTTTAAGAAGATCTTTAAGGGCTGATGGACTCTCTTGATTGAGTGTCACGCAGCGATGACCACGCTCAGACCAGTTCCGCTCCCGGATCTTATTCCACAGGTTCCCGCCCTCGACCCCGAGGATCACGCATGATCGATCCACCAAAAAACCCGCCGACGCCCTCGGATGACCCGAACCAGGACACCGGCACCCGCCACCGCATTGTCGACGAGACCAGCGAGCTCATCGAGGAGCTCCAGACGCAGCTTGAGGTCGCCAAAGCCGCGCGCGATGAGGCGCAAGACGCGCACAAGCGTGCTCTCGCGGACTTCCAGAACTACCAGCGCCGCGCCGCGCTCAACGAGCGCGAGGCACGCCAGCAGGGCGTTCGCGGCGTGCTGCAATCCGTCGTGCCCGTCATCGACCACTTCGACATGGCGCTGCTTCACGACACCGACAAGGTCACCGCCAAGCAAGTGCTAGACGGCGTGCGCCTGATCAAGGACGAGCTCCTTCGCGTGCTCTCGGCCAACGGAGCGCTGGTCGTCAACCCCCAGCCGAACGACGCCTTTGACGCCCACCGCCACGAAGCAATCATGCATCAGCCCGGTGAGGGCGTGCAGCCCGGCAACGTCACGATGACTCTGCGCCCCGGCTTTGAGATCGATGGCAGACTCGTGCGCCCGGCGCAGGTCGCCGTCGCGCCCGCCGGCTCTGCTCCCGCCTCCGCCTGAACCCGAGACCGCCCGATGCCCACCTACGAATACAAGTGCAAAGCCTGCGGCCATCTCTTCGAGCAGTATCAATCCATCACTGCGGACCCCCTCAAGAAGTGCCCGTCGTGCGGCAAGAAGAAGCTCGAACGCCTCTTCGGAATCGGCGCCGCAGTGATGTTCAAGGGCGGCGGCTTTTATCAGACCGATTACCGATCCGAGTCGTACACCAAAGCCGCGGAAGCGGACAAGAAAGCCGCCAGCGACTCGGCATCGTCGAGCTCCGACAAGAGCGGCAAGACGGCACCTGACTCGAAGGCGCCCGCCGGCTCAGCCGCGACGCCCGCATCTGACGCCGGAAAAACGAGCACCCCCAAGCCTGAGTCACAAGCAAAGCCGAGCGCGCCCGCGCCGGTCGAGAAGGCCAGAACCAGTTCAAGCAAGTCAACAAAGTCTGGCAAGTCGAAGCGCAAGGGATGATCGAGAGTGACCATTTCATCGCGATAAGAGCGCGCCAGCCCTGCTGACAACTGCAAACGATTGACTGACCGCTGACGACCGCCGCTCCCGCCGCGTCAACCCTTCATCGCCCCTAGCAGCGCCCGCGGCGGGCGATTGACCAGCCGCATGGCGGCCGGGAGCGTCGCCAGCAGCGTGATTCCCAGCACTGCGCCACAGCCCGCTGCGATCGCTCCCCAGGGCGGATGCACTTGCACGACAATGCCGATGATGATCTGGTAGAGCTTCTGCCCGCCCCAGGCACCCTGCATGCCCATAGCGGTGCCCAGCAGGCACGACGCGATCCCGATCACCAGCGCCTCGCCGATCACCAGCCGCCCCAGCAACCAGCGCGGCGAGCCCACCGCACGCAGCACGCCGAACTCAAACTGGCGCGCCTGAATCCCCGCGACGATCAAGTTCGCAACCGCGAAGCACGAGATCACCATTGCGCCAATCGCCACCACGCTGGCAACGAGCAGCGTCCCGCTGATCACCTCGCGGATCTTGTCCTTGATCTCGAGCGCCGAGCCGATCTCAAGTATGCCCAGGCCCAGGAGCGAGCGCACGTCGCCAAGCACCGCGTCCGGCCCGCGCGCAGTCGGCCCCGGCGGCGGCTTGCGCTCCGCGACCGCTTTCACTTCGTCGCTGAAGGCGATCTGAATGAGGTTCCACGCCGTGAAGTTGAACTTGTTCTTGAGGTCCTCGCGCGAGCCGAAGACGCTGTTGACCGCTTGATCGTTCATCCCCTCGCCGACCTGGTAGAACTTGCTGACGACGTCAAGCCCGGGCGAGCGCACCACGCCGACGACCTCGAAGGTCGCCTTGTTGTTGCCGGACTTGATCTCGATCGTCCCGCCCAGCGGGATGTCTCGGTTCACCAGGAACTCGCGCGAGACAATGATCGCCCCGCCCTCGGCCAGACGCTGCTTCGCACGCTCGATCGACGGCGCATCGGTCGGCATCTCCCACTTCAGCGCGGTCATCGAGAAGAACTCGCGCGGCTCAAACCCGATAAAGCTCGTCTGAAACTTGTTCAGCCCCTGCACGCCCTGCGCCTTGTTCGCCGGCAGATCGACCGGCAGGAGCGAGATCGGTGTCGCGGACTTGATGCCGTCCACCGCCCGGATCTTCGCGAGCGTCTCTTCCGGATACGCGAACAGACCAACCGCAAACGCGTCGGGCACCTCGAGCTGATCCAACCAGTCGCGCATCACCGCGCGACCGTTCGTCCAGATCGCAACCATCAGCGCCAGCCCGAGCATCATCGCCCCCGCGGTGTACCCGTGCCGATAAGGCGTCGCCCGGAGCGTGCCCGAGAGCATCCGCCCGGGCAGCCGCAGCACGCTCGACATCGGCCCGGCGAAGACGATCGCGACCAGGCGAGTCACCGGCACGCTCAGCATGAAGTAGCCAGCCATGAGGCAAGGCACGCCCAGGAACACATAGAGCCAGAACGTGGACTCCGCATTTGACAGCACGCCGACGATCACTGCGTGAACGCCCAGAAGCGCGAGGCCCACGACGAGCGAGAGCCAGAACCACTTGCCTGCAATGGGTCGCGAGCGGACGCTGAGGCCTTCAAGCGGGCTGACGCGAGACGCCGCGATTGCCGGCCAGAGCCCGCCGATGACGCCGGACATGACCGAGCCGCCCATCCCCAGCACGATGCCCAGCCCGCTCAGCGAGAAGCCCGCCGGCAACTGCTCGTGGAAGATCTGCACCATCGCCCACGAGCCGAACGCGCCCAGCGGCACGCCGATCACCCCGCCGATCAATCCCACGAGGAAGCCGACAAGCACCTGCGAAGCCGCGAGCTGAAACTTTGTTCCGCCGATGCAGCGAAGCACCGAGAGCTCGCGCGTGCGCTCGGTCACGCTCGTGGTCAGCCCGGTGGTGATAATGAACGCCGCGGCGAGAAACGCCAGCACGCTCGCCATCGTGAAGCCGATCTGATTGCTCCGCACGTTCTGCTGAAACCCCGCAGAGATCTTCGCGCTCACATCAAGCACAAGCCCGGGCGAGGGCGCGAGGCGGGGCAGGTTCTGCGCAACCCATTTCTCCGCATCGGTGCCCGGTGCGAGCACGATGTCGATCTCGCTGATCTGCTCGCCCTGGCCCGCGAGCTTCCAGATCGTCGGAAGCGTCACGAACGCGCCAAGCTTCTCGAAGATCGCGCTGAGCCCCGGCTGCTGCACGATGCCCACCACCTTGAGCGGCGAGGCCGGCTTGCCCAGAGTGAGCGTCACGCTGTCGCCGACATCGACCCCAAGTTTCGTCGCGGTATTCTGCTCCAGCACGACCTCGTCAAGCCCGGAGAGTGCCTTGCCGCGCAGCACCTTGAGCGGCCGCAGGCGTTGCTCGCGTTCGGGGTCTATGCCGCTGAGCGTGAGACGCACCGCCGGCGTTTGCCCGGACCGCAGCAGGCCAGCCAGCGGGTTGAAGATCGGGCTCTTCCCCGGCCCCGCGCCTGTTTGTCCCTCAGCGTTCGACCTCGCGCCCCCCGGCACCGCCGATTCACCCGGTCTGGCAGGCGCGGCCTTCTTCGGCAGCGCATCGGCGGCGCGTTGCAACTTCGGCACCGCCAGCGCCACGCCCGGCCACTTCGCAACGTCGCTGGCAACCGAGAGATCAAAGGTCTGCACGACGCTCCGTCGCCGATCCACGCGCGCGTCCGCCGCGCCGACCGTTTCTTCGATCCGCGTCTCCACCGCACGGTTCAGCGACGCCATCGCGCACGAGACCGCCACGATGAGCGATGCGCACAGCGCAACCGAGCACACCAGGAGCCCGGTCCTAAGAAACCGCTGAGACAAGCTGTTGGTAGCGAGTCGCCATGCCGCCCGCATCCATGTTCTCCACTTCGATGATTCCGCGGACGACACCGTCGGTCAGCACGAACACCCGCTTGCAGTTCACTGCCGCGCTCGGTTCGTGCGTCACCATCACGATCGTCAGTTGCTGTTCGCTTGCGATCTCTTTCAGCAGCGCCCACAGCCGCTTGCTGCTCGTGCTATCCAGGTTCCCCGTCGGCTCATCGGCGTACAAGATCCGCGGCTTAAACAGCAGCGCCCTTGCAATCGCTACCCGCTGCTGCTCGCCGCCGCTCAGCGCATCGGGCCGATGTTCGGACCGCCCCGAAAGCCCGAGGCGGTTAAGCAACTCCTCAGCGCGACGCCCGACCTCCGCGTCGTCTGTGCCCGCAAGCATCGCTGGCAGCCGCACGTTCTCGATCGCGGTCAAAGTTGGGATGAGGTTGAACTGTTGGAAGACGATGCCGATCTTGGTGCGTCGAAAGGACGTGAGCTCTTTGTCGCTCATGCCCGAGAGATCGATGCCGTTGATTTCGACCGTGCCGGCGTCCGGTGAATCCAGCGCCGCCAGCAGATGCAGCAGCGTGCTCTTGCCCGAGCCGCTGGGCCCCATGATGGCAAAGAAGCCGGGCTCATCGATGACAAGGTCTACGCCGCGCAGCGCCGCCACCTGCGTATCGCCCAGGTCGTACGCCTTGTGTACGCCAGCGCAGCGGACAAGCGTCGTCCCCGCGTGCCTAGTGCCCGGTGCGGCTCCGTTCACCGCCGCCGGCTCGCTGCCCGTCGTACCAGTCAATCCCGATGTTGTACTCGCACCCTCCAACTTCATAAGTCTCGCTTGAAAGACCGCCCACGGCCGAAACGGCCCTCGCCCGACACACCGGCGAACACGCACTCACCCGCCCGCAAACGCCAGCATCGCCCCGGCTCAGCCGGTCGGATACTTCTTGTCATACGCCTCGGCATTCATCAGTTTGCCCAGGCCCGACGGATCGCTCACCTTGAGCTTCACCAGCCAGTTTGCGCTCGGATCCTTGTTCAACAATGAAGGATCCTCGACAACGGCTTTATTCACCTCGACCACTTCGCCGCCCGCCCCGGAGTAGATGTCGCTTGTGGTCTTGACCGACTCGACCTCGCCGACGATCCCGCCGCTGGCGACCTTCGTCCCCACCGGCTTGGGCTGGACAAACGTCACGTCCGTCAGCGCGTCCACTGCGTAGCGTGTCAGCCCGATCGTGAGCACGTCACCTTGCACGCGATGCCACTCGTGTGACTCTGAATAGACGCAGTCTGCGGGTGAAGCCATTCGTGATTCGTCCTCGATCTAGGGGCGAAAGTCGATGCGTCGGCGACGGTTCAGGCGCGAGCGCACGCCTAGGCGATCGCAGCCGTCTGGGCCATTGCAGCCCAGCGGCACACTCTAGCACGACCAATCCGTCTTGGCATCCAGGGCGCGAATCAACGACGCCGGCGCGACGCCTTGAGCATGCCCAGTGCCATCAACCCGGCGCCCGAAGCGCCCGGGATGATCCGCACGTTGTCAAAGTCAAACGTGTACGTCGGCGTCGTAAACGCCAGCGACTGCGGCACAAACACGCCCAGTTGCACCCGCCCGATCGCCAGGAAGTTTGGCGCGGCACCTACGCCAAACACCGTGTTGAAGTTGGTCCCCTCAAACGACACGAAGTTTGGCGAGGTCGGGTTGATCGAGATCGTGATCGTGGTCCAGACGTTCGGCTGCACCGGCGTTAGGCCGATGGCGCTCGCGCCCGGCGCGTTGGCCGCGCGGGCGAAGCGCGCAAAGGCGGTGAGGGCGACCGGCGCGTTGTGCCGGAAGTCAAACGAGAACGACGTCACGCCATTGGCCGCCCAGTTCCCAAAGAGCGAGCCGCCCGAGGCGTTCGCGCTATTCAGAGCGTTGACGAGCACCGGAGGCGATTGCACCGACGCCGGGTCGTTTGCGAACGAGCGAGTCGCGGAGATGTAGCCGGCGCTGTCCGGCAGCCCGCCGCCAGCTGGGTTCCACGTCGCCGGCGTGATCGTGTCGCTGGTGCGCCAGCCAGACGCACCAGCCGCGAACACCTCAGTAAACGGCACATCAACGCCCAGCGCAACCCCACCTCCGCAGGCGACCAGCGCCATCGCGCAGACACAACGAGTGCTCATTGACTATCTCCTTCTTCCCAGTTTGATCTCTCGTGCGCGATCTGACGCGCACGCCCTGATCGCCGGACACGACTCCGGCAAACAGATGCCAGCATGCTAGAGGTGCAAACGCCGCGCGGCGTGCAAACCTTGCCCGATCACGCGCAGATCGCCTTCGAGAACCGTCGCATGTGAAAATGGGCAAGCGCCACGCATAGGTCGCGTGTTCGACTACGACTCAAACCCCCAGTTATCGGCCCGACGCGATCACATGGCCTTGATCGTCGCGACCTCGTCCGGCGTGCTCCGCCGCGCCTTGGTGATCACCACCGGCTCGCGCGGCACATCGCCATGGCCCGACTTCGTCGTAGTCGCTACGCCCTCAATCGCATCCACCACGTCCATTCCCTTGACCACCTGCCCGAACACCGCGTACCCCGCGCCATCGCGCGGCTCGCTCAGGAACGAGTTGTCCTTGGTGTTGATGAAGAACTGGCTGGAGGCAGAGTCGGCCACCTGCGTGCGAGCCATGGCAACGCTCCCACGAACATTGGTGAGCCCGTTCTTCCACTCGTTCTTGATCGGCGCATCACCAGACTTCTGCTTCATGTCAACCAAAAATCCGCCGGTCTGCACCATGAAGCCCTTGATCACGCGATGGAAGATCAGGCCGTCGTAGAAGCCCTTGTCCACGTAGCTGGTGAGGTTCTTGGCGGAGATCGGCGCCTTCTCCTCGTTCACGTCGAGGATGATGTCGCCTTTGGATGTCGAGAGCGTGATGTGCATGAGGACCTCGGAATGCGGTGGGGGATGGGGGGACGAGGCGGGAGGGTAACGGAAAGAAAGCGTGCCGCGTGCGAACGGGTTGTTCGCACGCGGCACGTCAGGATACCCATGTAAAAACGCCGAGGCCGCGTCGCATCATCGCGACGCGACGTTCACTTCGGTGCCGCGGGCGAGGCGGGCGCAGGGGCCGGCACAGCGGGCGCCGCCGGTGCGGCAGGAGCCGCCGCGTTGATCAGCTTCTCCGCGTCGGCCTTGCTGACCTTCTTCACGGAGTTGATGGTCACGGGCTGCACCGGCACATCTGTAAACGCGGCCCGCGGGTTCGTCGGCGCCGCCGGGTTTGGTGCGCTGCCGGTGGTCGTCATGCGAATCTTGTCCACAACTTCCATCCCTGCGATGACTTTGCCGAACACCGCGTAGCCGCCGCCGTCAGACTGCGGCCTGTCCAAGTTGTATTTGACGCTGCCATCGTTGTTGTCCACGTTGATGAAGAACTGCGAAGTCGCGGAATCCACCGCCGCGGGCGAGCCGCCCTTGCGAGCCATGGCGATGGTGCCGCGCTTGTGCGACAGCTTGTTGGTGAACTCGTTCTTGATCGGCGCGTCGGTCGGCTTCTCGGACATGTCCGGCGCGAACCCGCCGCCCTGGATCATGAAGTCCTTGATCACGCGATGATAAATCGTCCCGTCGTAGTGGCCCTTCTCGGCGTACGCCACGAAGTTCGCCACCGTGATCGGTGCCTTCGCGGCGTCCAACTCCAGCGCGATATCCCCCTCGGACGTAGAGAGGACCATGTACACCAGCGATTCCGTCGCCGCGGCTTTCGTCGCTTCGGGCGCCTTCACGTCGGCGGGCTTGCCAGCGTCCGGGGCCTTGGGCACTGTGGGCGCGGGTGTGGTGGCGGGAGCTGTGCCCGGCTGAGCCGCCGCCAGGCCGGCGAAAAACGTCAGCGCGAGCGCAGTGCAAACGAGCGTGGAGCGAATCGACATCAGGAACCTCCTCAGAGAAAAGCGTGTGAGCGATCAATCATCGCGTGGGGCCGGGCACTCCGGCACGCCACAAGATCGGTTTCGGCATAATCCTTGCCTGTCCATGACTTCGCCGCG
>Ga0209181_10004581_pt1 | contig 20421 bp, 16 predicted proteins | sample MAT05_FD_187208 | JGI IMG/M metagenome (GOLD analysis project Ga0209181, IMG submission 187208) | Freshwater microbial communities from Lake Fryxell liftoff mats and glacier meltwater in Antarctica - MAT-05 (SPAdes) (version 2) | ecosystem: Environmental > Aquatic > Freshwater > Ice > Liftoff... | reverse complement strand
TAGTAGCCGAACAGTCACCGTGACACCGGTAGGGCTCCAGGGTGGTTCTTCGACACTCACAGTGACGGTCACGGACGGCAACCTGTCGGCGAGTGATTCATTCGTGGTGACGGTGTCCTCGACGGTCGTGGCTCCCCAAATCACGGGTCCACCAGCCAGTGCAATGGTCAACGAGGGGGAAATCGTGACTTTCCGGGTGGCTATGACGGGTACGGCTCCCTTCCGATACCAATGGCTATTCAACGGGCAGGATCTGCCGAACGCGACCGAGCTGGAGTACGTGATCCGAAATGCCCAGGCCAGTCAGGCGGGTGAGTACACGGTGCGCGTCAGCAATTCGGTGGGAACCGTGACAAGTTCGCCGGCCGTGCTGACGGTGGTGCGACTCGACTATGGGGATGCACCGGAGTCGTCGCTGGCAGTGCTCTATCGAACACGTCAGGCCAGCAATGGCCCGCGCCATCGAATCGTTCAGGGATTCTTCCTGGGAAGGTCCGTGGATGGAGAGTCCGACGGTCAGCCGAACGCCGATGCCACGGGCGACGATCTCAATCCCAGAAATCTGGATGACGAGGATGGTGTTGTGTTCGGGTCGGCGTTCGAACCTGGAAAACCAGCGACCCTGATTGTGACCTCATCGAGTCAGGGTGTGCTGGATGCCTGGTTCGATTTCAACCGGGCCGGTGGGTTCGAGTCGGGAGAACGCCTGATCAGCGGGTTTGGGCTCGCGCCGGGCGCCAACTCGATTGTGGTGAATGTGCCGTCAGGAGCGGTTCCGGGGGAGACGTTCGCGCGATTTCGGCTCAGCCGGACAGGGGTTGAGACACCCGACCATTTGGGATCCACGGCGCCTGCCCCCGAGGGCGAGGTCGAGGACTACCAGATCTCCGTCCGGACGACAGCGGTGATCCTCGATTTCGGCGACGCTCCCGAAGCCGCGGCGGGCACCGTTGGCTTCGGTTATCCCACCTTTCTTTCGCGCAACGGAGCACGCCACGTCATCGTCCAGGGTCTCCACTTGGGGAAAACGGCCGATGCCGAACCGGACGGTCAGCCCAATCCCTCCGCCACGGGCGATGATCTCATCCCGCAGAACCTCGACGACGAGGATGGCGTGGAATTCCAGTCACCCCTGGTGGCTGGCGAGTCGGCCAAGATCGCCGTCACCGCATCGCAGACAGGACGCTTGGACGCCTGGATGGACTTCAATGGCAACCGTTCCTGGGCGGATCCAGGCGAGCAGATTTTTGCGAGCACCGTCCTGGTCGGCGGCGTGAACACGTTGAATTTTCCCATTCCTTTGTCGGCGCGGGATGGTGTCACGTTCGCCAGATTTCGCTTCAGCCGGGATGGCAAACTCGGCTTTGTCGGGCAGGCGAGCGACGGGGAAGTGGAAGATTACCAGACTCGAATCCAATCCGGTTCACCCTGCGACGTGAACTACAAGGGCACGGATTTCTGGCTCACCTTCCCGGGGAACTATCCGCCCAGCCCGGATTCACCACTTCGGCTGACACTGTGCATCGTGGGTCCGCAGGGAATCACCGGCACCGTGACGGCACCCGGTTTGCGATACACGCGGGATTTCACCATTCCCGCGAGCATGGTGGTGGATGTCGTGTTGCCGGATTTGGCAAGCCTGGGGGATGAGGTGGATGTGGTGGAATCCAAAGGCATTAACGTCGAAGCCAGCGCGCCGGTGGCTGTTTATGGTCTCAACCGGATTCCTTACAGTTCGGATGGCTATCTGGGCCTCCCGGTTGCGGCTTTGGGACGGGAGTATCTGGTGACCGGGTATCCCAATGTTTTCTCCGGTGTGTCGGCCCTGAATGGCACCCAGTTCGCGCTGGTGGCGACGGAAGATGAGACCTCCGTCACGATCATCCCGTCCCGAAACGTGCTCGGGCATCCTGGTGGCGATCCCTTCGTGGTGCAGTTGAACCAAGGTCAGACTTATCAACTCCGCGATCCCAACGACGCCACCGCGGACCTTTCTGGAACCGAACTCATTTCCGACAAGCCGATCGCGGTGTTCGGCGGACACCAATGCGCCAACATCGAATCGCCGTCCCAGATGTTCTGCGATCATCTCGTGGAGCAACTGCTTCCCGTCACCGCCTGGGGCAAGAACTTCTATGCCGTGCCCCTGGCCACCCGCATCAACGGTGACACCCTGCGCATCACCGGTTCGAAGGATGGCACCCAACTCCTTCTCAACGGCGCGGCCGCTGGTTCGATCGACCGGGGCCAAGTTCGACGATTCACCTTGGCTGGAGTCACTCGCATCGATGCCAACCGTCCGGTATTCGTTTCGCAATTCGCCCGAAGTTCCGATTTTGACGAGGTCGAGAATGCTGACCCGTTCATGGTGACCGTTCCGCCCATCCGCTATTACACCAGGGACCACATGATCTGCACCGGCCCTGGGAGCCTGGCGACGCATCATGTCAACATCGTGGCACCCTCGAGCGTCGTGGGCGTTCTTACACTCGACGGAGTCGTGGTGGCGGCGGGAGCGTTTACTCCGATTGGGGCCAGCGGGTTCTCATCCGCCCGACTGACGGTCTCGGCGGGACCCCATGCCCTCTCGGCTCCGCAGCCGTTCGGTTCCATTGTGTATGGCTATGGACCCTATGAGGCCTACGGCTGGCCGGGTGGCATGTTCTTCGGCGACATCACCCCGCCGGTGATCACCTGCCCGGAGGATTTTACGGTGAACACCGGCGTGGTGGGAGGAACCACGGGTGCGTTGAAGTGTGTGGCTTTGGTGCCGGATGTACGGGAGAGAGTCACGGTTTTCGACAACTGCGAACTTCCGACCCAGCGCGTCCTCACTCAAAGCCCGCCCCCGGGCACGCAGGTTGGCCCCGGCAAATACGTCATTACCGTCGTGGCCCATGATGCGTCCGGGAACGAGGCCGAATGCGAGGTGACCATGACCGTGGTGGATCCCGGCCCGGCGACAATCGTCTGCCCCAAGGACTTCACCGTGATTTGCAACAAGGGTGCTGGCGCCTCGGTGGCTTACCAGGTAGTCGCCCGGACCGAATGCGGCACGCTGGTTCCGGTGGACTGCACACCTGCGTCCGGGGCGTTGTTCCCGCCTGGAGTCACAACCGTCCAGTGTCGCATCCAGAATTCGCCCAATCAGACCTGCACCTTCAAGGTGACCGTGATCTGTCCGGATTTCGGCAAGAACGGTGTGATTGTCCGAAACCCTCCAAGGCTCTCATGGACCGGTGACGCCATCCTGGAGACATCCTTCGGTTTGGAAGGACCCTGGACGTCTGTTCCTGAGGCGACTTCTCCCTTCAACCCCGCGTCGTTGGGCGAGCGGCAGTTTTTCCGCCTTCGAACGGCTCAAGGAGAAATAGGCCTCCATTCCCGCGCTCAGGCGCCTGTCCTTACCTACGAGTAGGTCGTTGGACCGTTGACGATGCGGTTGAACAGAGAGACGAGGGCTTGGAATCATGGCGGTCCTCAACCCATCGGTTGATCCCGACGGCCCCTTCTCCCCGCCACGTTTGCGTATGCGGGTGTGTCACCTGCGCACGGAGACACTACGACTTCCCGGCGTTCGCACTTGGAGCAGGGCTTTGTGGCTGGCGAAACCATTTCCGGAGGCGCGGCACGAATCGGACGTGTTCGGCATCCCGGTCACCCCGGGCGGCTTGGTTGATGGAACAATCCCAGGCAGGCTCGGCGATCAGGGTGAGGGCGTCCAGCCGTGGGAAGACCCGGATCTCATGGCGGTGGATCTGGTCGTGCCGACGCCGGAGGTGCTCCGCCTGGGCGGCGGCGAGGCGATCGCCCGCCTTGAGTCGTGCGTCGTCGGACCGCGTTCGAGCGGCCCGTTGGGTCAGTTCCTCGGCATAGCCTTCGAAGTACGTGTCAATCCGTTCAAGTTCCCGACGGAGGTACGCATCCTGCCGGGTGCGGATCAAGGCCAAGGAGTCGCCCAATTCCTCCTCTATGGATGCCATCACGAGCCGGCGGAAACGGGCTGGGTCACGGGCAGGCCATTCCATGTCCGAGGGTGGCGAAGCCTCCCATTCGGCAAACTCGAGGGATGTTGCCAACGCGTCGTCTCGTTCGCCTCCGGGCAGCGAGAGCGCGATCCGGTGGAGCGACCAATGTTGTTCGATGGCCTGTACCTCGCACCGAACAAGTGCAAGCAGGGAGAAGTGATGCGATCGGGTGAAACTGGAGTGCAACCGCCACGGGCGCTCGTTTGGCCACTGTGCCCGCCACAGCTTTTCGGCGACGTCGGTGCTAGGAGGCTCACAACGGGGTCCATCGGCAAGGACGGCGCGCTCGAGGACCAGCCCGTTGGATACCAACGCTTCGGCCAGCCGGAACGTCAGCGGGCAGCCAGGGAAGACGTCGCGGGCGGCGTCTCGAGGAGCGGAGCTATCCGGAGTGGCGAAGCAAAGCTCAGTCTCAACCAGGCTGCCATCCGTGTGCCAGAGCTGAGCTGCCGGGCCTTCGGCGATCAACTGGAGACGGTCGAACCAAGTGCGGTCGCAGACGGCACCGAGATGTTCCAGTGCTTCCTGGTAAAAGTCCGCCAGCGCAGCGGATTCGTTGCGGAGCCGTGTCAGTTTCATATCACGCGCCGGGACGAAGTGGGGGGTATCCGATTCGGGGGGCGCACTGGATTTCTCGCGTCAGAGGGCTTCGTAATCTTTCGCGAAGAGGGTTTCATCCAGGTGCTTCACCTGTTGGTAGGCGTCGCGAGCGCTCGCGAGATCCTGCCCCAGGCTCTTCAGTGCCTCGCCGACACGCCCGTCGCTTTCCCGCCAGCGACGTAGGATTTCCTCCGCAAACTCGTCGCTCCCGAAACGTTCGCCCAGGACGAGGCCGGCCTCGCCTACGACGAGTTCGAAGAGGTTGAGTTTTTCTTGGAGAATCTCGAGCAGATGTTCCTGGAGCGTTCCAGCCTGCACCAGATTGTAGATTTGGACGGCGCGTGTCTGGCCAAGCCGGTGGAGTCGACCGATCCGTTGTTCGATCTCCATGGGGTTCCAGGGGAGATCGAAGTTCACCAGGCTATGACAGAACTGGAGATTTCGTCCTTCCGTGCCGCAATGGGTCAGAACCAGGGCTCCTCCCTCCTTCCGGAATCGTTCCGTGATGGGTTGACGAGTGGCTGCTGGTGTACCGCCATGAATCACGAAGACCTGAATGCCGGCCGAGCCCAGTTCCTCGGCCAACGCTTGCTGGGTCGCTAGGAACTGGGTGAAAATCACCAGCCCGCCTTCGGCACGGGTCAGCGGCTGGATCAGCTGGCACTTGCGCCGCCAGCTCTCCCCGAGCGGCGCTCGATCCCGCCACGACTGTGTTACGGAAGGCTTGGGAAACTTGCTCATGGCGCTGGACCAAGCGGCCGGGCTGCTTCCTGCCGCCTGAAGCAGCAGGCGTCCCCAAAGACTTGCCTGACCAGGGTTCAACTGCGCCAGTTCGGTGCGAAGCTCCGATTCCCACGCGGTCCAGAACGCCTGTTCGGTGGCGGTCGGTTCGAACAGCACCGTTTCGGCTCTCCGCGGCGGCAGCTGGATTCCCGCATTGGCACGCGTGTTGCGAATCATGACCTGTCCGAGAAGTCGGCGCAGTTCCTCGGGTTCACGCGGACGCCGGGGATGCTTTGGATCCATGAAACGGGCTCGGAACTCCTTGGGTGTCGGCAGTTGTCCTGGCTGAAGCAACGTGACCAGGTTGTAGAGTTCTTCCAGTGAGTTTTGAACGGGTGTTGCGGTCAGCAGCAGCAGGAACTGTCGGGGCAACACGTTGACGGCCTGCCAGCTTTGAGACTCGCGATTCCGGAGGTGATGCGCCTCGTCCACGATGATGAGATCCCAGTTGACCCCTCGGGCGACCTCGAGGTGGGCCGGTTGTCGAAGCGTCGCCAGGCTGGCGACCAGCCCGGTTCCTTCACGCCAGAAGAGCGCTGCGTTGGCTCGAAATTCCGGATGGTTCGTGGTGGCGGTTCGGATGGCGAACTTGTCCGCTAGCTCTTCCTCCCACTGGTCCACCAGCGACGGTACCGTGAGGACGAGAAAGCGCTTCACCATGCCCCGGGTCAGCCATTCCTTGAGTACCAGCCCAGCCTCAATGGTTTTGCCAAGGCCAACTTCGTCGGAAAGCAGGGCCCGCCCGCGCAAGGGACCGATAATGCGCAGGGCCGAACGAATCTGGTACTCCAAGTGTTCGATTCGGCAGTAGGGAAGCGCCAGGAGATCGTCGGACTGGTTGGAAACCCACCACTGGACCGCCCGCTCCCTCAGGAGGTAGGTGCGGAGGTCGGAAAGCGGCAGGGCCGTTTCCTGAAACGCCAACTCCGGCGGCTCGATCCGCAAGGGAACGGGCGGCGGTGGCGGGCGCAGGGGTGGCTGGGGTGACCCCGAGAGTACAGATACAGGCTTCGGCTTGGTCGCAGGTGAAACTACCTCGGCACTCCGCCGTGGCGTTTCCTGCCGCCGCTTCTCCTCACGCCGGGGGGCGTAGATCGAAGAGGGTTTCGACGGCCTTGCTTCAAGAGTGGACCCTGCCACGCGACGCCCGATCAGGGACTGCATCAGGGCCTGCCCAACCCGAAGCGGGTCGCTCCCCGCCGGTTTAGCCACTCCTGCCAGCATTCGGGCAAACTCCAGGATCGGCGCCGAGAGGATCTGGAGGGGATCGCGGTCTGAGGGAACCACCAGCTCATAGGGATGGCCGGATGCCCAAGAATTGAGGGGATCGGCCAAGCGCATGAAGAGCTCCACTCGTGCCCGGTCGATCGGCAGACGTTCGAAGATCCGATCGAGCAGGGCTTTCACTTCCGGGGCATCGCACGGGCTGCCGTCCGTCTCACGGATCGGTCCCGATTCGAACTGCCAGTGTAGGTCGGATGCGCCCAGACCTCGATCCGGGTGCGGAAGCAGACGACCGCTCGCTACAGGCAGGAGTGCAGGGCCGATACGCCACTCGAAATCGAAACCGCCCCGTTCCGCGTTGAGAATCACCCGGAACCGATGCTTTTCGACACCCCGTCTTCCATTTGCCGATCCGAAGAGTTCCCCTTGCACGGGAGCGGATCGGGTCCTTGACGACTTCGGCACTCGCTAAGAGTGAGGCCAACGGTTCCGCGCGTCGAAATCGAAAACGTCGCAAAACGCATCTTTGATCTCGGCCTGCCGCCTCCTACGATTCGTTCCATGCTGTTGGGTTCACTCGCCAGCCGAAGCCCTGTTGTCAGCTTCGGAATCGCCTTCATTCTGCTCGGGGAAGTTTGCCGCGCCATCAACCCCCCCGAGCCCTTCACGCGCGCGCCCTACCTCCAGTTTTCGAGCCCCCATCTGATGCACGTGGTGTGGCGAACGGCCGGTCCGATTCGTCCGAATGTCCGTTTTGGAAAGGACCTCCGGCAGTTGGATCAGCAGGTCCGTGCCATGGATATCGTCGTCCGCGCCGCACTGGGAACCCACGACCAGAAGCTCCTGGCCCGCTGGGCGCCGTTGGTGACGAAGGCCAATCTCGCCCTGCCGAAGCTTCATTCCGCGCCGCTCGGAACCTTCCAGTACGAAGTGCGTCTGAAGGACCTCGAACCCAGCACGACGTACTACTACGCCGTGTACGATGGTGACCGACGATTGACGCCCGAGCATGCCAGCTTCCAGTGCGTCACCCACCCGCCGGTGGGCGCCGTTCAGCCGGTCCGTTTCTGGGCTTTGGGCGATGGCGGCACCGGGCGCGAACCACAATCCGCCGTCCATCAAGCCATGCTCCAGACGTTGGAACGGGAGCAGCACCCGCTCGATTTTTGGATTCACGTCGGCGACATGGCGTACGGCATTGGCCGTGACATGGAGTTTCAGAGTCGGTTCTTCGAATCCTACGACGTGACGCTCCGCCATAAGGTCTGCTGGCCCACCATGGGCAATCACGAAGGCCATACCTCCAGCGGACGCACGGGCATCGGCCCGTATTACGACGCGTATGTCGTCCCCACCCGGGGCGAATCCGGTGGGCTCGCCTCCGGTACCGAGGCTTACTACTCGTTCGATTATGCCAACATCCACTTCATCTGCCTCGACTCCCACGACCTGGACCGTCGCCCGGGCGAACCGATGGCCCGTTGGCTCAAAGCCGACCTCGAAAAGGCCCGCGCCGACTGGCTGATCGCGTTCTGGCATCACCCGCCGTACACGAAAGGAAGTCACGACAGTGACAAGGAAAGGGACCTGATCGAGATGCGGCAACATATCATGCCCATCATCGAACAGGGGGGCGTGGACATTGTGCTCACCGGACATTCCCACACCTACGAGCGGTCCATGCTCATGGATGGCGCGTATGCCACCAACACGGTGGCTGAGAACGTGATTCTCGATGATGGCGACGGGAATCCTTCCGGCGATGGCGCCTATCGTAAGAGCGCTGGCATCCATCCCCACGAAGGCACCGTCCAGGTGGTCACCGGCAATGCAGGCGCCAATCTCGGACGCGTTGGCACTCTGCCGGTGATGCGCGAAGTGGTCTTGGAGCATGGTTCCGTCCTCATCGATGTTCATGGAGACACTCTGGTGGCGCGCATGATCAATCGTGAGGGTGTGGAGCGGGATCTCTTCAGCGTGGTGAAACGCGGGCAGGTGGCCCCGGTCCGATTGGCCCTTCCCTGGCAGCCACCGACGTGGGTCAAGCCGACCAACACCGTCTCAATCCCCGCGATGCCGGCCCTGGACCATCGGGTGCTGATCCCCGAAGGCGCTGCCTGGCGCTACGTCTTCGATCCGATTCCGCGAGGCATGGCGTGGACATACGCGGACTATGACGACGACGGATGGCACTCCGGTGAAAGTGGCTTTGGATATGGTGCGGGCGTGTACAAGACCGGCCTGGAGAGCATGCGTGGCAAGCATGGCATTCTCTACGTTCGGAAAGCATTCGACATCGAACAGGCGGACCGCATCACGGAGATGGGCCTCTGGATCGACTACGACGACGGTTTCATCGCCTACCTGAACGGCCGCGAAGTCGCTCGCGCCGGGGTCGGGCGGAGCAGCGGTCGCAACGCCCAGAAGGTGTCTGCCCGCGGCGAGAAGGAGCCAGGTCCCAGGTATGTGGTGCTGAAGGATGCCCACAAGCATGCGAAGGATGGCGCCAACGTCCTGGCCATTGAGGTGCAAAATGCTTCCCTCGAAAGCAGCGATCTAAGGCTCAATCCCGTTCTGATCCTCGAGGATTAATCCGACGATGAATTTCGCGATTTCAGCGGTTCGGATCCTGAGAGGGGCGCTGGCGTGTCTGCTTGTTGGGACTTTTTGGGTTCCGGCCGCCGAGGCTCACGAAGGACCGGAACATGAGATCGAAGAGCTTACCGCCTTGATTGACGCCGGGCGTGGCGACTTTGAAACCTTCATCGAGCGAGCCATCGAGTACCGGGTGCTCGGACGCTTTCCCGAGGCCATGCGGGACCTGGAACATTCCATCCGTCTGAATCCAGGCTCCCTGCATGCCTTGCGGGAGCTGGCGCGGGTCCAATTCATCGTTGGCAGGACAAACGCCGCCATCGACACAGTCAGCCGCGCGCTCCAGGTGAAGATCGAGGAACCGGTGGATCGTGGCGGACTCCTTGTTCAACGCGCCGAGATGCTTCGAGCTCAGGGCCAATACCGGCGAGCGCTGACGGATGGCGATGACGCGCTCGGTTTTCACTCCGGGAATCCGGAGTGGTACCTGCTCCGAAGCGACCTCCAGCGTCGCCTTAAGATGAATCGGAAACGCATCGCCGGTCTCGAGGAAGGCCTGAAGCAGACGGGGGCTGGCATCCTGGCCATCGAGAGAATTGAAGCGCAGCTCGACGCCGGGCAGTATCGGGCCGCCTTGAAGGCCATCGAACCGGAGTTGGAATCTGCGCGTTTGCGTGGCGGTTGGCTGGTCCGTCGCGGTCGGGCCCGCCTGGGTCTCGGTGACAAGGCGGGGGGCGCGGAGGACCTTCGGACATCGGTGGCGGGGATTGAGGCGCGCCTTGATCGAGGGAGGCCGGATGCTTCGCTTCTCCTGGATCAGGCCATGGCTTGGGTGTTGCTGGGCGATCGGCCCGCCGCCCTGCGGAACTACGAATTGGCCCGTGACAAGGGTGGCGACCCCGAGCTCGCCGAGCGGATCCGTGAGCTCGCCTCGCCATGAACCGTCCGTCCGTAGCGCAGACTGCCAGTCTGCCGTATCGCCGACTGCCAGTCGGCAGGCCGCTCTCGCGAAACCAACTCCGCAGGCTGGCAGCCTGCGATACGGCAGGTTGGGCAACCTGCGCTACCGGGACGCCATTCTTTTTCTCCAACGAGTTCCGATGGCCGACCCTCTAACCCCTTCCGCGCTTACAGGCTCATGGCCCCCATGCGCGATTTGCGAATCATGGCCGCTACCCATGAACCGTCGGCGAATTGAGTCACGGGGTTTTCACCGACCCCCTCACCCCAACCCTCTCCCGACGGGAGAGGGAGTCGCGTATCACGCGCAACTCCTCGCAGGATCCCAACTGTCCGAGCCGTTGAAACCCGTTCCAGCGAACCCCTGATCCTGCCCTCCGAAACCCGCGGTGCGCATTCTCCTTCTCCCTCCGGGGGAGGGTCGGGGTGAGGGCCGTTGTGGTTGGAGGACGACTACGCGCATCGCTGCCCCGGTCCCTCCGTGAGGGCGAGGAGCTTGAGACAGGATCACTCCGGTGGCAGGCTGCCCACCAGACGCAGGTAGCGATCTCCGGAGATGTTTTGCAGCGTGTCGAAGATGCGAACCTTGACCCGCCCCCGCTCGGTGGCGCGAGTTCTACCCGCCCCGGTCTGGTCCAATCCCCTGGGGTCTTGAGTGTCGCAATCTTCGACCAGGCGTCGCCGATCAGCGAATCGCTTGCCTCGAGTTGCAGCATCGAACCGACCGGCAAGGTCTCGGGAATCGAGAAATCCACCGCCAGACGCGGTGCCACATCCGAAGGGAGAATCACCGCCCGCGGAAGGTTCTGCCGGGATTCGGTGGTCTCGGCGGTAGTCGGAGAGAGCCCGAAGAGCAGTTCGAACAGATTGATCACCCCATCCCCGTCGGGGTCAGCGGTGACCTTGCTGGACGCATCCGAGACTGGGTCGGTCCCTGAGAACCAAGTGTGACGCCAGGTCCCATAGGATTCGGGCACGAGTGCGACCTCAAGGGCCCCATCGGTCTCCAGATGCTCTGAGCGCCAGCTCAAGCCCGCAGGGAGTGGGGGGAGTTCAATGAATTGAAACCGCCCGGTTCGAGTCTTTGCCTGGGTCGCTTGGAAGCGGTCGACTGCCTTGGGAATGAAGTCGTTTGTCAGCAACAGGCGGACTCGCCCGTTGTGATGCAATCGTTCGGTGATGAGCAGTTGGTCGTACTCGCCGTCGTGGCGCCCTCCAAGCTCAAGAGCAAGTTCGCTATCGACCCCAAGTCCCACTGAACCGTCGATGGCCAATGTGCCAGGACCGAGGCCCGGCGCCAGAGTGCCTTGGTTATAAAGGATTGAATTGGGGTACTGAACCGAGATGGTGCCACTTCCTACCAGCCTGCCTTCGTTGAACAGGATGCCAGCCACGGTGAGGATCTCGCCCGTCTGGGCTTGGACGCGGAGATTCCCCCGATTGACATATTGGGAGAGATCGCCTCCTTTCCAGGACACTCGATTTTGATTCGTGCCGTTAAACACGCCACCAGTGAACTCAAGGGCGAGTGTCGATTGATTGACCTCGTCGATGATTCCTCCGTTAGCCAACCGGATGGTTCCGGAGCCGAGGAACGTGGTGTCTTGTAGGCGCGTCTTGGGGCCGCGGAACTCCAGAACTCCCCAGGGCAGTTCCAGGGTGCCGAAGTTCTGGACCAGAGTAGAGGTACCGCAGGAGTGAATCGAGGCCGCTGTACACCGAAGTCAGGGCGGAGAGCACGAAGTTCCCCGGCGTCCATCGAACGACGCAGAATTGGGTATTCCGGACATCCTGGCTGTGACAGGAGATGCTAAGGGCCCAGGCGACCGCCAACCCTGCCCGAAGCATGACTCCAGGCAGGGTGGTTCTGGCTCTGTTTTGGAAGGCTGCCCGTGTCATGGCCGCCGGAGGCGGAAGATCGCGTCCTGGGTGTTATCCACCGGAACCGCGAAGTGCACCCGGTCGGCGGCAATCGTCCAGACCACCGGTGTTCCGGGCGTCCACGGCCCGGCGAGCGAGGTGCTGCGATCGAGAATCCACTGGGAGATGTCCAGCCCGTCAGCGGAAACCGGCCAGGAGATGATCACCGCCGTGGCGATGTCCAGCGCCAGACCCGGGGGGTGTCACGGTCAGCGTGGCCGCGGTACTGGTCACGGAGCCAAACTCACTGGTGACGGTGACGGAATAGGAACCCGCCTGGGAAGCCGTCGCGCCATCGATCCGAAGTTGCGACGCAGTGGCTCCCGAAATCGGAGTTCCGTTGAAGCTCCATTGATAGCTCAACGTGAAACTGCCTTCGGCGCCCGCTGACAGCACGCCGGCTTGGCCGCTGGGGACCGTGACATGCGCCAACGGGAACATGATGAACGGCGGCGTCTTGTCAGGCAGGGTCTGGGAGAGCTGAAGTTCATAGAGACGATTCTGAAACTCCGAAGTAGTTATCTCAATGTAGTACGTTCCAACGGTGAGGTTGGTCGTGAAGTCAGAGTGCGTATTGACGTTGGAGTCGCCCTCTGCAAGAGGAATGGGATCGGCGTTGGGGTCAGGCCATGTCAGTAGCCGCACATGGGCGTTGGGGGCGATCGCGGCTGGAACCCGAACCCTCACCGCCCTCACCGAGCCTTCCACCTTGAAGTGATAATAGTCCACCGGATCGGCGGTTGTGAGCGTGCCATTTCGGCTGATCGACACTCCGATCGAACCGAGCGGGATGGCGTTGGCGAGTGAGTTGCCGTCCGGGGTTTTGGCCTTGGTTGCAAGCGCGGACAGGACGGCGGCAACAAGGGCCATCAGGTGGCAGATTCGGATCTGAATTCGTCGTTTCATAGGGGCGTTTGGCATGCAGTGCTCCATACGGCGGGGGCGTCGCTTTCATTCGCACGCCCGTACCGGGCCTTGTGCTTCGATAAGAAGCGAGGCCCGTGGAGCAGAGCCGAACGGCCCTGAGCGTGTCTATGGGACGCCCGTACTATGGGGCGCGTCCATCCGGCGGTGGGACCTTCAGGGTTCGGAGGGTTTCACGCACGCGCAGGGCGGGGCCGACCTGGTAGATGATGGCGGCGGCGTCACGGATGCCGAATTTCGAGTAGATGCTGGAGAATTGATTGCGGACCGTGTTGGGACTGGTGCCTAGAGCCGCGGCGATCTGGGCCCGTGATTTGCCTCGGGCCCGATGTCCGAGCACCTGCCATTCGCGTTCGGTCAGACGAAACCCCTGCTGCTCCCCCGCCGCGTGCGTCTGGAACCATTGCAGCAGCCGTTGGGCGATGGCTGCGCTCATGAAGGAGCCGCCCTCGAGGATGACGGCAATCTGTGCGGTCAGTTCCTCCGCGGTGCCTCCCTTGAGAATGTAACTCCAGGCCCCGTTCTGAATGGCCTGCAGGATCTCGTCGGTGTCGCCGACGACCGTCAGCATCACCAGCTTGGCGTGCGGTAATTGGGCCTTCAGACGTGGTACGAGATCGAGCCCCGACTGGTCCGGTTTGCCGGGCTGCTGGCGCAGGCGGACATCGATCAGGACCAGGTCCGGGGACAAGCCGGGAAGTTCATCGAGTGCGGCTCTCGCGTTGGCGCAGGCGGCGACGCAACACCAGCCTGGGGTGTTGTTGAGAGTTTGCTCGAGTCGCGAGCGAAACCCGGCGTCGTCTTCCACCACGGCCAGGCGGGCGGGTTGGGCAGACAATTGGTTTGCCGGCGAGATACCCGTGGCGGGGTCGGGTCCGGAGTTCATGGGCGTTGTAAGGGGATGAGGAATTCCACGCGGGTGCCTTTGCCAGGCTGTGAGTTCAGGAAGCACTCGCCGCGGATCTCCTGCATGCGATGACGCAGGTTGGATAGCCCGGTCCCATGCGCTGGAGGGCGATCCATCACGAAACCATGGCCGTCATCCGCGATCTCCAGGCGTAGAAAGGATCCGCCCACGCGAAGTGAGACGCGCACTTCAGTGGCCTTGGAGTGTTGGACCACGTTGCGCAGCGCCTCCTGGAAGGCGCCGGCAACCTGATGCCGGGTGGCACTGGTGACGCGTCCCTCAGGCACGGGGTTTTGGAAATCGAGATCCAGCGCAAGCCCGGCGGCACCCAGGTAGTGCTGAACCTCCTTGACCAGGAACTCGGCGAGGCCGGAAAGGGTGTCGTTCTTGGGGTTGACCGACCAGATGAGCTCGCGCAGTTCACGCAAGGTTTCGCGAACCTCCTTCTGAGCGCCGGGAGAACGGTCGGAGCCCAGGGCCATTTTGGAGAGCTTGGCACCCAGTTGGTCATGCATGTCGCGGGCAATGCGGGTGCGCTCGAGGTCCAGGGCGTTGCGCTGTTCGAGCGTGTGAATGCGCCGCTGAAGGTGCAACCGGTAGGTCAGCAATCCAGCGCCCACACCGGCCACGCCGACGCCGCAGAGAAGGTAAAACGGGACCGTCTGCCAGAAGTGCGGTGCCACGCGAAAGGCGAGGCTGGTCTCGGTGGGTTTCTGTGCCATTCCCATCGACAAGGCGCGGACGATGAAACGGTAGTTTCCTGGCTTCAAATTGGTGTAGGAAGCCACCCGGTCGTCCCGACCCGCCCGCCAGGCTCGTTCGAATCCCTCCAATCGATACTCCAACCGGACCCGGTCCGGGTCGGAGACGGCGATGGCGGAGAAATGGAAGTCGACGGACCGGGCGCGGCCTGGAAGAAACTCAAACGAGACGTTGGCGTCGATGGGTACGTGGACGTGATTCGTGGCGGCAACGCCTTCCAGGAAGATCCGATCCCCGTCGGCAAGCACTTCGTCGATCACCGGGGCCGGCGAAGAGGGGGCCAGGCTAATCGACTTGGGATCGACGACCACCACGCCGTTCTGGGTGGGGAAGTAGAGACGGCCATCGGAGGCCTTGCAGCCGGAGGGGCAGCTCTCTCCATTGGTTTCCGACTCCAGCATGCCATCCGATTTCCCGTAGGAGACGAGGGGCACGGAGGAAGCCAAGCCGTCGGCAACGGGGTTTAAATCGTGCCGGTTCACCCGATGAATGCCGCGATTGATCCCGAGCCAGATCCGGCCGGCGTCGTCCTCGAGAATCTGGTTGAGAGGTTACTCGAAGAGGCCGTGCTTGGAGGCGCAGGCGAAGAACTGACTTTTCTTGAAGCGGATGAGCCCGCCATCCGTGGCCAGCCAAAGCACGCCGTCGGGATGCTCGTGGAAACCCCAGACCCGCCCCTCCATGAGACCGTGGCATTGATCAAATACCTCGAACAAGTCCGGGGTGTCAGGAGCCGCCAATTGATCCCTCATGCGGCAGATTCCGCCGCCGTAGGTCCCAATCCAGAGCTGACCCGACGAGTCTTCAAAAAATGCGCGCACGTCAGGATGGGGAAGACCGTGGCGAGTCGTGAATCGCTCGTGGCCGCGTATAAAACCCTGTTTTGTGCCGAGCCAGAAGAGGCGGTTTCGGGTCGAATAGAGCGCGCGCGCCGCACCCGAACCCAACGCAGTTCGTTCGCCCGGAGAGTAGTGCTTGGTCTGGTTCTCCATCAGGACCATGCCAAAACCGGACGCCATCTGGACCATTCCGTCCTCGCCGAACGCTGCCCACACCATCCCGGAAGGAACGCGCCAGACCGAATTCACGCCTTCGTGTGCGGCGGCTCTGCCGAACTCGAAGATGCGGGCCCCATGGGTTCCCCACTGAATGACTCCAGCCCGGGTGCCGCACCAGATACTGCCGTCGGAACCCTCCGTCACACTCAGGGCCTTCCGGTGGCCGTCGGGTTCCTAGATCGTCAGGGTGGCGAAGGGTTGACGGCGCAGTCGCACCAACCCCGCCCGATCGATGCCCGCCCAGAGCGCTCCATCCCTGTCAGCAGTGAGGCAGGTGACATGGAGGATGCCGTCCGCCGTGTCGGTGCCGAAGCGAACCGGAGCTGCTCCTCTCCAGAGGGATAGTTCGCGCTCCGGTCCCGAAGCCACCGTGAAGGTCGACCCCAGGATCGAGAAGTGAACCAGGACGTGCGGGGTCTGGTTGGTGTTGACGGGTGCGAAGGGTCCCGCCTGCCGAACCCAATGTCTCGTGCCGGATTCGAGGCGCAGTACGGCGTGCTCACTGCCCAGGTACACCTCGTGCGAAGCATGGACTTGGAGTCTGCTAGCACCTCCGTACAAACCCGCATCGTTGGTCAAGGTAAGGTCGTTGCTGTAGATCTCTTTGATTTGTCGATTGCTGGGAAGCCCCTGCTCCACCCGCCATCGTGTCAATGTGTAGATCTCGGCAATGTCAGGGACCCCGTCGCCAAAGTCCGCGTCCGCCGGTTCCACCTGGGTCCATGCAGCCGAAGGCTGGGGAACTCCGAGAACCACTTTCAGCGTAGCATTTGTCTGCAAGGGAACCGCCGTGACTTGCGCATCCTGGGCCAACTGAAATCGCGCGACCTGGAACGAGGCCTCGCGTGCCTCCAGGCTTGGGGCGGCCCACAGCAACCACATCCAGCCGAGCCAGGTTCTCTCCAGCCAGCGACGTCGGGGCGTCCCCACCTGGGCGCGCGTTGAATACCCGTTCGCACACACAGGCTTTGCCGCACGCTGGGGTGAACATACGACGCCTCGGGAAACAGGATTCAGGAAGCGCAGAAACATGGGGGCTGATGAAGGAGAAGATTCCTGCGTCCTGGCCCTCGTCTATATTGGGTCTCGCATCCCAGGAGCGAGGCTCCGAGTCATCCTGGGAGTTTGAATCTCGGGAGGGGGCACGCAGACAGGGTTGAGGGGATGGGGTAGCTCTGTCAACGGACGACCGAGTTACAAAAGTTACAAACCGCCGGCAGCGATGTGGCCACTTCCTTCCGTTCGAGACTTCAAGATCCGCCGAGCGCTGACTCGCTCTGCCCCACGGATGAGGGCCGCTCCGACCGTCCCTCGTCTTGAACCGACTTCCCTGTCTGCCACTGTGTCCGGGATGTTTGATCGTGGTGCGCTCCTTCTGCTGATCTCGGTCCTGAGGGTGGATGGCCGGGTCCATGTTGATCCCGCCGTGGTCGTCGTCAGCACGAACCCACCGCCTGCGGCCGCGGCTGCCCAGGCTCAACTCAGGGTCGCGCACGGTCTCCAGGTGGACCTTTGGGCCGCCGAGCCCTTGGTGCAGGACGTCACCAGTCTCGCCTTCGATGAGCACGGACGGGCCTATGTCGTTGAGTCGGGGCGACGGCGCACCAGCGTGTCCGACTGGAGGCGCAGTGGGAGCTGGCGGCGCGTGGGCCGAAGTCGATGGCAGCCCTGACGACAGCCGCTCTGGATTCGAACGATCGGCTGGCTCGTTTGCATGCCCTTTGATCTTTTGGCCGCATCGGCCGCATGAGAACCGGGGGCGGCGGACTTCCGTCGCTATGGGGTGAATACCCCATAGGCCTGGGAAACAGGGTCAGCGAACATTCACAAGGTGGAACTCATAGACTTGTCTCCTGCGGAGCATCCGCTACCTGCCGATGAGCCTCTGGGTCGGTTGGTGGCCTTGGTAGGAGGCAAGCCGTCAGATGGGAGCGCGGACGGACGGTTGCTCGACCGCAAGAAACAGGGCGAGCGAGCGGTGAGAGCCTCGGAGATTTCCTATCGGTGCCTGTTCGAAGCTGCGCAGGACGGGATCCTGATTCTTAATGGTGAAACTGGGCGCATCAGCGACGTGAACCCGTTTCTGGTGCGTCTCCTAGGGTTCTCCCACGACGAGATGGTTGGCAAGACGGTCCGGGAACTCAGTCCGTTCAAGGACATCGAAGCCAATCAGTCGATGCTGGACCGCCTGAAGGCACACGGCTATGTGCGCTACGAGAATCTTCTCTTGGAGTCGAGAGACGGTCGCCATATTGCCGCGGAGTTCGTCGGCAACGTGTATCACGCCGCGTCCACCACGGTGATCCAGTGCAACATACGAGACATCACCCAGCGCAAGCGTGCCCAGGACGAGATTCGTCGGCTCAATGCGGAACTCGAACAGCGTGTCGCGCTCCGCACGGCTCAATTGGAGGAATCGAACAAGGACATGGAGGCGTTCAGCTATTCCGTCTCCCACGACCTGCGCGCGCCGCTGCGTCATATCATGGGGTTCGTGGACCTCCTGCAGAAGGAAGCCGGGCCTTCCCTTTCGGAGGCGAATCGTGGGCATCTGACGATCGTCTTCGATTCCGCGAAACGAATGGGACTATTGATCAACGATTTGCTGGCCTTTTCGCTGATCGGACGCTCGGAGATGCATAAGTCGGAGGTGGATCTTGATTTGTTGGTTCGCGAGATCATGGCGGAGTTTGGTGCGGACAACCCGGATCGGAAGATCACCTGGGAAATTCGTCCGCTGCCGAAGGTGCAGGCCGACTCGGCCCTGTTGCGCCAAGCACTGGTCAATCTGATCTCCAACGCGGTTAAGTTCACTGGACTCCTCGACCAGGCCCTGATCGAGATCGGCTGTGCACCGGGTCGCGACGATGAGACGATCGTCTTTGTCCGCGACAATGGTGCCGGGTTCGATCCGCGCTACGTCAGCAAGTTGTTCGGCGTCTTTCAGAGGCTCCACACCCGTGCCGAATTCGAAGGCACAGGGATCGGCCTCGCCAACGTCCAGCGCATTATTGAGCGACACGGCGGCCGGACTTGGGCCGAAGGCGTTGTCGACGGCGGCGCGACCTTCTACCTATCGATCCCCAGGGTGACGGACGGCACGTCTGGAGCGTGAGGTGACGACTTTGGATGACCGGATTGACGGACAATGGCTGATCCGGAAGTTCATCTTCCATCAACCGGTCGATAAGCCCTAAGCCTCGGCTTTCTTCGACTTCAAGTTCATGAATCCCTCCAGAATATTCCGTCTCCTGGTGGCAATCCTCCTCGAACTGGCCTTGTCGGTTCTCAGTCTTGCGATGGATGTCATCACGTTTGCCCTGGCGGTGCCGGAAGAATGCCGTCGACCCGAATCCGGACGAAGAACGTCGCCGTTGGCGCGTTTTGCAGCGCAATGGGAAGGGTGGCTGAGTGGTTCAAGGCACCTGATTCGAAATTGCTTTTCCCCGTTTCCCCACATTTGGCCTCTACGTGGACTCTTGCGGTATCTCTCTCGAAGCGAATCCTTTGGTGGGCTCTTGCCTTGGACCTCGGCCGGCACCGCTAGCCGCGCCGTGGACGCCAGAAGGCGTTGCATCCTTCCGAGAAGCGAATCGAGCGTGGCCAGCGCCGCCGTATACTTGGCAGCAAGATTGCGCCGCGCCTCCTCGATGACGAAAGCATCCACCCAGAGTTCGTGTCCGGCATCGGTCAGCAGTCCTAGCAACCGATGCACCGCTCCTTCGGACTTGGAAGCCGAAAACAGGATGTTGGCATCGAGGAAGACACGCATGATCCAATCTCACCGCCTGCGTTGTTTCCGCGCCTTCGGAAGCACCGCCTCCAACGCCGCCTCTTCCTCGTCGGACTCTTGGATCCGTTTCTCGCCATAGATCTCGATCGGGAGTGTCGCCGCCGGTCGAAGCAGGATTCCTTCGGGCGTGGTCTCCAGCAGCAGAACATCGTCGGTCCTGAGCCCGAGTTCGGCTCGCACCTTGGCAGGGAGGGAGATCACGCCCCGACTGGTGAGGGTCACCGTCGCTTTCATGGATGCATGAATTTCCGCAAAGCAGATCGCCTGCAAGAACCCTTTTGTGAAAAGCCATATGCCTGAGTGGCCGGACGACTGCGGCCGGCCTGACGCAAAGCCAGCAAAGCACGAAACTTTGGACCGCGTAGGGTCAAACAGCTTGAACGGGTTCAACGGTAGGAAGTTGCAGGATTATCCGGCGATGGTCTGTGTCCGGCCGGAGACGATCCTCCGGTGGCACCGGAGCCTGGTCGCCAGGAAGTTCGACGGAACCATTCCCTCTCCCGGGGCGGTCGCGGACGGAAGCAATGAACATGACCACTACCACCCCATCGGAGGTGCCCACGAAGGACTCGAAGAAGAAGCGACGGTTCCTGACCGCCGAAAAGAAATTCCAGATCTACCTGGAAGCACTGTCCCCTGACAAACCGGCCGGCGAATTGCTGCGCCGTGAGGGCCTCTTCTCGACCGATCTGGCCCGCATCCGGCAGCAAGTCAAGGAAGGCGCCCTCCAACGCCGTGTTGCTTCGGTAGGCGTGCGTGGTGGCTGATCCCTTCAAATTTCCGGCGACGTCCGGGGCGCAGGCCGCCTGCCGCCACCCCGCCCCGGATCGGGAACCGGGAGGACTTGGCCGGACGTCGCGAAGCCGG
>Ga0209181_10004580_pt1 | contig 20425 bp, 15 predicted proteins | sample MAT05_FD_187208 | JGI IMG/M metagenome (GOLD analysis project Ga0209181, IMG submission 187208) | Freshwater microbial communities from Lake Fryxell liftoff mats and glacier meltwater in Antarctica - MAT-05 (SPAdes) (version 2) | ecosystem: Environmental > Aquatic > Freshwater > Ice > Liftoff... | reverse complement strand
CAAAAGTATAGTTAGGTGCATTTTCTATATCTCTTAAATTAGCCAGGTTTCCGGCATACGTAAGCGCATCCAGGTTTACAATTTTGTAATGCGGGTATTTGGTTACAAATAGGCGGGTAAGATGAGAGCCTATGAAACCGGCTCCGCCGGTGATGAGGATTGTTTGCATATCGTATTAAATATAAAGCCACAAATGTATTAAAGATTGATTTGAGAAAAATTAATAAATTAGAAAATCTTTAAACCCGGCTTAGAAAATAGTTTGATACTTTTGTTTTTTCTAATTTAAAATATAAGGATTCGTAATTATTTTGAAAGTTATAATTTTAACAGCAGCCCCGGCCAACATTGCTGCCAACCAAAGATTCAGATTTGAACATTATATTGGTTTGACTGATACAAAAGGGTGTCAGTTTGAACTAAAATCCTTTTATAGTGCCAAAACCTGGGGGGTCTTACATAAAAATAATTTTTATTTTCAAAAAGTGATTGGCATATTTGCTGGCTTTATCAAAAGAATTATTGTTTTATTCTCTATATACAAATATGATTTTGTTTATGTACACAGAGAGGCCTCGCCAATAGGCCCACCAATTTTTGAATGGTTCATTGCAAAAGTTTTAAAGAAAAAAATGATTTTCGATTTCGATGACTCCATTTGGATAAGAGGAGCTTCTGAAGCCAACCCGATGGTTGCAGGCATTAAATGTACGTGGAAAGTTAAATATATATGCCAATACAGCAAAACCGTTACTGTTGGAAATGATTTCCTGGCTGCCTATGCAGGCAAATATTGTAGTGATGTGAGGGTAATTCCTACTGTTGTAAATACACATACTATGCATAACAAATTAAAAGATCAGGCAGAAAAACCACTGACTATTGGCTGGACCGGAACATTCACCAACTTTTCTAACCTGGAGAAAATTATACCTGCAATAAAAAAACTGGAGGATAATTATAAATTTAATCTTTTAATTATTGCCAATAAGAATCCCCTTTTACCTAAAATAAACTATGAATATAAACCTTGGAACGTAGATACAGAGATTGAAGATTTATTAAGAATGAATATAGGTTTAATGCCACTTGCCAATACAGAAATAGAGTTGGGAAAGTGTGGATTTAAGGCTATTCAATATATGAGTTTGGGTATACCTGCTGTGGTTAGTCCTGTGGGTGCCAATAAGGATGTTGTAATTAATGAGGAAATCGGATTTTTGGTTGAGAAAGATACAGAATGGTATGAAAAGTTAGAATTGTTATTAAAAAATCCAGAATTAAGAACAATAATGGGTAAGAAAGCAAAAGCACATATTGTTGCTAATTTTTCTGTAGATTCTTCAAAAAAACTATTTTTTGATTTATTTTCCTCTTCGCAAACTTCATAACCCTTTATATCATTAAGAAATTATATTAACTACTATTATAATTTCAATTGATAATTATGAAATATAAAAATAAATTAGTCATTCTTTTCTTAATATTAGGTGCACTATGCCTTAATATTAAAGCCCAGAAACCAAAATTAATTGAATTTGGTTGGGACTATCCCGATGTATTGCAACTAAGCAGAAGTCTTCCTGACATGCAGAATACCCCTTTTGATGGAATTTGTTTTTCAATACAAAGGTCAATTATGGAAGCCTTTGATACAACAGTACATAAGGAAGTATATTTTGAATATAAAAAAATTAAGGAACTTCAATGGGGTAAATACTCAGAAAACTATATTATACTCAGGGGTTATGGACCTAATGGTGCAAGATGGTTTGATGATAAGATGTGGAGGATTTTTACACAAAATATTAAAGCTTTATCAAAAGCAATGTATGTGGGTAAAATAAGGGGAATTCTGTTTGATCCGGAATATTATAATGATAATCCATTATACAATCCATGGGTTTATGATAAAACCAAATATCCTTACTGCTCCCTCAAAGAAGTGCAATTAAAAGTAAAACAAAGGGGCAGACAATTTATACAATCCTTACAAAGCAGCCAAACTGAAATCTCCTTTCTTTCTGTTTGGCTAACCAGCCTTATTGCAGAAGATTTGAAAATTCTGCCATTAAAGGATACACGTCATGTTCTGTTGATGTCCTTTTTTGAAGGAATTCTGGAGGCTAAATTAAAAACGGTTAAAGTAATTGATGGAAATGAATATGCATACTGGTATACCAGGCCATCCCAATTTTTAGAATCAACTGATAAACTAAAAAAGAAAACATCAGCATTAATGAAATCAAAAAAAGCAAAGCTGGAAGCTGGAAATTTGAGTATTGCTCAACCGGTATACTATGACGGATTAATGGCAAAAATTCCACTTTTTGAAAGAAGCCTGGATAATATTTTTAAATGGAATTGGCTGCAGGAAAATTTAAAATTTGCTATGGCATCTACCGATGAAATTGTTTGGTTTTATTCGGAAAGTATTAATTGGTGGCAGAAAAATATTAACGATACCCTTGTTCAGGTTTTACAAGACAGCAAATTAATGTATAATTCCAGTGCTATAATAAAAAGTAAAAAAGCTGGTATTACTGTAAATAAAGGTTATTGGTATAAAGCCGATTCAAAAAGGCCGATGAAAATGGAAGCTATAGCATTTACATTTAAATGGGATGACAGCACCAAAAATTTACAAATCACTTTTAACAATAAAGTTCCGGATAAAGTGATGATTTATATAAATAATATTACTCCAACAATCCTTTACCCTAAAGGATTTTTAGTAAATATTAATTTGGAAAAGTTTAATAAGGGAAAAATGAAATTAATGGCTAAATATGACGATAATTTAGAAGCTTCCGGTCTTACATTTTTAGAGTAATTAACATTAGTATAATTTATTTAGTTGTTATATATTTTACTATTATCAGCAATAATTTTATATGTTTTCTCAATATAACTTTCACTGTAAATATTCAATTGTGCTATTCATAAAATATATTATAACAAACCGGTTTATCGAATTGAAAAAATATTAAAGTCAGAATGGAAAAGATCATTGATATAATTATAATAAACTGGAATTCTGGAGCACTTACGATAAAAGCTGGTGCTCCATATCTTGGTTATAAAAGTGAGAGGATCAGTTGCAATATAATCGTGGTAGACAACGCATCTACAGATAACTCCTTATTTCTTTTGAATAACAAAACAGATCAACTGATTTTAAATAATAAAAACCTTGGTTTTGGTAAAGCTTGCAACCAGGCTTTTAAACTATGTAAAGGAGATTATATTTTATTACTCAACCCTGATACAGAATCTTCTACAGTTGTTTTAGAAGAACTGGTAGAGTTTCTGGAGAAAAACTCCGACTATGCAGTTACAGGCCCTCAACAAACAAATGAAAATTTGCAGATTATAAGAACCTGCGCTAGATTTCCTGATTTTATTACTTCATTGTTTGATATTTTAGGCCTATCTAAAATATTCCCGAACGTTTTTACTCCTGCACCCATTATGATTGATTGGGATCATAAAGAAAGTAAAGATGTGGATCATGTTATGGGTAGCTACATGCTAATAAAAAGGCCAATACTTAACAAAATTGGGTTTATGGATGATGACTATTTTGTTTATTTTGAGGATCTTGATTTGAGCAAACGTATTCATAATGCAGGCTTAAAAACATTTTATAACCATCAGTGTTCTATCATACACACAAGGGGTGGCACCGGTGACAAGGCTACATTAAAACGTCTTTACTATTCCATGTCTGCCCGTAGAATTTATTGGAAAAAGCATCTGAATCTGTTTAGTTATATATTGTTAACCTTCCTTTCATTAACAATAGAGCCCTTTCTGAGATTACTGGACATTATTATAAAAGAAAAGAGGATTGCCATAAAAACCATAGCGACAGCATATTATTTGTATTTTAAAACTATGATTAATAATTCTCACTAATTTATATTACTACTTAAATTTTACTGCATAATATGGACCTACGAGTTGGCCATAAAATGCATTTAGATAAAAAATACATGCTGCCAAAAATATTATTAAAAAAATATTAAACTTTCCAAATGGCAGTTTCACAGCCAAATAAGTAAATAAAAAAATGGAAGCTACATTATATATTTCGCTAAATCGGAAAGCTACAGAAGCTACGCCGGATAGTAATGCCAAAATAAATATTGATAGCAGATTACATTTAAGGAAAATGATTAAGGATTTAGATTGCAGCAAAACCAGCCGGGGAACAAAAAACATAAAATAAATACAGCAAAGTAAATTGACGATTGTAACAGGATTGAATACATTAATCTCATCGTAATAACCTTTACGCCCAAGTTCCGAATAGATATCTATCTTAACTGATATCTTTGATCCATCATAACTGGTTAGATAATTTGCCAAAGGCAGCCTCATAAAAGCCAATATAACTGATGCAATAAGCAAACCCGAATATAATTTGATATTAAAGGAGCGAGTATCAAATAAAAGGATTGCAAGGTATAAAATTGCAGAGTAATGAAAAAGCGTTCCAAAAAGTACAAAACCAACAAAGCCCATTTTATTTCTCTTGAGAAAATAAGGTATCCCACATAAAAAAAATGCTGATGCAAGTCCAATTCTAATCTGGGTCATTTCATGCAATAGAAAATAATGGGAGAAGTAAATTAAAATAGCAAGAAAAGGATTAATGGTAAGGCGTTTAAATACACTTATTTTTAAAGCAACAGCACTCAAAGCAAAGAATAACATTATTAGCACCTGGTAATTTTGCGCCGAAATCAATCTTATCAAATAAACAATTGCAATAAATCCAGGTTCAAGTATTGTCAGGAAAATGACATCGTCTATATTATTAACGATTTCAAAATTATAAAGATAATTTTCATAGTCACGACCTACTTCAGGACCTCTAAAACCAGCAAGGCAAGCAAGCCCAATAATTATGATCGTAAGCGGCAACCTGGTTTGAAATGGCCTGAATTCATATTCAATCGCAAGAAAAGTGATTAGAAGAAAATATATGATGTAGATATACATTTTTGGGTATTCTTGCAAAAATTTAATAATTCAGTTGATTATTTATCTAAAAGACGCAACTTCTGTATAGTAATTAATTCTTCCAGGTAAATATTCAATTTCTCTCCTGATTTTTTCCAATTAAATTGCTTAACATCAATCAATGCCTGTTCAATTTTTTTTTGTCTTAAAGCTGGATTTCCCTGGGCTTCACAAAACTTGTTAATAAATTCTTCAACGTTATTAGCCTTTACCAGCCACGCATTATCGATATTAGCCGGGTAATAGGGAGTTGTAATAACAGTTACCCCACAACTCATTGCTTCTACATTGGGATAATGAAAACCTCCCAATTGAAAAAACCCCGCACAAAAATAATAGTCCAGGCTTCTGTAAAAATCTGCCAGTGCATCATCACCATGTGGTTGAATACAATACACATCCTTCATTTGAGTAAAGTCTGCAGGGTCACCAAAAGCTACATGGAGTTCTACTAAAGGGTATTTGTTTTTCAACAATTGATAAGCTTCGATTATATATTGAGTACCCTTGAACCGTTCTGACCTTCCAACAGTACCTATGATAATTTTATTTTTTGATTGAATATTTTTTTTTGGATAAAAAATGTCAAAATCTATCCCGGGGTATAAAACACGGGAAGCTTTTAATTTTTTATAGTGTAAATAAATTTCTGCATTTACAACTGTAAATAGCTTTTTTTTATACGTTTGTTCAGCTATAAGCGCCAGAATAAAATGTTTGATTCCCCCCATTATCTTATACATTTCGGGTTCGTAGGCCTGCACATAATACAAGGTCTTAAATTTCCAACCTGCCCTTAAGATTGGGATCACTGTAAGAGAATGATTTGCTATTATTATATCGTAATTTTTTTTTGGAATCTTTAGAAGTGCCCTTGATAATTTTTTTTGAATACTAAACGCATTCTCCTTATTAGTGTCAATCTTATTATTTGCACCAATAATATCTCCTGCAGTATTAATCCATTTTACCAACGCTAAAGTAGGATAATACGGCACATCCCCTCCATCAGGACAAAGCATATCTACATTATGACCAATCCTTATTAACTCATCAGCAAATTTAGATAAAACCCTATACCCTCCGGCTTTGCCAAACCCTAGAACTGGAATCAAAATATTCATTAGAAAAAAGTGAGTTTAGGAATAAAGAAAACCACGCTATGAAACTGTAAATTTATATAGTATCCGGAATGGATTTAGCTTTTGCTTGCCTGTTTTCCTTTGGCCGGTAATTGAAAAATTGTGCTGCTGGCCCAAAAAATAAAAAACAGTATGAAACAAGGAACGATTGAAAATATTAGCCCTGTCTTTAATTTGCTCATTTTTATTTTTTCCATGGGGTATTCTGCTGAATCTATAATCTGCATAAGAGGTATTTCATTCAGGTATTGAAATCGGGCAATTTCCAGATTTTTAAACATTTCATTATAAGCTCCGCTGTAGGCTTGGATATTGGCCTGCTGTTTTAATACGGGAACCTGTGCCGCTGCAAATGCCGGATTAACATTTGCATCTTGTGCAACTGCACGACCAGTTAAACTCGAATTCAAATTCCCTTTCATAGAAGCAACTCTATCTTCTAATATCTGAAGCGTTTCTTTAGCTTTTTTTGTTCTTATTTCAGTATAAAACTGATTGGTTTCATTTACCAGCCTATCAGTAAATATTTTAGTAAATACTTCGTTTGAAGAAATCACATTCACCTCGTAGATATTCAATTTCTTGTCTGGCTTTTCTGCTGCAATATATAAGTCTACAAACTCTTTGTAAATTTTTTTTAAACAACTATCCTGCGCATAATTAAAATTTTCTCTGGGTAAACCTATTGGAAATTGAACGGTAGTTTTTGTATTGTTATCCTTGGTTTCAGTTGTATTCAGATAATATTCAATTAGCCGGTAAGGTTTGTTATTAAATGTATCTGTTGAAAGTAAAACCCTTTCTGTCACACGCCTGCTCTTCATAATTGCAAGAATATTATCCCCTGAAAATATTTCTTTACCACTGCTTACCGATATTCCCAACTGAGAAGCCAGGCCTGCAAATCCACTCATTCCACTTCCGCCTCCATCATCGAGAGCAAAAGTTAGTTTACTTTTATATGTAGGCTTTTGTTTTCCTGCATAATAAATACCCAATAACCCTGCAATTACACCTACAATTAAAAAGAGCCACCATTTATTTAATATAATTTTTATCAGGCGTAAAATAGTATTTGTAAAGGGGGGTGGTTGATCTGTGTTAAACTCATTATCCAAATCTTGAGTATACATAATATTTTTTATTTTACAGATGTAATAATCACATTTGCCACTATACCCAATGCCGAAACTAAAAGCGCCATTTCCCCTACTCCTAATTTTGACCGGTTTGATTTATTTTTTTGAGGCACAAATATTTCTGACCTGACTGTTACCTTGGGATAACTTTTAAACCATAAAAAAGATTTTACGGATTTAGCTTTACCGTCAGGATAAATCACCAATGCCCCGGATTTACGTGCCGATGGCATAAAACTTCCTGCCTGGTCTATATAATACTTTGCATTTTTGCCGGCTTTTAGCGTAACAATGGTTGGGTAATAAACTTCGCCGGAAACTTTTACCAGGTTATTATATTTATCAATGTTTAGTATATCCCCATCCTCTAATACTAAATTTTCCGCTCCCCCGGGTTTAGCCATTGCAGCCTTTAGATTTACACTAATAAGATCATAATTTTTATAAATTTCGTTACGAAGCCTTTGATTAGATGCTATACTATCGCTATCCAGGTTAAGCAGGCGCTGAAACAAAATTTCCCTTTCTGATGCACTTAGGTTGGACTTTCGGAATCTTCGTATTGTTATTGAACTGCTATCGGCCGAAGCCCGAAAACCACCTACTCTTTTAATAATATCCGATATTTTATCGCCGCTTTTTTTCAAACTATACCGGCCTGGAATGATTACATCACCCATCACCATGACTGATCGCTGAGTTATAAGTCCTGGCAATGTTTTTACCATAATCATATCAAATGGCTGCAGTTGAATATCTTTAGAAATATTATTCTCCAATGATATATTTACTACAAAACTTTGTGTTTCTGTATAGTTCAAGGAGCTAACATCAGCATTTTTAATTCTCCTGGAAATTTCAATTGTGGAAGAATCTCCGAATTCACTCACACCACCTGCGCTTAGTAATACATCCTTCAAAGAAAGGTTTTCCCTCCATGGCACCAAACCGGGCTTGCGCACATTGCCCTCAATATTTACAAACTGGTTATTCTTAAAATCGAAAATAGAATGTACAGAAACAGAATCCTCTTTATTTAGTAATATATCTGAATTGTTCAATATAAAAGAATCGAGATTTACAGAAACTACAGAAGGCATCCGGTTTTTATTATAACGAAATACAGATATTCTTTCTGTATAGGCATCTTCTTTTGTTCCTCCTGCCTTATCTATTAAAGCTTTTAATGTAAGGCCCGAACTCAGTTCATAGTTGCCGGGTCTTACTACAGAACCTGTAATAGATATTCTGTTAGCAATCTTATTCTGAAGCCGGCCTACAAAATATTCATCTCCACTATTTGCTTTAAATTGGGGATACCCTGATGCAATCAGGTCTATAATTTTTTTCTCTTTATCTGTAATTCTTACTACACTCACTGCAGCTTTGTATGCAAAATCATTAAACCCTCCTGAGTATTGCAGTAACTGAGTAAATGTTTCATTTTCCAGCATTTCGTATTTACCTTGCCGCTTTACATCTCCTGCCAGTGTTACCCTGTTTTTATAATATGGAATTCTTATTACATCCCCCTCCTGTAACAGCACATTATCTTTTTGATTTCCCTGCACTAAAAATGCATATAAATCTGCCACTCTTTTAACCTCATTGCCCCTAATAACTTCTATTGCTCTGAAACTTCCCATATTATTGGGTCCGCCGCATAAATACAATAAATTATATAAGGTTGTGAGGGATGAAACAGTAAAAGTTCCGGGTTTATATGCCTGCCCAATTACAGTTACCCTTATGCTTCTTATTTTGCCAAGAGATACCTGTACTTTAGTTTGTCCAGTATTAATAGCCCGGTAAATTGTGGAGGCAAGTTTTGATCTTATTTTTTGGGTTGCTTCTTCTATAGATAGGCCATTGACGTATAATGGTCCAACATTGGGTATATATATTTCCCCATCTTCATTTACCTGAAGATTATATTTTTTTTCGCTAAATCCATATATACTTACTACTATTTCATCATCAGGCCCAAGGATGTAAGATGCCGGTGTAGCGATTCTTATATTGGGTTCAAAAACAAGGCTCGTGGTTAAAAAAAGTTCAGAACCAAAAATAGTTAAATCTTTGCCTATATCCTGCAAGGGTACACCTTTGGCAGATGTATCATAAATACGGTTGGTTTTAAGGTTAGGGGCAGCAGGAATATTATTTGTACTTTTACTGCCGGTTACAATTAAACCAAGCCTGCTTTTTAATTTTTCAATTTCAGCATCAGGCAGTCCTTTTTGCCGTATTATTTTATAGGCCTGGTCTTCACTAATTTTTAATTCAATTATTTTATCATAAAATGCTAAAAGTTCTCTATCAGAGTAGGAATCTATATTTGTATTAGACAAGTCTGTAATTTCAAATAAATTTGACTGAGCTTGAGTGTGAACTGCACAAAAAAGAACTAAAAAGAATATAACAATTGCCGATTTTACTATTTTCATTGGTCTCTACTTTAAAAAATACCCCAAATTTCTGGGAATAATTGCTGGCGAAGGTAATATATTTTGATATTCTATCCCGCTTCAATTATATTAAATCACCCGATTTTAAGCATTGGCTAATACAAACAAAACTTGTGTTTTCTACTATTGTTGGGATTTTTATTATAACCAATCGTTTCTAAAAGCTTTTCATAATGATTATACTATTATTTTGAAACCATTCAAGTCTTTAACTTTGATACAAACTATTTAACTGCTGAAAGGAATAAACTCTTAGCCATTCCATGGAATACCTACTTTTAATCTTTTATTTGTCATTATACTTTTGGTTATTCCCAAAAATATCCTTCTTTAAAAATACGCAGCTTAGCAGCCCGCAACTTAGAATATTATTAATTCTAAAGTTACTTTCGGGGGTATTTTGCGCCTGGTATTTCAGGAAAACAATGATATTAGGAGATCATGTTAGTATTAATGAAATTGGCAAAATTCATTATAATATCCTGCTTTCCAACCCCAAATTGTTTTTAACAGATTTTACAGGTGATATCAACAGGTATGGCTGGGGCGGTTTATTTGATTCTTCCTACAGTTTTTGGGCGTATATAAGGTTTAACCTCTTATTTAAATTTGTAGCTATTTTAAACCTTATTACCAATGGAAACTTTTATTTTAACTCAATCATATTTTCATCCATTGTTTTTTTTGGACATATAGCTTTTTACAGAATTTTCAACAGTATGTATGAGGGGCACAGGCTAAAAATATTATTTATCTGCTTTTTTCTTCCTTCTGTTTGGCTCTATACTTCCTGTGTACATAAAGATGGATTCGTTTTTCTGGGAATTGCAATGATTAGTTTCATTTTCTATAAATATTTAAACAACAAATTATCAATTGCACCCAAATCAGTATTGATCTTTTTATTGGGTATCATTACCATCTTTTTATTTAGAAATTATATTCTGGTGGCACTATTACCCGCCATGCTTATTGCAATACTTTGCAAAGCTTATCCATACAAAAAGAAAATTATCTTTATAGCAAGCTATAGTGTTTACAGCCTGTTTTTTTTTCTAACCGGCTTTTTTAACGGATTTCTGAATCTTCCTGCTGCTGTAGTAAAACGCAAAGCAGATTTTGCATTATTGGGAGAAGGCAATACTAATATTGCAATGAATAATTTATACCCTACAGTAAAAAGCTTTTTAATAAACCTCCCTCAGGCCATCAACCATACCCTGTTCAGACCATATCTATGGGAATTTGCCAATCCGGGAGTTATATTAACTGCCATTGAATTGCTTTTTTATCAAATGATTGTACTGGCCTTTGTATTTTTTAGAAACAAAAAAACTTCAGTAACCAATAGCTTTAACTTATTTGGTTATGCTTTTTTTATAAATATGATGCTTATTATAGGTTACACCATACCCAATGTGGGAGCTATTGTAAGATATAGAGGGCTATTTTGGATATTTATATTATGCCCGCTTATCTGTAATACTGAATGGAGTAAATTAAATTTTTTAAAAGCTAGGCAAATTAATTAAACCATATGTTCCTAATCTGAATGTATATGTAAACTTTTGTATTGTTCAAATACTTTAACAATACCATCTTTTAACTCAATTGTATATTTCCATCCCATCCCATTAATCTTAGTCACATCCATTAGTTTTCTCATGGTACCATCCGGCTTGCTATTGTCAAATACAATCCCTCCTTTGAAACCTACAATATCCTTTATCATCAACGCCAGGTCCTTAATGCTAATATCTATTCCGCATCCCACATTTACAAAACCTGCAGCATCATAGGTATCCATTAAAAAAATGCAGGCTGCTGCCATATCATCTACATGCAAAAACTCCCGCAAAGGGGCTCCGCTGCCCCATACTGTTACCGAAGGTTCGTTATTAATAGCTGCAGTATGAAATTTGCGCAGCAATGCAGGCAGCACATGTGAATTATTTAAATCGTAGTTATCATTAGGGCCGTATAAATTAGTGGGCATGGCGCTTATAAAATTACAGTTATACTGTGCCCTGTAAGCATCACATAATTTAATACCTGCAATTTTTGCGATGGCATATGGTTCATTGGTGGGTTCCAATAAACCCGTCAATAAATAATCTTCTTTTAAGGGCTGGGGCGCATTTTTTGGATAAATACAACTACTGCCCAGGAACAACATTTTTTCTACCTTATGAGTATAAGCCGCATGAATGATGTTGGCTTCTATCATCAGGTTTTCATAAATAAAATCGGCCCTGTAGGTATTGTTCGCTTGTATGCCTCCTACTTTGGCTGCAGCTAAAAAAACATAAACAGGTTTTTCTGTATCAAAAAAATCATTTACAGATTGCTGGTTTCTCAGGTCCAGTTCTTTAGAATTTCTTAATACAAATTTATCAAACCCTTTAGCCTGTAATGCCCTTAAAATTGCTGAACCTACCATTCCATTATGGCCAGCTATATAAATCTTTTCGCTGCGTTTCATTTTTAAGCAATTGTTTTATTATACCCGTGTTCTTTTAATAATAGTTGCATTTTCATTAAATGTACATCCGACGCTACCATTTCTTTTACAAGGGCAGCCAGATCATACTCCAGCTTCCAGCCCAACTTTGTTTTTGCTTTTGTGGGATCTCCTATTAGTAATTCAACCTCAGTTGGCCTAAAATAATGCTTATCTACCGCTAATACTTCTGTGCCCAATGCTATTTGAAATTGTTCATTGGAGCATGCTGTTACTATTCCTGCTTCATTTTCACCCTCACCTTTAAACTCAATGCTAATACCTACTTCGGCAAATGACATACGCACAAAATCTCTTACGGTGGTAGTTATACCGGTAGCTATTACAAAATCTTCTGCCACATCCTGCTGCAAAATCAGCCACATTGCTCTTACATAATCTTTTGCATGGCCCCAATCTCTTTGAGCGTTTAAGTTGCCCAACCATAATTTATCTTTTAGCCCCAAAGCTATTTCTGCAACACCCCTTGTAATCTTTCGGGTTACAAATGTTTCTCCCCTCAGCGGGCTTTCATGGTTAAATAAAATGCCGTTAGCCGCAAATATTCCATATGCTTCCCTGTAATTTACGGTTATCCAGTATGCATACATTTTTGCTACCGCATAAGGAGAACGTGGATAAAAAGCTGTTTTTTCTGATTGAGGAACTTCCTGCACCAGGCCATATAATTCTGATGTGGATGCCTGGTAAATCTTTGTTTTCTTTTCAAGTTTCAAAATACGGATGGCTTCTAAAAGCCTGAGTGTTCCTATTCCGTCTGTATTGGCTACATATTCCGGTGTTTCAAAACTTACATGCACATGACTCATGGCGCCAAGGTTATAAATTTCGTCTGGCTGTACTTCCTGAATGATCCTTATCAGGTTAGTAGAATCTGTGAGATCTCCGTAATGCAGCTTAAATCTTACATTCTTTTCATGCGGATCCTGGTAAATATGATCTATCCGCTGGGTATTTATCTGCGATGATCTTCGCTTTATGCCATGTACTTCATAGCCTTTCGATAATAGGAGATCGGCCAGGTATGCGCCATCCTGGCCTGTAACGCCGGTTATTAATGCAACTTTCATTTATAATTGTACTTTTTAGTATTAATAGTTATGCCTATACTATATGAACCTTATTATCAACAAGCGTGTAAGCCTGCGAATGTACAGAACAAAATGCTTTTCCCTCTATATCAAATACCAATTTGATACCCGCCTCACTTACCCACCCCAATTGCCTTGCTGGATTTCCCACTACCATTGCATAAGCCGCCACATCTTTGGTAACCACCGTGCCAGCCCCAATTAAGGCGTATTCGCCAATGGTTATGCCACACACAATAGTTGCATTGGCGCCAATGGTTGCTCCTTTTTTTATCAGTGTTGGTTTAAATTCATTTTTGCGCTCTATAAAACTGCGGGGATTAATTACATTGGTAAATACTACCGATGGACCAATAAACACATCTTCTTCTATATTCACGCCATTATAAATAGATACATTGTTTTGAATTTTAACCCCATTGCCAATCTTTACATTATTATCAATAAAAACGTTCTGGCCCAGTTTGCAGCCGCTGCCAATTATTGCAAGGGGCATCACATGACAAAAATGCCATACATAAGTGCCTGCTCCTATACTGGCGCCAGAATCTATAACTGCTGTGGGATGAATGTAAGGTGCTTGCATATAAGGATCTAATTCATTCAAAAATATAGCTTTTATGGCATCAAAATCTGTAAAAAATTATGCTTTAAAAAGCAAAACGATCAAGCGTGTTTTAAAGTTGAAATTTTTGAACGTAGCACTTTGAACATTGCATGGCTTATCTTTGCAGGCTATGCATTACGCTTCGGTAGAAAATCTTACAAAGTCATTCGGAATAAGAACACTGTTCAAAAATATCACCATCAACATTGAGGAAGGAGATAAAATTGCGCTGGTTGCCCGCAACGGCAGCGGCAAAAGTACCCTCATGAAAATTATTGCCGGGCTGGATACCGCCGACAGTGGTACCACCTGGGTGCACAAAGACATAAATACTGTAATGCTACAACAGGATAATGATTTTGATGGCAATAAAAGCATCTGGGATAATGTACTGCGCCTGGACAACCCGGTGGTAAAAGTGGTAAAAGAATATGAACAGTTCCTTGAGGAAGGTTCTGATGATCATGATCACCTGGGCGAATTAATGGCCCGGCTGGATGACCTGAATGCATGGAGTTTTGAAAGCGATCTGAAACAGATATTAGGCAAACTAAACATTCATCACCTGAATGAAAAAGTGGGCAACCTCAGTGGCGGGCAAAAGAAAAGAGTAGCACTGGCACAGGCATTAATTGAAGCTTATTTGTATGAAGGCAGATGCCTGCTTATCATGGATGAGCCTACCAACCATTTGGATGTGAGTATGATTGAGTGGCTGGAAGAATACCTGAGCGCTGCAAAAGTTACCTTATTGCTCGTTACGCATGATCGTTATTTTTTAGATGCCGTAAGTAATGAGATCATTGAAATAGATGAAGAAAAAGTATTTGTATATAAAGGTGATTACGATTATTTCCTGGAGCAAAAAGCCATGAGACAGGATGCACAGGCCAGCGAATTGCAAAAAGATAAAAATATTTTTAGAAAAGAGCTGGAGTGGATGCGTAAGCAACCGAAGGCACGCACTACCAAAAGCAAAAGCCGGCAGGATGCTTTTACAGAAGTGGAAGACAGGGTGAAACAACAAAAAGAAGTAGTAGAAGTAAGCCTGCAAATGAAAATGACCAGGCTGGGCGGAAAAATACTGGAACTGAAAAAAGTAAATAAAAGCTGGGGAGACCTTGTGATTATGAAAGGCTTTGACTATACATTTAAAAGAGGTGAGCGAATTGGCGTAGTAGGTAAAAATGGGGTGGGTAAATCAACTTTTTTAAAAATTGCATTGCAACAGGAACTACCCGATAGTGGCAAAATCAATCATGGTGATACGGTAGTATTTGGCAACTTTAGCCAGGATGGCCTGGTATACAAAGAAGATAAACGTGCTATAGAATATGTAAAAGACATGGCAGAATATTTTCCGTTGGCAGATGGCACCAAACTTTCTGCCAGCCTGTTTATGGAAAAATTTGGCTTTACATCAGAGCAGCAATATACTCCACTGAGCAAACTGAGCGGGGGTGAAAAACGCAGACTGCACCTGATGAGCGTACTGTTTCTTAATCCTAATTTTTTGGTATTGGATGAACCTACCAATGATTTGGATTTGCAAACCCTCCGCACATTAGAAGAATTTTTATTAGACTATCCGGGCTGTATTTTAATAGTAAGCCATGATCGGTATTTTATGGATCGTATGGTAGATCATCTTTTTGCATTTGAAGGTAATGGTGTGATAAGAGATTATCCTGGTAACTACACACAGTACCGGGAAGCAGTAACGAAAGGTACGCTTACCGACAACGACCAGCAGATCATGAAGTCGATGCCCGAGGAAGGGAAGAAAACAACTGGCAATGCGCCGTTGGCAGATAGCAGCAAACAAGCGGCAGAACCAGTGAAAAAACTTTCTTTCAAAGAAAAGTTTGAACTGGAAACTTTAGAAAAAGAAATGCCCGCATTACAAACAGAAAAAAAACAACTGGAAGAAAAAATGGGGAGCAACCTGGCTTATGATGAATTACAAAAAGCTGCAGATCGCATCAGCGCCATTTTAGAAGCATTGGATGAAAAAGAAATGCGATGGCTGGAACTGAGTGAAAGGGTTTCTTAAGATAGAAAGTCAATGGTCATTAGTCATTTTTGTGTTGGTTAAAATTTATATGAATTAGTACAGCCGCCAATGCCGAAAATAATTTTATACCTTGAGTTGTCTATATAGATTGCACCCATATTCATTTTAAGTATGAACCAACGTTTTTATTCCCTCGATGTTTTTCGTGGCGCCACAGTGGCATTAATGATTTTAGTAAATAACCCGGGCACATGGTCACATATTTATCCGCCCCTTGAGCATGCAAGCTGGCATGGATGCTCACCCACCGATTTGGTGTTTCCATTTTTTTTATTTGCTGTGGGCAATGCTATGGCTTTTGTATTACCTAAACTGGAAGCCAACAATATCTTTTGGCAAAAGGTTATCAAACGCACATTTTTAATTTTCCTGATTGGCCTTTTTTTAAATTGGTTTCCATTTATAAAATACAATGATGCCGGAAACTTTGTAGGAAAACCATTCGAAAACCTGCGCATTTTTGGAGTATTGCAACGCATTGCACTTAGTTATTTTTTTGCTGCAGTTATCATTCATATTTTTAAAACAAGGGGTGCTTTTGTGGTAGGCACCTTTATTTTGCTGCTATATTGGTTTTTATGTGTGGCCGGCAATCCTGCCGATCCTTACAGCCTTTCGGGGTGGTTTGGAACAAACATTGACATTAAACTGCTGGGAGAAAAACATATGTATCATGGCGAGGGTAGGCCCTTTGATCCCGAAGGTTTGATGAGTACTTTTGGCTCCATTGTACAGGTAATTTTTGGCTATCTCGTTGGTAATTATATACTCGCAAAAGGCAAAACAGCCGAAATGCTTAATGGATTATTTGTAGCCGGTGCCGTGCTGATTTTTACCGGTTTTATGTGGGACATGGTATTTCCTATCAACAAAAAAATATGGACCAGCAGCTATACCGTTTATACAACCGGCCTCGCCTTGATTGCATTATCGGTACTAATTTATTTAATAGAATTTAAAAACGCTAAAGGTGCCTGGAGCAGGTTCTTTGATGTATTTGGTAAAAATGCACTGTTCATTTTTGCATTAAGCGGCATACTACCCAGGCTGCTGGCATTGATTAGAATTAATAATGGAGTAACAGATGCGGGCCTGCCAAAATACCTGAGTCCGTTCGGATGGTTTTACGAACACTTGTGCAAACCAATTTTAACGTCCGACCCCCGTATCGGATCATTGATATATGCACTTTGCTTTATTGCTATGATGTGGTTTTTTGCATGGCTGCTGGATAAGAAAAAGATTTATATAAAAGTATAACCTCAAAAAAGCAAAGCCCCATTTCTATTAAAATGGGGCTTTGCTTTCCTGTATTCTTTATTAGAAATTTACAAAATAACGATTGTATAATTTGTGGTAAAACTTACTGCTTCTCCTTCGGGCAATGTAACCAACCCCATCCCATTATTAAATGCATCGGGTGCCGAACTAAGGTTTTCAATGGCTATACTTTGGCGATGCGGCGGAGTATAAATCTGCAGGTATGGGTAAGATTTTTCCGGTCTTATTTCCAATTGAATTTTTTGTTTCGGATCCCGCAATATCAGCATAGGCTGGCACTCAGCAAAATTTAGGGTAAAACAATTATCCAAAAATGTAGTTTCAATTTTCTTTAATGATCCAAACTCCTGGTATGGAATTAGTTTTCCGTCAGGCACAAGTGTATCATCAAACGCTACCAATTCCTTACTTTGAAATTCTAACTGGCATTCATCAATTGAACCTCCAAAAGTAAAATAAGGGTGCCATCCATCACACACCGGTATCATGCCTCTATCTTTGTTTATAACAGAAGTAGTAATGGTTAAGCTGTTGTTCATTTTAAGTTCATACACAATTTTACAATCATATAGAAATGGGTAACCGGCATCCGTTCCTTTGTAATGATGCAATAATTCCAGTACTGCTTTCTCTTCATCAGCCATTTGATGAGTCACTTCAAATGGAGCATCATATATCAATCCGTGAATAGCATGTTCGCCCAGGTAAAATTTATTTACCCGGTAATCCTTTTCTCCAAAATGATATTTTCCATCCCTCATACGGCATACAAATGGGGATAGTTTAGCGCTCTTAAATCCCTTTGCCTCCATTGCTTCCTCAAATTCATTTTTGTTGTTGTAACTGTCTACAATATTCATCATCTTATCCTGCTGCGTTATTGCAAAAGCATGCAGTATCCCACCACAGGCAGGTATCACATCAACCATTGTTTGGGTTGCTTCATCCACAAGCCTTATAATATCAAACCCATTATTGTTAATAGAGGAAATGGAAAACATATAATAATGATTAGAACTGCAATGTACAAATAGATAATTGCTACAGAAAATAACTTAACAGTAAAACAAGAGCGGAGTTATAAGTAAAATAAAACTAAATCAGTTTATTATCTTTTGCATATCGCAGCATAAGTTGGGTAGTACTTACATTTAATTTCTGCATCAGGTTTTTGCGGTGGGTTTCTATGGTATAAGGACTTAAAAATAGACGTTCTGCAATTTGTGGCCCTGTAAGCCCTTCATATAATAGTTGCAAAATTTCTTTTTCTCTCCTGGTAAGTATGGTCGTACTTTTAAGGGCATCGTTGAGGGTATTATATTGTTCCAGTATTTTTTGATTAGCAGCCTTACTCAAAAATATTTTATCATTCATCACTTCGTCTATAGCCAAAATAAGCTCATCTCTCTCCATATTTTTAAGCAGATACCCATTCCCTCCTTTTGCCAAAAACTGGGTAATGATGCCAGCTTCGTTGGTAGATGTGAGGCCAAGTATTTTAGTAGTTTTATTTTGCTTTCGTATCTGGCTGCAAAGTTCAAGCCCATCAATATCGGGCAGGCTGATATCCAGCAAAATAATTTCAGGATTATTTGCATCCAAAAAAACCAATGCCTCTGCACCCGATTTACAGGCACCGGTTATTTGCAGATAATCTACTCCTTTTACCATTGCTGCCACGCCATCGCTTACCAGCGGGTGATCATCTATAATAAGAATATGAATCATAATTTTTTTTAGAGATTGCTGTAAAATACAAAGTCCTGATGAAAGAAAATTATTCCCGTTCATTCAATAAAAATTCCATCATTATAGTTGTGCCCGATTCTTTTTGAGAATCGATAGAAAGTTTGCCATTCAAATAACTTACCCGGCTTTGTACAGAATCCAGTCCGGCTTTGGCTTTTTCACCTGGCGCCTGCAGGTCAAATCCCTGCCCATCATCTTCCACAATAATACTAAGTCGGTTTCCTTCTTTATTAAACTGAATAATAGCTTCCGTTGCCCTTGCATGTTTTATTATGTTATTGAGCAGTTCCTGTATAATTCTAAAAAGCATGATTTCTGTAGATGCGTTCAGGCGTTTATCCATTCCATAGGTTTGCAGCTTCGCATGCAGCAATTTGCCCGCACTTATGCTGTTGCACAATTCCTGCACAGCCTGTAATAAACCAATTTTAATCAACACTTCCGGCATCATATTGTGTGCAATGCGCCGCACTTCTTCAGATGCATCGTTTACCAATTCGTAACTCTTTGCAAACAAAGGATCCGTTTTTAATACGGGTTGCTCATGTTGCAGTGTACTGAAATACATTTTTATGGTAGAAAATAATCCTCCTAATCCATCATGCAAATCTTTAGCAATCCGGGTTCGCTCTGTTTCCTGCCCGTTTACCATTGATTGCAGAGACACGACCTGTTGCTGTCTTTCTAAGAATTTTATATGCTCCTGCTGAAGCATTGTATCCTTTTCTGCTATCAGTCTTTTTTGCCTGCTAAACCGGTATAACAATCCCATCATAAACAATAATACCGATGCTGCAATCCCACCAATGAGCAGCATCCTGTTTCTCTTTAGCACAGCCAGTTCTTTACTGTTATTGGAAATCGTTAATGCAGCAATTTCATTTTCTTTTTTTTCATTTTGATACAAAGCTTCCAGGTACACGGTAGACTTTTGCGTTTCGGTGTTGGTGGCGCTGTCTGCATATAACTTATACTGCTCTGCCATGAATAGTGCTTTTTTAAAATCTCCCCCGGCGTATGCTACTTTTTTTAAAGTTTCAAAAGTGCTTGCAGTTACTTTAAAATTGTGTAGGCTCCTGGCAATATCATTACTGATCTCTGCATATTTTTCTGCCTGCATATAATTATTCATTTTAGCATAAATCTTTGCAACGTTGTCTGCTACTTCTGCCTTTAAATAATCACTTTTTATACTATCCGCTATTTGATAAGCTTTTAAATAAGCCGCCAATGATGCCGGTAAATTATTAATGGCATCATTGTAATAACCTTCTGTATTTAAAACCAGGGTAGCTACCTGGATATTGTCGAGCAGTTTATTACCC
>Ga0209181_10004578_pt1 | contig 20432 bp, 12 predicted proteins | sample MAT05_FD_187208 | JGI IMG/M metagenome (GOLD analysis project Ga0209181, IMG submission 187208) | Freshwater microbial communities from Lake Fryxell liftoff mats and glacier meltwater in Antarctica - MAT-05 (SPAdes) (version 2) | ecosystem: Environmental > Aquatic > Freshwater > Ice > Liftoff... | reverse complement strand
GAGCGGCACGACGCCGGGCGCGAGATCGGTGCGCACGACGATGACGGCGACGTTGTCGTCGGCGCCCTCGACGCGCGCGCGCTCGAGCAGGATGCGCACGAGCTCGTGCGGATCGCGGGCGAGCTCGGCGGAGGCGGCGATGTGCTCGTCGTCGAGCACGTCGGTGAGGCCATCGGAGCAGAGGATGTAGACGTCACCGGCGACGAGCTCGTGGGAGCGCACGGCGACGCGCACGCCAGGGCCCATGCCGAGCGCGCGGGTGATGACGCTGCGCGGCAGGCGCATCGCCTCGGCGTCGTCGATGTCCGGGCGCAGCTCGAGGACGTCGTTGAGCAGCGAGTGATCGTAGGTGAGCTGCTCGAGGTGGCCGCCGCGGACGCGATAACAGCGGCTGTCGCCGACGTGCCCGAGGTGCATCAGCCGCGACTCAGGGACGACGTGCAGGGCGACGACGGTCGTGCCCATGCCCTTCTTCTGCGCGCTGGTCTGCGCGATGTCGACGATCTCTTGGTTGGCGCGCTGAATCGCGGTCGCAAGACGGCGCGCGCCGGTGTGCAGGCCGACACCGTCGAACTCCGGCCAGCTCAGCGCGGCGGCTTGCGTGCGCTCGTAGAAGTGGACGACGGCGGTGGTCGCCAGCGCGCTCGCGATGTTGCCCGCGTTGTGGCCGCCGGCGCCATCGGCGAGGACGAACAGCCCGAGGTCGGGGCGCAGCAAAACGGCGTCTTCATTGTGCGGTCGACGACCGACATCGGTGTCGCCAGCGGCCGTGACGAGGAGCTCTGTGCGGGAACGTTCTGCGTCGATCATGGGGCGCGATTCTATCCCAAGCGCGCGCACGCTCTCGACTACTTCTTCGGCGAAAGATTCGCGAAGGGGTTGTTGGTGAACTTCGACGCCAGTGTAGGGCGCTGTGGCTCGCCGCCGCGTCCGCCGCGATCCTCGGGACGTCCGCCGCCGCTCTGCGCTTGTCCCTGCGGGCGCTGCGCTTGTCCCTGCGGGCGCTGCGCTTGTCCCTGCGGGCGCTGCGCTTGTCCCTGCGTTTGGCCGGGGCCTCGCTGCTGCGCATCGGCGGGCCGCACACCGTGCGCGCCGCCTACTTTGTGCGTCGCGTCTTGGCTCTTCGCGCTGAGCGCGATGCGCTGCCGCACCAGGTCGACCTCCATCACGCGCACGCTGAGCTTGTCGCCGACCTTCACCGCCTCGCGCGGATCTTTGATGAAGCGATCAGACAGCTGCGAGATGTGTACGAGCCCGTCCTGATGCACGCCGACATCGACGAACGCGCCAAACGCGGTGACGTTGGTGACGACGCCCTCGAGCACCATCCCCTCCTTCAAGTCGTTCAGCGTCTGCACATCGTCGCGGAACTTCGGCGGCTCGAAGCTGGCGCGCGGATCGCGGCCGGGCTTACGCAGCTCCGCGACGATGTCGCGCAGCGTCGGCTCACCGACGCCCTCCGCCGCGAATTTGCCGACGTAGCTGGGCACGTCGATCGCATCGACGCGCGCCGCGTCGCCGACCAGCGACGCGAGCGGAAGGCCCATATCCGTCGCGATGCGCTCCACCAGCGCGTAGCGCTCCGGGTGTACGGCGCTCGCGTCGAGCGGGTTTTTCGAGCCGCGCACGCGCAGAAAGCCTGCCGCGAGGACGAACGCTTTGGGCCCGAGGCCGGGCACCTTCATCACATCGTCGCGCGTCGCGAATGCGCCGTGCTCCTCGCGATGCACGACGATCTTCTTTGCCAGCGCAGGTCCAATGCCGGAGACGAACGAGAGCAGCGGTGCGCTCGCGGTGTTGAGCTCGACGCCGACAGCGTTCACGCACGACTCGATCACCTCGCCGAGCTTGCGGATCAGCAGCGGCTGATGGACGTCGTGCTGATATTGCCCGACGCCGATCGCCTTCGGCTCCACCTTCACCAGCTCAGCGAGCGGATCTTGCAGGCGACGCGCGATCGAGATCGCGCCGCGGATCGTCAGATCGAGCTCGGGGAACTCTTCGCGCGCCACGTCCGACGCCGAGTAGACGCTCGCGCCCGCCTCGCTCACCGAGACGACGATCGTTCCGTCCATCTTCGCCTCGCGCACGACCTCGCGCGTGAACGTCTCCGCCTCGCGGCCGCCGGTGCCGTTGCCGACGGCGATCGCCATCGGCTTGTACTTCGTCAGAAACGCCGTGAGCTCGCGCTTGCCGCGCGCCGCTTGTCCCTCGCCCTGCGAGGGAAAGATCACGATCGTGTCGAGAAACTTCCCGGTCGCGTCGACCGCCGCGACCTTGCAGCCGGAGCGCAGCCCAGGGTCGATGCCGACGACCGCCTTGCCGCCGAGCGGCGCCGCGAGCAGCAGGTGTTTCAGGTTCTCGGCGAACACCTCTACGGCGTCGCGATCGGCCTTCATCTTCAGGTCGACGCGCACGTCGTTCTCGACGGAGGGCGCAAGCAAGCGCTTCCACGCATCGGCTACCGCGGTGCAGATCTCGCCCGCCCACGGCGACTGCGCATCGACCTTCATCGTGCGTTCGATGCGCGGCAACATGCGCTCGGTCTCGACGGTGATGGCGGCGCGGATCACGCCTTCTTTCTCACCGCGACGGATCGCCAAATAGCGATGCGAGGGCATCTTCGCGACGGCCTCGGTGTGATCGTAGTAGTCCTCGAACTTGGTCCGCTCGTTCTTCTTGTCGGCGACCACCGTCGCGGCGAGCACGCCTTCTTCGACGAACGCGACGCGGGCGAGCGCGCGCACATCGGCGTTCTCGGCGACGATCTCGGCGACGATGTCGCGCGCGCCCTGCAGCGCGGCGTCGACATCGGCGACCTCCTTCGCGATGTCGACGAACGCGAGCGCTGCGGTGCGCGGATCGACGCTTTGATCTTGCGCGAGCATCGACAGCGCGAGCGGCTCGAGCCCGCGCTCGCGGGCGATCATCGCGCGGGTGCGCCGCTTCGGCTTGTACGGCAGGTAGAGATCGTCGAGCGCGGCCTTGGTGCTGCACGCGAGGATGCGATTGCGCAGCTCCGGCGTGAGCTTGCCCTGCGCGTGAATCGACTCGAGCACAGTGCGGCGCTGCGCCTCCATCTCGATGAGGTACGTGCGGCGCTCCTCGATCGCGCGGATCTGCACCTCGTCGAGCCCGCCGGTCAGCTCCTTCCGATAGCGCGCGATGAACGGCACCGTCGCGCCCTCGGCGAGCAGCTGCACGACGGCCGCGACGCCGCGCCCTGGCAACGTGAGCTCCTCGGCGAGGGCCGGGACCGGATCGAAGGTCGGCAGATCAGCGGAGGCGGTCGAGCTCGAGGCGGAGATAGCAGGAGTCGTCATGGCGGCGTCGGTGTAGCAACGCGCCGATCGCGCACAAGGCTTGACGCCGTCGATTCGCGCGTTCTCGCGGCGTCATCGCGCGAGCTGACAGTTCCTTATGTTCGGCCATTGGCGCTCGGCCCGTCCGCGAATCGCGCGCACCCTCGACGCATGACTCACGCCGCACTCTCGCTCGGGCTCGTCGTCGTCGCTCTCGCGGCCTGCACCTCTGCGCCGCTCTCACCCGTCGCTCCGCCAGACGCATCCCACGCGCGCGACGCGTCGCTCGTCGTCGACGCGGCGGCCGTTGACGCGGCGGTCGCTGACGCGGTGGTCGAAGACGCGGCGGCCGTCGACGCGACAGCGCGCGATGGGGGCCTCGCGCACGACGGCGCGCCTCCCGACGCGACCTCGCTCGACCGCTGCCGCGCGGGCACGATTGCGGACTGCGCCTACGATCCCGGCGTCGACTATGGAGCGCGCCCGCCCGTCACTCTGTCGCTGTCTTACGACGACGCGAGCGGGGCGGAGCGCACGTTCGAGATCGCGGTGCACCGCCCCGAGGGGGCGCCGTCACCGTCGCCCGTCGTCGTCTGGTCGCACGGTGGCGCGGACGGGATCGCACGCGTTTTGGCGGTCGGCGACGAGTGGGCGCGCGCGTTCACGTCCGCCGGCTACGTGTTCATCGCGATCGCGCACATCGGGCGCGACAATCCGTCGCGCTCCGCGCTCTGCGCTGCGATCGGCGTCGCCGATGCGGGCTGCGCGACGTTCAAATATCTCTCGTGGGATCGTCCACACGATCTCGACCGCGTGCTCGACTGGCTCGAAGACCCGGCCAGCGTCTCCGCCGGCAGCGTCGATCTCACGCGCATCGCCTATGCCGGCCACTCGGCCGGCGCCGGTGGCGCGATGGTGGTCGCCGGTGCCGGCCGCGAGATCGGCGACACGCTGCGTTTCCTTGCCGATGAGCGCCCTCGCGCCTTCATCGCGTGCTCACCGCAAGGCCCGGGCGACGACGGCTTCGTCGACGCCTCGTTCGACGCGATCAGCCGGCCGACGCTGACGCTGAGCGGAGTCGGCGACGACACCGACGTCGTCGCCGAGAATCGCCGCGTACCGTTCGAGCGGATGATGTCGGGTGACAAATATCTCGGCTGGATCACCGACGAGAGCGCGCGCCACACGACCTTCGATCTGGAGCTCGGCGGATGCGAGCGCTACGCGGCCGACACCGCGCTCGATCCCGCGCGCTGCACGATGTTCCGGCCGTGGCTGCTGTCAGCGGCGCTCGCCTTTCTCGACGCGGAGCTCCGCGAGGACGCGATCGCCCGTGACTATCTCGCATCCGACGCGCTCGAGATATTGTCCTCTGGGGTGATGGAGTGGACGGCGCGCTGATGAAGTAGTCTTCTCGAATGGTGCCGTGGCTCGATCGCTATGCGTCGCCGCGCGCGATCCGGAGTCGCGGCGCTTTCCACCTGCACGCCACGTGTCGCGCCGATGATGCCGCGCCGCGCGTCGTCGTGAGCAGCGCTCCGACCGCCGATCGAGTCGCTGCCGGGCATTGTCTCGAGCGGCTCGCGCGGGCGCATCGCGCGGTCTGCGGCGATGGCTTTCCGCGCGTCGCCGAGTCGGGCGAGTGCGCTGGCACCGCGTTCGTCGCGTTCGATTGTTCCGCGCTGTGTGATGGCGAGTCCGGCATCGCGCGGCTCGGCGAGACGAACACCAAGGTCAGCTACCCGGAGGCGATCGCAGTGGTCGATCGCCTCGGGCGCGCGCTCGAGCAGGCGCATCGTGCGCAGGGCCCCGATGGCGGGCCGCTGACGCTCGATGGCGTCGGCTGGGCGAACGTGATCTTCGGCACGGACGGCGCGCTTCATGTGATCGGGCTCGGGCACAACATCGTCGGTCGGGACGAGCGCGGTGTGCTCGCGGGCGCGCCATCGTTCTTCGTCGCGCCCGAGCGCGCCGCCGGCGCGAGCGCGACACCCTCGAGCGACGTCTACGCGTTTGTGCTGCTACAGCGCTCGGTGCTCGCCTATTGTCAGCTTCCGGCCGGCCTCGAGCGCGTCTTTCTCGGCGTCGCGGACGAGCGCGATCGCGACCTCGCCGAGATCGTCGCGTGGAGCACCGAGCACGTGCTCGCGGCGAGCCCCGCAGGTCGACCCAACATGTCGGAGCTGCGCGCTCGCTGGGAGCGCGAGTGGGCCCTCTTCGGGATGACGCCCGATCCGCGCGCGCTCGGCGCCCGGCTGGTCGCGCTGTTCGCCAACGAGCTGCGCGAGCCATCGAAGGCTGTTGCGGTGGCGGCCGCCGAGCTGCGGATCGCACGCGATGCGAGCTGGCTGCGCACGCCGAGCGGTGCGCTACACCGGCTGCACGGACGCGGAGCACTGAAGCGCATCTTGCTTCGCTTGGTCGACGAGCACGCGCGCGGCGGTGGTGCGCACGCGAGCGCCGACGCGCTGTTCGAGGCGGGCTGGCCGGGTGAGCGCTCCCTCCACGAGGCCGCGCTCAACCGCGTGTATGCCGCGGTGTCGCGCCTGCGCGCGATGGGCCTGCGCGACCTCCTGCAGCGCGACGATCGCGGCTACCGCCTCGATCCAGATCTGCGCGTGCGTCGCACCACGACGTGAGCCGCGCGCTCTCTCAGCGCAAGAGCTCGAGCGTCGTCACGCTGCGCGGCGGCAGGTCGATCGTGAAGGCGTTGGTCAGCGTGATCGGGACGCTGCCGTCTGCGACCGGCCGCGGCGTGCCGCCCTCGAGGCGAAACACGCGCGCCGAGCTGTAGCGCACCGTGTGCTCGACGCGGATGCCCGCAGAGACGCTCGCCGCCGAGCGGTTGATCGCGACGATCGTCATGCGATCGGACGGCGCTGCAGAGGAGTCGATGCTCGCGTAGACGCTCGCGGTCGCGATTGCCGAGCTGCTCGCGTCGATTCCGACGTTGCCGAACACAGCGCCTGCACCGTCGAAGTCGCGATACATCTCGAACGCCGCGTCGATGTAGGCGCGCTCGGCGGAGAGCTGCCACCACATCGCCGCGAACACGCTCTCGCGGCCGAAGATGCCGAGCACATCGGCCTGCGCGACACCGCCGGAGATGTGCCCTCCGCCGCCGTAGTTGTATTCGGTGAGCGCGATCGCAGTGCCTGGATAGTACGTGTCGATCATCGCCTCGATGCGCGGCAGTAGGCGGATCGCGCCGTCGCTGCAACAGTCGGTGATCCAGCTGGTCTCGACGTACGACGTGTCCCACAGCGAGCGCGGCGCCTGCATGCGCGCTTCGGCCGTCGCGTCGCCGGTCTCCTCGCCCGTGATGCGTACGCCACCGCCCTGCGCCTCTGGATACCAGTGCACGTCGAGCGCATCGACGAGCCGGCGGCCGGCCGTCGTCTCCGCCGCGCGCATCGCGCCGAGATAGTGCTCGAGGAAGTTGCGCCCCGCCGCGTCCGGCGCGCTCTGCAGATTGAGATAGCCCGCATAGCCATAGTTCACCGGGCCAAACACCACCGCATCGGGCACGGCGGCGGTAATCGCGGTGGCGAAGTCGATGTTGCGCTCGACCAGCTCCGCGTAGGTGACCGGGTCCGGATGGATCTCCGAGTGCGTGCTCGACCAGAGGTCCGGCTCGTTGTCGAGCGAGAAGAAAACGGTGCCGCCGGGCATCAGCGTGCGCCGCACCCAGTCGGCGTATTCGTCTGCGTAGACGCGTCCGTCGGTCAGGCTCGGTGCGCCGCCGAGCGTCGCGCCGCTGCTCGGTTCTGTCGGGAAGAAGCGCGTCGCGCGATCGCCGCCCGCGCTGTCGGTCGGGCCGGTGGTGTCGGCGGCGACGTAGCCGGCGATCGGGATCGTGACGAGCGCGCCGAGCCCCGCCGCGTGCGCGGCCTCGACGGGTCCACGCACCGCGCCGCCGGGTGTCGTGCCGCCGCCGAGATACGTGTCGTTCTGGTAGAGGTAGTCGCTGCCGGCGTTGCTGGCGTTGGTCTCCCAGTTGTACGCAGTCCAGCGATTCCCGCCGAGGCGCACCATCGTCTCACCGTGCAGCGAGCCTGGCTCTGCCTGGTTGCTGCCGTAGATCCACGGGCTGATCGCGCGGCGCGGCGTGCGGACCGAGCTCACCTCGAAGCGAACGTCTGCGGCACCGGGATCATCGGGCGGAATCGTCACGCCCGCGTCGCTCGAGATCGGCGCGTCGATCGCCGGCGCGTCGATGGGCGGCGCATCGACCAGCGCGTCGCGCGGCATCGGCGTGGCGTCGACGCGAGGCCCAGCGTCGGTGGGCGTGGTGTCGGCCGGATCCGAGCAGCCGATTACGAAGCTGCAGAGCGCGAGGAGCAGAGCGACCCGGAGAGAAGCGCGCGGCGTCATCGCGACAGCCTATCAGCAGCGCACGAGCACAGCGCGCCGTGACGCGCGGAGAGTCGCATTTCGCGCGCGACGTAAGCGCGCGAGGTGTCTCGCAGCGATCGGCGACCGACAAGCTTTCCTTGTCATTCATGCACAAACAATGTCGATGGACGAGGCTTTCGAAAAGCCGCATTTCATCCGAGTACACGCAGCGCTGCGGCACACGCAGCTTGCGCCACCGGAGGCAACGATGTTCTCACTCGACGGAACGCTCGATCTCACGCGACTCGCCGCGACGCGCCGCCTGCAGCTCCGAGCGCCCGGACAGCTCGCACCCGCGGTGATCGCGACGTGGCGCGGCCGCATGATCAACGAGTACATGTCGTCGTACGTCTTCGCCGGGCTCGCCGAGCAGCTGCGCGCCGCAGGTGATCTCGCGGCTGCTGCGCGCTGTGAAGAGTTCGCCGCGGAGGAGCGTGAGCACGGCGCGCTCTGCGGCGCGGTCGTCGAGGCTGCGGGCGGCGCCGCGCGCGCAGTCGTCGCGCCGCCGCGTGCCGTGCCCGAACATCGCCAGACGACGCGCCGAGTCGCGGCGGCGCGCAACCTGCTGTCGGTGTCGTGCTTGAGCGAGACGGTGGCGGTCGCGCTGATCGGCGCCGAGCGTCTCGAGATGCCGGAGGGCGCGCTGCGCGATGTGCTGACGCGCATTTGGGCCGACGAGATCGGTCACGCGCGGTTTGGCTGGGCGTGGCTCGATGCGGCGCTGCCGCAGCTAAGCGACGACGAGCGACGCGCGCTCGAGCGCTATCTGCCGACGGCGCTCGCACACCTCGAGCACCACGAGCTCGCGCACCTGCCCGCCGACTCGCAGCCGCCGGCGGAGGGCAAGGTCTATGGGCTGTGCAGCGGCAGAGACGCGCGCGTGTTGTTCTACGACACGGTCACCGAGGTGATCGTGCCTGAGCTCGAGCGTCGCGGTCTGCGCGCCGAGGCCGCGTGGCGCGGCCGCAAGGCGGCGTGAGCGTGCGTGTGCAGCGAGCGCGTGTGATCGACTGGAATCTCTTACTCGAAGGATGGGTGAACTGATGGACGACAATATTCGACGAGCGGCGCTGCGCGCAGCGGCCAAGACGGCAATCCTCGTATCTCTCGCCGGCTGCTACGAGATGCACGTGCTTCCGCCGCGCTCGGAGCGCAGCGACGACGCGGGTGCGGTTGCCGACAGTGGCCGTGACGCCGTCGACGCGCATGTGGCGATCGACGCGGGCCCACCGCCGCGCGATCTCGGCACGCCGAACTGCGCGGAGCTGCTCGATCGCTTGGCGATCCACGTGCCCGAGACGCCAACCGACGACGGCTGGGCGTGGGGTGCGCAGTTCAGCGACGAGAGCGCGCGCAACGACGCGCGAGTCGGTGCGTGCTGCATGGAGCTCGAGAACGCGTCGGAGACGGACACACCGCTGGTGAGGAGCGGCGAGCCGCTGGCGATGGCCTGCTGCGACGTCATCGTGAACACGCAGAACCTCGTCGGCAGCTCGAGCCTCGGCTGCACACCGTGGGGCCCATCGTGTCCGCCGGAGATGGACGAGGCGGACGACGTCGCGTTCGGCTGAGCATCCGTGTTCGACGTACGCGGCGTCGCAGACCGCGACTTCTCCGCAATGTTCTTCAGCGCGATCGCGCAAGCGACGTCGCTGAGCCTACGGCGCGAGCGTCGCGCTGCCTTCGTTGCCGAATCGATCGCGCACGACGACGCGGGTGATCGGATCGGTCGACACGGGCGTCACGCTCGCGGTGCCAGGCGCCGAGAGCGGCGCTTCGATCATCTCGTCTGGGCCGGTGGCGTGCTCGAGCACGACGGTGAACGGCCCGGCTTCTGCCGGCAGATCACGGTTGGCCGCGCCGGTCATACGCATCAAGCGCCAGCCTTCGCGCGGATCGAAGCGCGCATCGACGACCACGCTCGCGCCTTCGCGTCGCGCACTGACGCGCAGCGTCGCGGGCACCACCTCGAACGGATCGCTGTCGAGCGTGTAGCCCGTGCCCTCGACGTGAAAACGGTAGCGGCCGAGCGGCATGCCGGCGCGATCCGCGAGCACGTCGAGCGCGTCGCCAGGCGTCGGTGTCGTCGCGCCGGGCGCACCAAACCAGCTCAGCGCTTGCCACTCGATCGTCCAATAGTTGGTGAGCGGCGCGGTGCCGACGCGCTCGAGCGGCTGCGGCGTCCACACCACCACGAAGTCGAGATCCTCTACCTCGCGTCCGCTGCGCCGCGTGACCGGAACGAACGAAGCGCCGACCTCCCGCTCGACTCGCACGCGCGGCGTGCCGGACAGCGGATCTTCGCCGATCCACACGAAACGAGCGACGCCCTCGACGCGCGGGATCGTCGTCGCGGGCTGGCCCGTCGCCGGTCTGACGCCAGTGCGGAAGAACACCTCTGCGGGAACGCTCGTCGGAACGGTGCCAGCGAGCGGCGCCGGATCGGGCGGCGGTACCTCACTGTCTGAGGCGAACGACGCCGGCGGAACGACACGATCGGCGCCCCCACCCGCGGCCTCTTCGCGGACGTCGCTCGCTGCGAGCGCCATCAGCGCGACCAGCTCTTCTGCGAGGTGTTCGCCCTCGAGCGGACCCCAGATGTTGATCGATGGCTCGAAGCCGCCGCGCAGCCAATCTTCGGGCGTCAGGATGTAGCCGATGTGTCCGAGCGCGAAGCCCATCACGAACGTGTGATCGGCTGGGAATGGCGACTCGGCGACGACGCGATCGCGCCACGGAACCACGGGCTCGCCCGGCGCCGTACCGAACAAATAGTCGCCGATGCGCAGCGCGCTGATCGTCGCGCGCGTGGTGCTGCAGAGCGGCAGCGGCTCGAACGTGAAGCTGAGCAGCCCACCGAGCGCGCTCGTCGCGTCGTCCATGTTTGCGCACGAGTTGTAGGGCACGAGATCCACGGTGCCCGGCAGCCGCGCGAACGAGAGCAGCGCCATCTCAGAGCCGCAAAGGCCAGCGCCGCCGGGCGCGTTGAACTCGTCGATCGGCGAGAGGATGCCGCCGTCTGCGGCATAGATCTCGCGGTCCGGGCGCTTCCTGCCGTCCCACGGGGCGTACGAGAGTGCTCCACCGCGCACCGCGAAGGTGCGCCAGTCGGGGCCCATCGTCACCGAGCGCGTCACCATCTCGAGCGCGAGCTCCGACTGCATCACCGCGCCGGCGCGCTCCCACACCGCCATGAATTGCGGCAGCGCGTAGCGCGCGCACTCTTCGTTGCGCGCGAAGTCCCAGCGCGGATCGGCGTCGCTCTCGTACTCGAGGTGACCGCCGCTCTCACCGAGCACGTCGCCGGCCGCTCCCTGCAGATGAATGGCCATCACCGGGGAGTCGAACTGCTCCTCGAGCGCCCGCTCGAATGCGCCGCTCGCGTCCGTGCTGAACACCGACACGCCATCGTCGAGGATCGCCGAGTGCACGCCGAAGAGCGGCAAGATCGCGCGCGGCGTTCCGTCGGGCGCATCGATGCGAATCAGCGCGAGCCGCCGATCTTTGCGCGGCGCGTCGCCCGTGAGGAAGTCGTTCTCCGGCCTGCGATCGTAGGAGACGCGATTTTCCGGATCGAAGTTCTCTTCGGTCGCGATGCCGATCAGCGCGGGCTCTCGCGCGTCGAGCGCGGCCTGCGCGGTCTCCACCATCCGGTCGATCAGCGCCGCCCGCACGAGTCCACGCGTCGGGCCCGCGCCGACCTGCAGCTTGCTGTCGGCGGAGTAGCTGCCGGGCGCTGTGTGCGAGTGGCTCGACATCCACAGCACCTTCCCGGCGAGCTCCGGACCGAGGCGCGCCGTGACCTCGTGCGTGATGGTGTCGTCACCGAAGATCGTGTCGGTGCGCACGATCACCACCGTCTCGTCGCCCGCCGTGATCGCGACCGCCTTCACCTTGGGGATCGTCTCGATGCCGACCGATGGCGTGAAGCTCCCCGACAGCGGAACGCGGCGCGCGTCGATCGCGCCTTTCGCCTCGAGCGGCGCAGCGCGCGAAGTATTGCCGCCGAGCGCCACGCCGATCGGCAGCGCGAGCGCGCGCTCAGCGAGCCCGACCCGCACCGCGCCCGCGGTCACGGCGCCACCTGCGCGCGCCGTCGCAGGCAATGGCGCATACGTGCAGTGGCTGGTCGAGAGCGGCACTGGCGGACCGCTATCGACGCCGCCATCGACGACCGTCGCGGGCGTGTCATCGCCACACGCGAGTAGGAAACAGCACGCTAGACAGGTGCCGAGTCGAGCAGCAGCGGTTTTAGACGAGAGCCGGCTTCGAGCGTGCGTACGCGTGTTCACGGGCTCTGGTGTATCGGCGATCCCCGTCAAAGTCTGAGAGACCACGCACGCCGCCTCGGCGACCGGGGTCGATTGCGCGCGCGCGAATCAGCGAACGGTCGCGGTGATCCGCGAGATCATCGCCACGTCGGCGCCGAGCGGTCCGCCATCGGTGGCCGAGGTCGCATACGCGCTGGTCGACGCGAGCGCGTAGTCGCCGCCCGCGAGATCGACGAAGCCGACCGCGGCAGCGTCCGCCGGGAAGAAATTGCCGGCCGGATACGCGCTCCCAGCCGCTGCGTCACCGAAGATCGCATTGGCGGTGAAGACGTAGCCAGGCACGTAATAGTCGAGCGCTCGCGTGCCCGCGCCTTCGCCCGAGCCGAACACGCCGTAGGTCGCGTGCTCGAGCAGGTTGTCGCGAATGACGACGCCGTCGAAGATCGGCGTGCTGTCACCGAACACGATTGCGGCGTTGCCGCTGATGCGCGCGGTGTTGTGCGCGATGAGCACGTCGTGTCCGGTCGCGCCGCCGCGCGTCACTTGGAAGCCGCGCCCCGCGCCGCTCCAGCGCGCGCCATCGACCCCGATGAGCAGGTTGTGCGTGAGCACGATGCGCTCGGACACGTTGCTGCCCGGTGTGCCGTCGTCGACGCTCGCCAGCGAGATGCCAGCGCCGACGTCGCGGATCACGTTGTACGCAATGGTCACGTCGGTGACCGCGTGATCGAGCGCGGTATTTCCTTCGGCGCGGGGCGTGAGCAAGATGGCGAAGCCGACCTGCCCGTCGCCCCAGCTGTGCTCGAGCACGTTGCCGGCGAGCAGCACCCGTCGCGCGTTCTTCAGCTCGAAGATGTTCTTGTTGACCCAGTCGAGCCCGGCATACGACGGGTCCATCTCGTACCAGCTGAGCGGCTTGTCGAAGTGGTTGGCGCAGACCTCGATGTCCGCTGGGTTCGTGCCCGGTCCGTGCGACGACGCGCCGCCGAACATGATGTTCTCTCCGGCCCCCGCGAGGTAGTTGTCGTAGATGCCGAACGGTCCCGGCCCCGACCAGCCGCAGATCGCTTGGCTGTCCGCGCCGGACTCGCGAAAATCGGTGAAATACGACTCGACGACGGCCATGTGAATGCCGTTCATCGCAATGCCGCGTCGCGTTCCCGCCGTCGCGGCGCCGTGCAGATAGCAGCGGTCGAACACGAGGTGATGCGGCATCGTCGCGACCGTCGTCTGGCTCGACCCGAGGTCGGCGAGCGCATAGCTGAACGCGTCGCTCGAGGTCGTCAGCTCGATGCCGACGAAGCGCACGTGGTTCGCGCTCGCATCGGCGCTGATCGCGGGCAGGCCCGCAGGCGCCACGATGCGCGCCATCGCCGCGGCGTCGCTCGGCGCGACACGACGTCCCTCGGCCGGCAGCGCCGCGCCGTCGCTACGCAATACGATCCAATCGGTCCCGGCGCGCGCACGGAGCGACAGCGGACCCATGAACGTCGCGCCCGCCGCGAGCTCCACCGTGTCGCCGCCGACGGCCATGTCGAGCGCTGCCTGCAGATTGCCGCCGGCTTCGACGCGGATCGTGCGGCCGCTCATCACTGGAAAGCTCGTGTCGACGCGCTCACGCGGCAGCGCCGCGCCTGTCGTGGTGTCCGCCGTGACCGGCGGGCAGCGGAGAAAGCTGCTCGGCGTGCCGCCGCCGTCGAGCGTCGCCATGCCGAGATCCGTCATCGCGCCGTCGGTGCGCGTGCCGCCATCGCTGGTCGCGGGGTTTTTGTCGTCGCCGCAGCCAGAGAGCACGATCACGAGCGCGAGCATACGAAGAACGACAAAGCTGTTTCTCGACACTAATAAACCTCGCAGCGAAGTTCGACACACCATCGTCAGCGCTCCTCGCGCAGCGCGAACGACGTCAGAGCACCGGCGCGGAGAATGTATCGCAGTTCTCCAGCTGGCCTGTCGAAAATCCTTGGCGGAACCAGCGCACGCGCTGCTCGCTCGAGCCGTGCGTGAACGTGTCCGGGCGCACGCGACCGCGCGCTTGCCGCTGCAAGGTGTCGTCGCCGATCGCGGTCGCGGCGGCCATCGCCTCTTCGACGTCGCCCGCCTCGAGCAGCTGGCGCTGCGCGGTGGAGTGCGCCCAGATCCCCGCATAACAATCCGCCTGCAGCTCGAGGCGCACCGACAGCTCGTTCTCTCGCGCAGGATTGGCCTCTTGTTGCCCGCGCATCCACGCATCGGTGCCGATCAAGTGCTGCACATGATGGCCAATCTCGTGCGCGAGGACGTACGCCTGCGCGAAGTCCCCCGGTGCGCCGAAGCGCTCGCGCAGCTCCTGATAGAACGACAGATCGATGTAGGCCTGTTGATCGGCGGGGCAATAGAACGGCCCAGTGCCGCTATCGGCGCTGCCGCACGCCGTCGAGACGGCGCTGGTGAACAGCACCAAGCGAGCGTCGGTATACGTCCGCCCGCGTCGCGCGAAATCGGCACGCCAGGTCGTCTGCGCGTCGTCGAGCACGAACGAGACGAAGTTCACCAGCGGGTCAGCAGGGGCCGCACCCGGCGAGCCACCCGCGCCCTCATCGACGCCACCGCCGAGCAGCGGCGTCAGCAGATCGCGGCCGAGCACCAAGCTCAAGATGCCGACTACGACGAGGCCGCCGAGCCCGAGCTTGATTCCCCGCCCACCGCGCGCGCCGCCGACTCCGCGGCGATCGTCCACGTTGCGGCTCTGATGTCCCTGATCCCAGCGCATGCGTGGCTCCTGATGAGGCGTGATGTCGCGGTTGCGAAGTCGAGCGCGAGATGCGCATTGCCGCGCGAGACGCGCACTGCCTGTGAGGTGTGCACCTTGGCTGGAAGCGCCAATTCACGCCGTGATGCTCCCTCTCGCGTGGCTAGGCGGTGCGCGAGAAGCAGGCGCGCGGCGCTCAGAACGCGACGCGCACGCCCGCGGTGGCGCCGGTCATCGCGCCGCGATCGAACGTCGGCGTGAGCGCGAGTGTGGCCGTGCCGGCGCTCGCGTTCGACGACGACGACAGCTCGTAGGCGATCATCGCGCCCGCGACCGGCAGCAGCGCGGCGCCGAAAATCGCGTCGTAGTTCTGCGCGAGCGCGGCGATCAGCACGGAGAGGCTCGCGCCGGCGAGCGCGCCGAGAAACGTCAATCCGAAGCTGCCCATGCCGTGGAACCAACTGCCCGCCCACATGACCCCGAGCGGCACACCCAGCAGTGCACCGACGTAGAAGCCAGCGACGATGCCCAGCACGCAGCTTCTGTCGGTGACGTCGAAGCAGCCAGCCAAACCGCCCACGAGCAGGCCGAGGCTGCCGAGCAACACGGCGGTCGTGTAGCCCATGATCGGCTCGAAGATGAGGCGCGGGATGCGCCCGTCCGACTCTTGCTGCGCACGCTGCGCAGCGACGTCCGTTGCGCTCATCGCGCCGGGCTGCCCGTAGCCGGGCTGCCCATAACCCGGCTGCCCGTAGCCCGGCGGCGCCTGTGTCTCGACGATGTAGACGGTCTGCGGCTGCTGGCCTTGCGGAGGTGTGCCGTCTTGCGGGGCGCCGAGCACCGGCGGCGGCTGTCCCTCAGGCGGGCCGACCAGCAGCGTCATCCCGCCAGTCAGCGAGAGTGACTGTGCGTCGGCGGGCTGGGCGACGAGCGTCAGTGCGACGAACGATGCTGCGGTGACGACGAAAGTGAGCGCGCGCTGCATCGGTGTAGAGTTCATCACCCCAATCGTACAACATCAAGGTTCGAGCGAGTCCTCGTCGACGCTCGGGCCGCGCGTGCCGTCGTTCGAGAGCGCGTGCAGCGTGTCGAGCGCAGCGAGCAGCGCCTCGATCTCCGCTGCCGTGATGACCGCGCCTTCGCCCATGCGAAACGCCAGCCATAGCCGCGCCTCGATGCGGCTGAGCGCGCTCTCGTCGAGGCGCGGCAGGCCGTCTTCGGCGCGCTGTTCATCGTGGTCGAGGTCGAACTCCGGCGGTCGGTGGCGCATTGGCGCAGCCTAGCGCGGCTGCGCCGGGTGGTGACCGACGCGCCCGCCGCGCGCCGTGGATCGCGCGTGATCCTTGGCGGTTGCAGGAAACTCACACGGCTCCGGCGATCCCGCTGGCAAAGCGAGCGCGCATTGAATAGTCTTCAGCGCTTCACTGAAGCGCCATTCATTCCGAGGCGCCGCGCAGATCATTGTGTGAAGAATCACTTCGCGCAGCCGAGCGCGCGCGAACGACACGGGGATTCCATGGGCAACGAGCTGCGATTCGATGGCAAGGTCGTGATCGTCACGGGCGCGGGCAACGGGCTCGGGCGCTCGCATGCGCTGCTGTTCGCCAGCCGCGGCGCGAAGGTGGTCGTCAACGATCTCGGCGGCGCGCACACCGGCGGCGGCAGCTCGAGCACGGCCGCCGACAAGGTGGTCGACGAGATCAAGGCCGCGGGCGGCGAGGCCGTCGCGAACTACGACTCGGTCGAGGACGGCGTCAAGATCGTGCAGACCGCGCTCGACCATTTCAAGCGCATCGACGTCGTCATCAACAACGCCGGCATCTTGCGCGACGTCTCGTTCCCGAAGATGTCGCAAGACGACTGGGACCTGGTCTATCGCGTCCACGTGCTCGGCGCGTATCGCGTGACCGCTGCGGCGTGGCCGCACCTGCGCGAGCAGAAGTACGGCCGCGTCATCTTCACGTCGTCGGCCGCCGGCATCTACGGCAACTTCGGCCAAGCGAACTACTCGATGGCGAAGCTCGGCACGTATGGCTTTGCCAGCACGCTCGCGATCGAAGGCCGTAAAAACAACGTCTTCGTCAACACCATCGCGCCGATCGCCGGCTCGCGAATGACCGAGACCGTGCTGCCGCCGGAGCTGCTCGCGTCGCTCAAGCCGGAGTACGTCTCGTCGCTCGTCGCCTATCTCGCGCACGACAGCTGCGAGGAGACGGGCGGCCTGTTCGAGGTCGGCGGGGGCTTTTACAGCAAGCTCCGCTTCGAGCGCACCAAGGGCAAGACGTTCCGCCTCGGCCGCGCGGTCACGCCCGACGACGTGAAGTCGTCGTGGAAGGCGATTACCGCCTTCGAGGGCGCGACACACCCGGCGAACATCGCGGAGTCGATGTCGCCGATCATGGCCAACGTGCAGGCCGGCGAGAGCAAAGGCGGCAACCAGTTCATCGATGTCGATCAGGCGCTCGGCTACGAAATGGAGCCCATCGTCAGCAAATACGACGAGCGTGATGTGTCGCTCTACGCGCTCGGCGTCGGCGCGGCGCACACGGCTCCAAACGATCCGAGCGAGCTCGGCCTCGTCTACGAGCTGAACGGCGCGGGCTTTCATCCGCTGCCGACGATGACCGCCGCGATCACCGTGCAGCAGGTGATGAAGGCGGCGATGGACGGCAAGCAGCCGCCCGGCCTCAACTACGGACTCGATCGCATCCTGCACGGCGAGCAATACACCGAAGTGCTGCGGCCCCTGCCGAGCAAGGCGAAGCTCACGCACAAGTCGAAGATCAAAGCGATCTACGACAAGGGCAAGGGCGCCATCGTCATCAACGAGGTCAAGACCTTCGACGAAGACGGCGAGCTGCTCGCGATCAACGAGCTCACGACGTTCGTGCGCGGCGCAGGCGGCTGGGGCGGCGACGGCGGGCCGAAGACCGACATTCCAATCCCCGATCGCGCGCCCGACGCGACCATCGAAGAGAAGACCTCGCTCGATCAGGCGCTGCTCTATCGCTTGTCGGGCGACATCAATCCGCTGCACGCCGACCCCGCGTTCGCGAAGAATTTCGGCTTCGACAAGCCGATCCTCCACGGGCTCTGCACCTTCGGATTCGCCGGCCGCCACGTCATCAAGGCGTTCGCGAAGAACGATCCGCGCTACCTCAAGTCGATCCGCGTGCGCTTCGTCGAGCCGGTGATTCCCGGCGAGACGCTCGTCACCGAGATGTGGAAGGACGGCAGTCGCGTCGTCTTCCGCACCAAGGTCAAGGAGCGCGACAAGCTGGTGCTGTCGAACGCCGCGGTCGAGCTCTACACGGAGATTCCAAAGGCTGTGTCGAAAGCACAGGCCGAAAAGCCGAGGGCCGCAGCAAGCGCAGCGGCGGCGGGCGGCGCGCCGGCGAGCGGCGATCCGATCAGCAGCGATGTGTTCGCCGGAATCACCGCGTTCTTCGAGAAGAACAAGGACGCTGCGACCAAGGCGCAGACGATCTTCTTGTTCAAGCTGGCCAATCCCGAGAGCGCGTGGACGCTCGACACCAAGATGGGAGTCGCCAGCAAAGGCGAGGTCGGCAAGCCCGAGTGTACGCTCGAGCTGAGCGACGCGGACTTCATGGCGATGGTCAGCGGCAAAGCCGACCCGATGAAGCTGTTCACCTCGGGCAAGCTGAAGATCAGCGGGAACATCATGGCCTCGCAGAAGCTCGACTTCTTGCAGAAGGTCGACAAGGCCGACGTTGCCAAGGCGATGGCGGCGCGCGGCGGCGGTACACCGAGCGCAGCGAGCGACGCAGCGAGCAGTGGCGCGGCGAGCAGCGGCGCTTCGAGCGGCGTACCGAGCAGCGGCGACATCTTCACGGCCATCGGCGCGTTCTTCGAGAAGAACAAGGACATAGCGACGAAGGCGCAGGTCGTCTATCTGTTCAAGCTCACGAATCCGGAGAGCGCCTTTACGCTCGATACGAAGCTAGGCAGTGTGGCGACGGGCGAGGTCGGCAAGGCCGAATGCACGCTCGAGCTCGCCGATGTGGACTTCATGGACATGGTCGCTGGCAAGGCCGATCCGATGAAGCTGTTCACCTCGGGTAAGCTGAAGATCAGCGGCAACATCATGGCCTCGCAGAAGCTCGACTTCCTGCAGAAGCTCGACAAGAACGAGGTCGCGAAGGCGGCGGCAAACAAGCCAGCAGTGGCTGCAGCTCCTCCCGCATCGGCCGCGTCGAGCGCCGCGGCGCAGGCGCCAGCAATCTTCGACAAGCTCGGCAAGCGCTTCGCGGAGAATGCCGCGCTCGCGGCCGAGCTCGGCAGTGTGGTGCAGTTCTTGGTGAAGTCGCCTGACAGTGACTTCATCGTCGACGCCTCGGGCAAAGGCACGGTGTTGCCGGGGCGCGCCAAGGATGCGAGAGCGACGTTCACGATCAGCGACGCCGATCTCGTCAAGCTCGCATCGAGCAAGCAGAGCGTGCAGTCGCTTTATCAGCACGGCGCGCTGCGCGTCGACGGCGATGTGCGGCTCGCGCATCGACTCGGCATCTTCAAGAACCTCGTCTGACGGTCCCCGCAGAGAATCACTTGCTCGCTCAGAAAGAACACGGAGGCAACATCATGGGCCGCAAAGTCAATGTGATCGGCGTCGGAATGGTGAAGTTCGCCAAGCCCGGTGCGAGCGACGAATACAACGTGATGGCGAGCAAAGCGGCGCGCGCGGCCCTCAAAGACGCTGGCGTGCCCTTTGATCAGATCGAGCAGGCGTATGCTGGTTATGTCTACGGTGACTCGACCTGTGGGCAGCGCGCGATCTACGAAGTGGGCCTGACCGGGATTCCGGTGTTCAACGTCAACAACAACTGTTCGACGGGCTCGACGGCGCTGATGCTCGCCAAGCAGGCCATCGAAGGTGGCATTGCCGAGTGCGTGCTCGTCGTCGGCTTCGAGCAGATGGAGAAGGGCGCGCTCGCGGCGAAGTGGACCGACCGCACCAACCCGCTCGACAAACACGCTGGCACGATGAACGACCTGCAAGGCTTCACTGCAGCGCCGCCCGCCGCGCAGATGTTCGGCGGCGCTGGCCGCGAGCACGCATGGAAATACGGTACCAAGCGCGAGACCTTTGCGAAGGTGTCGGCGAAGGCGCGCAAACACGCCAACAAGAACCCTTACGCGCTGTTCACCGACATCCTCTCGGTCGAAGAGATCCTCGCAGCGCCCGAGGTGTTCGATCCGCTCACCCGCTATCAGTGTTGCCCGCCGACCTGCGGCGCAGCGGCTGCGGTGCTCTGCTCGGACGACTTCGCCAAGAAGCACAACATCTCGAATCCCGTCTACATCGCCGGCCAGGCGATGACGACAGACTACGCCTCGAGCTTCAGCGACTCGATGATCAAGATGGTCGGATTCGACATGAGCAAGGCCGCCGCAGAGAAGGTCTACGCGCAAGCGGGACTCGGGCCGAAGGACGTGCAGGTCGTCGAGCTGCACGACTGCTTCACGGCGAACGAGGTCATTACCTACGAGGCACTCGGGCTCTGCGCCGAAGGCGAAGCCGAGAAGTTCATCAACGACGGCGACAACACCTACGGTGGCAAGTGGGTGACCAATCCATCGGGCGGCTTGCTCAGCAAGGGCCATCCGCTCGGCGCGACCGGACTCGCCCAATGCACCGAGCTCGTCTGGCACCTGCGCGGCCAAGCCGAAGCGCGCCAAGTCGAAGGCGCGAAGGTCGCCCTACAGCACAACCTC
>Ga0209181_10004574_pt1 | contig 20452 bp, 17 predicted proteins | sample MAT05_FD_187208 | JGI IMG/M metagenome (GOLD analysis project Ga0209181, IMG submission 187208) | Freshwater microbial communities from Lake Fryxell liftoff mats and glacier meltwater in Antarctica - MAT-05 (SPAdes) (version 2) | ecosystem: Environmental > Aquatic > Freshwater > Ice > Liftoff... | reverse complement strand
AAACTCTAGCAATGACGGGCGTTTCCAACGATAAATACCTCAAAACGCCCGCCGATAAAGGAGTTTTATCGTTAGGAAAATTCTTAAAGCCACTGTCATCGCGACCCTTCGACGGTCTCAGGATAGACCGGGCAGTTGCCCCGGCCGGTATCCAAGTTTTGTAGTCCGTTGTTAGATCAACCAAATTGGCCCCAGCCTCGACCGAGGGAAGTCCCTTTCGGGACGTCGGGGAGACAAAAGTTTGAGGTTTGTAGAAGTCCCTTTAATCCGGCTACTGCTGCACCAACGCGGGCGCTAAAACGAAACGGGGTGGCCAGTTGGCCACCCCGTTTCATGCTGCAACTGATGCGAGAACGTTAGTTATCTTGCCGAACGGTCAGGCCAAGCGCACCTGGCACGCCACTGACGACGAAGGTGTACGTGAGACCCGCAGTAAGGTCGGTACCGGCCAAGCTAAGCACCGGTGTACCGGTCGAGCCTTGCGTAATCGTGACCGGGGTTCCAGCGCCTGCGTTGACTTCAATGTAGTTTGACGCCGCGCGGGTTGCCACCACCGGAGTGGTCGGGGTGAAAGACAACGCCAGCGAAAGGTCGGCGCTGCTAGACGCGTTCACCAAACGCACGCGCACCTTGCCCAAGCTCGGCGGGAAGGTCGTATCAAGGACGCGGAAGGCGGTGATCGGACCGCCTGCCAGACCTGGCGACAGGAACACCGAGTAGTCGCGCCCACCGGCGAAGGCGCCGGTAAATGCCGAAATGGTGGCCCCGGCGGTGGTTTCGGCGAAGGTCACGGTCGCGGTACCCGCTGTCGTGCGCGTGTAGCTGCTGATACCGCCGAATGGAATGTTGGTGAACGAGAGCGGGGTGCCAACGCGGACGTTGACGGTGGCATTTGTGGCTTGCGAGTTGATGGCGCGCACGCGGCTCACGGTGCTGGTGAAGATCTGCGGCGCAGCGTCGTCATCCTGCGTCAAGACAAAACCGTTGGGCAGTGCGCCGGAGCCTTCGTTGAACAGGCCGAGATTGTAGTACTTGCGGTCTTCAAATGCGCGTGGCGGCAATTCGAACAGCAGGTCTTTGGTACCGGTGGAGGTGAGGCGCACGGTATAGGTGCCGACCAGCGTTTCGTAAATGCCACCAGAGACGTTGCGAAGTTTTGGCTCAACCGTCCGATAGTCTTCCGTGGCGGAAGTCACATAGACGTCGAAGGCGGCGATGCCGACGGCCAGGGAGGCGATTCGCAGCTTGGAGCTGCCCGAGGCCGAAGCGGGGATGTCGTTGTTCAAGATACTCAAGCCGACACTGGAGCCGCCGCCGAAGGCGATCATCAGCTGCTTGCGCGTTCCCGTGAAGCCTTGTGTGGTGTCAACAATGGTGCCGCCCGCGTTGCTGATGCGCACCCGCTGCGAGCCGTTTGCCACGTCCTTGAAACCAGTGGTGCTCTGGTAGGCGACGTTGGACTGCCAGTTGGTGGTTTCAGCATTGATCACGACGCTGAGGGCACCCGACTCGGGGGCGAGGTTGAGGAAGCGGACCTGCGCGGCTTCGCTCTTGGTTTCGTTCTTACCGCAGCCAGAGGTGGCCAATGCAGCCACGCCGACAAGAAGGCCCGCGCCGAACTGGCGGAGCGAAGGGAAACGGATTGCCTGATACGCGTTGAACATGTTGATCGATCCTATCTAATGCGTGTTGAAACCTGACTGGAGCCGCGTAACGATGAACGCAGCGGCAAAGAGAACTGCAAATGCTACCACCAACGGCGGGCCTGCTTCATGGCGGGTGCGTTGCAGACTTTCCCTAGCAGTTTGTTGAACGTCACGATGTGCGGTTGGCCGACAATCTCAGTGTCTCACTTCCCCCTTTTGGAAAAGGGGGATCGATGGGGATTTTAAGCATTTGCGGGTCGATAACAATCGCAAATCCCCCTTAGTCCCCCTTTCCAAAGGGGGAAATAGTAGGCAACGAATTCACTCGGATTTAGCAGTGCGATTTTCAACAAACTGCTAGGGAGTAATCGCGTAGGTCAGCAGCATTGGCGCGCCGCCGCGGCGAATTTCTGCGCGAATGCTATTGGTTGAGCCAAATTGCCCGTAAAACCGTGCCAGATCGCCGGGCCCGGTGACCGGCTGCCCGTTGATCGAGGTGATGATGTCGCCCAGCTGCAGGCCGAGCTTTTGCGCCAATGAGCCGCTTGGCGCGTCCTTGACCTGCACGCCACCATTGGCGCCGGCGGCGATGCTGCCAAGAAAATTGATCTGGTTGGGGTCTTGCAAAACGTTATTCAGCTCGCTTCTCGACAAGCTATAGGCATTTTTTGTCGTTGAGGCGACGTTCAGACGAAATGCCGCCTGGGGCGCGCCTTTGCCCGCCGCCGTGCTGGAGGTGCCCGCCACTGTGTTGCCAGCGCTCATGCGGTCGAGTTCGATCTTCTCTCTCGCGCCGTTGCGAGAAATGACGATGTGGCTGGGAGCGACTTCGACGAGCTTGATGCCGTCTGCGATCGCCTCACCAACGCGCACGCTGGCGTCGCGACCGCCGCTGTTGACGATCGCGGCAGATAACGTCTTGCCATCGACGGCGAACACACCCTTGAGGCGGATACCCGAGGTGTTGGCGGACGTTGATTCTGCAGGTGCCGCATTGCCGCCGACTTCACCCAAAAGGGTGCGCGCAAGACTGCGATCAATCAATGGCGCAACCTCGGCCATGGCGGCGGCCGGCTGCGGGCCAAGAAAGTGCCATCCCCACCAAGCCACTTGGAATGCCAGCGCCACCACCACGACGAGCGTGGCGGCGTTGGCAAGGCGGGGCAAATTGGAGGACTGAAGGGGCAATCGTGCCATCCGGCGATATCGCTAGTTGAGTTTCTTGGTGGCGTCGATGTCGATATAGCGCCAGGGCTCGTGTCCAAAGGGATGCTTGCGATAGCCGATCACCCATGGGTGCATCAGAATCGTGCGTTGACGCAGGTAGTGCACGCGCCATGGATTATCCACCCACAACATATGTACCATTTTACGATAGCGTCCGGTGCGCGCGGGACTGTCGGGCATGACTTTGATTTCCTCATAGAGCTTGTCGTACTCGGGCTTGTCGTACATCGCATAGTTCGCGCCGCCGATCGACTTGCTCCAGAACAGTTGTAAGAAATTCTCGCCGTCCGGGTAATCAGCGATCCAGCCGTAGGTCCACATTTGCACCTTGCCGGCTTGTGCCTGCTTGCGCAGATCAGGCAGCTTCTCCACTTTATTGAAGGTCATGCGAATGCCGATCGCATCCATCGCGCTTTTCCATAACTCATTGCGCTGGCGCTCGCGCAGCACCGGGGCCGACGCCAGGTCGATGACCAGCGGCTTGCCTTCCGGCGTCTCGCGCCAACCATCGCCATCACGATCGACGTAGCCGTAGAGATCGAGCAGCGCCCGCGCCTTTGCGGGGCTGTACTCGTGCCACGCGGCGCGCTCGGATGTATAGCCCGCCATGCCGCGCGCAATCGGTGAGAACGCCAAAACCGACTGGCCTTTTTCCAGAATCGCGATTTCATCTTGCACCGGATAGGCGATCGACATGGCGCGTCGCAACGCAATTTTCTCAGGGGTATAGCCGCCGATGACGGCGTCTTGCATATTGAACATTGTGTATACCAGCCATGCCTGTTCATTCGGTGTCGCGCGTATGCCGCTGCGCGCGAGATTCGGCGCGATTTTGCCGCCCGGAATGGCGATGTCTGCATAGACCTCGGGGACGGGCCGCAGGTAGTCGTGCTCCCGGTTCAAAAACGCCAGCCAGCGCGGCTGATCTTCGTCGATGACGAATACCTCGATGCGATCGACCAAGGGCAACTTTTTGTTGCGCAGATAGTTTGTGATCGCGATGTCGTCAGCGTCGGTGTTGGCGATGGTCGAAAAACGATCGTCGCGGTATGCGGGGTTTCGCACGAGCACGATGCGCGAGGAGCGCCGCCACTCCTTGAGCATAAATGCGCCGGTACCGACGGGATGTTCCGCGACGGCGGCGCCATAGCGCTCGACGACTTCGCGCGCAAGCGCTGCCGTGGCGGGCATGGCGAGGATGTAGTTCAAGTTGTAATCGGGTTCCTTGAGACGAAGAATCAAGGTGTACGGGTCTGGCACCTCGATGCCGCGAACCGCACGATCGTAGTCGAACTTGCCGGTCCGCCTGGCATCGGCTTGCAGCACCTCGAAGCCGACAAATTTCCCTTCGAGCAAAAATTGCCACTGCGCCTTGACCTTAGGGTCGAGCAGGCGCTTTAAGCTGAAGGCGAAATCGTGCGCCGTGAGTTCGCGTCGTTTTCCGCCAAAGACTTCGTGCGGCGTGTAGAAAATGCCGCGCTTGATGCGAAACGTATAGGTGCGTCCGTCGGCCGAAATCTCGGGCAGGGCTTCGGCGGCGCGCGCTTGAAGCGCGACCGGGCGTGCAAGGTAGTCATATTGCAATAGCGCATCGTAAACGCTATCGCAAAGTGTGCCGGTGAATTCGTCCGACTCGGCGGCGCAATCGAAACCACGTTCGGCCGAAGGGTAGGCGATACGGACGACTTTTTCGGCGGCGGCTGATGGCATGACCAAAACGAACGCGGAGGCGAGGGCGAGGGCGCCGATGGCGCGGCGGGCGTTCATGGCGGCGCTAGCAGTTTGATGAAATTCACGATATTCGTATTCGTTTGACGGTAGATTTCGGTGTCGGACTTCGCCCTTCGGCGAAGGGGGATCAAGGCGGATTGCCAGCGTTTGCGTGGCGGCAACGTCCGCAACCAAACCCTCAGCCGCCCTTTTTCCAAAGGGGGAAGTGGCACGCAATGCGTCCAAGCGGATTTAGCATTGCGAATTGCAACAAGCGGCTAGTGCAGTATCCGCGATACGCCTTGTTCTTCGGCGACCGTGCCTCGCGGAGACAGCGATGCGTGGTGGGCAATCATGCGCCAGCCGTTCGGCGTCAGCAGGTAGACATTGGTCGCCAGCACCGGCGGGACTTCAACGGGCTCCGGTACGGCCGCGCCGGGCGGCGTATCGACCACAAACGACTCATAGACCGAATGAATGGCGAGGGTCTGACTCTGATGCTTGCGAAGTTCGCTGACCTTGATGCGCGCTTTGCTCCCCGGACCATGAGAAAAAATCTCGCCGAAGGACTCGCGAATCGCCGTCAGGCCGGACAGTCGCGGGCCCTGCGGGTGCACACAGATCGTATCTGGCTCGTCCGCCCACACCGCCATCATGAGTTTGAGGTCGCCGCGTTCGAACGCGTCGTAAAAAGCCAACTCGCAGTCGGCCGGGGTGGGGAAGATTTTGCGCGCCATATTGCGTCAGATTATAGCTGTGCATCCCTGGGCTCTAGAATGTCGAAATGCCGATTCGCTGCGAAATTAATTTCCCGTTGTTGCCGACCCTGTCCGACGAAGAACGGCTGCGCTGCGCGTTCGTCGATCCGGTCGCGGTGCACATCGCGCGGCAGCCCGACGAGGTGGCGGGCGTACTCGATGCGGTGGTCAAAGCCGGCGCGCGTGGAAATTGGTGCGTGGGATTTGTCGCGCACGAAGCGGCGCCCGCGTTTGATCCGGCTCTGCAAACGATGCCGTCGGACGGCTGCCCGTTAGCCTGGTTTGCCGAGTTCAAGCAAGCCAGCGAAGCGGTGCTACCCGAGGCGGTGGGGACTGCGGCGCTGGCGTTCGTTGTCTCGCCATGGACTACCGACACCAGCAATGAACGATTCGCCGAATGTGTTGAATCGATCCGCGCCGATATCCGCGAGGGCCGCTTCTACCAAGTCAACTACACGACACGCCTCAACGCTGACTTCGGCGGCGACGCGTTAACGTTCTATCGTGCGTTGCAAGCTGCCCAGCCGCGCGGCTACCACGCGTTTATCGACGCGGGAGAATTTCAGCTGCTGTCAGTCTCGCCGGAATTGTTCTTTTCTTTGCGTGACGGCGTGGTCACCACCCAGCCGATGAAGGGTACGGCACCGAGGGGCGACACGGCCGAAGAAGACGCAGTGCTGGCGGAAGTGCTGACGCATTCGGCCAAAGAGCGGGCGGAGAATCTGATGATCGTCGATTTGCTGCGCAACGACCTGTCGCGGCTGGCGACGCCCAATTCCGTGGAAGTGCCGCACTTGTTTTCGTTGCATCCGCTACCCTCGGTTTGGCAAATGACTTCCACCGTCAGGGCCCGTCTGCGCCCGACATTGACGGTGAAGGACGTATTTGCCGCGTTGTTTCCGTGCGGCTCGGTCACCGGTGCGCCAAAGGTCGAGGCGATGCGCGCGATAGTGGAACTCGAGTCGAGCGCACGCGGTTCCTACTGCGGCGCGATTGGCATGGTCGCGCCGGATGGTACCGCGTGCTTCAACGTCGGCATCCGCAGCGTGTGGATCGAAAACGGCCGGGCAAGCTTTGGTGTTGGCAGCGGCATCACCTACGACTCAACGGTGGAGGGCGAAGCTGCCGAGCTGGTGTACAAAGCGCGATTCGTGCAGCGCGCGTCAAAGCGCTTTGATTTGTTTGAAACCATCCGTCTGGAAGAGGGCGAATTCACGCTGCTCACGCGGCATCTCGATCGGATGGAGAACTCAGCGCGACATTTTCGTTTTCGGTTTGACCGGCGCGCCGCGATCAGTTGCATGGAAGCCGTCAGGCAAGCCCATCCGCGTGGCGTGTGGCGCTGCCGTCTGAGTTGTCCCGTCGGCGGCGAATTGACCGCCAAGGCGGTGTTACTCGACCCGGTGCCGGTGCGGCCGTTTGTGCATGTTGCGACCTCGCCGGTATCGAGCTTCGATGAGTTTTTGCAGCACAAGACGACCCGCCGGGAAACCTACGACCTGCACGCGCCGGCGACCAACAGCGCATTTGATACCTTGCTCTGGAACGAGCGCGGTGAACTCACAGAGTTCACTCGTGCGAACCTGGTACTGCGTCTGGGCGAAGCCCACGTGACGCCGCAGTTGGCGTCGGGCTTTCTCAACGGTACGCTGCGCGAAGAACTGCTTGCGAGCGGGCGCATCGTCGAACGGGTGTTGAGCAAGTCAGACCTGCAGAAAGCCGATTCCATTTATTGGGTGAACGCGCTGCGCGGACAGATTCAAGTCTCGCTCGTGGGAGCTGCATCTAGTGAATTGAGCGTATCAACTTAATGCAGAGCGGTCGCAATCATCAACACTCCCGCCACCAAGATGACCGCGTCCATCACTGTCTCAAATTGCGAGGCGTCCATGCGCATCACGATACGTTTGCCGGCGATTGAACCGACCATCAGGCCGCTACCTACGCCGATACCACGCAGGAAATTCTCAAGCGTCATCGCGCCATAGAACGTGAAGGTGCCGGCCTTGCCCAAGCCAACGGCGACCGAGCCGAGTGCTTCGGTGGAAAGATAGGCCCCTTTGCTCAAGCCATAGGCCAGAAAAAAAGGCGCATTAATCGGGCCGGTCGAGGCCACGATGCCGGTCAAAAAACCGATGCCCGCACCGACAAGCGCCAGATGCCAGCGTTGAAGTTTGAGATTTGCGCGGCGCAGCCAGTGGCGCACCGGGACGACCGCCAGCAAAAACACACCAAGGCCGAGTTCAACGGCGTGCACGTTCAGGCTCAGAAACGTCGAGGCGCCGAGGATCGCGAACGGAATGGCCGTTGCGCTGTAGATTGCGGCGGCGGCCCAATCCACCTCGCGCCACCAGACCGCCACCCTTGAGCCGTTGGCCATCAGCGCGGCGACTGCCATGATCGGCACGGCCGCCTTGGCACCAAACGTCCATGCCAAAATCGGCACCATGATGACCCCCGAACCGAAGCCAATCACGCCGCCGATGGTGCCTGCGACGAGTGAAGCTGCGGTGAGGACCAACCATTCCATCGCCTTATTATGGCGGCCAAGCAATGTTTGACGACGCTCGCTTACCCATGGTGCTGCCGGATCTACTCGAGCCGGGGCTCAAACTGGTCTTTTGCGGAACCGCCGCATCCAGAAAGTCGGCCGAAGCGGGCGCCTATTACGCGAAGCCCGGCAATCGTTTCTGGCCGACCCTCCACTTGGTCGGACTCACGCCGCGGCGTTTGCGGCCCGACGAATTCCCGCTGCTGCTCGAATTTCGCATCGGGCTAACGGATTTGTGCAAGACGGCATATGGGACCGACGCCGAACTGCCCGAGGGGGCATTCGACGTCCCTTCGTTTGCGGCCAAGATTGCGTTTCTACAACCGGCAATGGTTGCGTTCACCAGTAAGAATGCCGGTCGCGCCTTGCTGGGACATCAGCCCGATTACGGGCTTCAGCGCGAGCGCATCGGCAAGACGCGCCTGTTCGTGCTGCCATCGCCCTCCGGCTTGGCGACGCGTTTTTTTGATCCCGGCGTCTGGCAGATGCTGGCCGACACCGTGGCCGGCGGTGTGGGGAGCAGTGTGGCGAACGGCGTGGCGAACGGCGTGGCGAACAGCGGGGCAGCCGAGTGTGACTACCGCGACTAAAATGACGACATGAGTAATTCCCAAGCCGGCGACGCTGGCGATGACACCGACGCCACCGAAGTTGCCGCCGCCAAGACCGGCATCCGTCGTGCCGTGATTGCGGCGCGCGATGCGCTGCCGCCGGCGACACGGGCCGCTGAATCTGCACGGTGTTTCCAGTACCTGCTCGCCCGTGCTGAGTTTAAAAATGCAACGAGCGTGCTCAGCTACATCAGCTTCGGGTCGGAGATCGATACCCGGCCGGTATTTGAGGAACTACTTCGGCGCGGACAGCGACTGATCCTGCCGCGAATCAGCCGCGCTGGGGGCAAGGGCGTGGACAAGTGCGTGGGCGGCGGCGAGAGCAATGACGCGACTACCTCCGCGCCCGTCCCCGCGCTCACGCTGCACCGCGTGACGTCCTATGAAGATCTCGTGCCCGGCGTGTGGGGTATCGACGAACCGCGCGCGGGCTGCCCGCAGGTTGCGCTCAGTGACATCGATTTCGCGCTGGTGCCTGGCGTTGCATTTGACCGTTCCGCGCGTCGCCTCGGCTATGGGAAAGGTTACTATGATCGTCTGCTGGCCAATCGTTCGGCCAGTCGTGGAAGCGAGAGCAGGGCGCAGCTGTTGGTCGCCGCGATCGCATTCGATTGCCAACTCGTCGATCACGTGCCCGTCACTGCAAGCGATCAAATGATCGATCTCCTCATTACGCCGACCATCCAAATCCTCTTCACACCATGACTGCAAAAATTATTGATGGGAGGCAGATTGCCGAATTTTTCCGTGCCGAGTACAAGCTACGGGTTGATCGTCTGTTGCTCGCCGGACTGCGGCCCGGTCTCGCGGTTGTCATTGTTGGTGACGATCCTGCCTCGCAGGTGTATGTACGCAATAAGGCGCGCGCATGTGAGTCGATCGGTATGTACTCGGAGGTGCACGCCTTGGCCGGTACGACGACACAGCAGACGCTGAGCGCATTTGTCGGGCGACTTAATGTAGATCCGGCAATCCACGGTATTTTGGTGCAGCTTCCACTGCCGAAGGGAATCGATGATCGTGCGGTGATTGAAGCGATCGCGCCCGAGAAGGACGTGGATGGATTTCACTATGCAAACATGGGCGCGTTGGTGATTGACGAGAGCCGCTATCCGCCTTGCACACCGTATGGCGTGATGAAGATGCTCGAATACGAGGGCGTGCCGATTGAGGGTGCGCACGCAGTGGTGGTTGGACGATCAAACATCGTCGGCAAGCCACAGGCAATGCTGCTGCTCAAGGCGGGTGCGACGGTGACGGTGTGTCACTCCAAGACGGTGGATCTGCCGGCGTTTTGTCGCAGTGCTGATATTTTGGTGGCGGCGGTCGGGCGCCCGAATTTTGTCAAGGGCGACTGGATCAAGCCTGGTGCGGTAGTGATCGACGTGGGTATCAACCGGCTTGCCGATGGCAAGCTGTGTGGTGATGTTGATTTTCAGGAGGCGCAAAAGGTGGCTGCGGCCATCACGCCGGTGCCGGGTGGCGTCGGCCCCATGACCATCGCCATGCTGCTCGGCAATACACTGAAGGCGGCAGAACAGGCGGCAGAGCAAGCCGCGGGCCTGAACGTTGGCAGCCCGTTCGCGGAGACAAGACTTGCGTAGTTACTTTGTTGGCTGTCAGTCACCTTCGGGCGCACATCGTGTGCACGTGACGGAGTGGGGCGACGCCGCCAATCCGCACGTGCTCGTTTGCGTGCACGGTCTGACGCGCTGCGGGCGCGATTTTGATGTCCTTGCCGAGGCGCTCGCCAACAAATACCGCATTGTTTGTCCGGATGTCGCCGGTCGCGGTGAGTCCGACTGGCTCGTCAACAAAGCTGACTATACGTATCCCCAATACGCCTCGGATATGGTGCGGGTCATCGCCAAGACAGGTGCCAAAAGCGTGCACTGGGTGGGCACCTCCATGGGGGGCATCATCGGCATGCTGCTGGCGGCGCAGCCGAACTCGCCGATCACCCGCTTTGTCATCAACGACGTCGGGTGTTTTATTCCGAAACAGTCGTTGCAGCGCATCGGCATGTATGTCGGCGTGAGCCCGCTGTTTCGCAGCGTCGATGAGGTGGTGCAGGCGGTGAAGCTGGTGAGCCCGTTCGGCCGCTTGACCGATCAACAGTGGCACACGCTGACGCTGCCGTTGATTAAGAAAACCAACTCAGGAATGTGGCAGTTCCGTTACGACCCGGCGATCGGCGACACGTTTAAAACACAGCCAATTAGCGACGTCGATTTGTCGGAGTATTGGGACGCGATTACTTGCCCGGTGCTGGTCACGCGCGGAGCAGATTCAGACTTGTTGCTTGCGGATACTTACGCGACCATGTGTCGTAAGCCCGGTGTCACGGGAGTGACATTCGCCAGCACCGGTCATGCGCCGATGTTTCAGTCAGATGAAACGATTGCGCCGGTACGAGAATTCCTCTTGTCCGATTGAGTTGCGCGGGGGTTGGCTAGCGAAAGCCGATACCGCGATCAAAGCGCATGCCGCCGTTGGCGTACTGGACGCCACTTTTGTCAAACGGATAGGCGCGCGCGTGCAGCGTCGTGAGCATCAGGATGTCAGACATGACGTCCTGAGGGAATCCCTCGCGGTCTCCACGCTCGTCGACCGTGATCTTGGTGAAGTAGACGTCCATCTCCGGGTTGCCCCAAAGCAGAACGATCGCTTCGGCGATGCGCGGGAACTCTTGCTCCAAGCGCGTGATGTAGTTGTTCATGAATTGTGCTCTGGCACGGCCTTTTAGTACGGACCCTTACATTATGCCTCGCTGGCGAGGCACCAATACATTCAATAGAGGGCTCTTTTCGGCCCAGTTCAGCGCACTGGGCCGCAGCAAATGCAGACAATCGCGGCGGCGCGCGAGCACGACCGCGAGCATGTCAGCGCCGCCGGCTGCTTTTCTGATCGAGCTCGCGCTCAAGACGGCGTTCGATGCGCTCGGCTTCGCTATCGGCCTCACGAAACATCATCGGGTGTGTTCCTTTCAGATGTGCCCACTCGCGGTGTTGAAAATGGCTTCGCATCTGGATGAGAAGCTGCACATCACGCATCCCGCGCAGTTCCAGCATGTGCGAAGTCATGAGCTCCCGCAGACGGTTCTCGCAGGCAATTTCAAGCAGCTTGAGGCCGCGGATTTCGTTTTGGCGTGACACCACTTCACCGCGCATGTCGAGCATGCCCAACTGCAGAACGTCGCGCATGCGTCCTGCCTGCCGTACCTTTACCGCGCGGTACTTGCACTCGATTTCGAGCGCCGCGATTTGCTCAGTCAGCGTCAGCGGCACCCGCTCGGACGGGGGTGGGGTATCGGTATCTTTCATCGTGACTGAAATATTAGCCATGAAATGAGCGAAAAACCCACTTATGACAGGCCGCCAGTGGGCGGGCATCTTGAGGCGAAATGCCTTGGAAAAGCCCGCCAGTGGCGGACTTTGGCTTTTCCTGCCAGACCGTCTAATTGTCAATAATTGAAACTTCCAGCGCGGCGCAGCAGCGTCGACACTGGCAAAATACCGCCTCATCGAAATTATTGATTGAAAGCGGCAAATGGCACAGTACGTTTACACCATGAATCGCGTCGGCAAGATCGTCCCGCCGAAGCGCCAGATCCTCAAGGACATCTCACTCTCTTTTTTTCCGGGCGCCAAAATCGGCGTACTCGGTCTGAATGGCGCGGGTAAATCAACCCTGCTCAAAATCATGGCGGGTGTGGACAAGGAGATCGAGGGCGAAGCCGTGCCCATGCCCGGCATCAAGATCGGCTATTTGATGCAAGAGCCGCTCATGGACGCCACGTTGACCGTGCGTGAGGCAGTCGAGGCCGGCCTGGGCGGCGTGTTGGCCGCCAAGAAGCGCCTCGACGAAGTGTATGCAGCGTATGCGGAAGATGGTGCCGATTTCGATGCGCTCGCCGAAGAGCAGGCCAAGCTGGAAGCCATCATCGCAGCCGGTGATGGCGACTCGACCGAGGCGCAGATGGAAATCGCCGCCGATGCGCTGCGCATTCCGCCGTGGGAGGCTATCGTCGGCAATTTGTCCGGTGGTGAGAAGCGGCGCGTCGCGCTCTGCCAGTTGTTGCTCTCCAAGCCGGACATGTTGTTGCTCGATGAACCGACCAACCACCTTGACGCTGAGAGTGTCGACTGGCTTGAACAATTTCTCGCGCGATTCTCCGGTACCGTGGTAGCGGTGACCCATGATCGCTACTTCCTTGACAACGCCGCCGAATGGATTCTTGAGCTTGACCGCGGATCGGGTATCCCGTGGAAGGGCAATTACTCGAGCTGGCTCGAGCAAAAGACCGACCGCCTGCAGAAGGAGGAGTCATCCGAATCCGCCCGCCAGCGAAATTTGAAGAAAGAACTTGAGTGGGTACGTCAGAACCCGAAAGGGCGCCAGGCAAAATCAAAGGCGCGTATGACGCGATTCGAGGAATTGTCGAGCTTTGAATACCAGCGCCGCAATGAGACCAGTGAGATCTTTATCCCGGTCGCCGAGCGCCTCGGTAACGAAGTCATCGAATTCACCAATGTCACCAAGTCGTTTGGCGATCGCGTACTGATCGACAACCTCAGTATGAAAATTCCACCGGGTGCCATCGTCGGTGTGATCGGCCCGAACGGCGCGGGGAAATCAACGCTGTTCAAGTTGATTCGGGGCATCGAGAAGCCCGATTCTGGCGAGATCAAGGTTGGCCCGACCGTCAACCTGGCGTTCGTGGATCAATCGCGTGATGCGCTCGAAGGTGACAAGAACGTGTGGGAGGCGGTATCTGGCGGCTCCGATATCTTGCAGGTGGGCAAGTTTGAGATGCAGTCACGCGCTTACATCGGCCGCTTCAATTTTAAAGGCGGTGATCAGCAAAAATTGGTGGGCAAACTGTCCGGCGGTGAGCGTGGACGCCTGCATCTGGCCATCACCCTGCTCAAGGGCGGCAACGTGCTGCTGCTCGACGAGCCGTCAAACGATCTGGACGTCGAGACGTTGCGCGCACTTGAAGACGCGCTGCAGGAGTTCGCCGGTACAGTAATGGTGATCTCCCACGACCGCTGGTTTCTGGATCGCCTGGCCACGCACATCCTGGCCTGCGAGGGCGACTCGCAGTGGGTGTTTTACAACGGCAACTACAACGAGTACGAAGCGGATAAGAAGCGACGTTTGGGCGAAGAAGCGTCACGCCCGAAGCGGGTGCGATTCAAGGCACTCAAATAGAAAGATCGTTACCGCAATGCAAAAAGAGCGCCCGAGGGCGCTCTTTTTGTTTCCGGCTTGTTTTTCTTCGAACTGCGCGTAACGGTTTTGTCGCTTGATTACTTGGTGGTGCCAGTCGCTGGCGCAACCTTCGGTGCCGGGGCTGGCGCAGCAGCGGGTGCGGCTTCCTTCTTAGGCGCGGCGGCCGGTGCTGTGGCACTAGCTGCCGCGGCGTCCTTCTTGGCTTTGTCTTGTTTCTTTTTGTCGGCCTTCTTTTTCTTGTCAGCTTTCTTCTTCTCTGCCTTGGCAGCTTTGTCGGCAGCAGCCTTGTCGGTAACGGCTTTGTCGGAGGTTGCCGCTGGTGCGGCGGTGGTCGCTTTTGCCGGTGTGGCCGCCGGTGCAGCAGCGGCTGCCGCTGGCGCAACTTTGACCGGTGCTGCTGCTGGGGCCGCGGTCTGCGCGCTCACCATTGCTGGTGCAGCGATCGAAATCGCAGCGGCCAGTGCCAGGACCAATTTGGATGTACCGAATAATTGCTTCATTTTTTTCATTCCCTCTTAAGTAGTAGGACAGTCCGCCGAAGCGCTTTCGGGCTTTGATTCCATGCCTCCCAAAAGTGTTGCCTGTCACGACCCACCGCGTTCGTGGAACCATCGCTCCAGTCGCAATATAACGTGTCGATTGTCAATCGGTTTACACGCGAATGTGTTTTTGGCCAAACTTAGGAAGGTCTGATTAAGTGATGGCGTCAAGAAAAGCACCGTGTCATTCCCGCGCAAGCGGGAATCCATCCTGCATATGTCGTTGAGAATAAACGGGTTATGGATTCCCGCGTGCGCGGGAACGACAAATTTTTGAGAGTTGAAAATAAAAGTAGGACTTGATCACAGGTTCCCTTTCTCTCGGTCGGTTGCGAATTCCGGCCACCCCATTGGCCCAGCGCTGCAATACTGATGGCCCGAGAAACATCAAGCGACCAACGACGAAACCAGCGGCGTTGTGAAGGGTCGTCTGACTGCAGGTGCAATGCTATTCGTGCCAGGAGTGTCCATTTCGTTCCGTCAGTGCAATGGCGGCACTCGGCCCCCAACTGCCCGCCGGATACGGTTTGGGCTTGTTGCCGGTAGCGCGCCAACCGTCGATGATGCCGTCGATCCATTTCCACGCGGCCTCGACTTCGTCGCGCCGGACGAAAAGGGCCGAGTTGTTGCGCAGCACATCAAGCAGCATGCGCTCGTAGGCAATGCGTCGGCGCGATTGACCGAAGGTGTCACCGAGTGAAAGATTGAGCGGCACTTGTGCGAGCTTGACTTCGTTCATGCCGGGCTGTTTGTGCATAAGCGTCAAGGTGATCATCTCATCGGGCTGCAGCTTGATGAGCAGCGCATTCGGGGCTAGCGTGGCACCGATATCGGCGAAGATATTGAACGGTGCCGGTTTGAATTGAATCATGATCTCGCTCGAGCGTTTGGCCATGCGCTTGCCGGTGCGAAGATAAAAGGGTACGCCTGCCCAGCGCCAGTTGTCGATGCCGACCTTTAGGGCGACGAATGACTCGGTGTCGCTGCCGGCCGCACCTTTTTCGTCAGCGTAACCGGGAACGGCTTCACCGGCGCTGTAGCCGGCCGTGTACTGACCGCGAACGGTGTGGGTTTCCACGTCGGCCCCGGTGATCGGGCGCAACGACCACAGTACTTTGACTTTTTCATTGCGCACCGCGGAGGGCGCAAAGCCGGCCGGGGGCTCCATGGCGACCAGACAAAGCAGTTGCAGCATGTGGCTTTGCACCATGTCGCGCAATGCGCCGGTGCCGTCATAAAATGACCAGCGTCCTTCCAAGCCGACGGTCTCGGCCACCGTGATCTGCACCTGCTCAATGGCGTTTGCGTTCCACAACGGCTCGAAGATGGCGTTGGCAAATCGAAGCGCCATCAGGTTCTGCACGGCTTCCTTGCCGAGGTAGTGGTCGATGCGAAACACCTGCTGTTCTTCGAAGGCCGCGCCGATGGCTTCATTGACTTTCTTGGCGCTGGCCGTGTCGGTGCCGATGGGTTTTTCGATGGTGATGCGCGATTTGGAATCAACCAGGCCCGCGGCCTTCAATGCCAGACAGATCGGGCCGAACAACTGCGGGCCGGTCGAAAGGTAGTACATGACGCCACCGTCGCCGGGCAGCAGCACCTGTTTAACCGAGTCGAGCCCGCCGGGTGACTGGATATCAACCGTCACATATTGAATGCGCTTGGCGAAGGTGGCAAACAGCGCCTCGTCAAAAATGCCGGCGTTTGCGGACGTCCGGATCGCGTCCTTCACGTTGGCGATAAACGCCTCTTGCGTCCGGACCGAGGTGGCCGCGCCGATGAGTTGAAACACCTTCGGCAACGAGCCATCAAGATCGAGCGCATAGAGCGATGGCCACAGCATGCGTTTGGCCAGGTCGCCGGTCGCACCGAACAAGACCAGCGCGCGGCATTCAGGAGCGGAAGCGTTTGCAATCATGCGTAGCGTCCGGTCAGTGGGAAGAGTTTGCAGTTGAAGTCATGGTAGCCGCTGCCACGGCGCGCGACCGAATGGCGGACCAATCCTTGGCGGCGATCAGGTCGGCCGGCGCCAACCACGAGCCGCCAACGCAGGCGACGTTGGGTAGTGCAAGATAGTCGGCTGCCGAGTTGGCGTCGATACCGCCGGTCGGGCAGAACATCACACCCGGCAGGGGGCCACCGAGGGCTTTCAGCATTTCAATACCACCGGCTTGTTTGGCGGGAAAGAGCTTCACCGCCGAGAAACCCGCTGCCAGCGCGCGCATCACGTCGGATGGCGTCATGCAGCCCGGCAGGAACGGCAGGCCGCTCGCGGCGATGTGAGCCAGCAAGGCCGGTGTCGTGCCAGGGCTGACGCCGAATGCGCAACCTGCTTCGCGCGCGGCGTCGAACTCGGCAATAGAGGTGATGGTGCCAACGCCAACGATGGCTTCGGGCACGATCGCGCGAATCGAACGGACGCAATCGAGCGCCACGGGTGTACGCAGTGTGACTTCGAGCACGCGAATGCCGCCACCGACCAGCGCTTGGGCCAACGGCACAGCATCTTCCACGTGATTGAGCACGATCACCGGCATGACCGGGCTGGCCGCGAGGATGTCGCGGATGTTGCGGGGATGGGTCATACGGTAACGCCTGTATGCGCGGTGCTGGTCAGGGGAATGGTACCGAATGTTCCCGCACCGTCCTCTGCGACCAGTGCCCCCGCGCGTGCGGCCTGAAACAGCTCGCGACCGAATCCGAATTGATTGTGCTCGAGGTTGGTGGTTGCCTGTGGACGTGATTCCCACTCTGCCGCATCCACCTTCGCCAGCAGAACACCTGCGTTGGCGTCGAGCCGAATGATGTCGCCGCTGCGCACTTTACCCAACGGGCCGCCGGCGAGACACTCGGGCGAAACGTGAATCGCGGCCGGCACTCTGCCCGAGGCACCCGACATGCGGCCGTCTGTCACGAGAGCCACATGAAAACCGGCATCCTGTAGTGAGCCGAGTGCGGGTGTGAGCTTGTGCAACTCTGGCATGCCGTTGGCGCGCGGCCCCTGAAAACGCACCACCGCCACAAAGTCGCGCTGCAGTTCACCGCGCTTGAAGGCCGCGAGCACATCGTTCTGGTCGTTGAACACAATCGCCGGCGCTTCCACAACGCGGTGCTCGGCGCTGACGGACGACACTTTGATGACCGAGCGGCCGAGGTTGCCGCGCAACACACGCAGCCCGCCATCGGCGCTGAACGGAGCAGATGCGGTGCGAAGTATGCCTTCGTCACCACTGACCGCAGGTGCGGGCTTGAAGCTGATCGCCGTGCCGCCGACATCGAGGCGCGGCTCTTCGGTGTAGCGTGAAAGACCGTGACCGGCGACGGTGCGCACATCCTCATGCAAGAGGCCGGCCGTAATCAACTCGCGAATCACAAACCCGGCGCCGCCGGCGGCATGGAAGTGATTGATATCAGCGCTGCCGTTGGGATAAATACGCGCCAGCAACGGCACAATTGATGACAGCTTGTCGAAGTCATCCCAGTTGATGATGATGCCGGCCGCGCGCGCGATGGCGATCAGGTGGATGGTGTGGTTGGTCGAGCCGCCCGTGGCCACCAAGCCGACGATGGCGTTGACAATCGCGCGCTCATCAACGATTTCAGCAATTGGTGTGTAGTCCTGACTCAGGTGCGTAATGGCCACCGCGCGGCGGGCGGCGGCGGCCGTCAGTGCATCGCGTAGTGGCGTATTTGGCGTGATGAAGGCGGCACCCGGCAGGTGCAGTCCCATCACTTCCATCAACATCTGGTTGCTGTTGGCGGTGCCGTAGAAGGTGCAGGTGCCGGGGCCGTGATAGGCGCGGCTTTCGGCTTCAAGCAGGGCCGCCCGGTCTATTTTGCCCTCGGCGAACTGCTGGCGGATCTTGGCCTTTTCATCGTTGGAGAGTCCTGAGGTCATCGGGCCGGCCGGCACAAAGATGGTCGGCAGATGGCCGAACTGCAGCGCGCCGATCAGGAGTCCCGGCACGATCTTGTCGCAAACGCCGAGGCATAACGTCGCATCGAACACGCTGTGGGAGAGGGCGATGGCGGTGGCTTGCGCGATGATGTCGCGTGAGAAGAGCGAGAGCTCCATGCCGGGCTGGCCCTGCGTGACGCCGTCGCACATGGCCGGCACGCCACCGGCGAATTGCGCGGTGGCACCGGCCTCGCGCGCGGCCTGCTTGATGATCTCCGGGAAGCGGGCCAGTGGCTGATGCGCTGACAGCATGTCGTTGTAGGCCGAGACGATGCCGATGTTGGGCGCGCGAATTTCGCGCAGCGAGAGCTTGTCAGATGGTGCCTCGGCGGCAAAGGAGTGGGCCAGATTGGTGCAAGAGATGCGGCCCCGAGAAGGGCCGTTGACGCGCGCGGCGGTGACGTGCGCCATGTAGCGCGAACGCGTCGGCTGGCTGCGTTCACGGATCTGATCGGTGATGCTTGCAAGTGTCGGGTGCAGTGCCATGCGGGTTTCTCCAAAGCGTTTCCAACGCGTCGCCAAAACGTATTAGAACCGCTAAACAGGTGAAATGAAACCACATTGTAGAAAATCTACGGGATTTCGTCAATGCAGAGTTGGCGGTAGATTCGCGAGTGCTTATGCAATCTCGCTATAAAAAATGGCGCGGTGTCGGAGTCTTTCGGGTGCTACACTGATGTAAGTTTGTTGACAAACTACATAAACTGCCCGAATAATTGCCATTACAAGATACGCCCATTTCGATTGTTTCGAGCAAATGCCCGCCAACGTTTCCAAAGCCGCCAGAGCCACCAAGATCGGCACCACCGGTACAAAGAAAAAGCCTGACGCACAGGCCGCGATGCTCGACCGTATTGCGGTGTTGATTGATGAACTACGCCCGTCCGAGCAAGCGGTGGCGAAATTCGTCCTGCGCCACCCGAACTTGGTCATCAATCTGTCGTTCCCGGAGATTGCGGCCAAAAGTGGCGTGAGTCAGCCGACCGTCGCGCGGTTTTGCGTGGCGGCCGGCTTTAGCGGCTATCGCGACTTCAAGTTGCGGCTCGCGCAAAGCCTCGCGCACGGCGTGCCATACGTGCATCACGATGTCGGCGTGCACGATTCGATGGCAGATGTCGGTGCCAAGGTGTTCGATCGCGGTATCGCCGCTCTGGTGAGTGTGCGCAACCACCTCGACCCTGCCGCACTTGAGCGCGCCACCCGGTTGCTGGCCGATGCCCGTAGAATCGAATTTTACGGGCAGGGCAATTCGGGCATCGTTGCCTTGGACGCGCAGCACAAGTTCTTTCGGCTCGGCGTGCCAGCGGTGGCGTACTCGGACCCGCATACCCATGCAATGGCGGCGTCGTTGTTGAGCAAGCAGGATGTGTTGGTTGCCATCTCGGGCACCGGGCGGTCTCGCGAGTTGATTAGAAGCGTTGAGATCGCGCGTGACGCTGGTGCGCCGGTCATTGCCATCACCGCGAGTGGCTCACCGCTGGCGAGACTCGCCAGCGTGGCCCTATATGCCGATGTCGCTGAGGACCTTGATGTCTATGCGCCGATGACCTCGCGCATGGTGCATCTTGTATTGCTCGACGTGCTGTGCGTCGGCGTGGCTGTGGCGCGCGGGCCGGAACTGGCCAAGCGGTTGAAGCGCGCAAAAGAAGTGATCGCCGATCGACGCACGGACGATCTTTGAGGCCGCTGAACAAAAGACAAACCCCAGCATCCACGCTCGTTTTCAGCCAAAAATGCTCGAAAATGCCCGCCAATAGGTGAGTTTGAAAAGAGCTTCCATTGGAGCCCGCGATCGCAGTCTACAAACTTCAAGCGTTAAAACTGCGATCCCGGCGGATAACCACAGCGGGTGCGCCGCGCCGAGATTTCAGTTCAACGCCAGCCCATTCAGCCAACCGTCGTGGACCTGCGCAGGTATCGGTTAGGTAAGCAGCCGCTATTTCCCGTAGTACCCGCGATACCATGCCACAAATTTCGCCACGCCGTCTTCCACAGTGGTGCTGGGCCGGAAGCCGGTGAGCGCCTCAAGACGATGCACATCCGCCGAGGTGGCCCGCACGTCACCCGGCTGCATGGGTAACATTTCCATCTTCGCTTTTTTGTCGGTGGCCGCTTCGATGGCGTGGATGTAGCGCATCAATTGCACCGGCTCGCTATTGCCGATATTGAAAATCCGGTACGGCGCGCTGCTAGAGTCCGGTGCGGGGTGCGCGCTCG
>Ga0209181_10004573_pt1 | contig 20452 bp, 19 predicted proteins | sample MAT05_FD_187208 | JGI IMG/M metagenome (GOLD analysis project Ga0209181, IMG submission 187208) | Freshwater microbial communities from Lake Fryxell liftoff mats and glacier meltwater in Antarctica - MAT-05 (SPAdes) (version 2) | ecosystem: Environmental > Aquatic > Freshwater > Ice > Liftoff... | reverse complement strand
AAAAAAAGGCTCCGCAATCCACCTCAGCTCCGGTGCAAAACCAGTTGCGATCGCCGCTCTTGTAGTCCGAATCATCGAGAACGAATGGCGCGATCGCCTACCTCAAGTGTTTGGGTTTGGGGAATTGGGCGACAATTGTGAGACAGGTAGGCGCAAGGGGCGTTTGGGAGTTCAAAGCCAGCGATAAAATGAAAGAGTAAGTTCTACTACGGTATCGATTCATGCATGAAGTTGATGTAACAGATGCCTCAATCACCTTGGGGCAAATCCTCAACGAAGTTGAACAGGGCAATGAAATCACAATTATTCGGCATGGAATGCCCGTTGCCCGTCTCTCACCCATCCTGCGATCGCGTCGTCCTTTATCTTCTCGCCATACCCTACGCAAACTCCAGCCTCAAATAGCCGCCAGCAGCTTGGAGACTCTGCAAAACTTGCGCCAAGAGGCACGTTATTGATTTACCTGGACACAAGTTTTATCGCACCCTTTTACATTTCAGAAGCAACCAGTGAAGCAGTTGAAGCGATCTTACTCCACCTACCGCCTCCGGAACTCGCCATTAGCGATTGGACAGTCGTTGAATTTGTCAGCCTTCTGTCACGTCGTGTTCGCATGGGTGAATTGAGTGCGACGCTCATGCAAGCAGCAATGCAATCCTTTCGGGAAGATGCAGACCAGTCGTTTAACGTGTTTACTGTCACCATAGGAGATTTTCAACTGGCAAGTGAATTGATTCTGCAATGGGAGACCGGACTGAGAGCAGGCGATACCTTGCATCTGGCAATTGCCCGAAATACTCACGCCGCTCAGATCCTCTCCCTTGATCGTGGGCTTATTCATGCTGCCCAGCAATTCGGAATCCCTGCCGATTCTGGTGAGTTAGCATAGCATCGTATAAATTTAATTTGAAATTATGTAGTTTTTTGGATTGATAATTCTGAATTACTATACTGGGTTTATTCTTTAGTATTGCCAAAAAATTAGGTGATTATGGTTTCGCGATCGCAGGCTCAAAAAAAGGCTCCTCAGCAGTCAACTTCTGCTTCTGTACAAAACCAGTTGCGATCGCGCCCCTTCGCCCCTCCAGTTCAGGCTGAAGCCACGCCCCAAGCGGAAGCCCCTGACCTGCAAACCCAACTGGAAAACGCAACTCGGCTAGGACACAGTTTTGCCAAGCTTTCAACACCTTCCATCGCAAAACTTCCCTTACCTCCGACAGTTCAGCGTCATCAAGAAGAAGACGAACTTCAGCGGCAGCCTGACGTTTCAACGCTGCAACGGCATGAAGAACATAATGAAGACAATATTATCCATCGACAGGCAGACAATAGCGGCAGTTTTGAAGCCAGCAATACCCTAGAAAGTCAGATTAAAGGAAATCAGAGTAGCGGACAGCCACTCGATGCAGAAGTGCGTTCTTTTATGGAGCCGCGATTTCAGCACAGCTTTGCCAATGTGCGAGTGCATACCAATCGTCAGGCAGTGCAAATGAACCAGGAATTGCACGCCCAAGCGTTTACCAATGGCAATCATATCTACTTCAATTCGGGCAAATATACTCCTAGCTCAAACAGCGGCAAGGAACTACTGGCACATGAATTAACGCATACAATTCAGCAGACAGGCGGAAATGAGTTGCAGCGCCAAGAAAACACTAGCGCCTGTAGTGCTGGCTGTGCCTGTGCCTCTTGTGTTCCAGTCATTCAACGTAAACCTGATGGGGCGCACGGGGCAGCTTGCCCCTGTTCAAACTGTGCGGGTGGAACTAAACTAATCCAGGCAAAGCTGACGGTTGGGGCACCCGGAGATTCCTATGAACAGGAAGCCGATCTCATAGCGGCTCAGGTGATGCGAATGCCCGAACCAAGCCAAACTGACTCCGTGCAACGCCATGAAGACGAAGACGAAATGGCGCAGATGCAGCCACTTGGACAGTCCATGTCTGCCATTTTGCAACGGCGTGAAAATAAGGATCAGCTATCTCAACCGCAGCCTGTCACCGTCCATGCTTCCCTCGCGCCGCCGCTGACAGCCCCCGGCTTGATTCAAAGACACTCCTCCTGGGAACACCAACTGCTTGGTGATGCTCAGCCCAATGAACTTGCCCAAATAGGAACCTGGCAAGAATTAATTGAGCAAACAAAACTGGAAGTAAAAGAAAAAAGAGCTTTTTATCAGAAAGATGTCATGGGTCCTAAACAGGACGAAGCAGTGGTGAATATCCCAAAAGTGGGTCCCATCAAAAAGGGCAATGTGATGCATGTGCTTGCCCAAGAGCTAGGGCGGCTTGATCAATGGCAAAAAAATCCTCCGACAAAAGGCTCTTCTGGCGACATCGATCCAACTTACCAAACCGTGCTTGTGTCGATTCCGGGTGGTGGCAAAGAGGGTGAACCGCTGGTGATCACCTATGGCGAGATGAATACCCTAGCAGACTATTACGGGAATCTTGAGGCGATGAAAACCGCTGATCCCAAGGTTCGTTGGACCCTAATTCAGAGTGTCCGTCAAGAAACCTTCTTCCGGTTAAAAGATATCTATACCCAGTTAAAAGATAGCCTCACAGATACCGAAAAAACGGATCAAAATGTGCAGGATTCTGAGCAGATGATGCAAGGCAATACCCTGGTTAATCAAAAACTGGGATATAAGTTTAAGGACGCAATTTTGCAAGATTACATTAGTGGCGTACCTGGACAAATCAACTTGCTGGCGGTTACTGGCTCAGGGGCGAAAGAAAGCAGCGATGAGTATGGCGCAACCCTAGCGCGCAATGCCTGTCACTTTGCCCCTGAAAGCTGGCACGCATGGGCAGGCTATCACGATGCAGGGCGGAAAGCTGCTCAACAATCGTGGACTCTTAATCAACAAGCCAAGGCAGCCGCAAAAGAAGCGAGCGACTTGCAAGATGCTAGCGTATTAATGGCAGAATTACCGTTTGGCGATTTAGAGGGGCAAGATGATTTAGAAACAAGAAATGCCCAAATTGCGCTGAAGGAGCAAGAGTCGGTAACACTGGCTGACAAGGCGAGTGAAGCGGCGAATGAAGCGCTACTCAACAATGGCTTTGGGGATCACTATCTGCAAGATTCTTATGCTGCGGGACACATGATCAACAAAACCCAGATTATGCAATGGTTTGTGCAGTGGCTTGATACCCAGAAGTGGACCATGGACTTTGCCTCAGCCGAAACCTGGCGAAAAATTCAGCAAGTCGCTTATAACCAGCCAGGTATCGCGTCTGCCATGCAATACGATAAGACCCAGGTTCAGGGGTATGATGCGACTCAAACCACCAATCGGGCAAAGAACCCTCAAGCGGTGGAAGATTCTGGAAATGATTGGAAGGATCGGTTCGATGCGGCGGGCTTGCAAGTTCCGGCATCCCTTCAAAACCCTGCCAGTGATGAACGAGCACTCATGGAGTGGTGGCAAACCCAAACCATACCCAGTGCAGACGCGCTTGAACAAACTCATGCAAACTTGCTAGCCCAGAGTCCGCTGAGAAATGCGGATACGTTGAATGCGGCACTCTCAAACCTAACGCAGGATCGGATTGTGAGGCTAGAAAAGAACACATTTTCACCAGACAAGTACATCCTTCGCGGCGAGTATAGACCCAAAGATCAAGTCAAATTTGAGACTGCCCTCACCAAGAGCAAAGGGGATGACAATACGCGTGGTGATGATACAAGCTATCAACGAATGGCTGCGGCTGTTACCTACGAGGACTATCTTGCGTTTCTGAATAATGCCTATGTTCAGAAGTCAACGAATGCGTTGCATAATGTGTTTTGTGAAAAGGGCATGGAAGTTTCGGATGGACAGAACAGTCCACTGTTCAAGGTGTATGGCGACGATGCCATGTTTAATAAAGATAGTGCTGTTGGCGTGAAACATTCGGGTAAGACTGCCAATATGTCGCGGGATGCCATTCGCAATACAATCCAAACTGGGACTGATGGTGGGATTACAGCGCAGAAGATTCTCAACCGATTGCCTAAATTTGTGAAGCCAGAGGGCGCGAATGCCCGTGTTGATATTGAGGCTTGGCACGATCCTAACAGCGCGGATCAACTAAAAAACTTCTGCAATACAAAAGTGTTTCCTTCAATGGGGATAGCAGATAAGTTTGTTGCGTTGAAGGGAAGCGCCACGAGCGGGATGTCTAGCTTTATTAGCAAAGACAAAGCAGCAAATGTTCATGGTTCGGAGGCTTTCTAAGTGAGATCGCGCTTATGGGTGAGAGGGCGATCGCGAGCTGGTTAGGAGGGGCGATCGCGAAGAGGAAGGCGATCGCTCTATGACTGCTGAACGCGATTTTTATATATGGAACCTGCGATCGAATTGAAATGCGATCGCGGTGGGACGAGCGCTGATTTTGGAGTGCCGACACCAAACAATAAAGCTATAGCTGATTGATTATTTTCCCAACAACTCAAAGAAAGTTTCCTTGTCAATCCCAATATCCTGAATCATGCCCATTAGAGTTCCCTGTTTTAGGTCTTTTCCTGAATGAAGCGGCAAATAACTCTCTGTCCATGACTATCTTTGTAAACAGCATGGCTTCCCTTTTGACGGTCAAGATAAAAACCTAACTTTTCGATGACTTTGATAAATTCTCTAGCTTTGACGCTGGGAAAATTACTTATGCCAAGATAGTTAATGGCTTCACAATTAAATCTTCTTTAGGAATTAACTGATTATCAGCCCTTAAGCTTTCAAGATATAATTCAATCGCTTCTGTAATATTCTCGATCGCTTCTTCAAACGAATCTCCTTGAGAATGGCATCCTTTGAGGCTCGGACAAAACGCGTGATAACCGCCATCGGATTCTTTTTCCAGAAGAACAGTGTAATTGTAAATTTGTTTATCGTTGTTGTTCATATGGTTTCAACTGGTTTGTGACTCCCTTCTTTCCTCTCAGCATGATTCCATAGTAAAGGCTTCCAGGCTCTGTTAATAAAAGCAGCGCGATCGCATTTTTTATGAAAGTAGATCACCGCAAGGCTGCTGATTTTTCCATAAATGCTGGTTTAGGAAGGTGCGATGCCTAAACCAGAAAGGCGCGATCGCTCTATGACTGCTGAATTACGATCGCGGTTGTAGGTGCGATCGCGATTGGGAAGAGGAAGGCGATCGCTCATCATAGGGCAAGGAAACGGGGCGATCGCTCACTCCATAACTCACTGGCTAATTTGCAGCAAGAGCACTTCATTAATCACCGTTTGATAGCCAATTCCTCGTTTGTTTGCCTCTTCTCTCGCCCAAGCTAAGACTTTAGGGTGAAGTCGAATCGAAATCGGCTCATACTTTTCCTCTTCCTCTTTGGTAGGGCGACCCCGCTTCTTCAGTTTGATCCCAAATTGGTCAGCGATCGCGGCTCTGAATTCTTGGCTTTCTTCTGGCGTGACTCGCCTCGCTCTTTCAAACGGAAACTCAGATTCCTGACTCATATCGCTGGCACTCCTTTTTTGTCGCCTTTCTTGCACTAATAATCCTGATTTGTTTACCTCGCATCGTAAAGACAACGACAACAATTGAGCTATTTTCTGCTTCTCCGATCGCCCATTCCCTTTCTTCTCCCTGAGAATGCTTAGAGTCTTCCGTAAATAGGAGATAAGGATCAGCGAAAACGGTTACAGCTTCCTCAAATGTGATGCCATGTTTCAGAGCATTTGATTCAGCTTTGTTATCGTTCCATTCAAATCTCATTTACAGTATATACCAAAACCCGTCTGAGCTATTCTACAGGTTTGGATGAATTACGAATGATACGACTCTTGCAGGGCGATCGCGAAATTAAGGGAGAGTGCGATCGTTCTATGACTGCTGAATGCGATTTTTGTATATGGAACCTGCGATCGCTACAATTTAAGATATGCAATATTAGCCTATTCATTTTATGAGCAGCCAATCAAAATTCACCTACGAAATCGATCTACAACCCGGTGAACCGCTAGCTCTACCTCCCGACTTAGCTACCAGCATTGGAGCAGGGCGCTGGCTCATTACAATCCAACCCGTTGTTCCCCCTTGCTCCGCACCTCTGCCAACCCGCAGTCATCAAGCTTTCCTGAAGAGCTATGCTCCAGAAGACGAAGGACTGTATGACGATTACACCCGGTGATGTTTGGGTTGCTGAAATCCTCTTTACGGATGGTAGTGCTGCCAAAAAACGCCCAGTTTTAGTGTTGTGGCTAGATGCCCAAGATGTAATCGTCGCTGCGATAACCTCTGCACCACCGAGATCAGTCACCGATGTAATCCTGAACGATTGGCAGCAAAGTGGTTTACGAGTTGCCTCAGTCGTTCGGCTCGCTCGGCTGGATTGTCTCGAAGAATCTCTACTGATTGCTCATATTGGTCATATTTCTCAAGCAGATGCCCAAAAGGTATTGGATATTTGGACTTCTAAAATCAAGCCCAAATCTTAATGCGATCTTAAATCTTATGGCGATCGCGGCTCTCAAAATGCGATGGTTCTACAACTACTGAGTGCGATCTCGATTGGAAGAAAGGCGCATGGAAAGGGGCGATCTCTACCAATTAATGACCGTTAAAACATTGACCTTTGCAAATTCTTGATCAGCCGTCACGACATCTGCTGAATTTTGGATCGCCATCGCCGCAATGATCGCATCTGGTAATTTCAATCGAAACTGTTGGCGAATTTCAATGATTTTCTCAACCAAGTCAGCGCCAGTTGAAGCTAAATCAATCACCTCAATTCGTTGAAGAAACTCCTGAAAAAGCTGGCGATCAACTTGATTTAGTCCAGAAAACGCCAGAAACTCAATTTGGCTAATCACTGATATCCCTATCCAATCAGCATTTTTCAATAATTGAGTGAGTTGAGAATTTCCTTGGAGCAGCGCTACGATCGCATTCGTATCCAACAGGTAGCGATCACCACTCATCCCGGAGATTCCTTTGCATGGCAATGGCATTTCCCTGCCAGGTTAACCGACCCACCAAATCAGAGAAATCATACTTGCCTTGCGGCTGCTCAACGGATGCAACTGGATTCATCACAATCACAACATTCACCTCAGTTCCCGCTAATTGCGTCGGAATACTCAGATTCAAACATCCATGTTCATCAACTCTCGTGGTCAGTTTTACAACGTCCATGATTTAGATAGAGGGATTAGACCTCTCCCTAGCTTAGCTTAGAGCGATCGCCCATCGCCGTAAATTGGGTTGAGGGCGATCAATTGTGAAAATGGAGGGAGCGATCGCGGTAGGGAAAGGGGCGATGGTAAGAGGCGATTGAGATTTGGAAAAAGTGAGATCGCGATTGGGAAGAGGGCGATGGCAAGGGGAGATCGTGATTGGGAAAAGGGACAATGGCAGGGGACGATCGCCCATTTAGATTGTTTGGATTCGACACGGGCGATAGGGGGAAGAAGTGCGATCGCGCTAGTTCGGCTGAATGCGATCGCGGTTATGGATGGGAGGGCGATCGCGGTTTTAGTTGAAAGTGCGATCGCTGATTGTTTGAGTAGTGCGATCGCGCTTTACACACACTTCGTGACCACACAGTCGAGTTGTTGAGGTTTGGCAAGGGCGATCGCGTTAGTTTGTTTTAGGGCAAAATAATCACCTAAATCGAGTTTTACAAATCATCAAGCGTCTAGCAGAAATTGTTGCTCAGCCAGAGGTTTAGTCCAGCTTCTAAATCAGCCATTATTCTTACCCTTCTCCTAAATCTATAAAAGTTTCATTAACAATACTGAATTGCTGGTAGTTATGCGCTAAAACATGATTGGCGATGATTTCGTAACAGCAGTATAACCATTTGACATCCATCTCAAGAAAGGGATTTTCATGCCAGAGGGAATACAAAACCAAGCGCATCTGGGTCAAGGATGGGCATTTCCATTGCGAGTGACGGTTCAAGGCGGCGTGCAAATTAGCGCCACAACTCGCAACATTGAAGAATCGATTCAAATTATTCTACGAACTCAGCTTGGAGAGCGCGTCTATCGTCCTGATTTTGGTTCTCGGTTGGCAGAGTTGGCATTTGCGCCGATGAATACCCAAACCTTGCTGCTCTTACGCTTGTACACTCAGGAAGCGTTGGAAAAATGGGAACCCCGAATTATGCTGGATGATATTCGCGCTGATCCTGATCCGGTGCGCGGTCGGGTGGATATTACGATCGCCTACCATCCCAGAGACAGCCACGAGACCCGCAGTTTGGTTTATCCCTTCTACTTGCAGCCCGTTAGTTAGAAAGTTTTAAGTTCTCAAATCGCCCCTAGCCACTCGCCGCCAATGGAATTTGATTTTTTACCCAAGCTGCCAAAATCCGACTTAGACGATCGCACCTTCAAAGATCTGGTAGATGAGTGCATCCTGCGGATTCCGCGCTATTGCCCAGAGTGGACGAACTATAACCCTGGCGATCCGGGGATTACCCTAGTAGAGCTATTCGCCTGGTTGACCGATCAAATGTTGATGCGGTTTAACCAAGTGCCCCGGCGCAACTTTGTCGTATTTTTAGAAATGTTGGGAGTGCAGCTACAGGCAGCCGCAGCCGCACGAACTGAACTGACGTTTTACCTAAGTGCGGAGCTACCGCAAGCTTACCAAATTGCCGCCGGAACCGAGGTTGCTACGCTTCGGACTGAGACGGAAGTAGCGATCGTCTTTAGCACCGATCAGCCGCTCGTCATTGGCAAGCCGCGAATTACTCAATTTCTCACCGCAGAACGGACGGAAACTGCACCGCAACTGCTGCGCGATCGCTTAACAAACCTGTGGACTCAGCAAACTGATGGCAGTTGGGAAGGGCGAGAACAGTCTGTTTTTGCAGAACTTCCTCAGCCAGGAAACTGTTTTTATCTCGTGCTCGATCCCAATCAGCCCATCGAGGGCAATGTATTGGCGCTGAAACTGCGAGGAGAAGCGGCAACATCCACAGGCATTAACCCCGACCATCCGCCGCGTCGTTGGGAAGCGTGGAATGGGCAGGTGTGGCAATCGGTGTTGCTGCAAGAAGTGGACGATAGCACACGGGGGTTTAGCTTTGATGATATTGGTCAACCTGCCCTCAACCCAATTCAGGAAGCAGATGTAGTCCTGCATTTGCCGCTCCAGTTCCCGGCGACTTATTTTGCAACTTACCAGGGGCGCTGGTTGCGCTGTGTGTATACGCCGCCGGACGGATTGCAATCTGGCTATAACCGATCGCCGCGACTGGTGGGTTTTTCTATCCGAGCGATTGGGGGCACAGTCACCGCCAGCCAATGCACGTTGATTTACGATGAACTGGTTGGTAAAAGCGATGGCACACCAGGACAAACCTTTGAACTGCAAAGTCGCTCAATTTTACCGCGCCATGCCGGAGAACACTTGCTGGTGATGCCACCCAATGGATTACCAGAACTGTGGCAAGAAGTAACTGATTTTGCTGATTCGGGCGCTCAAGACCGTCATTACACCCTGGATTCTTTGACTGGAGTAATCCAGTTTGGTCCACTGATTCGAGAGCCTGCCCAATTGCGCGAACAGGTGCAGTTTCGCGCCAGAACGCAGGTGAACGGGGAAAGCGCTTTGCAGGTGAGGGATCAGGCGATCGCGTTGGAAAACCTAGAACGGCAGTATGGCGCGATTCCAGCGAAAGGGTCACTCCTGCGGATGGCAGCCTATCGCACTGGCGGTGGGCAACGGGGCAACGTGCAGCGAGGCACATTACAAATTCCCAAAACGGCGGTTCCCTACGTCGATCGCGTGACCAATCATAGCGCCGCTTATAATGGCGCAGATGCGGAATCGTTGGAAAATGCAGTGATTCGGGTGCCGCGACTGCTGCGATCGCGCGATCGTGCCGTTACCCCCGAAGACTTTGAAACCCTGACGCTGCAAGGGGGCGCTGGAGCCGTAGCGCGAACCTGCTGCCTGCCCCAATCCACCAGCAACCCCACACCGGGCGTGGTCAATCTACTGGTAGTGCCCCAAGCCAACACTGAGGGGATTCAGCGCAGTGAAGGCATTCATCCCGATCAATTAAGGCTGACCCAACCGCTCAAAGAGCAAGTTCTCGCTTATTTAGACGATCGCCGCCTGTTGGGGGTTCAAGTGCAGCTTCAACAACCCGATTATGTTGGGGTCTCCGTGCAGGCAGAAGTTGGGCTAGACCCAGAATATAATCATCCCCAAGCACAGCAAGTGATTCTTCGCAGTTTGCAGGTCGCCCTTTATCGGTTCCTCAATCCGCTCACAGGCGGACTAGGCGGCAAAGGATGGACATTCGGCTGCCCCGTCTACCCATCCGACATTGTTAGCCTGCTCCAGCAGACCGTCGGAGTCCGCTATTTAGGAGCCATCTTGCTGTTTGAACTCCATCCGCAAGGAGACACCTGGATTCGTTCCCTCTCTTCCACCGGCATCGTCGATCCCGGCTCCCTTGGGCTGATCTGTTCCTGGGCAGACAACCGCCTGCGATCAAGCCATGCGATTAGTTTGATTGGATGACGCTAGGTGGCACTAGATGGCAGGTGTCAGGTGCTAGAAGAGCTACTCTGAAATCTCCTTCCCCTTTTTTTCTTCTCTTTATCCCTATGCCCCGTTCTACTCAAGCCATTAGTTTAATGCTCACGCCAATGCAAATTTCGGAGGCGTTGCTGACGAGTGCAGGGTCGCAACCGGGCAGTTGGATGGGGACAGACGCGATCGCCTCTAATCTCAACCTGGTGATCCGTCCGGGGGAACCTAGCGAAATGGTGGTGCAAATCCGCAACTTGGGCGATCGCAGCCTAGAGCTTAGTTTGCAGGTGGAAGGAAATTTTCCCCAGGAGTGGTGTCGGATTGGCACTGAAGGCGCTGAAGTCCTTGCAGGGCAGCAAACCGAAGCGGTGCTGTACTTTCAGATTCCAGCGGATTTTTTTGAACAGCACCAGTCATTGCATCCCCAAGAAACCCTAAAGCTGAACTATCAAGGGCACTTCTCGGCTCACACTACAGAACATGACACTGGGCGCAGGCAGGCTGAAACGGCTGCTTTCAATCTCTACATTCGTCCCCATACGTTGTATCCCAGCTTTTTGCCTGCCATCTATGGAGAAATTGATTTTGTCGGGCGGTTTCTCAAAATTTTTGAACAAAGCTTTGAGCCTGCTGTTCAAAGCCTGGATACTCTCTGGGCACATTTAGACCCATTGACCGCCCCCACTGCGCTGCTGCCTTTTTTAGCCCATTGGGTGGGGTGGTCGCTGTTGCCCACTCTCAGCCTAGAGCGGCAGCGTTATCTAATTCGCAATGCGATCGAGATTTATCGGTGGCGCGGCACCCGACGCGGAATGCGGTTTTATCTCCATTTGGCAACCGGGTTGCCTCTAGATCACCATTTGCCAGAAGATGCCAAACACATTGGCATTACAGAATTCTTCAGTCCAGGCTTTGTGGCAGGGGCGGCGCACATTGGAGAAGATGCCATTTTGGGGGGTGGGCGACCGTTTTATTTCACGGTTCATCTGCGCCCAGATGATGTGAGCCAAATTGATGAAGCGCTAGTGCGGACTGTGATTGAGCAGGAAAAGCCTGCCTTTTGTACCTATGATTTGTTTGTGCAGCCGTCCGCGATCGTTTTGGAGCCTTAACTATGCTGAAACAACCCCCTTCTTTGCCGATCGAACCGTTTAAGCGGCTTCAAGTCAATGACGGCTTGCTGCTAACGGCGGAACGGTGGCGGCTTGCCCATGAGTATCACCGCAAACGGCAAAATGTGCATTATCAATCGCTCAACCAGGCGGGAATTGTTAGCGGTTTAGGCGTTTGCTTGATTCCGGCTCCAGATGAGATTGCGCCGGAGCATCGGGATCAGCGATGGCTGCAAATTCAACAGGGGGTGGCGATCGATGGCTATGGCAATCCGATTGTGGTGCCCCAAGCGATCGCCTTTCGGATTGCCTCACCCGCGCCCCTAACTGGTGCGTTCACCATCTACGTCACCCTGCGGTATGTTGATCCTGATCGGCTACAAGGATACAGCGATCGCGACCTCGTTCAAGAAACCTTTCGGATTGATGAAACCAGCACTCCATCCAGCCGCGACGAAGTAGAACTGTGCCGAGTGCAACTGATTCCTGGCGATGTGCGGCTGCTTCCCGCTACCGACGTATTTTACCCAAGCGCCAACACCCTCGATTTACGGCATCGCCAATTAGCGCAAGCCCGCCCCATGCAGCAAGTCTGCGTTGCTCAGGTGATTACAGAGGCAGATAGTCACGTGGATGAAACCGTGACCTATTCCCTGCAATCGTTGCTGCGATCGCTGCCAGCGCAGTATCCGATCATGGAGGGAATTGCGATTAAGCCGATCAATCTTGCCCTGACTGATGCTGTGAGCTTTCCTGCCGATCTGCTCTATTTCACCCGTCAGCAGTTTCTGACGCTGAATGCCTCCGAAAAACAAACCTTGCAGCAGCATGTTGCCACCGGAGCCACAATCTTCGTAGAAACGTCACTAAAAGAGTCAGAAATTGCTGAGTTAGGGTTGATTCGGCAGCAGCTACAAAGCGCGATCGATAGCTTTGTCGAAGAGCCAAACACCGCCCAAATGCAGCGAGATGTAGCAGCGGAGCTAACTGCCGTGGAAGCTGCTTTGAATAAACAAATTCAGGACATTGCCCTAACCCTGCAAGCAGTTGCCCAAGAAATCGGCATTCCTGTTGACGCAGCAGGCATCCTAGGGCGCGATCATCCCCTGCGATCGCCCTTTCTGTTCGCCCAATTCCCCAGTGTCGAAGGGTTTCCAGTTCAGCTATTTAATTGGGGTGGGTTGGTGCTGTCGATTGGTTCTCTATCCCAAGCGTGGGGCTTAGATGAGGCGCTTTCTCTATCCCGTGAAACCATTCGCACTGCCCAAGAGATGGGCATCAACCTGCTGCACTTCTCCTGGAAAAGACGACAGTTGACCCAGCTACAGCAGGGTGCTGAGTACACGCCCCTGACACCCGACCCCTAACCTTTTCTCCAAAAAACGCCATGTTCAAAAAACTTAGACTGGGTCTTAAATTTATTGTGGTGCTGGCGATCGTGTTTCTCAGCGGCATTTTGCTCAGCGGCGTGTTGCTCTCTTCCACCGCCCATCGACAGGCAGAACAACAAGTTTCGGCTCAAGCAACCTTGTTGATGGAAATGGTCGATGCGGTTCGCGCTTACACCAACAATCAAGTACAGCCTTTATTTACAGATCGTTTGGATTCTTCAGCCACCTTTATTCGTGAATCCATTCCTTCCTATGCCGCACGAGAATCCTTTGAGTTCTTACGCAAACGTCCAGGATTCAGCGATTATTTTTACAAAGATGCGACCCTCAACCCCACCAATTCGCGAGATCTTGCCAATGAGTTTGAAGCAGAACTGGTGCAGAAATTTCGCCAGAATTCCGATTTGCAAGAAATGTCGGGGTTTCATGAGGTAGCGGGCAAAAATTTGTTTTATGTTGCTCGTCCATTGGCGATCAAGCAACAAAGCTGCTTGGAGTGTCATAGCGTTCCTAGCCGCGCCCCTAAGAGTCAACTTGCCACCTATGGCGCAGACCACGGGTTTGGGTGGCAAATGAACCAAATTGTGGCAACCCAAACGATATACGTGCCGGCTGAGCAGGTATTTCAGAGCTATCATCATCAGCTTTTTCTGATGATGGCGGTGTTTGCGGGGATTTTTGCCATTGTTTTGCTGGTGATTAATACGCTGTTGAACCAGATGGTGATTCAGCCCATTGTGCCCATGGCGCGGCTGACTCAAAAAATTACGCAGGATCAATATGGTGCGAATGAAGCTGGGACGGATGAAGCCGAAGAAGCTGATTTGAGAAAACTAGATAAAGTAGCGCGGCGATCGGATGAACTCGGTCAACTCGCAGGACTGTTTCGCCAAATGATGAATGTGATCTCCGATCGCGAACAGTCTATGAAGCAGTTGGTCGAAACACTGCGCTACGAAACAACCCACGCCAAACAAGCGATGGCAATGGTCACGCGATCGCCCAGCAGCAGCAATGTGACCGATTTAATTCAGCGATCGCGGCGATCGCGGCGGCAGTCCGACCCTCAACCGCAAAATCTACCCGACCTGCTGCTATCAGTCCCTGCTTTTCAATCTTTTAACACCGAAGAAATTGAGCGCTTAATTCAGCTTGGCTACCAAATTCAATTTGATAGCCAAGAAGTCATTTGTCGTGAAGACGAACCCGGCAACACGTTCTACATCATCTTAGAAGGCAGCGTTCAAATCTACGTGAACACATTGCAAAAATCCTTAAGAACCCAAACCGATGGCTCTTTCTTTGGCGAACTGTCCTTGCTATTGGGCATTCCTCGCACTGCCACTGTCCGCGCTTTAGAACCCACCGTTCTGTTTGCGATTAATCAAACCGGATTCCAAACCCTATTGCAAGAGCATACTGGACTGGCAGAAATCATCGCCAATCAGCTAAGCGAGTATAAAGCGGAACTAGAGCAACGCCAAGCAAGCCTCCGCAGCCACGGTTTGCTCAACGATGAAACCAGCTTTGCCCAAAATCCAGTTGACTGGATTCGCGATCGCCTCAACCAGATATTTAGAGTGTAAAAGGGGCAGACTGCAAGGATTAGGGGTTAGGCAACAGCCGAAAGAACTCAAAATATCTTCTCCAGAAACGGCTACGCGAAAAATACTCGAAACTCAAACTTTCTTATGCTCAAAGACCTGATTCGCATTCAACTCTCAACCAAAGAAATCACCTATCAGCCGGGGGGAATTCCCGCTACTTTTGAGATAGCTGTGGTGAATCAGAGCGATCAATTTGCTTCCTTCCAGTTAGACATTCAGGCGGCAGGGGTCGATAGTCATGCAAACGCCTATTGGTATACTGTTTCGCCGGATATATCTACCAAAAATCCTCCCGGCGATCGCACCCAATTTTCGGTTCAAATCATCGACAATCCTAAACCCGGTTTTGTCGGCTTGATGAACCTGACCGTCCGCATTTTTTCGATGGATTTGCGGCAAGAAGAGCGCCAGATTTTGCGCCTGCTGTTGCAACCAGGAACGGCGTATGTGCCGCTCAAAATCGCCTTGCCTGTCCGCACTTTTCAGGTGCAGCCCGATGAATTAGTCGAAATTCCGGTTGAACTAGAAAACCCAGAACATTTGTCGGCGGAAGTGGTGGTTCACTGTGCGGGTATTCCGCTCAATTGGTTCACCGAAGGTTCGGAGCGGCGGTTAAAACTCACTCCAGAAGGGAAGGCAAAAACGAGTTTTCTCTGTCGTATTCCCAATCTAGCGGATGCTCCCTGCCAAACCTATCTGTTTGCGGTAGAGGCAAACCGCCCGAACGAACCGGCTTCTGCCGCCAATGGTAGCCTTTATGTGCTGCCAGCAGGAAGTGTTGATGTTCGTTGCGCCCTTTCCAAGCAGCAGATGCCGCGCCAAGGTGCCTGGTTGCCAAACTGGAAGCAAACTCAGGTCACTTACCCGATCCACTTTATCAATCAAAGTAATTTGCCGCAGCAGGTGGCGATCGCGGTGCAGCCCCAAGACAAGCAGCCAAAGTGTCAACTTGAGATTATCCCCGACCAGGCAGATTTGCCGATGAATCAACCCGCTCAGGTTGATCTATTGGTCACCAAGCGGCGGCACTGGGTGGGTTTTTCTCAAACATGCCTGTTTGAAACTAAAGCAAAGCTGTCCGATCCTCGGTTAGAAGTACGCAACAACACCCAATTGTTGCGGTTAACTCTGCATCCAGTGCTGCCAGTTTGGCTGCAAGCGTTGAGCCTGTTTGGTTTGCTATCGCTGCTGTGGTGGTCTTCCTGGCTCAATCCACATAACCCCTTCTGGGGACATGTTGCCCCGCTGAACTCGGTGCAATTTAACGGTGTGGGAGACAAGATGATTAGTGGTTCTAATGACCAATCGATGATTAGCTGGCGCACCGATGGCTTTGAGAATCCCTTGATTAATCAGTATATTGGAACGATCGCCAAAACTGAGAAAGCGGTGCGGGTAGTGCGCTATCGCCCGATTAATAACGACCTAGTGGCGGCTGGTTTAGAAAATGGTGAAATTCAGCTTTGGAAATCTACTGTGGGCGATCGCCAGCCGCTGCAAACCTTTTCAAACCAATCTGACGATCGCGTATTTGATCTACTCTTCACGCCAGATTCGCGTTCCCTTTTCAGTGGTCATGGCAGTGGTTTAGTGGTGCAGTGGAGCCTAGACCCCAACATTGCATCCATCCAGCCGACGAAGCAACGACAAAAACAGATGGGATTTGCCGTCAATGCCCTCAAGTTGGTGGGTGATCGTGGCAGTCATTTAGCGATCGCCGGACGGTTTAACCAATTGGTGCTGTGGGATCTGAAAAAAGATACGGTGCGATCGCTTAAGTATGGAACTAGCAGTGAAGCCAACTACATTCTCAGCCTTGCGACTGCTGCCGCTAAACCCTATTTGCTCGCTAGCGCCGACAATCAGGGAACCATCAAAATTTGGAACCTGCGTTCTTGCCTCAACAGCACCGCAGAGTGCCCAGTGCTTGATGAGTGGAAACCTGACAAGGTGGTTCGTTCTGTGGCGTTCAGTGCAGATGGGTGTTATTTGGCGAGTGCTGGCGGTGATGGTCGCGCCATTCTGTGGAGCTTAACCACACGCGGCGATCGCTGGGATCAGGCGATCGCTGGCAATGTCCTCGATCAATCAAGCAAATCGATTAATTCAGTCGATGTGATCCGATCGAAAGATGACATCCTAATAGGCACAGGTGGCGACGATACTCAAATCAATCTATATCGAGTGAAGCAGTCTCGCTCCGACTGTCAATAGGGCTGATGTGAGCAGATGGTGAGAGAGGACTGAAAAACATGGTTAGTGGACGGCATGACTTAATCTCGACCTCCGATCCAGAGTCGGTGGGGCAAAATGGCAGCGGCGAGATCAGCGCGATCGGTGAAAGCAGTCTTCAAGCGGTGGCTCCTGGAAAACCCTTAGCGGTGATTCTCAACTCCTCTGGCAAAGAAATGGTGACTCCTGGCTCGGTGTTCAGCTTCAGCGTCACCATCTCCAACAAAGGCAAACAGAGCGCAATTATTGATGTTTCCATTGACGATCGCTCAACCCTCTTGCAGCAGTGGTGCCTATCACTGCGGGAGCGACTGGCTTTAGGACCCGATCAAAGCGGGGAGGTCGTTTTCCCCATTCGAGTGCCCACCGATGCGCTCCCAGGACTCTATCCCTATCTGGTGGTGGTGGATGCTCAAGAACACTACCCCGAAGACACTCCCATTCAGTTTGCTCAGCAAATTCAGATTTTGCCTGCCACGCAGGATACGGTTCATACCAGTGACCCCACCTTTGCCTTGCAGCCCGCCACAAACCCCACTCAACTGGCGGTGATTCAACCCGGAGGGGCGCTACCTGTGCAAGTGTTGGTGCATAACCGCAGCGATCGCGTCGATCGGTTTCGCCTCATCTGCACCGACTTACCGCGCACCTGGTTTTTCATCACCTACCCTCAAGGAATGCAGGGTTCGGGCTTAGTCGTCAATGCCGATAGCCTCAATCTAAATCCGGGTGAGCAAAGCCTGATTTCTTTAGTGATCACGCCTCCCCTCAATGCCCTAGCCGGAACTTACATCCCCACATTGCGGCTTTATTCCGAAAATAGCCCCGAACTGGCGCTGCTAGATTTAGTCTATATCCAGGTGCCGCCCACCTATTTACTTCAGGTAGAACTTCGTACCATTATTAGCCGAGTGCGACGACAGGCAGGGTTGTATCAGGTGAGGCTGAACAATACGGGCAACACTCGGCGGGATGTGCTGCTGCGAATTAACAATCTGGATGAAGATGACCTTTGCACCTACACCCTAGACCATACCCAGGTGCAAATCGCCCCGAAAGAAGTAGTTGGCGTGGGCTTGAAGGTGCAGCCCAAGAAATGGTGGCGACGACCGATTTTTGGGGGCGGACGGGTTTTGAACTTCAGCGTTGACCTAGAAGATGCTCGGCAGTTACCGCTGACGATCGATAACCTACCTGGTTTTTTGCTGTGGGAAGCGCGCCCCTGGTGGCAGTTTTTGCCGCTGTTGCTGTTGGCTATTTTAACTCTGCTGGCGATCGTCTATCTGCTCTGGTGGCTGCTGTTTCGAGTACCGCCTTTTCCCAAAATTGCCCAGTTTTTCTCAGAAGATGCTTCCTACGCAGCGATCAATGAAGATGCAGTGCGGTTGGGCTGGCAAATTAGTGACCCCGATCGCCTGCAATCCCTCAAAATCACCGGGCTATCACCTGAAGGCGCACTGCTCACCCGCCCAGAAGTCTATGACTTTAGCCAGGGGATGCCCTCGGTGTTGCAACCCTTCTGCACTCAAACTCCAGTCGCGCTGGACTGCCGCAATATCCGCACCAGCGCCCGTAAGCCGGGAACCTATCAGTTTGAAATGGTGCTGTCGCCCAAACCCGGACGGGGGGCAATGCCTGAAACTGCTAAAACCAACCCCGTGCCGATCGCTGCCATTCCCCAACCTCAAATCCTCAGCTTTACCTCCACTCAGCCTGGTTATCAAGAAATCAGTCAGGCGGGTGCGCGTCCTGGTGCTACGACTTCTGCCAGCGCCAAACAAGCGGAGATTCGGCTGAATTGGGCGATCGCCAATCCCAATCAGTTGCAGTCATTGCAGCTCACCGGACGCACTCCAGAAGGCGCGGTCATTAGTACTTCTAGGCAATATGACTTCAGTCAAGGAGTGCCTGCCCCACTCAAAGAATTTTGCATTTTGAAAGAGCAGTTGATTTGCCAAAACGTTTCAACCAATGCTCAAAAGCCTGGAGACTATCTGTTTGAACTGGTTGCAATTCCTAACAAAAATCTCAACGCCAAACCAGCAGTTAAAAAAACCGACCTGGTCAAAATTTTGCCAAAACCCTCGCGCATTCTAGAGTTTAAACTCAATGGCAAAACTGCCTCGGCTAAATACGTGATCCCGATTCTGCCCAACCAACCCATACCCAGATTGCTGCTCTCTTGGCAAGTAGAAGGCAGCCAAGGGACTAAGGTGGAGCTACTTCCGGCTCCCGGCAGTGTGCCCTTATCCGCCAGCATTCCGCTGATTTTAAGTCCTAAACCGGGCAGTGTCACGGTGATGCTGCAAGTGACGAGTCCGACTGGGCAGCAAGTGATGCGCTCGGTTACGTTGGAGACGGTTGACCCCACAGACCCCGCTGCCGCGACTGCCGCTGCGGTTGCCAAAGCGATCGCAGCCTCCCAAAAGCAAGCGGGTCAACCATCGGGCACCGCCCCCCCTGGACAGCCCGGTGGCGCTCCCGGACTCACCGCTCCGGCTTCCTCTGCACCTGGCACTTTGTCGCCGATTGAGCTACCGCCCCAGTTCGATCGCCGCTAGCAGGTCAAAACTGCCAACAATATCCCTCTCTAAGCTTTTAACTCAAACTCCGATTAGATCGGGTGCTTCGTCGTAAAAATTGTCTCTATAATCTCGGCTAATGCGATCGCGCCTGCACTCAGATCGGCGGCTTGCACCAGTCCAGACGCAATCAATGCTTTCGCACGATCATCTGTTGGATCGCCGCGCAATCCAGCCGCTAATAAATCTGCGGTGCGTCCACTGCCGGCGATCGTGATCACGAGCCGCCCTGCTCGAATACTCTGCCGCGCATCTTCCCAAGTAACTTCGCCGCCATTAATCAAAACGGTAACTGAGGGCGCACCAGAGGCGAGTTGAGTCGCGGTCTCCGCAATCCAAGCAGATTCATCGCCCCAGGCTGAACCCGGCACGAGTAAAAAATGAGAATGATTGGGTTCCAATGGTGCAGCATCGGATAAGGAGTTTAATTGATTCGGCAATATCGATAAGCCAATCGGCGAAACACCCACTAAAGGAAAAGTGCCTGCGATCGCCTGCCGCGCCCGTCCCATCAGTTGCATCACCCCTGCATCGGTGCCGCCATCCACAACTGAAGCCTGATATTTCTGGGCGATCGGGGCAAGCGCATCGTCAAACAATTGCTCGACTTGACGGTAATCTGACTCACTCAACTTACTCGCGCCGCCAACCAGCACCAAAACAGGTCGCCCGACTGCCAGCCCCCACTCAGCCAAAATAGCCGGAAGATCGGCATCGGCGGCGATCGCCGCGATCGCCCCAGTCCGTTGATTAGAAAACGCGATTTTCGAGGGAATTATCATGTTTTGCATTTTACCCTCGAATCTTCTGATTGGCGTTGTTTTAGTGACAGGGCTGAATCGGGGGATGAAATTGGTAGGGACAATCTCTTGTGGTTGCCCTCAACCCGCGCCAGGGTAGGCACAAGACACTACCCCTACAGTCAAAAATCATACTTACGGGGTGCAAAAGAGTTTTGCCTCCGCTATTCGTCGCGTCCGTAAACCCTGTTCAGCAGAGGTTCCAGGGTTGCGATATTTCACAAATTGTTCC
>Ga0209181_10004570_pt1 | contig 20463 bp, 13 predicted proteins | sample MAT05_FD_187208 | JGI IMG/M metagenome (GOLD analysis project Ga0209181, IMG submission 187208) | Freshwater microbial communities from Lake Fryxell liftoff mats and glacier meltwater in Antarctica - MAT-05 (SPAdes) (version 2) | ecosystem: Environmental > Aquatic > Freshwater > Ice > Liftoff... | reverse complement strand
AACATAAAACTCAGCCTTTAGAAGTTGATTACTGTTGCTGGTTTTGAAGTATCTGTCACGTAATGACAAAAATTTTTTAAGCCGGGATCTCTCGGCGGGGGTAGTTGTTTTGCCATGATTGTGAAAGGCACTAAAATTTTATCAAAAATATCCAATCTTCATTTGTTTCCCCAAAATATTAAGAACTATCTTGACTTTGTTAAAGTAGAATTAGTTCCCAGGATTTTAATGTGAGCCCTTTTTTGTAACTTTTTCTTTTGAAAAAGTTAAGTTGACCCAGTCTGATGGTCCCCCGTCTGACCGATGTAAAAAAGAATCCAATCTGACGGATACTGTCGGACCGGGAACTTCTTTTATCCCTTCACAATCTTATTATAACTGGTAGCAATACCCTTTATTAAAGAAGAGCTGAAACCCTGGTGTTCCATCTCATTCAATCCTGCAATGGTGCAGCCTTTGGGGGTGGTTACTTTGTCAATCTCCTGTTCAGGATGAGTACCTTTTTGCAATAACAATTCTGCAGCGCCTTTCACCGTTTGTGCAGCAATAAGGCTGGCGGTAACAGCGTCAAATCCAATTTCGATACCACCCTGTATGTTGGCACGGATGTACCGCATGGCATAGGCTGTACCACATGCACCCAGCACAGTAGCCGCATCCATCAGCTTTTCATCGATCACCGCCACTTTACCCAATGTTTCAAACAGGCCCTGCACAAAACTTATCTGCTCTGCATTGGCATTGCTGAAACTGAGGCAGGTCATGCTTTCCTGGATGGCAATGGCGGTATTGGGCATGGCACGGCATACCGGCATTTTCTTTTTAACCGTTTCAGCAATGTCATTGATCAAAACACCTGTAACAACTGATACCAAAATATGATTGGCCGATAGATCTTTTTTTACACCGTTCAGCACATCTGCCACCTGGAAAGGTTTGATGGCAAGAATTACTAACTCACTGTTTCGTATGGCCGCATTGTTATCGGCTGTTACCTGCACACCCCGTTTTACTAAGTGCTGCAGCGTGCTGATATTTCTTTTGGTAACGGTAATGTCTGCAGGTTTACAAAATTTACTTTTTATCAAACCTTCTGCGATGGCAGTACCTAAATTTCCTCCGCCGATGATGGCTATTTTTTTACTCATAACTTTAATTATAAAGTGGTTAAAGCCTGTTCGCTTTCGTGTCCGGCCAGCAAAGCTGCAATAGCGTTGTCATATTTTTCTTTCCAGTCGTTGATGCTGCCCCAATTTTCTGCGTCAATCAAAACATCCCCCCCGGTAACAGTACCCAGGTCTTCAAATGGAATATTCAACGCAGCCAGTGTTGCTTTTAGTTCGGCTGCCAGTTTTTCTGTTACCGTTACTACCACACGGCTCTGTGCTTCTCCAAACAAATAAGCATCTTTTCTTAAAGAAGTATCTGTGCTGATATTAAAACCAAGGTTGCGGTTAAAACAACTTTCCATCAAAGTAATAAATAATCCTCCCTCACTCACATCATGTGCCGAACTAATTAAATTTCCACTGATCAGCTTTTTAATTGCGCACTGCAAAGCAAATTCTTCTTCCAGTTCAAAACGGGGAGCCGGGCTAATTTCCACACCATGTATCTTGTGCAGGTATTCAGATGAATTGATGTCATTTTCGCTTTGGCCAATAAGGATAATGATGTCTCCCGAATTTTTAAAATCAAGTGTCATCTTAGCATCCACATTCTCCAGCACACCCACCATACCGATGGTTGGGGTAGGGTACACAGGCCCTTCAGGTGACTGATTGTAAAAACTTACATTGCCACCGGTAACCGGCGTGTCAAATTTGATACAGGCTTCACCCATACCTTTAATGGCGTTTACGAACTGGTAATATACTTCGGGGTTGTAGGGATTGCCAAAGTTGAGGCAATTGGTAACACCTAACGGCTCGCCACCGCTACATACAATATTTCTTGCCGCTTCCGCCACAGCGATCATTGTGCCTTTGTAAGGATCGGCAAATACATAACGGCTGTTACAGTCGGTTGTAAGTGCTAGTGCTTTGTTGGTTGGTTTTGCCAGCACAATGGCGGCATCACTTGGCGCATTGGTGCTTGCTGTACCGGCACCTACCATGCTGTCATATTGTTCATATACCCAGCGCTTGCTGGCGATATTCGGTACCTCAATTAATTTTTCTGCTACTGATTTTAAATTGTCCGGAACTGCAATGGACGCAGCATCAAACTTTTTTATTGCTTCTAAATATTGTGGAGTTGTATATTCTCTTTCATATTGCGGTGCACCGCCACCCAGTACCAATTCGTAAGCAGGAACTTCGGCTTCCAGTACGCCGTTCATAAAAAATTGCAGTTGGCCATCTTCTGTTACTTCTCCAATTTCACTGCACGGCAGGTCCCATTTTTCAAATACTTTTTTAACGGCATCTTCTTTTCCTTTCTCCACCACCATCAGCATGCGCTCCTGGCTTTCACTCAGCAGCAGTTCCCATGCTTTCATGTTTTGCTGGCGCATGGGTACCTTATCCAGGTCGATCCGCATGCCTGCATTTCCCTTCGCACTCATTTCTGCCGTAGAACAGATAATTCCCGCTGCGCCCATATCCTGCATACCCACAACCGCATTGGTTTGTATCACTTCAAGGCAGGCTTCTAATAATTTTTTTTCCTGGAAAGGGTCGCCCACCTGTACCGCCGGAAGATCCTCCACGCTGTCTGCTGTAATATTGGCGGAGGCAAAAGAAGCACCGCCAATTCCATCCTTACCAGTGGCACTGCCTACAAAAAATACCGGGTTGCCTTTTACATTTCCTGATGTAGCGGAAACAGTAGTGCCATTCTTTAAAATACCCACACTCATCGCATTTACCAGCGGGTTCGTATGATAACAATCTTCAAAATATATTTCACCTCCTACGGTAGGCACCCCAAAGCAGTTGCCGTAATGACCAATGCCATGCACCACGCCAGCCAGCAAGTGTTGTGTTTTTGCTTCTTTCAAATTTCCAAAACGCAGGGAATTTAAAGCGGCAATGGGTCTTGCACCCATCGTAAAAATATCACGGTGAATGCCACCAACACCGGTTGCTGCACCCTGAAAAGGTTCGAGTGCACTGGGGTGGTTATGACTCTCTATTTTAAATACTACGCCATAACCATCACCAATATCCATCAGCCCGGCATTTTCTTCACCGGCTTTAACCAGCATTTTTTTTCCATCCCTGGGCAATGTTTTCAGCCACTTAATGGAATTTTTGTAACTGCAGTGCTCACTCCACATAGCGCTGAAGCAACAGAGTTCGGTGAAGTTGGGCGTACGTCCGAGTTTTACTTTTATTAATTCAAATTCTTCTTCGGTAAGCCGGAGTTCGGCGGCGGTTTGTGCAGTTATTTCCATAAACTAATTTAGAGATTGCGAAAGTACAACCATATATCTTTTCACAGGTTATTGTTAGAATTTTTTTTAACCGGGATAACGTTAACTTGAAAGGTCTCCGCTCCATTGCGGATTTGCATTCCTCTGTTGAGTTAATTTTCATAAATCGTCACCCAAATTCAGAGTAGTTTTTCCGGTCATTTCAGGATTTAAATAAAAATGCCCAGCACGTGTTTGCCATTCTGATGTTTGAAAATGGGAAGCAACGGATATTTTTTTTACCAGGTAAAGTTTTTTTAATTTGTTCTACCACGCAACTGGACTATGTTTTAAGGTAGGGGCGGTCAAATTTTTTTTCAACATATTTTTTACAGTCAATCCTATCAAAGCAACCAGTGTATTTTTAGTGTATCTTTATCAGCTAAAATTATTTTATCATTCGCCGCTACTGGAAACTGCAACTTTAAAACTAATTATCATCTGATGAGAAAATCACCCCTCCAGTTGAGAAAGGTAAATTCCTTTTTCTTCCTGTTTTTAATGCTGATTGCAGGCAAGTCCGTGACAGCCCAGTTTATTTCCTATCCTGTTCCAGCACAAGCTATCACAAGAGGACTGGACAGCACTTTACTCGATGTGCAAATTTCATTTCCTGTTTGCACCGGAGTTAATGTTACCGTAAACATAGGGGCTACAAATGCTCCCGGTTTAATTGAGTACATACCAGGATCTATAACAAAAATAAGTGGCGTTGGCACCATTACCGAAAGTAATATTTCCAATTTGCGCAACCCTGTATTCAGCATTGGAAATACAGCATTTGGACAAACAATCAGGTTTACACTAAGACGCAGGGCTTTTTGTGGCAGTGCAGCTGCAACGAAAGATAATATAATAGTAACCGGAACCGGAGCCAACTGTAACTTCAGCGAAACCAACACCAGTATAAATACTTACAGCCTGCAATCGCCTGCTTTTACCATTACACCACCGCCAGTGCTTACGAATGCAGCGGTTGGTACTGCTTATAACAGAACGGTTAGCATTGTAAATGGAGGAAATGGTTGTGCTGATACAGTTGGTTTCTGGATCAAATATCCGGCAGCCAGTATGCAATTGAACAGTTTGAATTTTGGAGGCTCACCATTAACCCCCGCGTTCACAAATGGCGATAGCAGCTATTATGAATTAACGGGTGCTGTGCTGGGTGCAGATAATAAATTTTGTAACGGGGAGACGATTTCCATAACTGAGAATGTAACAGTGTTACGATGTAATATTGTTACAACTTACGGCGCCACTGGTTTTGATTTTTCAAATAACCGGTGCCTGTTCACTACCGTTGTTAGCAGCATGAGCATGAGCAATGCAGTTCCCTTACTCGGCATAACGTTGGCTCCTGCTTCAGCGCTCATAACCAGTTGCTATGTATCTGGTCCCAGGGTGATGACCTATACCATTAAAAATAACGGGGCAGGTCCGGCAACAAATATTATTATCAACACCGGCAATCAATTCAATAATTTGCCTGCGGTTAATACCTATGGTTATATTGACACTGCCAGTTTAATTATTACACCTCCGGGTGGGGCGGCATTTCATCCAGACGCTTCTTACTACACCGGGTTTACACTGGTAAATGGCACCGCCGGATCAAATAATATTGCCTGTAATGAAGGTAATGTTTCACATATAAATTTAACCCTGCCTCCTTCTATTGTGTTAAGTGCCGGTGATTCTGTAGTGATTGCGTACAATATGATTTATTGTTCCACCACAAACGGATGTAGCGAAGTATTTATTGGTACCCCGCAGGGAACCCAGGTTTTGTATAGAAATGCGTGTGGCAATACTTCTTATTCCACGGGTAATTATGCAGGCAGTAATTCTTATCCTTTCAATAACCTGTCGCTTACTGCATTTGAATTTCCTGCACAAATACGTGGTGGCGACTGTTTTGATGTGACTTTATCCGCTAATCCCATACCAGCTAATAATATCTCTACCAGGGGATATATTGAATATGAACTGACGATACCTGCAGGGGTAACGTTCAGCAATGTAAATTTGATTGGTGTAGTTGCGGTGCCCCATATAGGGTATCCCCGTGTAATAGGCAACCGGGTGATCACAAGATATAACCTGAATACAGGCGGTAACCCGGTGAAGTTTGTTTTTTGTACGCCTGGCACCCTGTGTACCGCCGATGTGTTAGCGGCTACTATTACCGCAAGTTCTGACAGTGCCTGTGCGCTGAATAATCCTGCAGATATTAATAGCGTAAGGCGTTGCGTTGTTTCACCCATCAGTTTTGTTTGTATCACGCCCTGCCCTGAAGGGGGGATGGTGCCTGCTTACTGGAAATACAGCAGAAAAAATTATGGAATACCCGATAATAATTTTAATAAGTTGCCTGATGCGGCTGGAACCCTGGACCCTACCATCATTTACCAGGACAGGTACCGTCCCGGTGATACGCTGCACAGTGAATACAGGAGTTATGTAACTGCCCAAACAGCGCCATTGACTATTCCTGCCTGGAACCATATCAATGCGAACTGGAATTTTTCAAAACATATCTGGGCTACTGCTGGTACCGCTACCGTTACCATTAAAAGAGGGGGGGTAACCACCATTGTGCCGGGTGTACCTGTTTCCATTGCCACTTATGGCAAGGTGTTTAACCTCGACTTCAGCCAGGCACCGGTTGCCTTAACCTCGCTGGCGCCCTATCAGCCCAATGACAGCGTAATTATTGAAACTGATTTTATACTGAGAGACAGCCTGATCTCATCGAATACAATTGGCCCCAATATTACCGTTGTAGATGACGGCACCAGGGGCAAAACATTTGCAGACGTACCGGATATTGTATTGTTGACCAACAACGTGTATGCAAGTTCGGTTGCAAATCCTGCCCCTGCAGACCAGGCAAGCTGTTATACACCGTTGTATAATGCCAATACCCTGCATTTATATAATTTTTCGCTATTGAGTGGAAGCGCATTAACCGGCTGTACACCCGCAAGGCATGAGATCAGGAGCTATACCAGGAAACTGGGAGCCTATACCAGTAATTATTTCCCGGGCGAATACCGCCAGGAATTTATACCCGACAGCATGGTGCTCAATTTTCCGGCAGGGATGACAGTGGTACCGGGAACCCAGGGCGTATCTGGAATCTTTGTTAATACGCCCCCCACTTCTACTTCCGTTTCCAATGCAGCCATAGCACCCTATGTCTCCATCACCGGATCTGCTGTAACCGGTACCAATGTCGTATTTGACGTACGGACAGCATTGGCAGATAATCCTTCGTGGAAAATACAAAGTGAAGGAACCAATTATTCGTTTTCGATAGATGCCAGGGGAAGTTGTATCACGCCGGCATCATTCAGTATTACGGGCAGCCAGACCGCTCATGTATTTCAATGGCCATCGCCTGATGCCGAGGCTGCATTTAATGACCCGGCCAGGGCGCAGGCCAATTCTACTTTCAGCAACGCTAATAAACCAAATATAAATCTTCTTTCCACGGATGCAACCAGCACGCCGGGGGCGGATACTGCCTGCTGGACCGTCTTTTTGCAAAATACCAGTGTTCAGCAAAGCCCTTTTAATTTTATACGGATCACCCAAAATGCATCTTTTGAAAACATTGTGGTAAGAAACGGCAACATCGCAATATCACCCAATGCAAACGGTTTATATGAGGTGAGCAGTATCAATGGCAGCAGTTCTATTTTATTAAGCATTTGTGCCAATACCAACAGTTGTGCATTAGACAGTATTAAAGTAGAAAGTGGCTGGGATTGTGCAGCCTATCCCGCCGGCGCTGCCCTTACAAGTTATAGTTGCTGGAAAACCTTGTGGTTAAAGGCCAACCCGTTATTGAGCCAGATACAATTATCCGTGGATAAACAACCTGCTTCTCCGGATATTGCATTGTGTACAACAGACGACATCATCTTTAAAATAAACAGCGCCCTCGCCAACTATGCTGATGATGCAGAGTTTAGGGTAACCGTTCCTGTTGGACTGATCGTTGCAGGCGGAGAGATTGAATACCCTGATGGAAGCGGCAACTGGCAAACGATTGTTCCGGATACGGCTGCGGGCGTACTGGTGTACCGTGTGGAAGCACACACCGGTGTAAATGCAGGTGGGCTGCCGGGTACCATCACCAATCCTGCTGTAGCAAACCGTGCCGCAAGGTTACGAATAACGTATACTACTACCTGCGACTTTGTAAGCGGCAGTAAAGTATCCGTGCAGCAAAGGGCTGTAAGGCCATGCGGCTCCTCTATTTCAACCGATTTAGGGTTTAACGACGTAATCAGGGCCAACCCGATCAATATAACCGGCGCAGGCGGCCCGGGCAATGTAGGGTTTGATCTTAATTTATCATCCGCTAACATTAACTGCGGCAGCACAACGATTAGTGGTAATGTGATCCCTTCCGGGTCTCCAACCTTACCCGGTGACACCATCCTGGTAACATTACCTTCCGGTGTAGTATATGCAGGAAATTTAGTGAGTGCCGATGGAGTGGTGCTTGCTCCAGGATACCCCATTGACGGGCCAGGTGGTACACAATTGGTAAGGCTAAATGTGCCTGCGGGTGTTGGGTCTGGTATCCAAATTAACTACAGTTTTGATATTAGGGCATCGGCTGTAAATTTTGGTTGTGGAAAGTTGGGTATTGTAAGCGAAATGGAAAGAAGTTTTGCTGCGCTTACCTGTGGTGCAATCATTTGTCCCAATGACTCAAAAGCCATCGTGGGCAGCACAGAAACAACCGTAGGGGTAGAAAAACCTGACTTGAGTATTGTTGCGCTCAATGTTGTGTCCGGTGATTTTTCTGCTGGTGGCACTGCAACAGTTGCAATAACCATTGCCAACAATGGTTCGATCATCGCTCCAGCCTCCAGTTATAAAGTTGAATTTTTCTGTGGAACTAACACGGTTCCATTTAATTCCATCGTATTCCCTCCGGCAATTGCTGTGTTAGGGGATGCAACGGCCAACCTGGTTATTAATATACCTGCATCACCTTCCTGTGAAAACGATCAGCAGGTAACTGCCGTGGTAAGGCCTGTTACAGCGTTGAATGAAGAACAGTGCCTGTGCAATGAAACAAGAAGGTTAATATTGAACACATTGCCTGTTTCACTTTCCAGCTTTACCGCAAGGCAGCAGAATTGTACGATCCAGCTTAACTGGCGCAGCGAAGTAGAGATCAATTTAAAACGTTTTGAAGTGGAATACAGTAACGACGGAAGATCGTTTGTAAGCATTGGCAGCCTGGCTGGCAGAGGTGAAAACAGTAGTTATGCATACAGCCACGTACCGGCAGCAGGAAGGGCTTTTTACCGGTTAAAAATGGTGGATCTTAACGGTGAAAGTTCCTACAGTACGATCATTGCGATGAACACAACCTGTAATGGTAGAAATGTACTGGTTTATCCGAACCCGGCCAACAGCCTGCTCAATGTTAACCTGTCTGGTTATCCGGCAACTGTTATGGCTGGTTTGTACAACAGCACCGGTCAATTGATAATGACCAAACAACTTGTAAATGGTACCAACGGGATAAATGTAATTCAGTTGCCTGCTGGTGTGTATGCACTGATCATTTCAGAACAAGACAAAACCCGCCAGGTATTTAAAGTGCAGGTATCGCATTAATGTAATAAGTATATATATTAACAGGCTGTTCTGGGTTTCAGGACAGCCTGTTTTTTTGCAGCCGTCTTATTCGTGCTGCAAATTACAGCAAGCCGTTTTAGCCGGGTTCAGCAAATGCTCATTTTTGTAAAACCAGGATTTAAACAGTACCTGCTTTAATTTTTGTAAAAAGTGAGATCATTAAAATCCTGTTGCTGGTATGCGTTAACGGGTTAGCCGGTCCACTACATTGCTACACCTGCTAAAATAACGTTGTCGGTTGATATTAAATAAATGCTGTCTAAACGATTAATAATTAACTTTCCTCAATAAATTGTTACTGTTGAGTTACCTACTATTTTTTGCCTGGTTAATTTTTTTAAGCTGGAGCCTTACCAAAATAGGGTTTGTAAAAAACGCAGGATTAGGCAGTAAAATAATCATCGGACTTTTTCTTTGTAAAGTAATTGCAGGCCTTCTCGCCGGTTGGATAACAGCGAATGCTGCAAGTGCGGATACCTGGGGATATCATGTGGAAGCGTTGAAAGAATACCACCTGCTCTTCAGCAACCCAAAGGAATATTTTACCAACCTGTTTCAATCGGGCTATTCTTATGGATACAACGGAGTGTTTGTAACCTACCACTCTTTTTGGAATGACCTGAAGACAAACCTGGTCATAAAACTGGTGTCGGTACTGGATATTTTCAGCGGAGGAAGTTATTATACCAATGTAATACTCTATAATTTTCTTTCGTTTTTTGGAAGTATCGGGTTGTTCCGTGTTCTTAAACACGTATATCGGTCGAACCCAAAATTACTGGCAGCCTGTACTTTTTTGTTGCCCTCGCTGCTATACTTTGGCAGCACCATTCACAAGGACGGTATTATTTTCGCCGCTACCGGGGTGATTTTATTTAATGTTTACTATGCGTTGCATTATACAGGATTCACGTTTAAGCGGCTCTTTTTTATTATGCTTGCCCTGTTGCCGGTATTTCTTATCCGGAATTACGTTTTCATTGCACTATTGCCGGCATTGGCGGCAATGATCATTTCCAGCAAAGCAAACATCAATGCAGCGCTAACTTTCAGCGCCATATATTTAATCTCAACATTCTTGTTTTTTAACCTGCATTATTTAACTCCTTCCATCAACCTGCCTGGATACATTGTACAAAAGCAGGCAGATTTCCTCACACTGGAGCAGGCCAACACAACGATTGCCGTCCATCAGCTCCAGCCGGGGCCTGGTAGTTTTATTGCAAATGCACCGCAGGCATTGCTGCATAGTTTGTGCCGGCCCTTTATTACAGATGCGTCGCTTTCTATTCTTTTACTTCCGCTCAGCATCGAGTTATTATGCTATCAATTACTCCTGTTGCTGTTTATATTCTTCCGGCGGGAAAACCCGGTATTGAACAACCCGGTGATACTTTTTGGTGTCTTTTTTGGCCTTTCGGTATGCCTGATGATTGGGTATACCGTGCCTGTTATGGGCGCTATTGTACGTTACCGTTCCACCTATCTGCCTTTCCTGTTAACGCCTGTTATCTACAATATCAATTGGTTAAGATTGTATCGTTTTTTACAGTTTAAAAAATAAAGTAATGTTTATATTTTTATCATTTCGACTGTTTTTTTTAGAAAAAAAATGAATTTCAAACATTAAAATTCAATTATTCTGAAAAAAAATACTATTTTGTGTCTTCTAAAACAAAAAAACTATGCAATCTTTACGTTTTAAGGCAATTGACAATTTAGGATTAAACAAAGAAATTAATGTAAAAGCATCAACAAAAATTACTGCTATTTTTGGCGAAAGTGTGTTTACTTTAAAAACTGCCCGCCAGTTTTTAAGTGATGAAGCGTATAAAAGTTTAATCGGTTCCATTAAAAGCGGCAAAAAGATCGACCGCAGCATGGGGGGCCAAATTGCAAATGGATTACGGGCCTGGGCAGAAAGCAAAGGCGTTACGCATTATACCCATTGGTTTCAGCCGCTGACAGATTTGTCGGCAGAAAAACATGATTCATTTTTTACTTTAAAAGGCGATGGTACACCGATAGAAGAATTTGAAGGAGCAGCTTTAATTCAGCAGGAGCCAGACGCATCTTCTTTTCCGTCCGGCGGTTTAAGGGCAACTTTTGAAGCCCGCGGATATACCGCATGGGATCCTTCTTCTCCACCTTTTATTATGGAAATTGGGCAGGGTAAAACATTGTGTATCCCTACCATTTTTGTTTCTTATACCGGTGAATCGTTAGATGCTAAAACACCCTTGATAAAAGCATTGGTTGCGTTGGATAAGGCGGCTGTGGATGTTGCCCAGTACTTTGACAAGAACGTTACCAAAGTTACCGCCACATTAGGCTGGGAGCAGGAATATTTTGTAATTGACGCAGGTTTGGCCAATGCCCGTCCGGATATCGTAATGACCGGGCGTACTGTATTTGGCCATGCCCCTGCCAAAGGACAGCAACTGGAAGATCATTATTTTGGCGCAATACCCGAAAGGATCTATGCTTATATGAGGGATTTCGAAAGTGAATCTTATAAATTAGGAATACCCCTGCGCACAAGGCACAATGAAGTAGCTCCTTCGCAGTTTGAATGTGCACCTATTTTTGAGGAAGCCAACCTGGCGGTTGATCATAATACTCTATTGATGGACATCATGGCAAGGGTAGCCAAGCGCCATGGATTGATCGTATTGCTGCACGAAAAGCCATTTGCCGGTATTAACGGTAGTGGTAAGCACAATAACTGGAGCATTGCCACTGATACCGGCGTTAACCTGTTAGCACCCGGCAAAACACCAAAGACCAATTTGATGTTTTTGACCTTCTTTGTAAATGCCATCAAAGCAGTTCACGATTATGCACCTTTATTAAGGGCATCTATTGCCAGCGCAGGTAACGATCACCGTTTAGGCGCCAATGAAGCACCTCCTGCCATTATTTCTATATTCATTGGTAAATATTTGACTGAAGTACTGAACCAGGTGGAAACCCGTGTAGGTGGTAAGTTTGATGAGCAGGATGAAGCGATGCTGAAACTGGACATTCATAAAACGATACCAGAACTGATGCTGGATAATACAGACAGGAACCGTACCTCTCCATTTGCTTTCACCGGAAATAAATTTGAATTCCGTGCGGTGGGTTCTGCAGCTAACTGTGCCAATGCCATGACTGTGCTGAATTCTATTGTGGCACAAACGTTAAAACAATTTAAACTGGATGTGGATGCATTGATAGAAAAAGGCGATAAGAAAGAAATCGCCATCATGCAAACGATCCAGAAATATATTATCGATAGCAAAACGGTGTTGTTTGAAGGAGATGGCTACAGCGATGAGTGGGCTGCAGAAGCGGAGAAAAGAGGTTTGCCCAATGTAAAAACTACCCCACTGGCTTTGGATGCATATGTAACTGACCAGGTGAAACACCTGTTTGAAAGCAATGATATTTATTCTCATTCTGAGCTGGAAGCAAGGCATGAAATAATGCTGGAAGCTTATATCAAGAAAGTACAGATCGAAGCAAGGGTAATTGGCGAACTGGCCACTTCCATTATTCTGCCATCTGCCGTAAAATACCAGAATATTTTAGCAGAAAACATCAAAGGGTTGAAAGAAGCAGGCCTTGCTGAAGATGCATATGTTAACCAGCTAAGTATCCTTAAAGATATCAGCAAACATATCAGCGCTATGAGCATTGGTGTTAAAAATATGATCGAAGAAAGGAAGAAAGCAAATACCATCACTGACACCAGGGAAAAAGCCATTGCGTATTGCGATAACATCAAAGGAAAATATTTTGATGAGATCCGTTACCATGTTGATAAGCTCGAGCTGGTGGTAGATGATTCACACTGGCTGTTACCAAAATACAGGGAGATGCTTTTTTTAAGATAAAGAACATTCCCAGGAATTGAAGTAATTAAAATTCCAGGGAGTTAAAATAGCTGGCAAGCAATCGTAAATAACCCGGTTCACTTTTTGTGGCCGGGTTTTTTCTATTTGTTAAAAGATGCAGTATTATTTTTTAACTTTAAACTTTCATGCTTACCTGCTATCTACTATCCGCAACTATGATACAGCAATATAAATTTTAGGGAACGCCCGCTGTTGAAATATTAAAAAAACAATTAAAAAATTAAAAAATGAAAAGAATCCTCGTTTTACTGGTTGTAACTGTAATGGGCCAGGTAGTATTGGCCCAGGTAAAAACCCCTGCTGAAACTGAATTCAATAAAAGCAGGAACGCTGCAACGTCAGAAAAGAAAATGCATCACAAGAAAGACAAGCATGAAAAAATGGCCATGATGAAAGAATTAGATATGACGGAAGATCAAAAGGCCAGGCTAAAAGAAATGAAAGAAGCAAACAAGGCAAAGAGAGAAGTGATTTTAAGCGACAGCAAATTAACTGAAGAGCAAAAGCACGGTCAGTTGAAGGAATTACACAAAGCACAGGGAAAAAATATGCAGGCTGTATTAACAGATGATCAAAAGGCTAAATTTAAACAACTGAAAGAAGAAAGGAAATCTGCAAGAAAAGCTAATCGTGGTAATGGGTCCAAAAAAGGGGAAAGGGCAACCGCAACAGAGCAATTAAAAGCAGGCAATGAAAATGAATAGTGTTCGGGGATAAGCATAAGCATAAGCAATCAGGGCTGTCAATTTTTTGGCGGCCCTTTTTTCGTTTGTACTGATTTACCCAGCCAGGATTGAATCTGGGTATGAACCGGCTGCCACCCTTTCGCCGCTTCACAATTAAAAATACCCCTAATGCTGGATAATACTGGATTGAATTGATATAAATTGCAGCACATATTTTTTGGTAATGAAATATTATATGATAGCAGGGGAGGCCAGTGGCGATTTGCTTGGAAGCAAGTTGATACAGGAACTGAAAAAACTCGACAGTGTTGCTGCTGTCCGCTGCTGGGGCGGCGACAAAATGGAAGCTGCCGGCGCAACGCTTGTGAAACATTACCGGGAGCTGGCGTTTATGGGTTTTATAGAAGTAGTCAAAAATTTGCGCACTATCTTTAAAAACCTTTCTTTTTGCAAACAGGATATTACTGCCTACCAGCCGGATGCTTTGATCCTGGTTGATTATCCCGGCTTTAACTTACGCATTGCTAAATGGGCAAAGCAAAGGGGGCTAAAAGTCATTTATTACATTTCGCCCCAGGTGTGGGCCTGGAAGGAGAGCAGGGTCAGGGCAATTAAAAGAGATGTAGACAAGATGCTGGTGATACTGCCTTTTGAAAAAAACTTTTATCATAAATGGAACTATGAGGTAGAGTATGTTGGTCACCCCCTGGTGGATGTGGTTCATTCATTTGAAACCGGTGGTTTTCTTTTTCCCGATAAAAAAGTGATCGCCCTGTTGCCCGGCAGCAGGAAGCAGGAAATACTGATCAAACTGCCCATCATGCTGCAGGCTTCCCGTAATTTCCCCGACTATCATTTTGTTGTTGCCAAAGCACCCGGTGTGGAAGAAAGTTTTTACACCGGATTACTGGCACCCTATTCCAATGTATCTGCCCTGGTAAATAAAACCTATCAACTGCTCAGCGAGGCAAAAGCAGCGCTGGTAACCAGCGGCACCGCCACGTTAGAAACTGCTTTATTCAATGTGCCGGAAGTGGTTTGTTATAAAGGCAGCGCCATCTCATACCAAATCGCAAAGCGGCTGGTTAAAATAAAATACATCTGCCTCGTAAACCTTATCATGGATAAAGAAGTGGTGAAAGAATTGATACAGGATGAACTTACGGCTGAAAATATTACTACAGAACTAAATGAGCTGCTGCATAATGCTACTAAACAAAAGCAACTGCAGCAGGATTATACCGCATTGAAAAACCTGTTAAGTATGGGTGGGAACGCTTCTGCCAATGCTGCCAAAAGTATTGTCGCTTGGCTAAAAAGGGGTACTTAAAATAATACAACCATTACATTGCTTTTAATTTCGCAATGGTTGCTGCCGGATCGGTTGATTTAAAAACCGTATTACCAGCCACCAGTACATCAGCGCCCGCTGCAATGATAGCGGCTGCATTATCTAACGTAACGCCGCCATCAATTTCTATTTTTACATTCAGTGATTGTTCGTCAATCACCTGGCGGAGTTGCCTTATTTTATTGAGGGTTTGTGGAATAAAACTTTGTCCTCCAAAACCCGGGTTTACACTCATCAGCAACACCATATCCACATCTGCCAAAACATTTATTAATGATTCTACCGGTGTATGCGGATTAAGCGCTACACCCGCCTGCATACCGAGGCCTTTTATCTGTTGTATGTTTCTGTGTAAGTGGGTGCAGGCTTCTATATGCACCGTTAAAATATCAGCACCCGCATTTTTAAATGCCTCCGCATATTTTTCCGGTTCTTCGATCATCAGGTGAACGTCACAAATTTTGGTAGTTGCTTTCCTGAAAAACTCGATCAGCATGGGCCCAAAACTGATATTGGGTACAAAGCGGCCATCCATCACATCCAGGTGAAACCAGTCGGCCTGGCTGGCATTCAGCATGTCACAGTCCTGCTGCAGGTGCAGGTAATTTGCTGATAAAAGGGAAGGTGCTATGATGGGCATTGTGGTTGAAGGTTGAAGGTTGAAAGTTAATGGTTAATTGCCGATTGTCTGTTGTCTGTCGTCTGTCGTCTGTCGTCTGTCGTCTCATTCCTATCATTCAAGTTACAGTAGTTCCTTATTATTTCACACCTAATTTTCCTAACGCGTCCTTTGCTTCAATATATTCTTTATCTATCTGCAAAGCAAGTTGATAATTCTGAATGGCTTCCTCTTTTTTACCTAATTTTTCAAAACACCGTCCCATCCAGTAATAGGCTTCTTCATTCGTTTGTTTTATTGCTAAGGAAAGTTCCAGCACTTTTAAAGCGTCCAGGTATTTGCCTGTATCATAGAGGGCGATTGCTTTTTCCCGGTAGGCAAACAGGAAACTGTAATCAAGCGATAGACATTTATTAAAAAAATCAATTGCCTGTGTTTTATCACCGGCCGTGCTGTAATAAAGGCCCTTAATGAACAGCGCTTTTACCCGGGCATTTGCTTTAGGTGCCAGCAGCAGCGCATCTGCCATTGTAAGGGCCATTGGGTTTTTAGTAAGTGCATACAACGAACCAAGTGATAGCACATTCTCCGGTTGTGGGTCACTGTCCACTACTTTTTCCCATGCCCGGATCGCTTGTAAGGTATCTTCATTTTCTGAAAGCAATATCGCATTCATGTACAACAACCTGCCATTGCTGCTGTCTCTTTTTAGGGCATACCAAGTTTCTGCAATGGCCTGGCTATAGTTACCATTTTCGCGGAAATACTGGATAAGGTTTTCATACAGTAACAGGGAGTCTGGATATTGAGCTACCAGGTCCCGTAATTTTTTTTCCTGTTCAGGGATCGTATTGTTGGCAGCACTGGTTTTATCTTCGGTGGCATTATTGCTGCAGGAAAAAAGTATGATTGTTATAACACTGAAAAAAGTTTTGTTCATCTGATTTTTTGAAAACGTAAAAATAAGTTGTTACAACATAATGCGCTGACAATATTTTGACAATCTTACCTGTACCAAGTGTTTAACTTTGCCATATAAAAATAGCAGCATGAAAAATAGTTTGATTGCATTGAGCCTGGTTATGATGATAATGGTTGTAACTGCATTCAGGTATACGGATGACAGTATGGTGTCAGCGCAAAGCATAACCCCATTGGCGGATACCATCCAGTTTGATGGGGAAAAGCATTTTGCCAATGTGCGCCAGTTAACTTTTGGCGGAGACAATGCCGAAGCTTATTTTAGCTTTGATGGGAAATATTTAATTTTTCAAAAATCAAATCCTAAAGAAGGCATCCAGTGCGACCAGATCTGGATGGGCAAGATACCTGTTGCTGCAGAAGAAAAATTTGAACCCAAATTAGTCAGTACCGGCACCGGGCGTACTACCTGTGCTTACTTTTACCCGGATGGGAATCATATTTTGTATGGATCAACTCATTTAGGAAGTAAAGACTGCCCGCCCACGCCCGACCGGAAAAAATATGGCAACAAATACATTTGGCCAATTTATGAAAGCTTTGATATTTTTAAAGCAGACCTCGATGGTAAGATCGTAAAGCAACTGACCGGCACAAAGGGCTACGATGCCGAAGCCACCATTTCTCCTAAAGGCGACAGGATGGTATTTACTTCGATGAGGGATGGCGATCTTGAACTGTACACAATGGACCTGAATGGCAAACATGTAAAAAGGATTACCAATACGTTGGGTTATGATGGCGGCGCATGGTTTAGCCCGGACGGGAAGAAGATCATCTGGCGTGCCAGCAGGCCATCAACAGGTGCCGAAATAAAAGAGTACCAGGACCTGCTGCAAGAAAATTTAGTGGCGCCCACGCACATGGAAGTATGGATTGCCAATGCCGACGGAAGCGATGCTCATCAAATTACTTTTTTAGAACAGGCCAACTGGGCACCGAATTTTACACCCGATGGCAAGCAGGTGATTTTCTGCAGCAACCATGAATACAAAAGAGGTTTTCCTTTTAACATGTACCTCACAGGTATTGACGGAAAGGGCAAAGAAAAAATCAGCCGCGATAAAGGCTTTGATGCCTTCCCGATGTTTAGTCCTGATGGAAAGCGTTTTGTTTTTTGCAGCAACCGAAACAACGGCGGTACAAGGGATACCAATATTTTTATTGCAGATTGGGTGGAGTAGGGAGGAGGTGGTGAAGTGGTTTAATGTTGTTTAAGATGGTTGCATGTTGTTTACGGTGGTTTAATGTTGTTTAAAATGGTTTAATGTTGTTTAAGATGGCTTGATGTTGTTTAAGGTGGTTTAAATTTGTTTAAGATTGTTGAATGTTGTTTAAGGTGGTTGAATGTTGTTGAAGATGGCTTGATGTTGTTTAATATGGTTTGATAATGTTGAAGATGGTTTGATGTTGTTGAAGGTTATTGAAGATAAAAAAATTTTATTAGCCGATTGATTTTAATGCTTTGCAAAACACCTCTATTTCTTCGATGGTGCCCATACTTACCCTGCACCACTTGCCACCAAAGTGTTCCCTGTATTGAACCATAATATTTTTTTCCAGTAGCTGCTTTGAAAAATCGCCACCAATTTTATCTATGTTAAACATAACAAAACTGGTTACTGAAGGAATAGATTCGAGCTGAAGTTCACTAAATGTTTTAAAGCACATTTCTCTTGCCTGCATAGTTTTATTCCTGCAATCTTTTACAAAGGCCTGATCTTTTAGTGCTGCGGATGCCGCCGCTGCAGTTACCATGCTGATGCTTACATTCGGCCATGCCTGCAGGCTGCTTAATTTTTTGATGGTATCGGGATGGGCAATCGCATAGCCAATTCTTGCGCCGGCCAATCCATATATTTTTGAAAATGTTTTTGCCACAACTACATTCGGGTTTTTAATAGCGATATCTTTTAATGATGGCAGCTCTGCAAATTCTGTATAGGCTTCATCTACCAATACCATATATTTTTTACTGCACTCCTCCACAAAATTCCTTAGTGGTGCATCCTCCACAAAAGTACCTGTTGGGTTATTGGGATTACATACATATACCAGTTTTGTATGCTCGTCAATTGCAGATAGCATACCTCCAAGATCAAGTGTTTTTTTATTGGTTAAGGGCACCCGGTTTATTTTTAATCCAAATCCTTCAGCTTGTCCATTCCATACGCTGTAAGATGGTTGAGCAGAAATGATATTGCCCTTTGTGCCGGATACCATCAAAAAAGTTAGACCAAGTATTTCAGAAGAACCTGCACCCATTAAAATGTGCTCACTGCCAACATCCCAAAAATCGGCCAGCTGTTTTTTAAGTACAGGTATTTGATCATCCGGATAGCGATTGGAATTGCTTAAAGCATCTGCCATGGCTCTTTTGGTAGCAGCCGATGGTCCGTAGGCATTTTCGTTACTGTTAAGTAAAATAATACCTGCTGATTTTTTTGATGGATAATCAATTGCCCAAAGGTTTGGCGCTATACCAATACCTGCTAAAACAGCAGCGGAATTTTTGAGCCAGTTACGGCGGGAGTTTGGTTGTGGCATTTTGTAGCTTTTAAAGTGATAAGCTACAATAATTTTTTATCCCGATAAAATAAAAGCGGAATTAATTATTTTTTATCCGCTGCTTTAATGTATTCATTAAACGAAAGCCTGTTGCCAAAAGGATCCTGCACTTCAAGTTCAAGTGAACTGTAAAATGTTTTTTCTAACCCTGGATGGTAAAATTTATATGGTCTGCTTTTTAATTCAGTGTAAAATTTTTCTATTTCATCACACACAATAAATACCCTGCTTCCCGGAGTGGCATCGCCGTGGTGTTCACTTAAATGAATTTCTATTTCGTCTTTTTTTATTCTCATGTATATTGGCATACCAGGTTCAAATACATGTTCCCATTCAAGAGTAAAACCCAGCCATTCAATGTAAAATTCTTTGGCTTTTACAACATCAAATATGCGTAGATCGGAATGTTTTTTTGTAACATTTATTTTTATTTATTTAAGTTATCGGTTACCCAGCTCAATTACCTCACAATTGCTCATATTTTTCCCATTAATTACAAAGCGGATGATGGTCCTTGTTTTATGCCAGCCATGTTTACCTGCAGCGCCGGGGTTCATATGGAGGCATTGCAGTTTATCATCGTACATCACTTTTAAAATATGGCTGTGGCCACTGATAAAAAGTTGTGGTTGATGAAGGAGTAATTCTTTTTTCGTTTCAGGGTTATACCGTGGCGGATAACCACCAATATGCCGCATCATTACTTTTACATCTTCACACATAAAAACCAGTTGCTCCGAAAATTCACTCCTGATGTCCGTTCCATCAATATTTCCATAAACACCTTTTAAATTTTTAAACCCTTTCAACTTTTCAACCATAGAATCCCCAAAATCCCCGGCATGCCATATTTCATCGCAGTTTTTAAAATGATTAAAAAGCATTTCATCTAGATAACCGTGTGTGTCAGAAATAAGCCCAATACTTTTCATTAAGGATAAAGATACAGTGAACGGATTTTGTGAGCTGGATTTTATGTTTTACTTTCAATATGCCCAAAAGTTATTCCACCGCTTATTCATTTTTTTTGAAAATTATTTCCAATACGCTCTTTAGTTGCTCATTTATTTCAAGGTTTTATCTTTTTAATGTTTCAATTTGTTGCTGCCGCTTCTGTACTGCTTTTACCAGGGGAACCACAAACTAGCTGACGGAAATACATTGTTAGTATAGATCTTTTTATAAACGTTAAAGCAATGGTGTTCCAATTATAATTACATGCACCTGTAAATTAAAATTAGCAGGTAAAAGCCCTGCGTTATAAACATTCAGTA
>Ga0209181_10004565_pt1 | contig 20480 bp, 13 predicted proteins | sample MAT05_FD_187208 | JGI IMG/M metagenome (GOLD analysis project Ga0209181, IMG submission 187208) | Freshwater microbial communities from Lake Fryxell liftoff mats and glacier meltwater in Antarctica - MAT-05 (SPAdes) (version 2) | ecosystem: Environmental > Aquatic > Freshwater > Ice > Liftoff... | reverse complement strand
CAAGGACTGTTTGGTGGTGGTGTGGGGCGAGTTCGGGCGGACGCCGAAGATCAACAAGGACGCCGGCCGCGACCACTGGGCGCGGGTGAACTTCGCGCTGATGTCGGGCGGCGGGCTGAAGACGGGTCAGGTGATCGGCACGACGGACGCCCAGGCCGGCGAGGCGAAGGACGACCCGATTCCGTACCCGAACGTGCTGGCGACGACATACCACGCGCTGGGCATCGACCCGCACGCGATGGTGTACGACGTGTCGAACCGCCCCAACCCGGTGCTCCCGGGCGCGGCGCAGGTAATCGACAAGCTGATCTGATCCGCCGCTTGCGGCGTAGCAAGAATGCGCATCGCCCTCGCCAGCCTGCGCGTCGCAGCCACCGTCGCCGACGGGCTCGCCGCCACCGACCGCCTCTGCAACGGGTGGGCTTCACCCCATTACTCCAGCCGCATCACCTCCAGCCGGCGGAACTCGACGCTGGCGTCGCCAGCGCCCTTGATCTGCAGCGCGAGGAACCCGCGCGCCGGGTGGACCGTGAGGTCCGCCGGCAGGTCGTCGGCCGCGGTCGGCCGGCCGTTGACGCTCGCCTCCACCCGCCGCCCCCGCGCCGTCACCTCCAGCGTGAACCAGTCCCCCGCCGCGTGGTGCAGCTGGTTCGTGTTCGCCCGCGAACCCGCCGACGAACTGGTGATCAGCCCGCCCGTCTTGGCGAACCGGTCGGTCAGGGCGACCTGCACCTCCGCCCCGTTCGGCCACGCACGGTCGAACAGCGACTCCGGGCCGCCGCGGAACATCAGCCCCGAGTTCCCGTCGGCGCCGACCCGCACCTCGGCCTTCAGCTTGAAGTCGCCGTAGTCGTCCTCGTCGCGGTACAGGTAGCCCACGTGCCCCTTCTGGGCACGACCGCCGAGCACGCCGTCCTTCACCTCCCACTTCGCCAGCCCCTTCGGGTCCTTGTTCGGCCACCACCCGTCGAGGTTGCGGCCGTTGAACAGCGGCACCCACTCGCCGACCTTGCGGTTCGGGTCGGGAGGTGCGCGGCCGGCCGCCCGCTCCCGGGCGATGTCCTCGGCCGTCCACCTGGTCTTCAACGGCGTGTCACACGAGGTCCGCTCCCGTAGGGCGGCCTGGACCTCGGGCGACTTCTCCAGCCCGGGGACGAGTTCCAGGGTGGCGGTGTTCTCGCCGTTCTCGAACAGGTACAGGGCCATCGGCCGGCCGTCCGGGGCGCGGGCCAGACTCGTCCCCTCGTCCTTACCGTTCACGTAGTTCGTCTCGATCATCACCTTGCCGTTGCGGTAGTAGACCACCCCGGGGCCGTTGGGGACGCCCTCCTTGTACATCGCCGCGAGCAACAGGGTGCCGTCCTCGGCCCAGATGGACGTCGGCCCCGCCTCCTTGCCGCCGACGTACACCGAGTGGTGGGTCTGCACGCCGTTCGGGTGGAACGACATCTTCACCCCGGTCGGCTCCCCGCGGTCGTACCGCTCGACCTGGATCAGCCGCCGCTGCGGGCCGTAGGCCCGGAACTCGCCGTGAAACTGAGTGTCCAGCCGGCCGCCCTTCGTCTTGCGGCGCGGGAGTTCCACGTCCTCCTCGTTCAGTTCCTCGGCCACGTCCCCGTAGAACTGCGGGGGCGGCAGGTCGCGGGCGTTGATCGGCTTCGGCGGCGGCGGCAGCGTCACCGTCCGGTTCGCCCGCGTCCGGTCGATCCGCCCCTCGGCGCCGGGGTTCTTGGCGACCAGCGTCGTCAGCGGCTCCGACCGCACCACGACCAGCTCGTTGACCGACACCTGGAACGCGAGCGCGGCGGGGTCGTCGCCCTCGTAGAACTCGGCCACGGTGACCGTAGCGCGGAGGCGCACCGTCTTCCCCTTCAACGCCTGCCGCTCCTTCGCGGCCGCGGCGTCGAGGTCCGACCACACCGGCCGCCGCCCCCACAGCGACACCCGGGCCGGCACCCCGCCCACGGTCACCTTGCCGAGCGGGATGCCGTCGGAGAGCAACTTCGTCTCGCCGGGAAAGGTGCCGGTTGCGACCCGCAGATCGACGGCGTACTTGTCGCCCGATGTAGCCAGTTCGGTGTCGACGACCGGCAGGTCGAACTCGATCGACTTGCCGACGGCGTTCGCCTCCAGCCACCGCTTCGCCTCGTTCCGCTCGACCGCCCCGTCCGGCCCCGGCCGCGGCCGCTTGTCGGCCGGGATGCCGGCGACCAGCGTTTCGAGCGTGACCGCCGCGGGCGGCGTCGTGACCGGCGGCGGCGTGGTCGTCGTCGGGCGCGGACCCGCGGGGGTGAGCGAGACCGTCTCCACGAACCCGATGATCAGCGTCAGCCGGGTGTCGTCGTCGCCCTCGCGGAAGTCGAGGTCGCCCACCTTGCCGCGGAACACGACCTCCTTCCCCATCAGGTCGTCGCGGAGCTTCTTCGCCTCGTCGCGGCTCACCTTCGCCCGCAGCGGCCGGTCCCTCCACAGCTCGATGCGGTATGGGACACCGCCGACGGTGCCGGTGCCGCCGGGCACCCCGTCGCCGAACGACTTCGGCGCCCCGCCGTCCGGCCCGACGACGAGGAGGTCGGTGTCGTACTTCCCCGGCTCGTCGGCGTCCGTCAGTTCGACGGCGTGGACGGTGACGGTCACGTCGAGGGTCTTGTCGCGGTAGGTGGCGCGGAGCCACTCGTTGGCGGCGTCGCGCTCGGGTTTGCCGTCGGGGCCGGGCCGGGGGAGGCGGTCCTTCGGAACGGCGGCGACGACCGACAGCGGCGTCGGGGCGGGGGCCGCGGTGGGGGTCGGCCCGGGGGCGGGGGCCGGCGCGGGGTCGTCGGGCTGGGGCTTGCGGCCGCAGCCGGCGAGGAGCAGAAGTGCGAGCGCGGCCGGGAGGAAGCGGACGGGCATGACGGGAACCCGTGAGGGCGACGATACCGGCAGTGTCCCGGCCGGCGGTCGTGCCGTCAAACGGATTTCGTGGGTGATACCGGATCGGGGGCGGGTTCCAGTTCCTCGGCGCCGAGCTGGGTGTGATTCGGCTCCTCGACGTGGAGCCCGCCCGGGTAGGTGACCAGGTAGAGCCACCGGCCGCCGCGCCCGATCGGCCCAATGTCTTCCGTCACCACCCCCTCAAGGGTGCGGAACGTGTGCTTGAACCGCACCCGGTCGCCCACGCGGTAACGCCGCTCGGCCATGTCTCGCCCTCCGACATCGGTTTACCACACCACGACACCGGGCAGCCGCCGGAGGTGATTGTACACCGCCAAGTCGAAGGAGCGGGCCAGGCCGTTCAGCGCCCCGCGCCACCCCCTCACGGTCGCCAGGTGGAGCGTGGCGACGCCGCCGACGGCGACGGGGGTGAAGTCCTGGTGGGCGATGGCGTTCCGCCAGTCGATGAGTTCCTGCACCTGTGCCCGCCGGCGGGCGTTCCGCGCGTCCAGGGCGTACACGTCGGCCCAGAAGTCCAGACCCAGGCGGTTGAAGTCGGCCCCGACGGCCCCCGGGTGTGGGTTGCCGCGGTCGAGCGTCCGGTTCCGACGCAGTTCGTCGTACACGATCCGCCGGAAGTCGGCCGGGAGCGCCGCGACGACGGCGTCGGCGCACTCCGTGTGGAGGTCGCGGCGGTAGCCCTGGAAGTGGCCCGACAACAGCGCGGCGTAGGCGTAGTTGATCTGCTGCGTGGCGAACCGTCGGCCGCGCTCGGTGCCGCCGACGAGCGCGTGGGCGCTCTCGATCTCGTCCAGCGCGGCGGCCCGCTCGCCGGCCCAGCGCATCAGGGAACGTGAGGTCACGGGGTCACCCCCCGGGGTCGGCGGGAAGCAAGGTGCGACGGGCCAAACCTTCCACGAATGCGGTCGGCGGATTGCTCACCCGGGTGTGTCGAGTACATTCTGATTTTCTCCGCAGGTGGTTCGCCCCCTCACCCCGCGTGCTTCGCCGCGACCCTCTCCCCCGGGGGGAGAGGGTGGAAGCACCCGACCCCTGTCACGGGCGGGCATCGCCCGGCGAACGCCGGGTCGGTGTCCGCGGGCGTCGGCGCGTGGTTGCCCGCCCACGACGGGCGCCGGCAAGACCCACCCTCTCCCCTCGGGGGAGAGGGTCGCGGCGAAGCACGCGGGGTGAGGGGGATAACCACCCACGGAGAGTGCCCCTCGGCCCCCAGCCCCACTGCGTGTTGCCGTTCACGCCGGTCGCCTTGTGACGCCACAGTCGCGGGAGATCAAACGAAAAGCCGGCCGGGCACCCGCCTCGAATTTCTTGACAGCCCCCGTTCGGGAGGTCAATGAACTTCCGTCCACTCTTTCACCCCCGTCCCCGGGTGCCGCCATGACCGCCACCCTCGACCCACTCCCGGACCTCGACGCACTCCCCGACGCGCTCGGCGAACTCGACGACGACGTGCGCGTCGGCGGCGCCGTGCAGGCGCTCCGCGGCGTCATGGCCGGCGGCACGCCCGGACAGGCGCTCCGCGCGGCGGAGATGATCTGTCGGGTGTGGATGGCGGGGCAGAATCAAGACATGACCGGCGAGCCGACCGCCGTAAGGCGGCGGGTGACGTGTGACTCACCCGCCGCCTTACGGCGGTCGGCTCGCCCGACCAACAACTCACACCAGCTCGCGGATCGCCGGGGTGCCGGGCTCGACCGGGTACTGCGGCCGGCCGTTCGGGTCGAACTCGCGGATCGGGTTCAAGTCGATGCCGAGGTTGTGGTACAGCGTGGCGAACACGTTCTGGTGCGTGATCGGCCGCTCCACCGCGTACTCGCCGAGACGGTTCGAGGCGCCGATCGCCTGCCCCGTCCGCATCCCGCCGCCGGCCAGGAGGCAGGTGCTCAGCTGCGGCCAGTGGTCGCGGCTGGCCATGTTGTTCAGCCGCGGCGTGCGGCCGAACTCGCCCCACACCAGGACGGTCACGTCCTTGTCGAGCCCGCGGTCGTGCAGGTCGCTCACCAGCGCCGTAATGCCACGGTCGAGCAGCGGCATGTCCTTCTTCCCCTGCACGAAGTTCTTCCCGTCGCCGCCGTGCCAGTCCCAGCGGGTGAAGTTCAGCGTCACCACGCGGGCGCCGGCCTCGACCAGCCGCCGCGCCATGCAGAAGTTGCGGACCATGCGCGGGGCGCCGTCGCGCTCGAACGCCGGGTCGTCCACGCCGTAGCGCTCCAGCGTCCGCACGCTCTCCTTCTTCAGGTCCAGCGCGTCCTTCAGCTTCGACGACGTGAGGATGTCCAGCGCCTGCCGGCCGAACGTGTCCATGCCGTCCATCAGGCCGGTGCGGTCGATGCGGCGGTCGATGGTGTCGAGCGAGCGGACCAGCGCCGTACGGTCGCCGAGCTGTTCCAGGGTGACGCCCTTGAGGGTCATGCTGTCGGCGGGGCCGGTGCCGCTCGCGGCGCTGAGGCGGAACGGGGCGTGCGCCAGGCCGAGGAAACCGCCGTCGCCGGGGTAGCCCCACTTCTGCTCGCCGGTGCGGTACATGAGCGTGAGGTGCGGCGGCACGGCGGCGTCGGCCCCGCCCTGCGTCTTCGACACCCAGGCGCCGAAGCCCGGCCAGTAGCCGAGGTTGGCGGGGGTGCGCGGCCGGCCGGTCATGCACTGGTAGGCGTCGTGGTCGCCGCTGCTGCCGACGAGCGAGCGGACGATGGCGAACTTGTCCATCATCTTCGCCATCATCGGGAAGTGCTCGCAGATGCGGACGCCGGGCACGTTCGTGTCGATGGGGTTGAACTCGCCGCGGACCTCGGCGGGGGCGTCGGGCTTCATGTCCCACATGTCGATGTGGGGCGGGCCGCCCGGTAGGTAGATCATGATGACGGACTTGTGGCTCGTGCGGGTGCCCTGGCGGGCCTCGGCGGCGAGCAGGTGCGGGGCCGCGAGGGCGCCGCCGAACAGGGTGCCGCCGATGGTGAGGAAGTCGCGTCGGGAGCGGCCGTCGCAGAAGCCGCCGCCGCGGTGGGGGGTGCCGAACAGGTTGAGCATGGACGTGGTCCCGGGCGGGTCGGTGGGGCGCAAGCCCCGGCAGGTTCTGCCATCTTCGGCGATCGGGCCGTTCCGGTCCAGGGGAAAGTTGGCGTCGGGCGGCGCATCGAACCCGTCCGCGACTGTTCCGGCGGGACGCCCTGTAGCGGTCGCGCCGGCGCGGCCGGGTGGCGACGGGGGGTGTCGGCGGGTCGGGCGGTGATGGCGGGGCCGACGGAGGGCGATAAGAGGGGGGCGCAGGATGCGCGCCCCGCGGGGGTCGCCCGCTTCAGGAGGCTTAGCATGACTCTCCGTTCGGCCGCCGCGGCCGCCCTGTGTGCGGGGCTGCCGGCAGCGGCTTTCGCCCAGCAACCCGCCCCGCAGCCGCCGACCGCGCAGGTCGAGTGGCACCGGCCCGGCGGCCGACCCGCCGCGGCGCCGACCGTCGTCGTCGAACGAACGGGCGGCGGGGTGACCCCGGCGGCGGCCGTGGTCCGCGCCGACCCGCCGGCCATCATCCCGGGGATTCCGGCACCGGCGTCCGCGGCGCTGCCGGCGATCCCGACCCCGGCGCCCGCGGCGCGGGCACCCGCCGCGGCGCCCGTTGAGGTGGCGCCCAAGCCGGCGCCGGTCGTGGTGGCGCCGGACGCGCGGTTCACGTACCAGGTCAACGTCGCCCCGACCGCGTGCGACGACGGGTGCGGCCCGGACGGCCAGTTCTGGGGTCGGTTCGAGTGGCTGTACTGGGCCGGCTCCGGGCAGTCGCTGCCGCCTCTCGTGACGGTGTCGCCGCCGGGCACGCCGCGGGGCGCGGCCGGCGTCCTCGGCCAGCCGACCACGCTCACGCAGTTCGGCGGCAGCCGGGCGAACAACGACTTCCGCGACGGCTTCCGCTACACCGGCGGGTGGTGGACCGACGACGCCCGCACGACCGGTTACGAGCTCGACTTCTTCTTCCTGTCGCGCAGCCGGGAGGCGTTCGCCGCGTCGTCCGACGGGTCGGCGGTGATCGCCCGGCCGTTCTTCGACGCGGCCGCGGGGGTGCCGGCGGCGGAGCTGGTGTCGTTCCCCGGGGTGCTGGCCGGGTCCGTCACCGCGGACGCCACCAGCCGGGTGATCGGCGGCGGCGTGAGCCGGCTGAGCAACCTGTGCTGCGACCCGTGCGGCCGGGTGGACCTCATCCTCGGCTTCCGCTACCTGCACGTCGGCGACGCGGTGAGCGTGACCGAGAACCTGACCGCGCTGGGCGTCGCCAGCCGGGTGACGCCGGGGACGACGTTCGTGGTGAACGACCGGTTCGCCACGTCGAACGACTTCTACGGCGGCGTGATCGGCGTGAGCGGCGAGCGGCGGTACGGGTCGTTCTTCGTCGGCGGGAAGGTGTCGGTGGCGCTGGGCGGCGTGGTGCAGACGACGACCATCGAGGGGAGCACGGTGATCGGCGGCATCGCGCAGTCGGGCGGGCTGCTGGCGCAGCCGTCGAACATCGGGACGTACCGCCGCACCGCGTTCGCGGTGGTGCCGGAGGTGGGGCTGCGGGCCGGGTTCCAGGTGACGGAGTGTGCCCGCGTGTACGGCGGGTACAACTTCCTGTACCTGAGCAACGTGGCGCGGGCCGGCGACCAGATCGACCCGGCGGTGAACCCGGCGCTGCTGCCGCCGCGCGGCAACGTCCCCGGCCCGGCGGTGCCGGCGTTCCCGGACCGCACCACCGACTTCTGGCTGCAGGGCGTGAACCTGGGGGTCGAGTTCCGGTTCTGATCCGGGCTCGGGGCTCCGCCGCGAGAGCGGCGGAGCCCCGAGCCGTTCACCCCGGGACCGCGAACACCCCGGGCTTCACCTTGAAGACCAGCGCGAGTTTGCCGATCTGCCCGCGGTTCAGCTTCCCCTTCCCGGACAACAACTCCGACACGGTGGACACGGCCAGCCCCGCCCCGGTCGCGGTGGCGCGGTTACCAGCGTCGCGCCACATCGTGCTCGGCCCGGACATCGCCCGCCGCCGGGACCACGCAACGCCCCACGAAGTGGGTAAGAGCTAGGGGTGGAACCCCGAGCTACACGCTTCCCGCCCTCCGGGCTCAAGACCCGAGCCCCCGCGCCAACGCCCCCCGCCCTCGAACGTAACTCCTACGTTGCACCGCCGGCCGCGGCCGGATAGGCTATTCAAACGACCACTCGGCCCCGCCCCGGAGGAAGCCATGGCCACCGCCGACACCATCGCCGTCAAGTGCCCGGGGTGCCAGGCCGGGTTCGACGTGCCCACCACCCTCGCCGGCAAGACCATCCGCTGCACGTCGTGCAAGACGCAGCTCCCCGTCCCCGCCGGCCGCGGCCGCTCCGCAGCCGACGCGCTGCCGACCGCCAAGAGCGCCCCCTCCCGGCCGTCGAACGGCTCGCCGGGGAAGTCGGCCGCCGACCTCTTCCCCAAGGGGGGGAAGCCGAACCGCCCCCGCGACGACGACGAGGACGACGAGGACGACGACCGTCCGGCGCGCCGCGGCAAGAAGAAGAAGGCGGCGGCCGGGTCGGCGATGCCGCTGATCCTGGCCGGCGTGGCGGTGCTGGTCCTCGCGGGCGGCGGCGTCGGCGCGTACTTCATCTTCAAGAAGGACACCCCCACCACCGCGTCCAACTCGACCACCCCCGACGGCGGCGGCTCGAAGGGCGGCTGGCAGACCGTAACGCTGGACGGCTTCACCGTCGAGATGCCCAACGCGCCGAACAAGGACGAGTCGAAGAACGAGGGCGGGGCCGAGATGAAGATGGTCGGGTACGAGGCCCCGGACAAGAAGAGCGCGTTCATGGCCATGTCCGTGGCCTTGCCGCCCCAGGCCAAGGCGCTCCCGCAGAAGATGATGCTCGACGTAATGGTGAAGGGGATGGAGCAGGGGTTCAATAACAAGAAGTCCTCGAAGTCCCCGTTCTCGCTGGGTCGGGCCGAGCGGAAAGTCAAGATGACCGGGAAGCGCGAGGCGACCGTCGACGGCAACCCGGCCTACGACCTGGACCTCGCCTTCGACCCACCCGGCGGGACGTTGGCCGGCAAGATCGTGATGAGCGGTACACAAATCGTCGTCCTCTTCGCCGGGCACGAGACCGACACGGCGTTCGCCACCCAGACCCAGCGGTTCGTCGACTCTCTGAAGCTCACCGCCCCGGCGAGCGCCCCCGGCGAGCAGGTCGCGGCCAACACCCCCGGCGCCCCCGAGGCCGGCCCGCCCGGCCGGCAGGGCTTCACCCGCAAAGGCGCCGAGGTCGGGCTCGACCCCGGCGGCACCACGCCGATGGTCGGCGGCAACGGACCCCCGCCCGGTATGACGTTCCCGATGGGCGGCGCTAACGGTCCGCCCCCGGGCATGACCTTCCCGATGGTCGGCGGCAACGGTCCGCCCCCGGGCATGACCTTCCCGATGGGCGGCGGCAACGGTCCGCCCCCGGGCATGACCTTCCCGATGGGCGGCGCTAACGGTCCGCCGCCGGGGATGACGTTCCCGATGGGCGGCGCCAAAGGCCCGCCGCCGGGGATGTTCATCCCGGGTGCGCCGCCGCCCCCGGGCGAAGTCCCGATGGTCGGGATGCCGCCCGGCGCCCTCAACCCCGGCGGCACCCCCGGGTTCGGCGGCCCGTCCGGCGACGCCGGCTACGTCACCCCCGCCCTCGCCGCCACGATCGAGCCGTTCTTCGCCATCGCCTTCGACACCGACAAGTCCGAGGTGTACACCGTCTCCCACCAGATGGTCACGAACAACAAGGCGACCTACAAGCTGAACCGCTACAGCTACCCCGACTTCACCCCGAAGGGCGACTGGAAACTTCCCAGTTTCGGCTTCCGCGCCGCCCTCGACCCGGTCGGCGGCAAGCTGTACCTCGCCACCACCCCGTTAACCCCGGCTGTGTACGCCCAGAAGGGCGACCGCGTCCTCGCCGGCGCCGGCGAGATCGCCGTGTACGACCTCGCCGACGTCCGCAGCGGCAAGGCGAAGGTGCGGAGCGAGCTGAAGCCCGCCGCCACCATCACCGCCCCCGGCCCGGTCCGCGGCCTCGACGTGTCGTCCGACGGCAAGGTGCTGACGGTGCTCAGCTCGCGCGCCGCGGCCGCCGGCAAGAGCGGCAAGGCCAACCTCCGCCAGTACGACACGGCCGACCGCAAGATGATCAAGGAGACGGAGCTGCCGAACCCCGCGTGGGACCTGGTGCGGTCGCCCAACGGCCGGCAGTTCGTGGTGATCGAGGACCCGCGGGGGGCCGCCAGCCAGGCGGCGCTGCTGGTGGGCACCCGGTCGCTGGAGCCGCAGCCGCTGCCGCTGCCGAAGGGGACGACCGACGTGGCCGTCGGGCCGGGCGGCAAGCTGGTGGCCGCGGCCGGCGCCACCGCCGGGAACGCCGGCGACCTGACGGTGATCGACTCCAAGGGTCTCACGCGGAAGGTGCTGACGACCGCGAGCCGGAAGAACCAGAACGGCTACGCCCGGTTCACCCCGGACGGGAAGAAGCTGCTGGTGTCGTCGCACGCGCTGGAGGCGTCGAACTTCGGCCCCGGCATGGACGTGTACGACGTGGCCGACCCGGCGGACGCGAGCTCGTACAAGAAGGCGGCGACGGTGCGCAGTGCCGGGATGCTGTACGTGGGCGGCTACTTCCACCTGTCGCCGGACGGCGACTGGGTGGTGATCCAGCAGACGGGTGCGGTGCTGGAAACGGCGAAGCTGGCGGACCACGTCGCCGGCCCCGAGCCTCCGGGCCTCAACGGCGGCGGCCCCGGCGAGTTGGGGCCGATGGGTCCGGGCGCGATCGGCCCGGGTGCGGGTCCGATGGTTCCGGGCCGGGGCGGGTTCGGCCCGCCGATGGTGCAGCCGGGCGCCGCCCCGCCGCCGCTGCTGCCGATGCCGCTGCTGCCGGGAGCGCCGGGCACGGTGCCGATGGCGCCGGTCGCGCCGCCCGCCGAAGGGGGCGCGGCGGCGCCGGCGGTGGGCGCGCCGGGCCGCGGCCGACCGGTGCCGGTCCCCGGCGACGGCGGCCGCTGACGCGCCGGCCGTGTGAATCGCGTGCACGCCCCGGTTTTCACCGGGGCGTGTGTCGTTGGGGGTCCGTAAGCTGACGCCGAACGACACGCGCCCCGGCGGAGGACGAGCGATGGCCGAGCGAATCGTGATGCGGACGGGCGAAGCCCTGGTCGAGGGCGACAAGGACTACCTGTGTGCGGAACCCGAAGTCGTCATCGGCGAGCTCGACGGGCCGGTCGGCCAGGCGCTCGCCACGCTCCTCGGCGACCAGGTGAAGGGTCACACGCGGGTGTTCGCCATTCTGAACTCGGACGTGCAGGTGAGGCCGGCGACGCTGATGGTGAGCAAGGTGACGGTGAAGGACGCGCGGTACACGGGCATCCTGATGGGGACGGTGCAGGCCGGCATCGCGCACGGGGTGTTGGACGCGGTGCGGGCGGGCGACATCCCGAAGGAGAAGGCGAACGACCTGGGGATCATCTACAGCGTGTGGCTGGACCCGGCGGTGCTGAGCGTGCCGGCGGGCGAGGTGGACCACGCCGAGTTGTTCCGGGTGAACCGCGAGGCGACGGCGAAGGTGATTCGGAAGGCGATGCGCGGCGAGCCGACGATCGACTGGCTGCTGGCGAACCAGGAGTCGGTGACGCACTACTTCCACCAGCTCGGCCTGGAGGGGAAGTTATAAGCGTCTAGCCTTCTCCGTACCGCTGCGGTAACCTGGCGTGCGTTGTTTCCTTCATGCGTACCGCTCTCGCGTGGCACGGGAGGATCGAGTGTGACCCCGGATGACGCTCAGGTCGAGAAGTTGGTGAGGGGCTTTCAGGCGGACCTCGGAAAGATGACGGACGGCGAGGTCGTTCACAAGCACATCCTGACCGGCATACCGGTCGTTGTCCCGGAACCTGCCTACTTCGAGATCCGAAACCGCGTCGCTAAGCACTTCGACATCTGTCCCACGGAGGTGCTGATCGTCGGTTCGTGCCGGACCGGGTTTTCGATCAAGGACGAGGAGCCGTATCGGGCGGCGAGAATCGACTCGGACATCGACATCACGATCGTTTCGGACGACCTGTTCCGCCGGTACTGGGAGGCCGTGTTCCGGTTCTACTGCAACAATCATGAGTATCGAAGCAGCCCTGAATATGTGGACTTTGCCAAGGATCTCGCACGCGGATGGATCATGCCCCGCAGTCTGCCCCCAATGCGTTCGTTCACGGATGCGGCCCGATGGGTCGACTTTTTCCACCAACTCCAGAGCAGGCGCTTGCACGGTCCGGAGCCGCGAACCATTAACGGCAAGCTGTACCGCTCGTGGCGTCGCCTCCAGGCGTACCAGGAAATCCTCGTCGGCAACCGCCGGACCGCACACACAAGGGCTCGCCGATGACACCTTCACCCGCCAACAGCGAATACGTCGGTGACCTGTTAGCACGGATCGAGGAGGGCAGGTTGGTCCTCAAGCCCTCCTTCCAGCGCCGGCTGGTCTGGACCAACGCCGACAAGGAAAAGTTCATCCAGACCGTGCTGGAGGGGTTCCCGTTCCCCGAGGTGTTCACCGCCACCGGCGAGCGGGAAAAAGGGAAGACGGCCCGCGTGCAGTGGCTGGTCGACGGACAGCAGCGACTGTCCACGCTCGGCGATTACTACCGCGGTTCCGAGGAGTTAGAGTTTCGGAAGATCCCGCGATTCGCTGACCTCGATCCCGCCAAACAGGAGGCGTTCCTCAACTACCTGGTCATTGTCCGCGACCTCGGGGCGGTATCCCACGACCAGCTCAAGGAGATTTTCCGTCGGATCAACTCGACCAATTACGCCCTGACCACGATGGAACGGCTGAATGCCGTGTACGCGGGCACCTACAAGCAGTTCTGCGAGAAGCTGGCCGAGCACGAGTTCTTCAAGCGGCATAAGGTCTTCAACAAGGCCGACAAGAAGCGGATGTACGACCTGACGTTTTGCGTCATCCTGGTGACGACGCTGCTCGGCGGGTACTACCACCGCGACGAGTGGAACGAGGAGTACCTGAAGCGGTACAACGACGAGTTCGACGGCGGGCTGATCGCCGGTGGGCTGGAAACGGTGTTCGACTTCCTGGAGCGGTGTAAACTCGGCGAAAAGTCGCGGGCCTGGAAGAAGACGGACCTGCTGACGCTGCTGGTCGAGGTCCACTCGTTGATCGTCAGCCGTGAGGTCAAATTGGACCCGGCCGTTGCCGGCCCCCGCCTGAAGGCCTTCTACGAGAGCGTGGGCGAGATGTTTTCCAGCGGCGTGGACGCCGACGTCGAGCCGGAGGCCGGCGGGGAGATGTTCTCCTACCTGAAGGCGGCGACGAAGGCCACGAACGACAAGTACACCCGGATCGTCCGCGCAAACTTGATCGGCGGGCTTCTGCTTAAATCGGGGGCCGAGACGCCACCCAGACCGAAGTCCCGGTCCGCGAAAGGTTGACCGCCGCTCACGTCGTCCCGCGCAGCTCGCGTCCGGTGCTCAGGCAGAATTCCCGGTTGAGCTCGATGCCGTCGGCCGGCATCCCGCGAGCCAGAGCCCGGGCGAGCACCGTGCCGCTCCCCGCGAACGGGTCGAGTACCCGTCCCTTCTTCGTGTTCCCCACGTCGAGACACCGGTCAACCAGGGCCGCCGGAAAGACCGCCGGGTGGGCGCGCCCGGCCTTGGACTGAGACTCGATCGTCCACACGTCTTCGTCGCCGATCTTCTCCAGCGGTCCACGCTTGAACCGGTACGTGCGCGTCTTCGCAAACAGAAAAACGAACTCGTAGGTCCGGCGGGGGCGGTCGTGCCCGTTCGGCTCGGGCACCGGGTTCTCGCGCCGCCAAATGATCGCCGACCTGAGAATCCAGTCCCGCTCCACCATTTCGAGCGCGACCCGCCACGGCATGCCGAGGAGTGTCTTCTTCGGCGGCCCTAACCCCGAGCGGTCGACGGCCCGCAATTCCCGAAAGCGACGCCCGCTGTGCTTCCGGTCCTGCCCTTGAGGTTTTCCTTTGCCCGAGTAGTAGGTGTCGCCGAGGTTGAGAAAGAGTACTCCCTTCGGATGCAGAACCCGCTTCACGCCGTCCATCGCGTCGCACACCGCCGTGACGTACCCCTCGACGGTTTCCTCGACGCCGATCTGTTCCGGTACGCCGTAGTCCCGCTGCCAGAAGTACGGGGGGGAGGTGATGACGCAGCGGTAGCGGTCTTCCGGGAAGGTGGCGAGCACTCGACCGGCGTCGCCGCAGTGCAGGGACCAACGAGCCTTCGTGGACGGGTGGGTGCCGGACCAGCACTCGACGCGGGTCACGCGCGCTGCAGAGGGTACAGGTTGCGAGCTGTCGGGGTCGAGCAAGGGAGTAACATCCTTCACCGCGGGAGCCGGACCTTCTGGTGCCGGAACTTTAAGGGACGAACGGCGAGCTGGCTACCGTATCCGTCGCCCGTGAAGCGCCCGTGGTGACCGGAACGGTCACTTCCCCCGGATGACCCGAACATCCTGCCCGTTGCGCACCGCTTCATCACCACGTTGAACGCGCGGCCTACCCCTACGACCGGTCCAGCAGTTCGACGGCGCGGGTGATGGTGAGTAGGTCGGCGGCCGACCACGCCCGCTCGTGGATCACCCGGTTGCGGGCCTCGCGGAACGGCTCGAGCACCTTCAACGACAGCCCGCCGGGGCCGCACACGAACGCCGTCAGGTCGATCACGTCCGCCTCCGACACCGCGTCCGCCCCGGCCGCGAGGTTCAACTCGTCCCACCGACAGCCGGGCTCCCGGCGCGCCGTCTGCCGCCGCAGGTGATCCTCCAGCGCCGTCGCGCCGCCGCGGCGGAGCGCCGCCACCCGCAGCGACTCCTCGGCCGACGCCGCCCACGCCGCGAGCCAGCGCACGAACGGGCCGTTCGCCAGCACCCGCCGCCGCACCGCGTCCCGCGCCGGCGGCGGCAGTCGCTCCGCCCACCCCCGCGCGAACGCCGGCGTCAGGTCGAACCGGTGGCCCCACCGCACCACCGCCCCGGCCTGCCACGCGGCGGTCGGGGCGTCGGCACGTGGGGCGAACGCCAGTTCGGCCGAAACGTCGGGCGCGTCCCACCGGGTGTTCGCGGCGAACCGCCGGATCGTTCGACCCAGCCACTCGTCGAACAGCGCGTCGGTCAGCGACGGGTGCCGGCCCACGGTCAACTCGTCCCACAGCTGGTCCGCCAGCGGGGGGACGCCGCCGCACTCCCAGACCGTCGCCAGCGCCAGCAGCAGCCGCGTCCAGTGGGGCGGGTCGTCGTGCGGCAGCGGGTGGATGCGGTGCAGGTCGCCGACCGGCTCCGGCGGCCCGAACCACACCACCCGCTCCGCCCACCCCGCGGGCGCCGCGTCCACCACCAGCACCGGCGTCAGGAGGAAGTACCCGAGCTGCCGCTGGGCGGCGAGGAGGTCGGCCACCGCGGCGACCGTGTCGGCGGTCGGCCCGGTGAGCACCAGGGGCGTCGGCCGGACGCGCGCGGCCTCGCCGCGGCACCGGGCGAGGAACCGGTCCCAGCGGAACTCGCCGCGCTCCCGGGGGTCGCCGAACGGGACGGCCAGCGCCTCGGCGAAGTCGGTCGGGGTGCCGTCCGCCGTCAGGCAGGGGCGCGCGTCGGTGGGGGCGTCCAGCCGGGCCTGCACCCACCCGGCCCAGCCGGCGAGCGGGCCGGCCGCCGGCGGGAACAGCACCGCCGCCGGGCTCCCGGCCGCCCGGTCGAGCTCGTCGACCCACGGGTAGCGGACGGCGAACCCGCCCGCGGCGGGTGCGTCCAGCCACGACGGCGGGTAGCGGGTCGGGGTCACGGGGCGACGAACTGTGGGTGGCGCACCAGGAGCCCGACGACGGTGTCGTAGGGCACGCCGTACCCCCCGCCGGGAACCTTGGGGACCAGCCCGAGCCACTCGCCGGCGAGCATCAGCCGGTTCAGCCGGTCGTCGTCCAGCCCGGCCAGGTCGGCATGGACGTCCTTCAGGTTGGGCCAGTTGATGGCGGTGACGCCGTGGTCGGCCGCCCCGGTGTACAGCGCGTGGAGGCCGGCCCGGAACTCCGCCGGCAGCCCGTCCGCCAGCCGCCCGGCGGCGGCGGCGGCGAGCCCGTCGTCGGGGTCTTCCACCGCCTTCCGGAACTCGCGGGCGTGCGTCTCCTGGAGCGGGTCGGGGACGCTCCCGTACCGGGTCAGCATCCAGTTGCGGAACTCCTCGAGCACCGGGAGGAGCCCGCCGACGGCGGCGAGGATCGGGCCGCGGTCGCGCTCGGGCACCAGGACGGCGGTGGACGGCTGCTCGGACGGCGGGCGCGCGGTCCACGGCTCGAGCTCGGCCGGCGTCAGCGGGCCGAGCGGGCGGGGGTCGACGAGCAGGGCCAGGTCGGGGTCGGCGGCCAGCTCCCAGGCGAGCCCCGGCCCCCCCACCCACCACAGCGGCCGGGCGGCGTCGGCGGCCGCCGCCAGCGCCGCCCGGGCGGCGGCCCACGGCACCTCGTCGGCGGCGTCGACGAGCACCAGCGGCCCGCCCCCGCCGGCCTGCCAGTCGGCCAGCGCCGCCTCGGACCCGCCGGCGGCCGCGAGCAGCCGGCGCGGCGGGTCGCCCTCGCGCTGCTCCTGCGTGAGCGCCTCGGCGACCCGCTTCTGGCCGGACTTGGGGAGCCCGGTGAGGACGGCCGGCCGGTCGGCCGCCTGCACGGCCCGGAGGTCGGTGTCGGACATCGTCCACACCAGCCGCGGGTCGGCCTGGCCGCGGTCGCCGGCGGCCCGCTGCCGCCAGTCGGCCAGGGCCGCCCGCAGCCGGTCGGCGAACCCGTTCTGGGTGCGGAGGCGGCGGACGTAGTGGTTGGCCCGGAAGCGGTACTCCGGCGACCCGCCGTCGCCGCCCACCCGCTCGAGCAGCCCGAGCTGCGACAGGAGCTCGAGGGTGGAGGCGACCTCGGCGTCGGACAGGATGTCGGTGTCGTCGTCGGCGGCCACCTGGCGGGCGGCGTCGGCGGCGGCGAACCCGTCGGGGCCGAGCAGCCGCCCCCGCCCGACGGCCCCGGTCGGGCTCGCCAGGGCCAGGAACAGCAGCTTAACCGGGTGGTGCCGGGCCACGTCCAGGTTCAGGCCGAGCGTCTCGTCCACCAGGTCGCCGAACCCGGCGCCGGGCTCGCCGCGGCCGGCGGCCACGGCCGTCAGGTCGTCGGCGCTCACGGCCACGTCCTCGAGCGGCCACACGTCGGCCCGCTCCTTCTTCACCCGGTCGGCCAGCCGCTGGGCGAACGCCTGGATGAGGCTGGCGTGCCGGTCGGTGTAGTCGAGCACCCGCTCGACCGCGTCCTCGGTGAGGGTGATGCCGAGGGCGGCCAGCGGGGCGGCGGCCAGCTCCCGGGCGGCGTCGTCGGCCAGCGGCCCGAGCCGCATCGGCTCGCCGCCCCAGTTGCCGAACGCCGCCTGCCCGCGGTACGGCTCGCGCACCACCAGGGCGAGCTGGTCGAACCCGGCGAACACGAACCGCAGCCGCCCGGCGTTGGCGGGGTCGTTCTGCAGCCCCTTGAGGAACCACGACACGACCGCCCGGGTGTCCCCGCCGCTGGTCTCGTGCATCTCGGCCAGGACGAAGTTGTCGGCCTCGTCCATGAGCACGTACAGGGTCCGCACCCCGCGGGCGTCGAGGAGGGCGAGGGAGGCGGCCAGCACCGTGCGGAACCCCTTGACGGCCTGGTCGCTGGCGACGCCGGCCGCCCCCTGCGGGCCGGCCGGGGTGAGCGGCGGCAGGTCGGCGGCCGGCACGCCCTCGCGGCGGAGCAGGTCGCGCAGCCCGCGCTCGATCTCGGCCAGCAGCTCCCACGGGCGGTTGCGGGGGACGGCCGTGCAGCCGACGTACACCGCCCGCTGGTCGGTGCTCTCGCACGCGCTCCGTAGCCGGTGCAGCAGCGACGACTTGCCCATCCGCCGGCCGCTGTACACGACCGCCGTCGCCTCCTTCAGCCGCGTCAGCTCGTCGGTCCGGCCGAAGAACATGTACGGCCGCACCGGGTCGGAGTTCTGGAACGTCGCCGCCAGCACGTCCGGGAACCGCGGCAGGGCGAGCTCCAGCAGCGCCCGGTAGCGGCGGTCGGCCGGCACCGGCAGCAGCCGCAGCAGGTCCAACTCGTCGACGAACGCCACCCGCTGGTGGAGCCCGCCGGGGAGCTCGCACCCGGCCAGGGTGGTGCGGCGGAACTGGGCGTACGGCTCGGCCGACAGGGCCGCCCCGGGCAGCAGGACGATCACCAGCCCGGACGTGCGGAACCGATTCTCGTCGGCCGTCTGGGGGACCGGCTCGGCCATCAGCCGGAGGGTGTCGGTCGCCTGCCGGGCGACGGCCAGCGGGCGGTCGAGCTTGTCCTCCGACACCCGCAGCCGGACCACCGCCAGCACCTTCCGCTCGCCGCCGTCGGCGTAGTACGGGGCGCCCTGCCACGGCTCCGCGAACAGGAACACCCAGCGGCCCGGCAGCCCCTCGCCGGCCGGCTCCAGGTTGGGCACGTCCGGCCGGCTCCGCCGCCGCGCCCGGCTGTTGGTGTCGAGCCCGAGCCACGCCTGCAGGGAGTTGAAATACCGCCCCCAGTTCACGTCGCCGCGGAAGCTGTGGAGGTACACGAAGCCGGTCTCGGCCGCCGCCGCGGCCCGCGACTCGCGCGTCGGCAGGTACGTATCGAGGGCGGGCGGGAGCGACTTCCCCTGGGCGGCCAGCAGCCGCACCCGCCCCAGGTCGAAGCGGGACGCGCCGAACGGGTTCCAGCGGGCGGGGACGGCGAGCCGCTCGACCACGGTGGCCCGCCGGCTGCCGCCGCCGGTGCGGAGGATGTCGGTCAGCCGGCCGAGCTTCGCCAGCGCCAGGAACGGGCTCCCGTCGGCCCGGAGCTGCTCGTCGGCCTGGTCGAGGAGTTGTTCGCACAGCTTGGCGGTGTCCGGGGGCAGCTCGCGCCGCCGCGCCGCCAGCTCGGCCCGGTGACCGCCCAGCTTGTCGCGCAGGGCGGCCCGGAACTGCTCGGCGGCCGCCTGCATCTTCGCCTCGGCCCGCCGGACGGCCTCCAGCTGCTTGCCCGGCCGCTCGGCCCGCCACTCGATCGCGCGCCGCACCCGCCGCACGTACCCGGCCCAGGTCGCGTCGGACTTCGGCGGGGTCACCCGCTCCCCGTCCAGCGCGTCGGCGTTCTGCTCGGCCTTGTCGGCCGCGTCCGACACCGTCCGCTGCCACCGGGCCACCGCCGCCCTCACCTGGGCGGCGTCGGCCCCCGCCCGCCGGAACGCCGCCAGCTCGCCGGCCGCCTCGTACCGGGCGAGGGCGTCGTCCAGCGGCCCGGCCCGGCCCGCCCGGGTCAGGGCGGTGGCCGCGGCCGACCCGACCCGCAGGGCGTGCGGGTCGAGCAGCACCGGGAGGGCCAGCGGGTACCGCTCGATGCCGGGGACCGCCAGCAACAGGTCGGCCGCCGTCGTCGGGTCCGGGGTGGGGGTCATCGGACGGCCTCGGCGGTGCGGCGGACGAGCGGCTCCCAACTGTGCCCCGTCGCCTGGTCGAGGGCGGCCTGCCGCCCGTGGACGAGCTGGCCGTGGACCCGCTCCAGCTCCGGCGGCGGGCTGTCGGCCAGGAGCACCGCCCGGCCGGCCTGCCAGGCCTCGGTCGCCACGCTCAGGTAGTGCTCGGCGGCCGCCACCTGGCGCTGCTCCAGGTCGCCCTTCTTCAGGTCCACCTTGGGGAAGTCGACGCACCAGTCGTGGGTCAGCTTCCGCCCCGTCTTGGCCAGGAGCTCGGACACGGCCCGCGACGGCGTCTTGAGCCGGGGGTCCGGCCGGGCCGCGCCGAGCAGCCGGTACAGCTCGTCCACGGCCGTCGACCGGCTGAGCCAGTAGTTCTGCCGGCTGGTGTACGCCCGGCCGGCGTTCTGGGACTGGATGCTCTGGTCCCGCAGCTCGCGGAACGCCTTCGCCTTGACCGTGTACTTGGCCAGCGGGTCGGCGACCGGGTCGCGGCCCACCCACTCCCACACCCCCGGCATCGTCTGGGCATCGACCACGAACCCGAGCCAGTTGCGGACCTTGGGGAACTGGGGCTTGAACGCGTCGAGCAGCGCGTCGAAGGCGGGACGGGTGGTGGGCAGGACACCCGCGGCCAGGGCGGCACTCGCCACCAGTCGGGCGGACTCGGGCGACTCCGTCCGGACGGCCTCGACGGCACCGACTTCGTCCAGCCAGTCCGGCCAGGGCACCATCTCGGCGCGCTGCCAGACGTGGTGGGCGACCACGAGGGCGTCGAGCCGGAACCCGCCGTCCGGCTGCCCGGCGAAGGCCCGGCCGGCGGCCAGCAGGGCGGCCCGCAGGTAGTCGGCGGCCCGGCAGCAGACGGCGATCTCGTCGGCCGTCGCCACCTCGGCAGGACCGTTATCCGCCTCCAGGTCCAGGTCGATCAGCAACTCGGGCGGCGGCGGCGCGGGCGGCGGCGGGAGCGGCGCCGGTGGCGGCGGTGGTGGTGGCGGGGGCCGCGGGAGCGGCGGCGGTGGCGGCGGCGGTGG
>Ga0209181_10004561_pt1 | contig 20500 bp, 18 predicted proteins | sample MAT05_FD_187208 | JGI IMG/M metagenome (GOLD analysis project Ga0209181, IMG submission 187208) | Freshwater microbial communities from Lake Fryxell liftoff mats and glacier meltwater in Antarctica - MAT-05 (SPAdes) (version 2) | ecosystem: Environmental > Aquatic > Freshwater > Ice > Liftoff... | reverse complement strand
GCTGGCACGGTCTCATGAGCCGACAGCGCACGACCCGGTAATTCACGTGTCACCATGGCAGGCTGTAAATTGCTGTATTGGTCGGCGATATAGCTCGGCACCATGGCGCCATCGGACTCACCGGCGAAAATCATTTCCACGCCGTCTTTTAAGTTGGCAGCGAAAGAGAGGATTTCAGGCTGGGCTATCGGATTTCTATACGTTTCTCCTAGTAGCAAATAGCCCAAGCTTGGCGAAGACATACTGGTAATGCGATGGCCGATCAAGCCTTGGGCGCCACCAGGGGCCATTTCGTCACTGATCAACAAGGTGTATTTCGTCGGCTCAACGACTCTAACCAAGGGGATCATACGTTGACGCTTGGCACGATAATCGGTGAAATGGGCCTCTTCAAAAGTAAAATCGACCTTGCTCTTGCTACGCATGTCGCGCCAATGGACGTGGTAATTGGGAGCAATTTTCAGTACGAAAGTTTGTCCGGTTGATTTTGAGAGATAGGCAAGCAACGGCTTGTAAACTTCTTGAGCCTGCGCTGGCGGGTAGTTAGGTTCTACCGTCAAGGTATAAGTCACTGCAATGGCTTGGACAGAGGCCAGCATCAATACAAGACCGGTTAAAAAACCGACACGTTTAATCATCTTAGGACTTTTGGGACTTTCCATCTGTTCCTCCTCTTGCAAATCTCTACATGACTCAAGAATACGCCTTAAGCCAATATTTGTGCTAACTAAAGGCCGCTAAAGTGTTACATAGGTCGCTGTAATCCTGTTAAAACTTGTAACTGCTCCACATCATTTTGATAACTCAAGAGCTGATTAGAATCGTTTATGCTCTTAATCAGGGCCAGCCCCATACTTAGGTCCGAATTGATACAGATCAGTTCCCCGACCTTTTCATCATTTCGGTAGATAGGGTCTCCAAGTCTTAGAGACGCCGCTTGTACTAGACTGGTTTGTCGTTTGGCTTGGCCAAGATAATGCGTGCGAGCGACTATTTCCTGACCGGGATAGCAGCCTTTCTTAAGACTGAAGGCATGCAAGCGTTCAAGACTGAGCATCTGTGGAGTCCATAACTCGGTTTGTGTTTCAGACAGTCTGGGCAGCCCGTGTTGTATATCGGCATCACGCCATTGGGCTTCGAAATCGTCGTTTGACAATACACTGGTGGCCAAGGACATGGGCAATATCCAAAGCCTGCGCTGCACGGTATCGGAAGAAAAATCTAGGGCGAGCACATGCTCAGGTTCCACTGAAATGAAATCGCGTGCCAACACCGGGTTGGAGGAATGATTAAATTCGCCCGCAAATATTTTGTCGGTATTTTGAATCAATCTCACTTTGCTTCTGAAGATAAAGCGCTGCAAATGCACGGCCAGTTTTTCCGCAGAAAAATCCGGTAACAAGAGGTAAAGCAAATCTGCGCGAATTCGGACCAGTGCAAATAGCGCAATCAAGCGACCTTTTGGGTTCAATAGGCCATTCCAGTGCCATTGGCCATCTGCCAGCGCCTTTACGTCATTCATGCTTTGTGACTGGATGAAAGCCACAGCGTCTGGGCCTTCTAGCGTTAAAAGGCTGTAGCTTCGCAGTGTCTTCATTGATGCAGGGAGAAAATTCAGCTTGTCGGACATAAGCGTGGGATTTAAAGTTACAGTTTGGAGAACAGTGCAGATGATAGGCCAGAAACCTGACGCAGACGATGACTTGGTTCCAACAGCACTTACAGATGTGCCGGACGAACCAGAGTCCAAGCTGCCGACAGAAATTGGTGGCCGCAAGGGGCCAGAACCAACACGTTATGGTGACTGGGAAAAAAACGGCCGTTGCATCGATTTTTGACGCGACAATCGCATCGTATTTCTTATCATTGATTGACTAAAGAGAGAGCATCACATGGCAGCTAGACAGCGACCGTTATCTCCACACCTGCAGGTTTATAAGCCGTTAATCACCACAACTTTATCCATCATCCACCGTGCCACAGGCGTTGTGAATGCCATCGGCGCTTTGTTGGTTGCCACCTGGTTAATATTTGTTGCCAGTGATTCGGGCTACTACGAATGGTGCCAGCAAATTTTAAGTTCCTGGTATGGCAAGCTGGCGCTTTTTGCTTTTTCGGCCAGCCTGATTTACCACCTTCTGAATGGCATTCGCCATCTGCTTTGGGATATTGGCTGGGGCATGGAAAATGCAACCGTCATAAAAACTGGTTACCTCGTAGTGCTGCTTGCGACTGGCCTGACCGGCCTGCTTTGGTTTGTTGCTTTGCGTGGAGGTGCTCTGTGACCGGCATGCGCGACCCTTTAGCGATTGCCCGTGGCTTAGGCTCGGCGAAAGACGGTGTGAACCATTGGTGGATGCAACGCGTTACGGCTGTCGCATTGCTAGTACTTGCACCCTGGTTTATCTATTTTGCCGTCAGTTTGATTGGTGCGGATCAATACAGTGTCCGGGCAGCCATTGCGAACCCCCTTAATGCGACTTTGCTGGTGAGTTTCATGATTGCCATGTGCTGGCATGCCCGTTTGGGCCTGCAAGTGGTCGTTGAAGACTATGTCCACGGCTGGATGGAATGGGCGCTTCAGATTCTTATTAAATTTGCTTATGCCATTGCTGCCATCGCATCGATTATCGCGATTGGCCGCATCGTATTTTCTGCCTGAGGCGAAACACCATCATGACGGCTTACAAAATTACTGAACACAAATACGACATGATTGTTGTCGGTGCTGGCGGCGCAGGTCTTCGCGCCACTTTCGGCTTGGCGCAGAAGGGTTTGCAAACCGCTTGCATCAGCAAAGTATTCCCCACTCGTTCGCATACCGTGGCGGCACAAGGCGGCATTTCTGCAGCGCTTGGCAATATGGGTGAAGACGATTGGCGTTATCACTTTTTCGATACTGTCAAAGGCTCCGATTGGCTGGGTGATCAAGACGCGATTGAATACATGTGTCGTGAAGCCATTCCGGCCATTATTGAACTCGAACATTACGGCGTGCCGTTTTCGCGTACTGAAGAAGGAAAGATATATCAGCGCCCATTCGGTGGCATGACCACGAAATACGGCAAGGGCCCACCGGCTCAACGTACCTGCGCTGCCGCTGATCGTACTGGTCACGCGATTTTGCACACGCTGTATCAACAATCTTTGAAACACGATGCGAAATTCTTTATCGAATATTTCGCACTTGATTTAATCATGGACGAAGAGGGCGTCTGTCGCGGTGTCTTGGCACTCGATATGGCCGATGGCTCCATGCATTTATTCCGCGCCCACGGCGTGGTGTTGGCAACAGGTGGTTACGGCCGTGCTTACTTCTCTGCGACCTCGGCTCACACATGCACGGGTGATGGCGGCGGCATGGCATTGCGTGCTGGTTTGCCATTGCAGGATATGGAATTCGTGCAATTCCACCCGACCGGCATTTACGGCGCGGGCTGTTTGATTACCGAAGGTGTTCGCGGCGAAGGTGGCATTCTGCGTAACAGCCAGGGTGAGCGTTTCATGGAACGTTACGCACCATCGGTAAAAGATTTGGCTCCACGTGACATGGTCAGCCGTTCGATGACCATTGAAATTCGCGAAGGCCGCGGTGTGGGTCCGAAGAAAGATCATATCCATCTCGATCTGACACATCTTGATCCCGATGTTATCCATAAGAAATTACCCGGCATCGCCGAAACCGCGAAAATTTTCGCTGGCGTCGATGTCACTAAGCAACCAATCCCCGTGCTGCCAACTGTTCATTACAATATGGGCGGCTTGCAAACCAACTATCACGGTGAAGTGGTCACGCTGAAAGACGGCAATCCGAACACGGTCGTTCCCGGTTTGTACTCCATCGGTGAAGCGGCCTGCGTATCGGTGCATGGTGCCAACCGTTTAGGTTCCAACTCATTGCTTGATCTTGTGGTGTTTGGTCGCGCCGTAGCGATTCGTGCCGCTGAAACCATCAAGCCAAACGTGTCACACAAATCACTGCCCGCCAGTGCGCTTGATAAATCGCTCGCCAATTTCGACAAATTACGTAACGCCAATGGCGGCACGCCAACTGCTGAAATTCGCGACAATATGCAAGCCATCATGCAAAACGATGCGGCTGTATTCCGCACCGGTGAAACCTTGCAGGAAGGCGTCACAAAAATCAAAGAGGCTTTCAGAAGCTTTGAAGATGTGAAAGTGACTGATCGTTCATTGATCTGGAATTCCGATTTAATTGAAACTATGGAATTGCAAAACTTGCTCGGTCAAGCTGTTGTCACCATGGTGTCGGCGGAAAATCGTAAGGAATCTCGCGGCGCCCACGCACGCGAAGATTTCACTACACGAAATGATGCCGAATGGATGAAGCACACCCTGAGCTGGATTGATGACAAAGGTGAGGTCACTATTGATTATCGTCCGGTGCATTTGAGTTCGCTGACCACCGAAGTGGATTCGATTCCGCCGGCCGAGCGTAAATATTGATTTTTGAATAACCGAACCACTTTTTGCATTACCGTTAGCGGTAATGTTGATTACAGTATTGGATAAACTTTATGGCTGAGTTCACGCTTCCAAAAAATTCAAAGATCGGCAAAGGCAAACATTTTCCTGCCGCATCAGGCACGAAAAATGTTCGCAGCTTCAAGATTTATCGATGGAGTCCGGATGACGATGCTAATCCACGCACCGACACCTACGATGTTGATATGGATACCTGCGGCCCGATGGTGCTAGATGCCCTGATCAAGATCAAAAACGAAATTGATCCGACACTAACTTTCCGCCGTTCCTGCCGCGAAGGTATTTGCGGTTCTTGCGCGATGAATATCGATGGCACCAATACGCTGGCCTGCACCAAAGGCATCAGCGAATGTGGCAAGAAAGAAGTACCGATTTATCCCTTGCCGCATATGCCGGTGATCAAGGATTTGGTGCCGGATATGACCCACTTCTATGCGCAATATGCATCGATCAAACCCTGGATCCGCACGCAAAGTGCCGCACCTGCTAGCCGTGAACGCCTGCAATCACCAGCCGATCGCGACAAGCTCGACGGCCTCTACGAATGTATTCTTTGCGCCTGCTGTTCAACCGCCTGCCCAAGCTACTGGTGGAATGGTGATCGTTATTTAGGTCCGGCGATTCTCCTGCAAGCCTATCGCTGGATTATCGATAGTCGTGATGAAGATACCGGTGCGCGTCTTGATGATCTTGAAGATCCCTTCAAACTTTATCGCTGCCACACCATTATGAATTGCACTCGTACTTGTCCGAAGGGATTGAATCCCGCCAAGGCGATTGGCGAGATCAAGAAATTAATGCTGCAAAGGCGCGGCGCGTAGGGTGGGCACTGCCCACCAGTTTCAGCATATTCGCAATGTTTGACGGTGGGCAATGCCCACCCTACGCAGTCGGCAATTTTTCTTCAAATATTCTCTACATATCCTCTGGTTACTACAAATGAGTTCGCTAATCGGCAATCCTTGCCCAGACATTGTGTATTTGTGGGTCAACGGACAGGATTCGCAATGGCTCGAGCGAAGGCAGGCAGCCGAAAAGCAATATTACGGTCCGCAGTCCTGTCGTTTTTCAAATGTCGAAGGTCGGTTCCGTGACAATGACGAGTTACGATATAGCCTTCGATCTTTAGTGCCGCATTTAGACTCTTTCGGTCAAATTTTCATTATTACCGATCAACAAAGGCCGCATTGGTTAGTGGAGCATCCGAGAATTCGCGTGATCGACCATACCTGCCTTCGTTATGCAGATAAGCGGCCTACCTATTCATCAAAAGCGTTGGAAGCTTGCCTAGATCGTTTGCCAACTTCACATAATTTCATTTATTTAAATGATGATGTGTTTTTGGGTCGGAATTTTTCCCTGAATCATTTTTTTGATCAGGCGCAACAAAAAACGGTGGTTCACTTCGAGCAATTGGAAGATCGCGATCCATTGCACGATGTTTCACAAAATCTTTCGATGACTATTTCGCATGAAATTTTGGCAAAAGATTTCAACCAACAACTGTTTCTAGATAAGCCAATGGCGCACGCACCGCGCTACATAATTCAAGACGAATTGAACTTGCTTTTCAATGCATTTCCAGCGGCGGTAAAAGCGGCTCGCGAGGAGATATTTCGTGAATCATCAATACCATCGGTAGTTGCAGATCTTTACGGCCGATGGCTACTTGCATCAGGTAGGGCCATCGAAAAACCTGTTCCGCACTCGCTTTTGTCATCAGGCTCGCCACGTATAAAAGAACAATTAAAAGAGTTAAAAAAAATGCTCGACCAACTTTCGTATTTCTGCATCAACGATACGCTCGATAACACCCCAAGTACGCACGCCAATTTTTTGCTAATTCAATCGGTGCTATCAGAAATGTTTCCGGAAGCCTCCGAGTTTGAAGATATCGCTGTAAATCCTAGGCATGGCAGTCGCAGGGTGGGCACTGCCCAGCATTCCAGCCTATTGTCATAAATTAGCTCTGGCGAAATCTTCCGGCGGAATTGGCTTATCGATGGCGGATTTGGCACCCAGAAAACGACTTGTTTTGTAACAGTAGCCTATGTACAGGTTATGATTCACAAGGTCCTTTACTGAGTCTTCCGACATGAATAACACTGTCTTTTTCTGGCCCGCATTCGTTTTGGCATTGCTAACTTTCAGCGTGATGATTCGCATGCTGACTAGCCGCGTTGCCGTGATGAAAGCTAATAAAATTCATCCGCAGGCGATTGCTACTTCTTCAACATTGGCGGCAAAAATGCCGGACAGTCGTGCCGCTGATAATTTCCGTAATCTGTTTGAAACCCCCGTACTTTTCTACGCGGCATTATTGTTCGCGCAATCGAATCAAGCCAATAATCAAATCGTATTGGCGCTGGCTTGGCTTTATGTCGCATTACGGATTATCCACAGCTTTATTCAATGCAGCTATAACAAGGTAATGCATCGTTTTAATGTGTTTTTTACCAGCGTTGGTGTGTTGCTGGCAATTTGGATTGCGCTGGCACTTGGGCTTTTGAAATGAGCGTTGAGCAAGACCCGGAAATCAAAAAACTACGCTGGCGCTGTCGCCGTGGCATGCGCGAACTTGATCAATTGATGCTGCGTTATCTGGATCAACGATTCCAGAATGCCCCTACGGCAGAGCGTGATGTTTTCCTACATTTACTCGATTGCGAAGACGATAAGCTGTGGGCCTGGTTTATGGGGCGCGAACAGCCCGAGGACGCAGCACTAAATGATCTTATCCAAACCATTACTGCATTGCCGCCTTGATTGGCGGCCCTCTTTTGGGCTGCAAATAATCCTGCACGCGCTGATGCTATTGGCTATTTTGTCGCTGGCAATCAGCGCGCTGCCTTGGTATTTCGGGGCTCTGCTCAGCCTGTTACTGATTTGTGCAAACACATTTCAAATACGGAAACTTCGCCAGATGCCGCCTTGCAGCTTGTTTTGGCGGGCAGGTGAGAGCTCGATAAGTCTGAACTTTGGCCAGCTTGCCGAGTCTTTAACGCAGCCACGATGTCATCAGCAGGGGCCATTGTGGATAATAAGCGCTCTGGATGCGTCTGGGCAGAATCGCAATTTTGTATTCCTGCCCGATACCATTACCCGCAGCGAGCGCCGGTTGCTACGTTTGGTCGCTGCCACGCCCTTAACATTGGATTGAAATGTTTCAACCTTTAGCTTTAGCCATTGGACTGCGTTATCTGCGAGCAAAACGCCGCAATGGTTTTATATCGTTTATATCGATGGCATCAATCCTCGGCATCATTATTGGTGTGATGGCATTGATCACCACTATTTCAGTGATGACGGGCTTTCAGGAAGAACTGCGTAACCGAATTTTGGGCACCATATCGCATGCGACCATTTCTGGTTTCGACGGTCCGATGCAAGACTGGCAAAAAGCCGTGAAAATAGCCGAAGCCGATAAGCGTGTACTCGGCGCTGCACCCTATGTTGAACGTGAAGCCTGGCTCCAGGCCATGGAAGATCAGGGGGCGATGATTCGCGGCATATTGCCGGATCAGGAACCCAAAGTTTCCGATCTCGATAAAAAAATGAAAGAAGGAAAACTCTCAGATTTAAAACCGGGCGAATTCAATATTATTTTAGGTACCGAATTAGCGCAGTATCTTGGTGTAGCGGTGGGCGATAAAGTCACCATGTTGATTGCCGAACGCAATGCCACCCCGGTCGGAATTTTGCCAAAGATGCGACGCTTTAATGTGGTCGGTATTTTTGAAGCCGGCGCCCAAGAATATGATTTCGGCCTTGCTCTGGTGCATATGCAAGACATGCAACGCATGGGCCGCATGGGTGATAACGTCACTGGCGTGCGTTTGCGATTGAACGATTTGTGGAATGCCTGGGAAGTCGCTCGCGATTTAACCGATCAAATGAAAGGTGATTACCGCGTACGTGATTGGTCCGGCGATCATGCAAATTTTTTCCGTGCCTTGAAGATGGAAAAAACCGTGATGTTTATTTTGTTGTCACTGGTTATTGCTATCGCTGCATTCAATCTGGTGTCGTCATTAGTGATGCTGGTGCAAGACAAGCAATCGGATATCGCCATTCTTCGAACGCTGGGGCTATCACCGTCGAGCGTGATGCAAGTGTTCATGATTCAAGGCATGGTGATTGGCCTGCTGGGAATCACCATCGGCGTAATAAGCGGTGTTTTACTGTCATTAAATCTTTCCTATATCGTGAAATTTATTGAGAGCATCACCGGCAGTGAATTAATGCCGTCCGATGTTTATTACATCAGCGGCGTTCCGACCCACGTGGTTGCCAGTGACGTAGCGACGATTGCTGTCGTGGCATTTCTTATGTGTCTTATTGCAACTATCTATCCGGCCTGGCGTGCTTCTCGCACCGACCCGGCTTCGGCGCTTCGTTATGAGTAATTCAATGTCCAATATCGTATTGCATGCCCATAATCTGGGTAAGACGTATTCCGAAGGTGACCTGACTACGCCCGTATTCGCTAACTTGCAGCTCTCGGTCAAAGCCGGTGAAACCGTGGCGATTGTGGGAGCTTCCGGTGCCGGCAAAAGTACCTTGCTACATTTGCTCGGTGGCTTAGACAGCGCAACCTCAGGTGAAGTGATAGTTGCAGGACAAGCCATTTCAAAACTATCCGAGTCGGCACGGGGTGATTTGCGAAATAAACAATTGGGTTTCGTCTATCAATTTCATCATTTATTACCCGAGTTCAGCGCGCTTGAAAATGTGATGATGCCTTTGCTTATTCGTGGCACAAAAGTGTCGCAGGCAAAAAAGGAAGCGCAGGTTTTATTGGAACGCGTGGGCTTGTCGCATCGTTTGCATCACAAGCCCGGCGAATTGTCAGGCGGTGAGCGTCAACGCTCCGCAGTTGCTCGCGCACTGGTCACAAAGCCTGCTTGCGTACTGGGTGACGAGCCGACCGGCAATCTCGATGAAAAAACAGCCGCTAGCGTTTTTGATTTATTGCTTGAGCTCAATCGCGAACAGGGCACTGCCTTGGTATTGGTTACGCATGACCGTCGCCTTGCGAAAAAACTGGGTCGCACATTGGAACTCACTCAAGGCCAGTTGAGCGACTTGGTACACAGCCAATAAACACAGTCATGAATCGTACTCTGCGAGGTAGGGGCGCTGCTTGCTGCGCCTTACTGTCAGGATTCCTTGGGCCGCAGCAAGCAGAGCCCCTACAGAAAATACCGCCGCTGGGTTTGTCGGTGGCGGCATTTTTGTTATTGGGCGTCTGCTGGGTTCAAAGTTGGCAGCAGTTAATGCCATTGTGGTTGTGCCTGACAAGCTTGTTAGTCGGCGCAGTGTATTGGTGGAAAACCAATTCGGTATTCCGCTGCCTCGCTGTTTTTTTATTCGGTGTTGGCCTAGCCAATATTCACGGTGCTTGGGCTTTATCGCAACGACTACAAACAAATATCGAGGCAGAAGTCATCGGCCAAGTCGAAGGCTTGCCAGTACGTGATGAAGAAAACACACGTTTCGAGTTCCGCATCAGCGCGAGTAAAAACGCAAAGCTCATCGGTAAGAAAGTTCGGCTTAGCTGGTATGGCGATGCGCACGGACTGGTTGCAGGTAGTGTCTGGAAATTCCAGGTGCAGTTACGTCCGCCGCGGGGTTTATTGAATCCCGGTGGTTTCGATTTTGAACGCCGGGCACTTGAACAAAATATTGCGGCTACCGGCTATGTCAAAAACAACTTGCCCCATAAAAGACTAAACCCGGGCGAGGGCATTGATCATTTGCGTGAAGAGCTATCACTGCAAATACATACGCAAGTAAATAAAAAGCAATCGCGCTTCGTACAAGCACTGGCACTCGGCGACACCCGCCAATTAAGCGATGATGATTGGCTCACATTACGCGCGACCGGTTTAACGCATCTCATCGCCATTTCGGGCTTTCATGTTGGCTTGGTGGCCGGCTTTGCAGCCTTGTGTAGCTATCTGCTTTATTTCATATTTCCAAGGCTGGGGCGTATATGGCCACGACAGCAAAGTATGGCGATGTCGGCCATGTTGCTGGCATTCGCTTACACCGCATTGGCCGGTTTTGCCTTGCCGACATGGCGAACATTTTTGATGATTGCCGTGGTGGCTATCGCAAAACTTTCCAGACGGCCGATTCGTATATCGCAATCTTTAGCATTGGCTTTAATCGCCATTTTATTATTTGATCCACTGGCGGTGTTGTCGGCTGGTTTTTGGTTGAGTTTTGTCGGCGTTGCCTGGTTGGTCTGGTGTCTGCCCTTGAATCCGGGAGAAATGGCTTCGAGCCGAAGGGAACAACTAAAACTTTTTTTCAAATCCCAATGGATTGCCTTGCTTGGCTTGTTGCCATTGTCGCTCTGGTTTTTTGGTCAGACATCTTTGCTTGGGCCACTCACCAATATTGTCGGCATTCCCTGGATCAGTTTGGTCGTCGTGCCTTTGGCTCTGATCGGATTGTTGTTTTCATTTTTGCATATCGGTATTGCCGGGTTTTTCTGGAAACTCAGTGCATCGGCCATGCAGCTTTTGTGGTGGTTTCTGGAAAAAATCAGTGACTGGCCGCAAGCCATGCTATGGCTGCCCGAGCCGACTTTACTAACACTAAGTCTTGCCATGCTGGGCGCGTTTGTTTTGTTATTGCCACGCGCGGTGCCCGGAAAGTGGTTGGCCGTCATCTTGTTTCTGCCATTAATCTTTCCTGGCGTGGAATCACCAAAACTAAACGAAGTCGATATTGCAGTGATCGATGTGGGTCAAGGCTTGTCGATATTGGTAAAGACCCAAAATCATGCCTTGTTATATGACGCGGGCCCAGCAAAGCTTGGCGGCTTCGATGCCGGCGAGTCGGTTGTTGTGCCTGCATTACATGCGGTCGGCATTCGGCGTCTCGATCGCATCATGATCAGCCATGGTGACAACGATCATGCTGGTGGCCTAGCCTCCGTGCTTAAAGCTTATGCACAGGCACCGGTTATCGCATCAGAAGGTTCTTTGAAAACGCCAATGAGTTCGTGTTTACGGGCACAAAAATGGACTTGGGATGGCGTGAGTTTTGAAGTCTTGCATCCACCCGCATTTTTTCCTTATCTCGCCAATGACAGTTCCTGCGTATTGCGCATTGAAGCAGGCGGTAAAGTGGCATTGCTAACTGGCGACATCGGTAAACAAATTGAATACCGTTTAGTCAAAGAACAGGCAGAAAAAATTCGCGCTGATGTGTTGCAGGTTCCCCATCACGGCAGTGAAACCTCATCCAGCCCAGAATTTATTAATGCGGTGAATCCGGCCATGGCGCTTATTGCCAGTGGCGCGGATAACCGCTTTGGCCATCCGAGGCAAAGCGTGCTTGAACGTTACCAACAGCGCGATATTGAGCTCGCTGCAAGTCCGCAACATGGCTGGATGCGTGTTCGACTTGGGGCAAATGGCTTGGAATGGCGAGAAAGTCGGCGCCAAGACGCGGCGCGCTATTGGCATGCACCGAAAACCACCGACTCAGGCTATTCTATTGGGCAGTAAGCACACATAGGTGAATGGATGTTTGAACTGATTAAATCCGGCGGCCCGGTCATGATTCCGATCATCATTTTGGCCATTATTGCGATGGCCATTGTGGTGGAACGCTTTTGGAGCCTGCGTAGAAAAGAAGTTTTCCCACTTGGCTTGGGCGTTGAAGTTCGTGAATGGGCCCGTGGCCGTGAACTCGATAGCAAACACATTGACGTCTTGCGTCGCAACTCACCACTCGGTGAAGTATTGGCGGCCGCGTTGGATATGCGCCATAAACCGCGTGAAATGATGAAAGAGCGGGTCGAAGACGTTGGCCGACATGTCGTGCACCAAATGGAACGCTTTTTAAATACCCTGGGCACCATTGCCGGGGTCGCGCCCCTACTTGGATTATTGGGAACGGTATTCGGCATCATCCAGATGTTTTTAACTATTCTGAAAACCGGTATTGGTGACGCCAATCAATTAGCCGGTGGTATTGGTCAAGCCCTAGTCAGTACCGCCGGTGGCTTGGTATTGGCTATTCCGGCTTTGATGTTCTATCGCTATTTTCGTGGCCTGATTAATGAATACGTGATTGATATGGAAAAGCAAGCGATTGCCTTAATGGATGTGCTCGATAATCGAATTCCGGAGTCGGTGGTCGAGGGAGATCAGGCGTGAAGCTCGCATCGCGTGCGAACGATATCGATCCGGAAATCAATCTAACATCACTGATCGATGTCATTTTCGTCCTGATTATTTTCTTCGTCGCAACCACCACCTTCAACCAGCGTAGCGCGCTGAAATTGCAATTACCCACAGCGCAAGCAGTCGCCAAACAAGACCCCGGCGAACCATTAAATGTCTTGGTCGATGCCGAAGGCCGTTATTTTATTGGCGAAAACGAGGTCTTGAAATCTGATGTTGGCTCGCTCAAAGAAGCCATCGTTGCCGTAGCGGGGCAAGACCGCAGCATGCCGGTGGTGCTGCGCGCCGACGCACGTACCCCCCATCAATCGGTGATTACCGCAATGGATGCACTGGGCCAATTGGGCTTCGTAAAACTATCCATAGCAACAACGCCCGAGAAGAATAAAGTTAAATGACAGTAGTAGAAAAAAAAGTGGCAACACCCTGGCAAATTTATAAACGCTTGCTCGGCTACGTAAAGCCATACCGGTTTTTTCTCGGGGTCGGGTTCTGCGGCATGGTAGTCGAGGCCTTATGTGCGGCGGCATTTACCCTGTTAATGAAGCCGATTGTTGATGAAACCATCATCGCGAAAAATCCGGAAGTTAGCCTGACCTTGCCGCTCGCCATCGTGGGCTTGTTTCTTATTCGCGGTATCGCCACTTTTGTTACCGATTACGGAATGGCACGATCTGGGCGAAGTGTTGTACGTGATTTACGTACCGCAGTATTAAAAAAATATTTACACATCCCCAGCGCGCGTTTCGACATCGAACCGGTACCCATGATGGTATCGCGATTAAATTCCGACACCGAGTCGGTAAATCAATCCACCAGCGAAGCCATTAAAGTCGTCGTAACCGACACCTTGAGCATTATCGGACAACTCGCCGTCATGTTGTTTTATAGCCCGATTGTGACCTTGACCATGCTGGTAATTGCTCCACTCATCGCGGGCATTTCAGCTTACGTTAGTCGGCGCTATCGCAGACTGAACCACAGCATTCAAGAAGGCGTTGCGCATTTGGCTCATAGTGCTGAAGAAACCCTAGCGGCGCAGCAAGAAGTAAAAATCTATGGCGCACAGGCAAAAGCAAATGAACGCTATACCGCACTGGCAAACAAGAATTTGCGATTGAGTTTGAAAGTCGAAGTCACGCGGGCATCGGCATCCTCGGTGGTGCAGTTACTCGCGGCCGTTGCCTTGTCGGTTATTTTGATTGTGGCGGGCCGTGAGGCAGCAGCAAATAATTTAACTGCCGGTGCTTTTGTCGCCATTGTGCTAGCCATGATGGCAATGCTGCCTTCACTTAAACGTATCACCAATGTGCAAAGCCCAATTCAGCGCGGCATTGCCGCAGCCGAGCGTTTGTTTGCCGTGCTCGACGAACCCGAAGAGCAAGACAAAGGCAGCGTTGCATTAACCCGAGCAAAAGGCGAAATAGAATTTCGCGATGTTTCCATGCGCTATGCAAGTCAGGCCGATCACGCGCTCAGTAATATCAGTTTTGTCGCAAAGCCCGGCACTGTCACTGCTATTGTCGGACGGTCAGGTAGCGGCAAATCGACCTTAATCCGTTTGTTGCCACGCTTTTATGAAGTCAGTAGCGGGCAAATACTTTTAGATGGTGTTGCTATTTCGGATTACCGTCTAAGTGACTTGCGCCGCCAGATTGCCTTGGTCGGCCAGAAGGTCATGTTGTTTGACGACACCATTGCAGCGAATATTGCCTACGGCAGTAATATCACTGACGAACAACAAATACGCCGTGCTGCCGATGCTGCCAATGCTTCCGAATTTATCAATAAATTGCCGCAAGCATTGCAAGCTCGCATCGGTGATAACGGCAGTTTGCTCTCCGGTGGTCAACGCCAACGGCTCGCGATTGCCCGCGCTATATTGAAAGACGCTCCCATACTTATTCTTGACGAAGCCACCGCCGCACTCGACAACGAGTCCGAGCGTCTAGTGCAAGACGCACTGAATCATTTAATTCCCGACAAAACCACCTTGGTCATCGCCCATCGCTTATCCACCATTGAACACGCTGACCAAGTGCTGGTGTTTGATGACGGCCGATTGGTCGAGCAGGGCACCCATAGCCAATTGCTGGCAAAGGGCGGCGTTTATGCTCATTTGCACAGCATGCAGTTCAGGAACGCGGAGCCCGCGTGAGAGCGAAGCTTGAAGCGGCCCTCAATAAACGCTGGTACGGCGGCATTAAACCGAACGTAGTATTGAGATCGCTCGCTTTTTTTTACGAGACAATGACTGATTTTCGACGATATCTTTATCGCAATACTATTTTCAAATCAACAAGAGTGAGTGTTCCGGTAATGGTGGTGGGTAATTTCACCGTCGGCGGTACCGGCAAAACGCCTTTCACCATTGCCTTGGTGCAAGCCATGCAAAAACGCGGATGGAAGCCCGGTGTGGTCAGCCGTGGCTATGGCCGAAAAAATACCGATCCCGTTTCCGTCCAGGCTAAAAGCCTGACTCAAGATTGCGGCGACGAACCCCTACTGATTTTTCAACGCACCCAATGTGCTATTCGCGTCGATTCCAATCGCGTACGCGCAGCACAATATTTAATCGAGCAGGGCTGCAATCTGATTATTGCCGACGACGGCCTGCAGCACATTCGCCTGCAACGCGAACTCGAAATCGAACTCATCGACGACGAACGAAAATACGGCAATGGTTTTATCCTGCCCGCCGGCCCTCTACGTGAAAGAGCACGGCCCTGTGATTTCAGAGTGTCCAACGGTGCTTTGGAAGACGATATTGAAACGCAAAATTACGGTATGCAACTGATTTACGGCGACGCAGAAAAACTCGACGGTAGTCAACACCAGGATTTAAGCGAATTTACCGACAATAAGATAAACGCCATTGCCGGCATAGGTCATCCGGAACGTTTTTTCAATGCACTCATGGCCCGCGGACTCAATATCAACCCCATCGCATTCCCCGATCATCATGATTACTCGATTGACGATTTCCCTGATGACACCCCATTGCTAATGACCGAAAAAGACGCCGTAAAATGCCGTGAACTCGGATTAAAAGACGCCTGGTGTGTGCCGGTAAACGCCGCGCTAAACGAAAAATTATTCGACGCCATACAATCAAAATTAAAACAGCTACCTTAGCGCTCGTAGGAGGGCCTTCTAGGCCCGAAAACTCCGCCTGATTTTTCGCCCCTCATGCACTTTGGTAGGAGGGCCTTCTAGGCCCGAAAACTCCGCCAGATTTTTCGCCCCTCATGCACTTTGGTAGGAGGGCCTTCTAGGCCCGAAAACTCCGCCAGATTTTTCGCCACTCATGCACTTTGGTAGGAGGGCCTTCTAGGCCCGAAAACTGCGCCAGATTTTTCGCCCCTTATGCACTTTGGTAGGAGGGCCTTCTAGGCCCGAAAAATCACCCACATGCTAATATCAACCCTATAAAAACTTGCCACCACAAGCTTATCTATGACCAACTTCGTCGTCGCCATCCCTGCTCGCTACGCAGCCTCGCGCCTACCCGGCAAACCATTGCGTCTCATTGCCGGCGAACCCATGGTGGTACACGTTGCCCGCCGTGCAATGGCGGCAGGCGCATCGCAAGTCGTACTCGCTACCGACGACCAGCGTATTGCCGAGGCACTCAAAAATTATCCCGTCACTGTCTGTATGACACGCACCGGCCATCCATCTGGTACCGACAGGCTGGCCGAATGCGCCGAACAATTACAATGGTCAGATCAGCAAATCATAGTAAACCTGCAAGGCGACGAACCCTTCGCCCCCGCCGCCGGTATTCGTGCAGTGGCAGAAGTATTAGAAAATTCACCAGCGCCTATGGCAACACTCGCCACCGAAATCATCGACACCGAAACTTATTTCGACACCAACGCCGTCAAAGTAGTACGAGCAAACAATGGCAATGCGCTTTATTTCAGCCGCGCCCCCATGCCATGGCAACGCGACCGCTTTGCCAATGATCGAGTTAGCACACCCCATGCAGGCGCTCTAAGGCATATCGGCATCTACGCTTATCGCGCCAGCTTCCTGAAAACCTTTACGCAACTCCCGATGGGTCAACTCGAACAACTCGAAGCGCTTGAACAATTGCGCGTGTTGGAAGCGGGGTATTCGATTGCTGTGGGGATTACGCCGGAAGTGTTTCCGCCGGGGGTGGATACCGAGGCGGATTTGGTGAGGGCGGAGCAGCGGTTTGCACTTCAGCGTTAAGCCCCACTAGGATTATTGGGCCTATCTGCGCGTGAAGGCTGTTATGCATTACACCTCGCGAGCCCTGCTCGCGAACGCCCGCGACAAAACCCCACGTAGGAGCAAGCTCTGCTCACGAAAGCCCACGACAAAACCCCACGTAGGAGCGAGCCCTGCTCGCGAAAGTCCACGACAAAACCCCACGTAGGAGCGAGCCCTGCTCGCGAAAGCCCACGACAAAACCCCACGTAGGAGCGAGCACTGATCGCGAAAGGCTTCGACGCAGGTTTTCGCAAGCAGAGCCCGCTCCTACACTCAGAGGCCATCGCCATCGGTCTTACGTACATGTCACAAATTGTTACCAATTCGCGCTATGTGAAGGTAGAATGACGGCCTTCCAGCACGGTGAAAGCCGTGCTTTTTGTTTGTTTTCAGGGGCTGCACACATGTTCAAACGTATTTTATGGCTGTCAGCCTTGCTGGCGGTGTCGGCATTTGCTGGCCAAGTAGTAATCAAGTCTGGCGTTCTGGAACGCGATCAAGTCGCTGTCGCAGGCGAGAGTACTTGGGACAAACTGGCAGACGCCACCTCACAAACTACGCAAGAACTGCTCAATTCGGGTAGGTCCTTCATAAAAGCGGCCAGTTTTCTTCTGCCCAATGCCGTTATTCAATCGCTCAGTAGTGAACTACCCTCGCATGACGCAACGGTAGGCAGTACACCGGGTGAAGCTGGAGTCTCCGGCGGCTCGGCTAGTTACAACATTCCCATAGCCTTGCCGCCGGGTCGCAAAGGCATGCAACCCAATGTGTCCTTGAGCTACAGCAGCAAGGGCGGCAATGGTATTGCCGGCATGGGATGGAATATCTCGGGTCTATCTTCCGTGCACCGCTGCCCGCAAACCCTAGAGCAAGACGGGCAAATCCGCGCCGTTGATTATTCAATGAATGATCGTCTGTGCTTTGATGGTCAGCGTCTCGTTGCTACCAGTGGCACCTATGGTGCATTGAACACAAAATATTCGACTGAAATCGAATCCTTCGCTCGCATCACGCAGCTCGGTGGTGATTTAAATACGGTCAATTCGTATTTCAAAGTCGAATACAAATCCGGCGAAATCGCTTACTTTGGTGGCAGCTCAACCACAGCGAACAATGCGCGCTCCATTGCCGGTGGTTTAACCAAACCCTTGAGCTGGATGATTGCGCGTACTGAAGATCGCCTTGGCAATAATATTGTTTATACCTACACTAATTTTGGTAATGGTGAATATCAACCCGCCGCTATTTTCTACACCGGTTTCAACACCACGCAAGGTGATCGCAAAGTTGAATTTGTCTATGAAGCTCGCCCAACAACAGGGGGTGCTAACGATCAAAGTTCATCCTATCTCGCTGGCGGTCTGACCCGTCAAACGCAGCGACTGACTGTGATCAAGACTTGGGTCGCTACCGAGGCCGTTCGCGAATATCGTTTGAATTATGGTGCTGTCAGTCTAGCCAGTGGTCGTAGCTTGCTTCGCTCAATGCAAGAGTGCGCGATCTTGAGTGGTACGGCGACTTGCCGTCGCCCCATCAGTTTTGACTGGCAAGAAGGCGCTCCCAGCTACGTATTTAATAAAATTTCGTTGGGCGCACTTGAAAACGGCATGGAAGCGAGCGACCCATATCGGCAAGGTTCCATGACGGTCTGGGGTGATTTTAATGGTGATGGTTCAAACGAATATTTGTATACCAAGCTAATACCAGGTGGTCAAGAGTTGTACCTCTTGAATCTCACACCCGAACGAACGGTCGAAAATGTAATGCAGGTGACTCAAACGCTGGCCATGTCCGCCACGAGTTCGCAAGAAACCCCTCAAATTGTCGATTTTGATAACGATGGAAAATCCGATCTTGTTACCGTGGCATCAGACGGTCAGTTAGTCGTCAATTTCTGGGATGGCCCGGAAAATGCAACTTCGTTTGCCACGGCCTTCACTCGGAAATGGAACACCGGCGTTTACCCTGGCCTAGGGACATATATTTTCCATTACGAACCCAAGTCATTAATTTCGATGACCGATATGGACGGTGATGGTTATACCGATATTGTCAGCTTGAAGGACAATCCGTCAGGCGGCAATAGTTGCAAGTTCAAACTTCGGATTCATAAAAACAACCCCAATGCGATCCCGAGCCAAGCCCCGGTTTTTTCGCTATTAAGCGATGTATGTCTCGCAGCGGATTTCGACATTGAAGCGACTACTGGCGAGGCTTGGTGGCTATTTGAAGATGTAGCTCACATTGATGATTTGAATGGCGATGGTTTGAAAGACTTTGTGCTTAAAACATCCAATGAAACAGCGGCAAATTGGGGTCAGGACCTCGGCCGTGTTTTGTTATCACAACGCAATCCAAGTTATAGCCTGAGCAGCCAGAACTTTTCCACGCTATTTCCCAGCACTGATCCCTTAAGCCATCAGGAAAAAGATGGTGCAGCATACCGGCTTTGGATGGATGTGAATGGCGACGGTTTGTCAGATCTTATGACCGTAAAATCTGTCTTGAATGTCGGTAAATGGACCATGCGCCTGAATACCGGAAAAGGATTCGGCTCACGTATTTATTTTAATAATTCCAACGGAATTGAGAAATGTGTTTATAAAGCGGTCTCCAACGAGTGCAACAATGTTTGGAACTCGTTTTATGAAGCAAAAATTCACTCGGCCGATATTGATTCGGATGGGCGTGAAGAAATTTTAATCCCTCGCCGATTTGCACAACGTCTATGCGGTGTTTTTCTTACTGGCAACGGTGGAGGTGAAGAGCAACGCATCGGACCAGCCGGCGCAACGACAAATGCAATTCCGATTGACCAAGAGAATATCTATTGCCCTGAAGCACCGTTCGCGGCAGACAATATTGGTGGTGATTTGATTTTTGATGCTCAAACCGACACCTTTCGTGCCGGCGCGCTTGAAATGTACAAAAATGGTTTTGGCTACTTCGACATGAGTGCTTACTACATGAGCTCATTGCGAATAGTTGAAACTGCCCCAGGCGTGTTCAGCATGGTGGAACGGGAAACGCCAATCATTGAAGGAGCGACCGGTAATTGGCAAACCTTCCAAACCAATTATGCCGGAGACGCTTATGGTGACGGCTTGGGTGACTTCGTTACCAATGTCAGTTGTCGAGACGGAAACGGACTTTATTACTGCTTGCGACCGATTGCATACGGCAACGGGACGCCGCTTACCGAACAACAATCGCCTTCCACTTTGCCAGGCGGCTTTGCCCTGCGTTCAAAAGGGGCGTATATCAATGAAAACCGTGGCGCGGGGAATAATACCAACCCGGCAGTTCCCAAAGCAAACGAAATGCTTGGCAGTGTTACCGATAGCATCGGCAATAAAACAACATGGACCTACTACCCATTGAGTAGTAAAGCCAATCGCCATGATGCTGCCGATACCGCCTTCTACTCCTTGCCTGCCACCCCCGCAGAGCGTTATATCGATAGTCGCCATACGTATTTCACTTCGTCCATGCAAGTGGTTTCCGAAATGAAACAAAGCAACACTTTGCTGGGGGCGCCTACTACCCAATAT
>Ga0209181_10004560_pt1 | contig 20507 bp, 13 predicted proteins | sample MAT05_FD_187208 | JGI IMG/M metagenome (GOLD analysis project Ga0209181, IMG submission 187208) | Freshwater microbial communities from Lake Fryxell liftoff mats and glacier meltwater in Antarctica - MAT-05 (SPAdes) (version 2) | ecosystem: Environmental > Aquatic > Freshwater > Ice > Liftoff... | reverse complement strand
CTCTTCTTCTGTTTTTGAGAAAAGTGGAACTGCTACTGCGGACAGTGAGACCCAGGCAGAACTCATACAAGTGCTTTACGCACAGATTGGGGAGCTGAAGGTGGCTAATGATTTTCTAAAAAAAAAGTTGTTGTGAGGTCATTATCAGAAAGACGATCTATGATTGACAAGAAGCACGAAGCGCTGAGTATTGTGAAGCAGTGCGAGTTGCGATGAAAGGAGGCATCAATCATTAGGGTATCAGACACCCAAACTATGGTATGAGCAAGCGGCATAACATAAAAACCTGACCCTGCCGGGGGCTAAGCTAGAAACTAACAATGGCAAAAATTCTGTCTAATTAATGGGGAGTAGTGTATACCTGCTTCCCCAAAGCTTCCCAATAGATTATAATACTCCTTAAATCATCTTTAACGTCAAGTGCCTATAAACTAATCAATAAGCATGTTTTAAACTGTCCAAATCGGGAATTCAATTCCCGATTTGGACAGTTTTTAGTATTAAATTCAATTGAATATTAACGTACTTGTTGGCTATTATCCTCCGTTTTTTCATTCCAATATTCCAAACACTTACAGTATTCGCCAAATTTGCATCCATCAGGATTGCCGCTGCAATAGTCCATTCCGGTAAATCCGTTTTTCATGATCATGATTCTTTCATTAAGTGTATTGATCAGGATATTATAATACTGAACAGTCGGTAATTTCTTTGGGAAACAAAAATCGATATTCCAGGTGACACCCATTTTTCTATAAGCCTTTATTAGTTCTTTCATATCTTCTTCGCTCAATTGCTCTGCGGGTGGAAAATCTGCAACTTTCAACCCACAATGACCGCCAAAATTGAGGGGCGGTGGCATACCGCTAACAAATCGTTCAACTTCTGCAAAAGTTTCCTGTAAGTTATCCTCTTTTTCGTCCGCTGAGCCGTCATCTGAATCATCTTCAAAATCTTCATTTTCCAATAATTCGTCTGCAGCATTGTTATCCTCCAAATCATTTTCCTCTTCTTCGCTTATCTCTTCACGGGGTCCTGCTAATTCGTCCTCAGACCCGGCAGAAGTGGTTTTTTCGACATCCCGGAGCAAGTCATCATCGGTTGCTTTCCTATCTTTTAGCTCATAAGTACTTGATTCGTTTGAGAGATCGTCCATTTGACTTTCCCAATCATCTGATTCATCGTCTTCGTCCTCTTCGGGTTCATAGCTGCTAAAAAAAGGATGATTGTCTGGAAAACCAGGACGTTTAGCGTTTTCAATATCCTGTAGGAGATGTGGCAAGTAGGGATGCATGGTAAAAATTTGTGCCAAACTTAGTCATATTCGCTGAAATATAAAATGGGTATCAGGCCTTCCCAAGGGGTTTTAGAAAACAACTTAGTTTCAATAAAATCCACGACATTCCTCTTCAGGTAGCTTTCTTTCACGAAAATTCAGCAAGCCTCTTTTACTACTTTTGGAAAGGGTTGTTTCATTGCCATTTTTATTACTTTATGCTTACGCCTGCTGATAGCTATTTGTTCTCCGTTTTGCAATTCAACTAAACCGGTTTTATTGGCAGGAGTAAGTACCATGCTGATATAATTTATGTTTACTAAATGGCTACGGTGTACCCGAATAAAATGCCTGTCGTGTAGCTCGTTTTGCACTACTTCCAACTGTTTGCTTACCACTTCTTTTTTACCGCAGACATACCATATAACAGAGTAGTTGCTGCTTGCTTGTATTCTTATAATGTTTTCTGAGTAATTGGCTTTTACGTAATTTTTCATACATATTTTTTTAGGTTTTCTCATTCTTTCAACATGTCATTAAATGTTATTGCTGCATTGCCTGAAAGGTGGCAAGCTGTGCAGAGAGTTCTTCTAAAAGTTTGCGAATGTTGCTGATGGTTGCTTGCTGCTCCTGTATAGTTTTTACCAGCGGTACTACCAGTAATTCGTAACGAATTCCGTAAATGCCATTGAGGTTGGTAGGCGCATCTACTATATCTGCTGCCATTCCAATTTTCAGGAGCGCTTGTTCTACTGCCTGTGCCTCAAGACCAGTGTGCAAAGTTTTGTCGGGTAGTGGTACAGGTGCAAGGCCATTGATACGCGGTTGAAGGCTTGTTTGTTCCAGTATTTGTTGGGCAGCCCGGTTAATATGGTACGTAACAGGTTTTAGTTGCTCTATAAAGGATACTCCTTGCACATCTTCCTGAATTTGGCTTTTCGCTCTTTCGTCACTAAGGTTTGTAAAAGCTACTTGCCCGCCAATGCTGCTAACAGTGCTACTGCCAAAGCGCACATGATTGTTTGCAAAAATATTTGCGTTGTACCCAATACCAGTGCTATTGGTGTAATTGAATACCGAATAGGAAAGATAACCGACGGCTGTATTGTGATCTGAAGTGGTTACAAAGCGCATACTTTTGGCACCAATCACCGTATTGCCCTCACCTGTGGTAATATTGCCGGCGGTTGAAAAGCCAATAGCTATATTTCCGGCACCAGAATTTTTAATCAAGGCATCCATTCCAATAGCTATACAAGCTCTTTTTGTTGCATCAGCAGATAATGCATTTACTCCTGCGACGGTGTTTTCCGCACCTGCACCCGGTCCATGAAGGGCTTTGAATCCAATTGCAGTATTATCAATACTACCTACTAAAGCATTATCATCGTCCAGTATAGCAATACTGCCAACGCCCACTGCTACATTTCGTTCCCGTAAGATACCATTGGCTAAATTTCCCAGACTCTTGTATCCTATAGCTGTATTGGTTTGTAACAAGTTGCCTTTTTCCAAAGCACTACTACCAAAAGCTACATTATGAATTCCTGTGGAGGTGTTTGTACTAAAATTAAAACTGCCAACCAATGCTGCCAACGTATTGCTTCCAAATGCCTCGTTTGAGCCTTGGGTACTCATATTCAGGGTCTGAGACCCCATGGCGGTGGAAGCACTTGGTTTATCGGCATTTCTTGCTGCATTTGCCCCCATTATGACCGCTCCTGTTGCATTGCTGTAGGCGGATAAAGCTGAATCACCAATCGCCACACTGTTTTCGGAAGGGGTGATACCGCTTTGCTGCCTGTTGCTGTACCGTCCTATGCCTATGCGACTATTGGCTTGCTGATTGGCTTTCAGGGCTTCAAATCCAATTCCTACACATGCCTGTTCGGTGGCTGTCACCTTACTTACATCGCCATTAAAATAATAGGATCGGTAAAAATAATTGACTACGCCTTGGCGCTGTGCTCCTGTACCGGCAGCAAACACTAAGATTTTATTATCGGTGGTGCCTAAAAAATTGGTTCCTGGTGTAGTGCTTCCATTTCCTGATAAATTCCAGAGGCTAGTGTTGCCTGTACCCGTACCAATTTTTATCCAATTGCGGACCGCTGGGTTTGCTTCGTTGGCATTGTAGTAAAACCCTGTACCTCCTCCACCTGCCATTGCGGCGTTGGTATTGTACACCAGCAAGGCAGTAGGATTATCGGAGGAGATCGTTGTGGCATCTGTAGGACCGGACAACGTTACCCGCGGGATTAGCAGCCCTTTATTAATTTGGGTGAGTTCTAACCCGGCACTTGCATGCGGCTGAGCATTGGTTGTGCCAATAGCCATTTGGCAAATACCCATTTGGGTAAAACCCAGCGACAGGCCTGATATTACCAGGTGTTTTAAAATTGCAGGTATGCTTATCATGTTATATTTTTTGCTTGAGGTTACCTTATTGTTGTGATGCAGTGGTTATAGAAACTACTTTTTGGGTTGTATTACGTTGCTGTATAGCTCGCTCTAAGGCTGCTTTTAGTTCGGCTGCTTTTTGCAGCAGTTGTGCTATCTCGACCTGTTGTTCCTGTACAGCTTTTATAAGGGGTACTACAAAAAGCCCATAGCGTATACCATACGTGCCATCGGGTGTTGCAGGCGCATCTATACCATCAAAATCATACTGCATTTTTTTTGCCACTTGTTCTACCTCTTGCGCCAAAAAGCCAACATGACGTGGTTTGATCTTGCCGGCCAAAGTACCACCATTATTTGCAGCGGCAGCGGCAGAAAAGTTTGCGTGCAGTTGGTAGCTCACCGGCCTTAGTTGAAGAATAAAATCTAAACCTGGTACATTAGCTTTGATTTCGCTTTTAGCTCGCTGGTCACTTAAGGCCGTCCATGCTACTTGTCCTCCTATGCTGGTAACATCGCCATTGCCAATCCGTACATTATTGCTTGCACTTACTTTTGCTTCATACCCAATGGCCGTGCTATTTGTAATTTGCGTTGCCTGGATGCTGTTACCTGTTGTGGCACTATTGCCTATAAAAGTATTGTTAGTACCAGTGCTAAGTATGCTACCTGCAGTACTTCCTATGGCTGTATTGCCATCGCCTGTGGCTTGATTTAGCGCAAAATTTCCAATGGCGACGCTATTGCTGATAGTACCTGCTTTTTGCATAGCCTTAAAACCAACGGCTACATTATCCGAGGGTCCGGCGGCCGTTATTCCTTCCAGTGCAAAGCTTCCTACGGCGGTATTGCGTTCGCCACCTGACTCGTTCGCTTTGTAGCCAACAGCGGTGTTATCAAAATTTAGGAGGGGGTTGGCAATAGCAAAAGCGCCAACGGCCGTATTTCGCGACCCGGTCGAATTGCCACGCAACGCTTGAAAACCTACTGCCGTATTATCGGTACCCGAGGAATTGTTTCTGAGTGCTGCTGCACCCATGGCGGTATTACCACTTGCCATATTATTCTCGAGGGCTTCACTGCCAAAAGCACTGTTATTGCTTCCACTTACATTAAGGCTTAATGCATCAAATCCGGCTGCGGTATTATGGCTCCCTGTCGTATTTCGCAGCAAGGTGCGGGCACCAAGGGCTGTGTTGTTGCTGCCAGTAGTATTGCTGCGCAGTGCCCTGCTGCCCACACCTGTATTAAAAATGCCTTGTGCTGTGGTGCCCCCCACTCCGTTGAAATAAAGTACGCTATCGCCAACGGCTACCAAGCCGCTCCGTGTAGTATTTAAACGCAATGCTACATGACCAATACCCACATTCCCGGTACCACTATTATTCACTCCGGCATCCTCGCCCCAAAAATAGCTGCGTAATGCGGGGTCTATTATGCCGCTTTGTTTGTTGTTGGTTTTAAAAATGAGTGGCGTGTTATCAGTAGTGCCAATAAAGTTATTGGTGGGGTTGGTGCCACTATTGCCTGTTATAAGCCAGGGTAATCCACTGCCTGCACCGCTTTGCAGCCGGGTCCAGTTGGGCGCTCCTGTTGTGCCCGCATTAAAATAGAAGCCCGTACCGCCACCACCGCCCATGCTGGCGTTGGTATTGTACACCAATAAACTGGTGGCAGGCGACGGGATGGTGGTATTGTCGCTCGTATTGTTGAGGCTAACCCGGGTCATTAAAAACCCTTTGTTGCTAAACTGTAGTTCTAAAGCTGCTGCACTATTGGGGTTGGCTGTCCCTATTCCCACCTGCGCATGGGCGAAGAAGGCATTTGCGGCAATGGCAAGCAAGGCCGAAAGAAATCTGAAGATAGATGGTTGGAATCGCATAGTATTTTTTTTGATTTAAATAGATGGTGATTGGGAGATATTGTAATTGGAGTTTGTTTAATGGCAGGTACAGCAGGTGCGTTACCCTGACTACAGCTAGCATAAAACAGCACCAGTAAAAGAGGCACTATTAGCCATAAAATATACCAGAATAAAGAGCGCTGTGGCATTAGTAATACCAGTAAATGGTAACATTCTGGTTGCCGCTTACTTTGGGTATCAGCGTTCGCCCATTCATGGTAACAGTGGCGCCTACTGGTATACTTTTGGTTTTGCTGCGGGTAGCTCCCGGAAATAGGTTAAGCGAGCTATTGCCAGCTTCTTTCCCTTCGCCACCATCGGGCCAACTAATCCATATTTTGGCATTGGTACCGCGCTGACTATCCATGGTAAATGTGCAGGAAGCTTTAGAGCCTTTGTAAGCTGCCATATAACCATCAGGGCTTCGCTTGGCTATATTGTACCTTTCCCGGTCGCGGGGGCTCATGTTTTTCAGCATTTCCGCTTCGGCCGCTTCGCTAATGGTTTGGTTGGCAATACTCAATGCACCAAAATAGTAATTGCTCAGTTTGTATTCGCCCATAGCTTCTACAATACCTGTATATCTTTCTTTGGCTTCGGCATCAAGGTTTACACCAAAGGCACCTCTTATTTCATCCAATTTGCGAAAGCTGCTTCCTTTAAGCTTGGCCGTAATTTCCACTTTTACGTGAACTATTTGAGGCCCTTCGGGAGCATTTTTCAACATTTCGGCAATCTCAAAAGTGATGGGGTTGGCCAGTATGCGGCTGTATCCTTTTACAGCATCGGCGGGGGTAGCAAACTTGTCCTCCTTTTTATAGGCATCGCCAAAGGCATCGTAAAATTCTTGTGCGGGCAGTATACCAAAAGGAATGGTATTGGTATTAAATGCCAGCGGGAATTGGCTCTTTTTATTCAATTTCAGGTTACTTTCTACATTCCGATATTTATCATAATCGGGCCATGCCTTAATAACGATGCGGTAGTACTCCAGGTTGTCTGCATCGGATGCTGGCAGGTAATCTGCTAGTTTTTTTGGCAGCTTAAGCACTGCATATACAAAATCCTTACCGGTAAATTGTGCCATGTCGGCCTCAGGCTTCGAAAAATCGTTGGTGAAAGTAAGATAGGCAGGTACTGAAGTTTCCGCAGGTTTAGTTTCTTCATTACTTGCAATTGTCATGCTGCCTGCGGCATATTGTTTTCTTATGGCACCTAGCCCGTCCGTGCCGGCTGCATCGGCTACCTTTTCTACTTTACCTGTTACTGACTCGCTGGTTTTAACCGATACCGGTTTTTCGCTACTTGTTGAGCTTTTAGCTTGTTTTAATTTATCTTTTAGTTTGTTCAGTTGGGCATTCACCGAGCCTATACCGGCCAAATGAAATAAGAGGGAACAAATGACCAATGGGCGAAGAACATTTTTCATACATACTTTTTTTGGAGTGAAATGAGGAAGTTTGTACGGCTAAAGTAGTAGCGGGTGTTCGCCCATCCAAAGAAAGGAGGCATACAAAAGAAAGACAGTTTAATTAATTGAAAATCATATGATTACGGAGCGTTGTCCCAGTTTTGTCCACCTGTAAACACGGAAATCGGACAGCAAACGGATGATTTGCAAAGACGATGAACAGCTCCCGGCAACAAAGCGAAACAAATTTTAAAAAGATTAATACCGGAGACATTAATTAAAGGCTCTTCTAAAAAACGGCCCAGGCAAGACTTGACAATTGTATGAAACCGGAATAGAGACAAAACACATTCCTTATCTTTTGTAAAAGCCGATGTCAGGCATTGGGTACAACGGCGCAGCAGGTTTTTTTGGAGATGCCCTATACCGAATGAATAAACTTGTGCAATGCTTCCACCTGTTCATTACTCAGGTTTTTTCGCATCCGGTAGCGGCTTTTGCGAATGCTGGCAGCATTTACGCCTAATATAGTACCTGCCTGATCAGCTTGAATACCTAGTTTTTCGATGGCGCACATTTTTATTTCGGTAGCGGTAAGGCTAGGGAACTGAATTTGTAATTTGCCAAAAAAGCCGGGATACAGTGCTTCAAACTGGGTTTGAAAGCGGCCCCAATCGTCATTGGTACTCACCCTTGCGTTGAGCAGGGCTTCCAGTTGTTCAAAGCGCTGTGCAGCGTCGCTGTTTTTGAGTGCCTCCAGTTCGGAGGTTATTTCTTCTACCAGTTCATCTTTTTGTAACATATTTACCGCAATGGAGGCCAGTTGTTGCTCTTGGTTTTTTAGTCGTTCCATGGCCAAATTCATCTGCTGCTTTTGCCAGCGTGAACGCAAGATTACAGCCGTTGTAAGTGCTGCTATCAGCACTATAAGGCCTATTTCCCACATTTGCTGCTGCCTTTGGTGGTTTTTTGCCTGTAGCAGTTGATTGTCTTTTTTTTCTACTTCATAGCTGGTTTGCAAGTCAGCTAAAATCTTGGCTTTGTCTTCATTAAACAGGCTGTCTTTTACTGTTTGGTATTTTTTATAATACAGCAAAGCAGCTTGTGGGTTATTTAAATCTTCATAAAGCGCAGCCGCATCTTCCAATATGGTTTTTTTCAAATACAATTCATCCAGCGTATCCACCTGAGCTGTAGCTGTAAGTATCAATTGCAAGGCGCTGTCGAACCTGCGAAGCTTTCTTAAAGCGGCGGCCATGTTGATTTTACTATAAAGTATACCTACTGGATTTTGCCAAAGGCTGTCAAATGAAAATGCCCTTCTAAAATGGTGCAATGCACTATCGTATTGCTCCAGGTCGTAATGGTTCATGCCTATATTGGTATGGGTAACGGCTAATCCTGCATAATTGTCTAATTTTTGGTTGATGTCCATAGCCCGATACAACATTGCCTGAGAAGTATCATACTTTTTCAATAAGGCATAATCGCCAGCGCTAGAGGCTAAAATGCGTTCCAATAAAGGTTGATTTTCCATCTTCTCCACTATTTTTTGCCCCCTCTTCAGGTATCGCAGTGATAGTAAATATTCGTCAGAAAAAAAGTATAGGGCACCGATAGAGTAGCATACCTCTGCTATCATCATGTTGTCGCCCTGCTTTTCAAAGCCTCCCATTGCGGCTAGAAAGGAGGCCAAAGCCTGAGGACGAAAATGCTTTTTACTTAGTAACCTGCCACTGACCAGGTCAAGTTGGGGCTGCAATGTATATAGCTTATTTTTTGTAATGATACTATCTACAGTTTTGATCAAAATATCAGCATCTGAGAAATTACCTTTTTCAGTAAGGATGGCTGCTTGTTGCATATAGGCACTTGCCAGCCACCAACTATCGCCTGCTGCATGAGCAGTTTTTACCGCTTCATTGGCATAGGCAAGGCTTTCTATCAGATTGCGACTCATGAGGTTTTTACTCAGTGTGGTAAGTGTCCTTACCTTAGCCGTATCATTGGGTATACTGGACAGCGATTGCAGAATATCTTTTTGGGTGGTTTGAGCAACTGCAACCATCGCCAGCAATAGAATCAGTGCTGTAGAAAAGATGTTTTTTTTATAATAAGTATAGATGTTTACAGCCATAGTTGGAATATTATAGGTGGCCAAATGGCTAAGTAATACATGTGCGCATATAGGTTTTATAATCCATCTTTTATAGGCGAAAATTACGACAGTAATTGGTTATGAACCAACAGTTTTTTTGTAGCAGCCATTTTATTTCATAAAAGGGGAAGCATAATATGCTTAAAAATAGGTGGATTGTAACATCGCAGAATGAATATTTGTCTGCTGCATTTCTCTCCAAACGGGCAAAGGAAGTTGAAGGGGGGCTCAGAGGTTTTTAGAGGCTTCCTTTAAGTTTAGTACTCATTTTTTCATTTTCCTGATTTTCACATTGCCGATGTGGCAGTCCTTCCTATTTTCATTATTATTGCTCTCTAATCCTTTTGCAAATGTCCGTTTACACCATCGCTATTTCCATTGAAAATCTTACGTATGCTTTTCATTCAGGGAAACCTGTGCTTCAAAATGGTTCATTACAGGTACCCAAGGGAAGTATTTATGGTTTTTTAGGCCCGAATGGCGCTGGGAAAACAACCACGATGCGGCTGCTAACAGGCCTTTTACCTCAACAGGGCAACCATATCGAATTTTTCGGCCAACCATTAAACACACAGTTACCCGGACTTTTTCATAGGGTAGGGGCGCTTATTGAAACGCCTTCCATTTACCAGCATTTAAGCGGACTTTACAGAATAGTCTGACTGGTTGCTTGCACTTCTAACCCATGTGCCAATAATTGAATTTTCATCATCATTTGCAACTGTTGTTTGTGTTGAAGAAATCTCAGGTTTTATCAAATCAACTGACGCAATTAATTCCTGTACATCTTTTAAATAGTCTTTGTTGTTGGTGACCGCTACAATAATTACGCATCTGTCGTAGCCGCTTGCGGTGGTCAGCACTGCCATAGCTTCACTGTTATCAAAAGTAAATATACTGCTGCCTTCTTTTATTTGCCAGCCCCCCGCATCCTGTACTTCATTTTCCTTTCTGGTATTTGTTGGTTGATAGTTTTTTACAATTAAATGCTGCCATTCGTTTTTAAAATCAGCCTCAATGGTTCCTTTGCTTGTCGTACTTTTTATACCCATAATTCTGCACCAGGTATTTTTTTTACTATCAGTAATTGTATAGCTCACCAAAGTTTTTTCCACATTTTTTGTGTAGCCTTTTGGAGGAGAGTAGGTGATGAGGTCAAAGGTTTGCTGTTGTGCAAAAACACTTGAGGTAGTAATAACAAAAAAGAGCAATAGTATTATTTTCATCGAATTTATTTCTAGTTAAACTTTTTCATTAATTCGGAAGCTCAATCGGATAGTCACCCGGACCATACATCCATGCGTTATTAAATAATGAACCACCGTTGTATGGGCCATCTCTTTGCGTTGGGTTAACACCGTCTAATATTAAGTACCATTTCTGCACGCCGGCAGCATAATGTTTAAAAAATCCGTAAGTGACTATTTCTAACTTGCAGCCTTGGGTGGATAAAAGTTTGCCCCATTGATTAGTACCATTTTCTTTACTCCATTCTTCTATAATACTTTTTTGTGGGTTAATGGTAATTTGGGTAATGTTGTCTTTTACGCTAAGTTTATAAGATCCGCTTTCTCTTGCTAGTAGAAGTTTATTATAAGTCATTTGAAAAGATTTTCTATAAAAAGTGTATGTACCGTTGCTATTAAAGCTGTATTGACTTTTCGTATTGCCGCTAATACCGTTATTTACAGAATAGTCTGACTGATTGCTTGCACTTCTTACCCAGGTACCAATAATGGACTTTTCAACATCTTCGGCGGCAGGTACTTCCGCTGCGGGGGCTTCCGCTGCAGTAGCTTCAGGTTTTATTAGTTCAATAGATTCTATGAAGGCCTGTATCTCGTTTATATGATCCCGATTGTTGGCAGCAGCCACGATACTTACACATCTGTTGTAGCCGGTTGCTGTGCTAAGCATGGCCGAACATTCGCTGTTATCAAAAGTAAATTTACTGGTGCCTACTTTTATTTTGAAACCTTCTGCTTTTTGTATGTCACTTTCCTTTGGTTTATCCGTAGGTTTATAATTATTTACAATTAATTCCTGCCATTCGTTTTCAAAATCAGCCTCAATGGTTCCTTTACTGATGGTACTTTTCATAACATTAATACGGCACCAGGTATTTTTTTTGCTGTCAGTAATTGTATAGCTCACAAAAGTTTCTTCCACATTTTTTATCCAGCCTTTTGGTGGAGAATAGGTGATGAGGTCAAAAGTTTCTTTACTAGTATTGGTTGACTGTTGTGGGTTTTCAGGTTGCCCGACAGGCAGTGTTTCTATTTTTTTTAAACTTATTGATTCTATCAAAGCGGTCATCTCTTTTTCATACACATCCGTATTAGTAAGGATAATCATATTTACCATTTTTTCAGCAGCGCTGGCGGTTACTAACAGGGCTACACCCCTGGTGCCTTCGCTTTCATAAGGTGCATGGCCACTTTGTATTTCCCAGCCGTTTTCTGTTGCTGCAGGTTGCATTTCAGGAGTAGTAGAAACGGGGATCGTTTCTTTTACCAAAGAAGTCCATGCCATATCAAAATTTTCTTTTGAATCGGCTGTACCCGGTGTTGATTTATACAAAGTGATCAGGCAATAACTATCACTTTTTTCATCGTGTTTTGAAAGCTGAATTGCATCTTTTCCTTCTTTTTTGTCCCATCCTTTTGGGGGAGTAAAAGTGGCAAGGTCAAAAGTTTGCTGTTGTGCAAAACTGTAGCCTGCAAGTACAATTAGAAAAGAAAGCAGCGTTAGTTTTTTCATAATTTCAATTTAGAGCCTAAATGTATTGCTGTTGGCAATAGTTTACTATCCTGTAAAAAAGGGATTTTTTAATTAAAGTTGAAAAGCGGAACCATTAAGCAGCGATGTTCCAGCTCTGCATTTCACGAGCGCTATAATTCCTCATTGAACCGCATGGTTTTAATCCTTAGTAATTTTTATATTGGTTACATCACTTGCCTCCAAAGCACCACCCGCAGCTCCCCAGCTCATTGTTGAAAAATTTACACCGGCCGGGATGATATTATTTTCATTCAAAACAGGTTCGCCATTGATGCTGATATTCAACGCTGCTCCTTTTACCTGAATAACTATAGTGGCTTTTGTTAATGCCCGTTTACCGGTAAAGGAGGCTATTTTCCGGTTGTAATACTTTATCCCGGAATACTTCGATCCTTTTATCGGTTTACTAAATGAAATTTCCACTCCTTCGTTATTATTAACAGCCGGAAGAGTTTTTAGCATCAAGGTAGTGTTTGCATTTCGCCCCAGGTTATTAACCCCGAAACTAGCATACAACAGCTCATCATTATCTTTAAGATCAGTTAAAAAAAAGTAAACTCCGGATGAAGTGCGCAAATTATTATCGGTGCAGCTAATATCATAAGAAACCGTAAAATCCGGTGGTAGTGGCATATTGATGTCGTTACATAATGCTACATGTCCGGGATAAAGATTTAGCCAAAGCCCTTTTTCATTTTCCAGTTTACGTACAGTACAAAGTTTTGATGATAGACTACCAGCACCTAGTTTCGAGAACCATCCCACTGGTTCGGCACCAATGGTATTGCCTGAAAAATCATCGAAGAATAAAACGGACGTATTTTCTTTTGCCTTTTTCACTACAGCAGATCGTTCGGAAGCATAACGCTTTGGCGGCAGTATTTTCATGGGGGCATATAATGGTGCGTACACGGTGTTTTTTATTTTGTCAGGTTCAAAACAATAATTATACAAATAATTAAAATTGAAATTGGTACAAACAGACTGGTAAGCGTTTATTAAATGCAGACGTTCCGGAAGCCAGGCGAGGGTAATATTTACCCAAAGGGGTTTATCTTTTTTCATTAATGCAATTGTTTCAGCAGAAAACTGGTACATTTCAAATGTTTCGCCACCACAATTTTTTCCGTTGCAAATATCTGCAGGATCGTAATAACCATCATCACTACGAAATTTTGCTGGCTCTGATAGCCTTTCTTTTAAACGTTCTCTTATCAACGGTATTTTATTTAATTCTTCATTTACGATAGATGCAAATAGAGGTGAGGCGTTGTAATTTGCATCAGAGGGATTTAACCTGGATTTGGTGTATTCTTCGTACGCCTGTAAATATTCGTTGACGGTTACTTTAATAAAGGGTAGTTGATTGTTTTGCGCCAGTATTATATTGTGCATACCACTATGTTGTTTATGAAACTGCAGGTATGGGGCAATAGCCGGATAATTTTTTAAGTTATTCAGGAAACCATCGTCATCGTTTATAGCAGGAGCTGCTTTCACATCAAGCGGCGGCGACGTTATATACCAATTGCGGCCTTTGCCGGAAAACATTTTTACATACTTACCGATTGGACCATTTGCATAGATGCTTAAAATATTAAACGCCTCACCTCCCACATCTAATTTTCTGGCAGATTTGCTATAACTGACTGGATAGATATGATAGGAGATCCCATATCTATGCAACGGACCCATTGCCTCTTTATCATGCTGAAAATCCTGGTATTTATTATACCGTATATCAAGTGCGCCAGCTCTTGGAAAATAGCTTGCCTGCACCCAGCGCTGCAGTGAATCAGTAAGTGTTTGCTGCCACACGGTGTACATTCTACCGTCGGGTAATTTGACTGGTTTGTAGGTTTTTTTCTTAATTACATTATTGTGGTAAATCCATTGGGTAATGGTATCCCGGGCAATTTCATATTGAGTGCGTTGAGCATGGGAATAAACGGGCGCCCATAGGGCTGCAATCATTATGCTATTGAATAAAAGTGAGGTTATCATTGACTTTTGCATTGCGACGATTTTTTTAATTTTAATTGTAGGATTAAGCTCATACTTCGCAAATAAATGCTGCGGCGGCCTTTTTATTCGTAGACTTGATTTTTTTTGTTACTTTTTTGCATCAAGGCAAAAAAGTAAATAGAGTCTAACACAATACCGACAAGCCTTTTTGAATTACGTACCTAATCGTACTTAAATTTTAGAAAATAGATTTAAAGACTAGTATTATGTTTAGAATAAAAAGACGTGTTTATTTGTCAAGCGTTAATTGTGAAGTATTGTCAATTGATCATTCACCATTGACCATTGACCATTAACCATTAACCATTAACCATTGACCATTCGCACTTAACACTAGTTACCAAACATCTTGCTCACCAAATCAGGTACCGGCCCTTCGCCTCTCATGCCACCCTGAATGCTGATTTCCACACTACCAAGGTCCACACCGGCTTTGCCGCCCATCGGGCCATTTAATTCGGCACCAGCCTGTGTTTTCACAACTAAATCAGTTGGCACCAGATCTGCATCCAGCTTAATGGTAACCTTGCCATCAATCGCAATTTTTCCTTTAATATTTTCAGTAAACGCTTTCTTAAAATCTTTAACGCCGCCAGCAATGGAAATACTGTGCTCCAGGGTTTCCCAGGTTACCGGGTCCATTTTTCGGTCCCATCCTACGGTAATGCCAGCAAACTTTGCCGAAATATTGACTTCACGACAATTCATTTTAGTCGATGCAATGATAACATCCCAGTTGATATCGATGGGGCAATGACTGTCTTCCCACAATAGTAATTTGCCTTTTACACTGGCAGCTTTGTGTTTGTCTTCAGTTGTATTACAGTATACTTTTAGTGGTGCTGGCAGGGGATATAAGTTTTTAAACCGGGATAAATCACTGAGATAATTTTGGTACAAGCTGTACAAATCACCTGAAGGATCATAAGGAATCGCATACAATGCAGTCCAGTACATCTCTTCTTGCAGGCGCTGGTTTAGAATGCCTTCTACCATTTTCATGTATTGGGTATTTATTTCGGCAAGCTGGGTTAGCTTTAACACTTGTACCTCGCTTCTGAGGGGGCATATTTGTTTTTCTATAGCTTGAATTTTTAATTCGTCATCACCATTTTCGCCACCCTCAAGACCGTCGATTTCTTTGCTCAATTTGGCTATTTTATCATAGGTAGGCTGGAGCGATTTATTTAAAGTGGCAAGCCTTTCTTTCCTGTTTTCCTCAGCTTGTTCAATGCGCTTGTTGTAGGAGGTTGAATAGTCGTTGCTATTGATGGAAATGATCATTAATTGTGCTTGTGCCTTTAAAGGATGAAACAACTTGCCAAATTGGTTATTGTATTTGGTTACATCATCAAGCGATTTCATATTCTCCGACTGTTGCTGCATTTTCAAAAAGTCCTGTCCCTGCTTTTCCAATTTGGCATTATTTAACTCTTCTATTTTATCACCCATGTCATTGAGGGTGGCCTCGAGATTGGCAAAAAACTGATCAATGACCTGTTCCTTTTCCTGCGCTTCAGTAACAGTGGAAGGCATAGCTGGTATGGACCAGCGTTTGATAATAGGAACTTCCTTATAGTATTGCTTATGATTTGCCCGGATAAATGTTGATACATCTTTTCCTGGTGCCAGTTTTGACCATTGATTGTAGGTTTCGCTGTCAAACCCTCCTGTCAACGCTTTTTCAAGGTACACAGCAGCCTTTGCCGTATTGCCTTCTTTTATAGCAATTTTACCCAGGCTACGATTGGCTTCCGGATGCGACGGTTCCTTTAAGACTGCTTTTTCTAAAATTGGTTTTGCTTTGGCTATATTGCCCGTACTCAACCAGGCTTGCCCCAGGTTATTTAAAACAGTTGCATTTTCGGGCAGTTTATTTAAAATGTAATCCAACATTGGAATAGCCTTTTCGGGCAAGCCGCTCATGCTTAAACAGGTGGCAAAATTATTCAGCAGCAGTTTATCCTGCGGTACTTCTATACAGGCTTTCAACATCAGGTAAAGTGCCAGGTCGTGCTCTTTGTTTATCCAAAACACCACGGCGCTATAGCCGGTTTCTCTTCCTTTGCCAAAGTATTGAGCTGCTTTGGCTTTTTTTGCCGGGCTGAGCGCTGATGCTGCTTTTTGCAGCATGGTATTGAGGTAAGCAAGCAGTGCGGCCTCACTAACAGGCGTTACGGTCACAGACTTTGTGCCTGGTTTAGGAATCTCCTTAAGATTTGACTTTGGTATCTCCGCCATTTTCTTGTTCACTTCTGCCGGATTTTTTCCCATTTTGCGGATGGCATCATCCATCATCTTTTGCGCTTCTGCATCATCCTCTTCATCATCGCTCTCTGTTGAAAATTGCTTTGCTCTTTTGCTACCTTCTTCATTTCTTTTTTCATCCGCCTTTCGCTTTATCTCAGGATATAATAATTCTCTTTCCATTTGTACCATCATCTCAACATTGTCTGCAGGAAGGCCCATCTTACGATAATCGTCTGTCATTTTTTTAAAGTGAGCGGCACTGTCTTTTGGCTGCTGTGCTATCACAGCAATTCCTGAATAAAAAATACAAATCAACGTAAAGAATGTCCTTTTCATGTGATGGTGTGTTGAATAATTTAAAAAACAAATTAGTCTATGGTAATTTTAATATTGCTGATGTAAAATTTTTCTGGTTCTACATCACTCCTTCCATGTGTAAAAGACAGCGCATTAAATAACAGCGCAGCAGGAATGGCTTTTTCGTATTCAGCCATTTTATTTTTATTAATTAGTATATAAAGCAGTACCGCTTTCTTTTTTATAGCGATTAATTATTCCGCTTTTCCAAAGCCTGTGTATTTTCCTGAACCAGGGGAGTTTGCATTGTTCATCCAAAGAATTCTTCCGCCTTTGATGCAAGTGAAGTAAGCATCGTACGTTTTAGGCCCACTTTCTATTTTGGAAAAATATACCTGCCAGTTATTAGGCAATGAAAATGTTCCTGCAGATTGTTCCTGTACAACTTTTTCACTTCCCGAAAAACCATTCACCCAAACAAAATTCCATTGATATGTGTTGCCGGCGCCAAATTGAAAAGTTCGGCTGGCAGTGTTCAAGTTCATGCCTGCATTATCGCCTGTGTATACATTATAATATTGTTGTACGCTTGAAGAGTTACTGGACCATTTACCAGTTAAATCGGATGCAGCAACAGCAAACTTATTACAATTGGCCAGCTTCAATAAGGGGTCAAAAATCGTTTTGTCTGAGTTCCAGGCCACATCATCGAAGTCAATACCGAAGGCTTGTACAAATGCGTTTTTATCAGGTGAAATAAATTCTATCCATACATTGCTGCTGCGACTAATAAATGCAACATACACTTCTTTCCCTGTTGCGTTGTCTGTAAGATTACCGGCTGCCAAATGAACCCTATCATAATCTGAAACGTACTTCACCAAATAATTTTTAATGTTGCTATACCTCGTTGCTACCAGTATATTCCAGGCATCATTGGTTATCGGATCAGGATCTGATGAATTAGTATTTCTCTTACAAGGAAAGTGCAGCAACGCTTTGACATTGTCTTTGGTTACTTCCACCCAATCTTCCTGTACAGTGCTTGTCCATCCATCATCAAAATTAGTGGTGGTAAATGCAAAACCATCCTGCTTGGCAGGCAGCGGTGTATTAACAGAATTCTGCTGCTCTTCTGTTTGCAATTTGTTAGTTTCAGTTGGTGATGAAGGTTTTTCTGGTTTTAGAAGATCAATTGATTCTATGAACGCCTGTAAGTTGTTTATATAATCCCGATTGTTTGCAACAGCCACGATACTTACACATCTTTCGTAGCCACTTGCTGTGGTAAGCATGGCCGAACATTCGCTGTTTTCAAAAGTAAATTTACTGGTACCTACTTTTATTTTCCAGCCTTCGGCTTCCTGTATGTCACTTTCCTTTGGTTTATCTGTAGGGTTATAATTTTTTACAACTAAATCCTGCCATTCATTTTCAAAATCAGCTTCAATGCTTCCTCTACTTACGGTACTTTTTATAACATTAATCCTGCACCAGGTATTTTTTTTGCTATCAGTAATTGTATAGCTCACCAAAGTTTCTTCTACATTTTTTGTGTATCCTTTTGGAGGAGAGTAGGTGATGAGGTCAAAAGTTTCTTTAATATTTTTGGTTGACTGTTCTGGATTTTCAGGTTGCCCGTCAGGCAATGTTTCAATTTTTTTTAAACTAATTGATTCTATAAAAGCTGTCATCTCTTTTTCATACACATCCGTATTGGTCAGGATAATCATATTCACCATTTTTTCCGCACGGCTGGCAGTTACCAACACGGCAACGCCTTTGGTGCCCTCGCTTTCATAGGGCGCATGGCCACTTTGTATTTCCCAGCCGTTTTCTATTGCTGCAGGTTGCATTTCAGGAGCAGTAGAAACGGTTATGGTTTCTTTTACCAAAGAAGCCCATGCCATATCAAAACTTTCTTTTGCATCGGCTGTGCATGGTGTTGATTTATACAAAGTGATCAGACAATAACTATCACTTTTTTCATCGTGCTTTGATAGCTGAATGGCATCTTTTCCTTCTTTTTTGTCCCATCCTTTTGGTTGTGTAAAAGTGGCAAGGTCGAAGGTTTGTTTTTGTGCAAATGTTTTTCCTTCAAATGCAACCAGCAGAGAAAGCAACACAAATATTTTCATGATTTCATTTTATAGTGTAAATGTATTGTTGTTACAAACAGCTAGCTATCCTGTAAAAAAGGGATTTTACTCTTTTGTAATTTTAATATTGCTGATAAAAAATTTCTCTGTTTCTCCATCACTACGCCCATGTGTAAAAGACAGCGCATTAAACAACAGCGAAGCCGGAATGGCTTTTTCGAATGCTGCTATCTTATTTTTGTCGATAAAAATCTCTAGAAGTTCTTCTTTCTTTTTGATGATTACAGTAATGCGGTTGTATTTTTTGTTGTTGGAAAAACCAGGAGCTGTTGTATTTTTAGTTCCATAATAACCGGGAGGATTATTGAACAGTTTTGTCTCAATAATTGCTTCTCCATCTCTGCCGTTAAAGCCAGGACGTAATCGTAGATTCAAATACGATTCGGCATTGCCCGGCGATGTTTCTTTGGACAATTGAAAAGCCAATCCTTTTGCACCCCAGGTGAAGTTTTGAGAAACTGTCAATTCGTAACTCAGTGTAAAATTTTGTGGGAATGGTTTTTTTAATAATGTTGCATTAATAGTGTGTCCTTTTAACTCAACCCAGTTTCCCTCCAGCCCTTCCGGTTGGGTTACCACGGCTGATTTACCCGAGCTTGGCGTTGCCTGCCAGCCAACAGGGCTCTTACCGATTGCTGTTGTTGAAAAATCTTCAAAGAAATAAATATTTTTATCGCTACTATTTTTTTTGCTCGCTACTGAGGCTTCGTTTACAACCACCGCTTCTTTGTAAGATGGGGAACGGAGTGGTTTGTATGACTGTCCTTTTACTTTTTCCGGATCAAACAAAAAATTATATACATAATTAAAATTAAAATTGTTCAATATTGATTCGTGCAAATGAATAAAATAGCGGCTGTTTTGCATACCTAAATCCCACCTTATAACAAGCCATTGCGGTTGATCTGATTTGCATAACTCCTGTGCTTTCTTATTTACTTTTAAAATCGGAAAACTCCTTGTAGTGGCATTGTTATCAAACATATCATCGTAACCTTCGGTTGCATTTACAAAAGAAGCAAGGTTTATTTGGGTTTTATCTAATTTTATTTCAGCAATATCATTCCATTTATTTTTATATTTTTCTTTCAACCTTGCAAGGTTTTTTTGAGCAGTAGCAAATTGTTCTGCTGGCACAGGATCTATTTTTTGCCAAACTGGAAATTGTTCCTCGGCCTGTGTAAAAAACTCACCTATCGTTATTTTATCAAAAGGTAATATGTTGTTTTTAGCCAAAATGACAATGTAGCTTTGATCTTGATATTTTGTATTAAAAAAATGTTTATAACCTGCAATATTTTTGTGGTTATCGAAGCCTGATAAATTGCTAAGGGCTAAGTCTTCGGGCTTATATCCTTTAATATTATTTTTAAAATCAGGTATTATAAAATAGTATTTTTCTTTACTGGAAATAAAAGATATAGGGGTGCTGATATTATTTAGACCATTGGCTTCAATGTTCCACTCATCATCCAAATTATTTTGCGGCACAAAATTTCCTTTCTCATTTTTTTTCAAAAACATATATATTCTTGATCTTGCGCCATACAAATGCGGCAGAGCGTTGTCATTCATATTAATAGCATTACCAAGAAGACTGTTAGAGGAGCTGAATTTTGGTATATAATTTTGATAATAAGTTGCATTTCCCAGGCACCCTTTGGGCAAATAAGATTGTTGCATCCATTCTGTAAACAGCTGGCTATAGCCTATCTGTTTTGCACTATAAATTCTATCGCCAAGTTGTTTACCTTTCGGGGCTGTAGTATGCTTGCGAATCGCCATCCAGCCAATGTCAATATCGGCGATACTTTCTAAATCGAACCCTATTCGATCCCTGTAAATTT
>Ga0209181_10004554_pt1 | contig 20538 bp, 20 predicted proteins | sample MAT05_FD_187208 | JGI IMG/M metagenome (GOLD analysis project Ga0209181, IMG submission 187208) | Freshwater microbial communities from Lake Fryxell liftoff mats and glacier meltwater in Antarctica - MAT-05 (SPAdes) (version 2) | ecosystem: Environmental > Aquatic > Freshwater > Ice > Liftoff... | reverse complement strand
TCCGAAGGTCGGGCATTGAGCGATTAGTCCGTAGCCCGAAAAGAGCGAAGCGTATTCCGGGACCTACTCGCCGCCAACAGCTACTCCAGATTCAACTTCACCCCATCCGGCTATTTGCCGAACGGACTCCTCCCTTTGGAAAAGGGAGGTTGGGAGGGATTTGAAACAGCTCATAAACGGAGAATCGCCCCGATGCGATCGCCGAAAACCCCTCTCGATCCCCCTTTTCCAAAGGGGGAAGTCAACCTCGCAGCCACCAACGACCCGAAACGACATTTCATTTCATCCGGGCTGCTTGTCGAGACGACTCCTCCCTTTGGAAAAGGGAGGTTGGGAGGGATTTGAATCGGCTCAGAAACGGGGAATCGCCCCGATGCGATCGCGGCAAATCCCCCTCGATCCCCCTTTTCCAAAGGGGGAAGTCAACTTCAATGGCAAATCGGGAGCAAGCTCTGTATACGGAAATTCAAAAACCGCAGAGAGGAAGCTGCGCTATCAAATTAACTTGGGCAGGGTATGTGTGCTCAACGCCGGTTGTCAATTCGCAACTGCGGTTGAAACGCCACTACCCAACGATAGCGTCTAGCACCGCCGCCGCAATATTCACCCCCGCCTGCTCATAAATCTCCACCATACAAGTTGGTGACGTGACATTCACTTCGGTGAGGTAGTCGCCAATGATATCCAGACCAACGATGCTGAGGCCATCACGCTTTAAGGTCGGCCCCAACGCTTCGGCGATTTCACGCTCGCGCGAAGTGAGTGGCATCGCCACCCCTTTGCCACCCGCCGCCAAGTTACCGCGTGTCTCGCCTGCCTTCGGGATACGTGCCAGCGCGTGTGACATTGGCTTACCGTCGATCACCAACACCCGCTTGTCACCCTTGGCGATCTCCGGGATGTAGCGCTGCGCCATGATGGTCGATTTGCCGTACTCGGTTTGCACTTCGACGATGGCATTTCGATTGGCGTCGGTGGTAGTGACGCGAAAGATCGAGGTGCCGCCCATGCCATCGAGTTTTTTCAGGATGACATCTGTGTGTTCATCGATGAATGCATGCACGCGCGCCATGTCGCCCGTCACCAGTGTCGGCGAGGCAAATTCTGGAAACCTGAGGATGGCGAGTTTTTCGTTGTAGTCGCGCAGGCTGGCGGGCCGGTTGATGATGCGCGCACCCTGTGACTCGGCAAGACTCAAGAGCAATGTTGAATACAGATACTCTTGATCAAACGGCGGGTCTTTGCGCATCAACACCGCGCCAAAATCCTTCAACGGCTTCTCGACCGATTGATCGACCTTGTACCAATGGTTGTTGTCATTACTGACAGTAAGACGCGACGCCATTGCTGAAACAGCGTTCCCTCGAGCCTGCAACTCGCGCGCTTCAAAGGCCCAAACGACGTGCCCACGCCTTGATGCTTCGCGCATCATGAACACCGACGAATCTTTGTAGGCTTTGAGTCCGCCAAGCGGATCGACGATGAACGCGATATCCATTATTCGGCCGCGACGGAGGTTGGCCGGATCAGCGTCGGCGGTCCCAGCGGCGCAGCGGATTCCGCGCTGTTCGCCTCCTGCATTTCCGCGAGAGTCACCAGTTCTTTGGCGGCGGCGAGCATGGCCAATCGCGCCACCACGCCGTAAGTGTAGAAACGGTTGGTTGGTGAATTCGGCACGCCTGCGCAAGCGAGCGTGTGGCAATCGGTTTCGAATGCCAGCGGGACGAAGCTCATGCCGCGCGAATTGAGGTTTTCGTCGATGCCGCGATCGGTGTTGACGCGATAAAAACCGCCGACCACAAATTGATCGATCATGTAAACCACAGGCTCGGCAACCAGATCATTAACGCGCTCGAAGGTGTAGACGCCTTCCTGAATGATGACTTCATTGACTTCAAGGCCTTCCTTGACCACCGCCATTTTGTTGCGCTCTTTACGATTCAAGTCGCGTACATCATCCGGTGAGCGCGCCGTCAGTACGCCCATGCCATAGGTGCCGGCATCGGCCTTGACGATCACAAACGGCTTTTCCTTGATGCCGTATTGCCGGTACTTATCTTCTATTTCCTTGAGCACCGCTTCCACGTTGGCGGCCAGACACTCTTCGCCTTCCTTGGCCGAAAAATTCACACGTCCGCATTGCGAAAACTCGGGGTTGATCATCCATGGGTCGATATTGATCAGCTTGGCGAATTCCTCGGCGACGCGGTCATAGGCATGGAAGTGGATGGTCTTGCGGCGATTGGTCCAGCCCGAGTAAAGCGGCGGCACGACCGGCTGCTCAATGCCCTCCAGTATCGGCGGCACGCCAGCCGACAGATCGTTATTGAGCAACACCGCGCACGGGTCAAACCCCTCGACGCCGACGCGGTTGCCGATTCTGATAATGGGCTCGAGTGTCAGTTTGTCGCCGTTCGGCAGATCCAGCGTCGTAGCGGACGTGATCTCCGGATTGATGGTGCCCACCCGGACATCGAGCCCTGCACCCTCAAGGATCCTGCGAATCGCGACAACGTTGGTCAGGTAGAACAGATTGCGGGTGTGGTTTTCTGGAATCAACAGAAAGCGTTGCTTGTCAGGGCAGATCTTTTGCACCGCTGACATCATCGCGTGCACGCAAAGCGGCACGAAGTCTGGATTCAGGTTGTTAAAGCCGCCGGGGAACAAATTGGTATCGACCGGTGCGAGCTTAAAGCCAGAGTTGCGCAAATCAACCGACGAGTAGATGGGTAGCGTGTGGCTTTGCCATTGCGTACGAAACCAGCGTTCAATGGTCGGGCGCGAATCGAGAATTTTCTGCTCGAGTTCGAGTACGGGGCCGGTGAGTGATGTGGTGAGATGTGGAACCATGCAACAACCTCTCTGTGTGCTTACCAATCCAACAAAGTGGGATCGAAAACCGTGAATACAACCGCCATCCCAACCCCGATGCCGGACGGCAAGTTTACTCCTGCAGTTGCCGCCCTCGGTGACCGCTTTGCGACAGTCAATACCTGTTCTGGCTGACCGGTCATCCCGTTTTGACGGCAACGTTGTTGCCAATTGCACCGAACGTCTCGCTGGGCTTTGTCTGCCCGGTGCGGTCTGGTTCATTTTCAAGGCCTGCTTTCTCGCCACGCCTTCCCTGCCGCATATCGATTGCAGCGTTTTCCATCGTCCAGTGAATTGCGTGGCAGAATTCGCCAACTTCACCAATACTTCCGGCGCCATGCATCTGCACATTCTTGGTATCTGCGGCACCTTCATGGGCGGCCTCGCGGCACTCGCGAAAGACATGGGCCACACCGTCACCGGCTGTGATGCCAACGTCTATCCGCCGATGTCAACACAGCTTGAAACGTTGGGCATCGGTCTGCACGAAGGCTTTGATGCCGGGCAGTTGGACAAGTATCCGGCCGATGTCTACGTGGTGGGCAACGCAATGACACGCGGCAAACCGGTCATTGAAGAAATTCTTAACCGTGGTTTGCGCTATATCTCCGGGCCGCAGTGGCTCGGTGAAAACGTATTGCAGGGCCGCTGGGTGCTGTCGGTGGCTGGCACGCACGGCAAGACCACCACTGCCTCGATGCTGGCGTGGATTCTCGACTACGCGGGGGTGGCACCGGGATTTCTGATCGGTGGCATCGCCAAGAACTTCGGCATCTCGGCGCGCATGCCGAAGGCCGAGTCCCCCTTTTTCGTCATCGAAGCCGACGAATACGACACTGCGTTTTTTGATAAGCGCTCGAAGTTTGTTCACTATCATTCGCGCACGGTCATCCTCAACAATCTCGAATACGACCACGCTGACATTTTTCCCAACATCGAGGCGATTGAGACGCAGTTTCATCATCTGGTGCGAACCGTTCCGGCCAACGGACTGGTGGTCGCCAATGGCAGTGAGGCGCATTTGACCAATGCGCTCGACAAGGGCTGCTGGACGCCGATCGAGCACTTCGGACCGGGCATGCAATGGGATTTTCGGCGCGGCGCTGAGGAAAATCAATTTGAAGTGCGCTGTGATGACAAGGGCCGCGGCACCATCACTTGGGATCTGACCGGTTCGCACAACAAGATGAACGCATTGGCGGCTATTGCCGCCGCCCGCCACGCCGGCGTGCCAGTCAAGATCTCCATCGAGGCGTTGAATCAATTCAGCGGTGTGGCGCGGCGCATGGAAGTTCGCGGCATCGTCGACGGCGTCACCGTCTATGACGACTTCGCCCATCATCCCACCGCGATTGCCACGACGCTGGCCGGCCTGCGCCATCACGTCAACAACGAACGCATTGTCGCGGTGCTGGAACCGCGATCAAATACGATGAAGCTCGGCGCAATGCGTAACGCGCTGCCCGCCGCGCTCGCGGCGGCCGATGTGGTGTTCATTCACGCGCACAATCTTGGTTGGGACGCCGGCGAGACGTTCGCGCCGATCGGTACCAAAACCGGCGTGTTCGACAATCTCGTCACGCTCGTTGAGGCGGTGACGGCCGTCGCCAAACCCAATGACCATATTGTGGTGATGAGTAACGGCGGCTTTGGTGGGGTTCATCACCTGCTTTTGCAGGCTCTTGCAGCCAAGGCGATGACGTAGAGCACCGCGTCGGCAAGTTGGTATCGAAAGTCGAGCGTTGGACGTTGAGAGTGGCGGTTTCAAGTTGAAAGTGCAATGGGGACGGTCGTTTCCGGGCAAAAATGTCTGAAAATGCCCGCCAATAGACAAGTTTCAACATTTTTTTGATGAAGACATTCATTTACCTGCACGGCTTTCGCAGCAGCAGCCAATCGCACAAAGCGCGCGTGTTGGGCGACGCCTTGCGCACCCTGAGTAGCGACTGGGAATACATCACCCCAGACCTGTCGTTTGACCCCGCTACTGCATTCGCGCAAATCGAGACCACGATCGCCCGTTACCGCAAGGACGACGTGACGCTGATTGGCTCGTCGCTTGGCGGCTTTTACGCCGAGGTATGCGCCGAGGCGGCCGGCTGCCGGGCGGTTTTGCTCAACCCTTCGCTCGCACCGTGGGAGACGTTAGCGACCTCGCTCGGCGCCCAGACGGCTTTTCATGGTGATCACGAGCCATTTGAATTTACAACCGGCCATCTGGCCGCGCTGCGCGCGCGCGACGTCGTTTGTATCAGCGCGCCGGAGAAATTTCTGGTCGTCGTTGAAATGGGTGACGCCCTCCTCGATCACCGCGCGACGCTCTTGAAGTTTGCAGGCGCGCCTCAGGTCGTCGTCGAGGGCGGCAGTCACGACCTCGCATCGTTTCCGTCACACATTGCGGCAATCTTGCGACACGCGGGTCTTGGCGTCACCTGAATCCGCGCCGCGTGATGTCTGCGTCCGGCATGCGCCCGCTATAATTTGCGCTCACGTTGATTCATCGCGTGCCCCCAATCGCGAAATGAAGACCGGAAGCCCGCCCAATCATGAATGTGTTTTTCGAAGAAGATGGTGGCTTCAAAGTCGCGCGCGTGATGGAGGACATCGGCACCTCGCTGCAGGTTGAAGCGATCAGCGGCAAACGCAGCAAGATTAAGGCGAACGCCGTGCTGCTCCGCTTCGACTCGGCGCTGGGCGAGCTACTCCCCCGCGCGGATGAGTTGGCGATAACGATTGAGCCTGACTTTCTGTATGAAGTGTGCGGCTCGAACGAATTTGGATTCGAGGAGTTGGCGCTGGAATACTTCGGCCACAAACCCTCCGCGCCGGAAGCGGCGGCGTGCGCCATCAAACTGCACGGCGCGCCGATGTATTTCTACAAGCGCGGTAGGGGTCGTTACCAAAAGGCGCCCGAAGAAAATCTACAAGCGGCGCTCGCTTCGATTGAACGCAAAAAACGCGAAGCGGCCGAGATGCAGATTTGGGTAAACGAGCTTAAATCCGGTGTAATGCCGGAAGCGCTGCGCCCGCACGTCAACCAACTGCTTTACCGGCCCGATCGCAACACGTTGATCGCCAAAGCGTGTGAGAAGGCGGTCGAAGAAACCGGACTGAATCTGCCGGAACTTTTTTTCGCGGCGGGTGCATGGCCGCACCGCAATGCACTGCCCTACATGGCGCAGCATGATTTTCATTTGGGCAGGTTCATTTCCGAGTATTTTCCGAAAGGCGTTTCGCCGCCCGTTGAGATCGCGCTGACCACACCGGCCGAGCTGATCACCAGCGGCCTCACCGCTTACTCAATTGATGATGCGACCACGGTAGAAATTGACGACGCGCTGTCGTATCGCGAGCTCGATAATTTGCGCGCGGAAGTCGGCATTCACATCGCCGCGCCGTCGCTCTATTTCGCACCCGACAGTGCGCTCGATGGCTACGCCAAGACGCGTATGTCAACGGTGTATTACCCGGGCACCAAGATCACGATGTTGCCCGACGCAGCAGTGGCTGCGGCTACCTTGGCGGAGGGGCGCGATTGTCCGGTGGTTTCGCTCTACGCCCAGTTCGACCGCGCCACCCATGCGCTTGTCTCGACGCGATCGGCGGTTGATCGCGTACACATCGGCAAAAACCTGCGCCTGCATGAAATCGAGACCTGGCTGACGGACCAATGCATAACCAACCCGGCGGGCACGCCCGACAAAGGCCCGTTCGGTGAAGAGCTGATCCGCCTGCACGCAATCGCCATGGCGCTCAAAGAAAAACGTGGCGCCAAGGACAACACCGATTACGTCGACTACAACTTTGACATCCTCGATGATGGCGCAACGGTGAACATTTCCCAGCGGGTGCGCGGCAGCCCCGTCGATACCATCGTCGCCGAGCTCATGATCCTTGCCAATAGTGAATGGGGGAGATTGCTTGCTGAAAACAACGTCGCGGGAATCTACCGCGCCCAGCAGAACATGAAGACACGCATGACCACCGACGCGCTGCCGCATGAGGGGCTCGGGGTTGCCTACTACGCCTGGTCATCGTCACCCCTGCGTCGTTACGTGGATCTGGTGAATCAACGGCAGCTGGTAGCGCTGATACAAGGGAGCACGCCGCTGTTTCCACGGCGCTCGCCGATTCTCAACGAGATCGCGCGAACCTTTGACCTAACCTACGATGCGTATGCAGAGTTTCAGCGCAATCTGGAACGCTTCTGGTGCCTTCGCTTTCTTGAGCAAGAGGGTCGAACGTCCTTCCCCGCCACCATCATCCGCGATGAACTGGTTCGCGGCGCCGAGTTGCCCCTTATCGTCAAACTAAAGAGTACCGCCAATCTCGCGCCCAAGACTGCGGTTGTCGTCAATATCGAATCAATCGACTATTGGTCCATCGGTGGCGTGTTTTCTTTGCCGCTAGTCGCACAAGAAACACCGAAAGCCGAATAGAATAAGTTCATGCACATACGCACCCGCTAGCGACGCGCGATGCTTCAGTTTTTTATGCGGCCCCGGCAAGTCGCACATGCCATCAACATCCGGATCGACGAAAGACTCGATGCGGTGGCAGCACTCCCACCGCCGCTGGTCGCGATTTCCATTCAGCGTGTGCTGGCAGTTTCCATCCCCATGCAATCGGCAGCGGTCATTTCGCTCACCGTTCATCTGTTCATTGTCTTGGGCATCGGCTTCACCGTGTTCGATGCGAAGCGCTTCGCGCCGCCCCACAACATCATGGACGTTGTGCTGGTCAATTCCAAGAGTGCCGCCCGCCCAACCAACGCCGACGCCCTTGCGCAGGCCAACCTGGATGGTGGCGGCAACACCGACGAACAACGGCGCGCAAAAACCCCGCTGCCCGCCATGGATCAATCTGCGGCACGCAACGAAGTGCAGGCTGCTCAAGAACGGGTCACGCAGCTCGAGGAAGAAATGAAGTCGTTGATGACACAGGCTCGCGCAGCGGTCAAGATCGTACAAGGGGAGATCGCACCACCGGCGGGCTCACCCAAACCACTGGCGGCATCCGATCTGATGCAAAAGTCTGTGGAGATCGCCAGGCTTGAAGCGCAGCTGTCAAAGGAGTACGACGCTTACCAGCAACGACCGGCCCGAAAGTTCATCGGAGCACGCGCCGCCGAATACCGTTTCGCCCAGTACGTCGATAACTGGCGCCTAAAGATTGAATACGTCGGCAACCTTAATTACCCGGAAGAAGCCAAGACGCGCGGCGTTCGCGGCAAGTTGCTGCTCACGGTTGCCATCAAGGCGAACGGCGAGGTTGAGTCAATCGAAATCAACCAATCGTCCGGCAAGCGCGTGCTCGATAACGCTGCCAAGCGTATCGTGCAACTGGCGGCACCCTACGACAAGTTTCCCGACAATATCGTGCGCGATACGGATGTCATTCATATCACCCGCACGTGGATGTTCATGAAGGGCGATACGCTCGAAACAAAGTAGCCCCTGCGGCGTTTGTCAGGGATAGAACGCTCTCAAGCCATAACCGGAAGCGGGCGACTTTCCGACCAGCTCCAGATTTAAATTGACGTAGAGCTCGATATTTGGCGCAAGCCCCTCGCCTACCGCCGGCACCCGACCGAGGTACTCGGATGGCATCAGTACGCGACTCGATAGCACGGCATTGTTGGCGTCGGTCAGTTTGACTTCCAGCGCCGGAAAATCCTGCTTGGTGGTGGCGCGATTGGCAAGTGTTGCGCTAAGCAGGATGCGCCCCGGTCTGCCCGGTGGCTCAATCAAATCCGACGATTCAATTTTGATCAGCGCGGTATCGCGGCCCCACGAAATCACACAACCCAATGCCTCACAAGCTGCCGCCATCTGCGGACGCAGTTGCGGATACTGTTGCACGATCTCGCTGCGAAAATAAAACGCGGTTTGCAGCCCGAGTAACACGCTGGCTGACGCCGCGAGCCAAACCCATGCCCGGGATTGGGCTTGGCGTGTCGGCAGCGCGCCGCCGATGAGCGGGTTGGTGGTGGAAAGAACCTGTGCGTCCGGCTCGATGGTGGAATCGATGTCCGGCGCGGTCGCAACGTTTGGTGATGGTTTGGGATTGTCGGTCGTCGTTGGCTTAGCGAAGACTCGCAGGTCGGTAGGCGACGCGACGCGATCCGCATGGGCCGTACCGCTCGTCGTCTGAGATAGCGCTGAAGAAAGTTGGCTGTCCTCGAAGTGCTCGAGTTTCTTCAGCGCGTCTTCATAGCTGTCGAACGCCTGTTCCGTCACCACTTCTTCGGCGCGGTCTTGACGCGACACCGACTGCGGGCCCTGCTCCGCATCCAGCAACGGTATCTGCTGCGCGGTGTCGGTCTCTCGCGTCGAGTCGACCAGCTTGTAGTCAATCGGCTCACCGTCATCGCTGTCTTCAACGCGCTTCAACGCTTCGAACGCATTGAACACATGCCGACACCGGCCGCACATGACGCGCCCCTGCCGGACATTCAGCTGTTCAGGCGAAACTTTGAACTTCGCACTGCAGTTCGGACATGTGGTTAGCAACATACGACGATTCTATCCGATGATTTTTCAGCTTGATGCAGCGTGACGCTTCCCGGCGATGCACGACCAGCCTTCCGCCTGCCGCCAGACGGCAAGCTGAAAGTAGGGGGAATAGATGGCGATGATATCGTCGGCTTGCTCATCCAAAATGCCGGCCAACACCAGCCGCCCCGCCGGGTGGGTATGTCCGGCGAACAGGGGCGCCAGCATTTTTAGAGGGTTGGCAAGAATGTTGGCAACCGTGATGTCCGCCACATAGTCCAGAGTTTCATCGGTTGTCTCAAATCGAATGGCGACGCAATTCTGTGCTGCGTTATACCGCGCAGCTTCGAGCGCAACGGCGTCGATATCCACGCCAACGGCCTCTCGCGCACCCAGCTTCATTGAGGCAATGGCCAGGATGCCCGACCCGGTGCCGTAGTCGAGCACCGTGTTGCCCGTCTGCACATGAGCTTCCAGCCAGTGGAGGCACAGCCGCGTCGTCGGATGACTGCCGGTGCCGAATGCGGCGCCCGGATCAAGCGCGATATTGATCGCATCCGCCGCCAGATTGTGCGGTTGGTGCCAGGTGGGAACGATCGTGATGCGCGGCGAAATGGAGATCGGCTGGAACTGTGCCTGATTCTCGCGCACCCAGTCTGTGTCATCGATGATCGACTGGGTAAAGTTGAGCGAGTCAATTTCCATCAGCGCGGCAACCTGCCACATCACATCAACGCCGTCTACGCCGTCGGCGAATAAAGCGGTCAGTTCACATCGATCCCACAAGCCGCCGGTCGCCCCCGGCTCACCAAAAATTGCCCTCTCGTTCGGGGTGCCTTCGTCGGCGTCTTCAACTGACACTGAAAGCGCGCCTGCTTCCATCAATTGGTCGCCGAAGACGTCAGCTTGCTCGCGGCTCAACGCGATGGTGATAGACAAGAATGGCATGGCACCTAGCCTGCATATTTCATGGGGAGGGGTTCGAGAGTGGGTCGCATTTTAGGCAACGCGGCGTGCGATTTTTTGTTCGACTGATGAGTGACGATCGGGATATTCACGAGGAAGAGAACGGAAGATGGCATGTCCAGCCGCCTACTATCGAGCGCGTACACCGGGCATTGATCGGCGACCAAAATGAATTTCTCACGAGCACCTTTTCTTCATGGCGGAGATAGTTTTGAAGCGGGTCGAGCCATGAATATGCGGGCTAGTCCGCGTCACCGGAAATCTTCTTAAGCCTCGCCATGCGTTCTTCCAGAAAATGGATCGACGTTCCACCGCGAATGAAGGCGGCGTCGTTGAGCAATTCCTGGTGCAACGGCAGATTGGTCTGGATGCCCTCAACCACCATTTCCGACAATGCGACACGCATGCGGGCAAACGCCTGCTCGCGGGTGTCGCCGTGCGCAATGACTTTGCCGATCAGCGAATCGTAGTGCGGTGGAACAAAGTAGTCTGCGTAGACGTGTGAATCAACCCGGATACCCGGCCCGCCTGGCACGTGGAATCGTGTGATGCGCCCGGGCGAGGGCACAAAACTGACCGGATGCTCGGCGTTGATGCGACACTCGACCGAATGTCCACGCAGCTGGATATCTTTCTGCCGGTAGCGCAGTTTGTAGCCGGCGGCAATCCTTACCTGCTCCTGCACGATATCGATGCCTGTGATCATTTCGGTGACCGGATGTTCGACCTGTACACGTGTGTTCATTTCGATGAAATAGAACTCGTCGTTTTCGAATAGAAATTCAAAGGTGCCGGCACCACGGTAGCCCATCTTGAGACACGCCTCCACACAACGCTCGCCGATCTTGTCACGGATGCGGGCTTTGAGTTCGGGCGCGGGCGCCTCCTCAATAATCTTCTGGTGGCGTCGCTGCATCGAGCAGTCGCGCTCCCACAAGAACACCGCGCCTTTGTGCTCGTCTGCCAGAATCTGGATTTCGATATGGCGCGGATTTTCGAGAAACTTCTCCAGGTAGACCATCGGATTGCCAAACGCGGTTTGCGCTTCCGATTTGGTCATTTGCACCGCATTTACAAGGGCGGCTTCCGTGTGCACCACGCGCATGCCTCGCCCGCCGCCGCCACCCGCCGCCTTGATGATCACCGGGTAGCCGACCTCTGCCGCGATACGACGGATTTCCTTTGGGTCATCCGGCAACGCACCTTCGGAGCCCGGCACACAGGGCACGCCAAATTTCCGCATTGCCGCCTTGGCCTGCACCTTGTCACCCATCATGCGGATGTTTTCGGGTTTGGGGCCGATGAATACGAAGCCAGAGTTTTCAACACGCTCTGCGAAGTCTGCGTTCTCGGACAAAAATCCGTAGCCCGGGTGGATTGCTTGAGCGTCGGTCACTTCCGCCGCGCTGATGATGGCGGGAATATTGAGGTAGCTGTCCTTGGACGGCGCCGGGCCGATGCACACCGATTCGTCGGCCAGCATGACGTACTTGGCGTCTGCGTCGGCCTCGGAATGCACAGCGACGGTTTTGATGCCCATCTCGCGGCAGGCGCGTTGGATGCGCAACGCAATCTCACCCCGATTGGCAATGAGAATTTTTTCAAACATGCCCCCCGGCCGGGGACTGGAGCCGAATACCGCCATCAGTGAACCTCGCGGTTATTCGATGATGAAGAGTGGCTGACCGTACTCAACCGGCTGGCCATTTTCAACCAGAATCGATTTCACAATACCGGCGGCGTCAGATTCGATTTCGTTGAGCAGTTTCATGGCCTCAATAATACAAAGCGTCTGACCTTTGGTTACCGTTTGGCCAATCTCGACAAACGAGGAGGATCCGGGCGAGGGCGATCGGTAAAAGGTTCCTACCATCGGTGACTTCAGCGTGTGCCCGATTGGTTCGGCGACCACTGGAGCCGGCGGCGCGGCGGGCGCAATTGCCGGCGCGGTGGGCGGTGCTTGGAAGTACTGCGGTGCCGGCGGAGCGGTGCCGTGACGGCTGATGCGCACCTTCTCCTCGCCTTCCGTAATCTCCAGTTCAGCGATCCCGGATTCTTGCACCAAGTCGATCAGGGTCTTGATCTTGCGTAAGTCCATTTGCGTTTCTCCTACCGTTGGTTTTGTTCGCCACACTTCTTTAGGCGGGCGTAATAGCGTAATTGGGTGTGTCGGCTGCCGCCCTCGTTTAACCCGACGATCGTTGCGCCACGGACAAAGCGGCTGTCGGCGTCGTGTCCGAGAGGCTTGGAATCAGGCTTTGGCGGCGTTACCGATTCGGGAAATGGCTGCGGCCAAGGCAAATTCGTAGCCTTTTGCACCTAGGCCGCAAATTACCCCGATCGCCTTGTCGGACAGGTAGGAGTGCTGCCGAAACGGCTCACGCGCGTGAACGTTGGATAGATGCACCTCGATAAACGGGATAGCCACGCCAAGCAAAGCGTCGCGCAAGGCGATGCTGGTATGGGTAAATGCGCCCGGGTTGATGACAATGAAGACGCTGCCGTCGTTCTTGGCGGCGTGAATGCGATCGATCAACGCGCCTTCCGAATTGGTCTGGAACGTATCGAGCCTGATATTCGCGGCGCTCGCCTGCGAGGCTAGCCTTGCATCGATATCGACCAAGGTATCGTGGCCATACACCTCCGGCTCCCTGCTGCCGAGCAGATTGAGGTTGGGACCGTGCAAGACCAAAATGCTGGCCGCTGGGTGACTTTGCATAGGCGCATTTTGCCTGAAATTAGGCGACGATGCCGGTTTTTGATGAAGTTTACTGACGCATCGGTCAGCACGGGGCGAGTGAACTCGCGTGAAATTCAAGTCGCAACATCAAGTGCTTAATAATTAGGCAAATATGCTGCAAGGCGGCTTGACCGTCACTTACTAGAACGTAATTTTGTTGTGAAATTAACGACGATACGACATGTTAGCGACAGTTCTACGACTTCTGTGGATACTTTTCAACCAAGTTTGTGATTTCCTCCTCGGTCATCACCCCCAACTTAGTGGTCACGATATCGCCGGCAGGGCTGAGAATAATACTAAACGGTAGCAATCCAAATTGATTTCCTACCCGCTTGGAAAATTCAATCGCGCGACTTTCATCCGGCAGAACCGGATAGTTGATCGCGAGCTTTTTTGCCAGATTGGACGAATTTGCTAAGGAATCAGCAGCGATACCAACAATTTGTAAGCCCGCGGCGCCATGCTTTTCTTGCATTCGCACTAGCATCGGGATCTCCTCAATACACGGCGCGCACCACGTTGCCCAAAAATTCACGATTAGCAGCTTCCGACTCCACTGGCCAAGTGGCTGTGCGACGCCCATTAAGTCGGGAAATGATGTCGCGTAAATGACCGCGGCGGTCGCTGAAGATCCCGCATTGACGGTCTTGGTAACCGCTGGCTGATCTTCCAATTTGCCGATGAGCAATGCCGCACCAAACAGCGAAACCACGACGACCGCTGCAATCGCGACAAACACGTAAGCTTTGCGCTGGTTACGCACAACGTTACTTCGGCGGCGCAGTGGAAATGGCTGGCTGTCGCGCCTGACCGAATCCTTGCGACGAACTCGCCAGCGGTGAAAGCCAAGCGCCACTGATAGTAGCCGAGCCCTTGCCGTTTGAGACGAATGTGGGCATCGAAAACTCATGTTGCTGCGCCGGGAAACACACGCCTGCTGCGGCACAGCCCTGTGAGGTCACCAATAGCTTTGCCGCCGGTACCCGCCCTGCCTTTGGCGCGTCGCGGTTTTTGCCAATGCTCGCCCCAGTTGCCGCCGAGGGTGGTTCGGAGGTGGTGGTCAAGTCCACAACGAAGGTGGTGCTTTTGTCGAAAATATCGACCTTGCCAAAAGTGGGATCGTCAACGCTTCTGCCCGGCGGCAACTGCAGCATATATCGGTTCTTAGTCGGTTTCGCGCCCGCATCACTCCGGCGACTCGCCTCTTTTCCAGCAGGAGATGCCATCAGTTCAGCGTCAACACGGATTCGGTCGCGATACAGGTAATAGCCCGGCACTACCTCAAACCGAACTTCCAGCGTTTTGCGGTCCTGCAGCCTGATCTGTGGTCGAAAGGCCTGCTCGGGATCGAGCAACTCGGCGGCAGGCTTGGCGGCGATTGATGCAAAGCTGCTCATCGATCCGCTCTTTGCGGGACTCAACACATCTGCAAGCGCTGCAGAGCTGGCAACGAATACCAAAAGAGCAAGCACTAACTTATATTTTTGCAGCGGTGCCTTTTTTGCGTTCATGTCTTATCCAGTGCTGGTCAGATGCGCCTGACAACTAAGTACCGTTCCATGCTACACAAGCCGCAGTCGACCAAAAAACCGCTGCTCGTTAGATGGGGCACTCTGCGTATTACAACCCTTTACCTGCAGCCCACCACTGCCGATAACACGTTAATTACCGAACGGTTACGCAGCTTCGGGTGTCTATGCTTTGGTTCGGATCCGGTAGTTGCGTTCAACCCTCGTTGTTGTAATTTTCACGATTGCACGCATTTAGTATTTGTCACGCCACACCTTGCTGTTCACAATAGGACCACTATGCGTCTGGTTATTCTGGTAATTCTAATGGGCTTCCCCCTCCTTGAGGGCGCACTGCTCTTCAAACTGGCTTCCGCGCCGGGCAGCGGTTTTTGGGTGCTCGCTTGGTTGGGCTTCGCGGCTGTGGCCGGCATTGTATTGATCAAACAGGCGCGCTTCTCATTGATCAGTCGGCTCGGACAGGCGCTTGGCCACGGCCAGTTTTCGCTGGCCGCTGTTATCGACAGCTTTCGTACGGTCATCGCCGGCTTACTGCTGATTTTCCCGGGCTTCATTTCGGACATCATGGCGTTGGTGATCCTGCTCATTCCGATCCGCGAACCAGCACTTGCACCCGCCGCGGGCGACCGATCAAACCATCGCGCAACATCCCGTCGGGCGTTCGACGCCGATCGTGCGGTAATCGAAGGCGAATTCCGCCGCGACTAAGCGCCGCACGCTGGCGGCACAAGGCCCTGCCCTCGCGACACCAGCGCCGCAACACAAAGGCGCGCCTCAACCCGCAGGCCGGGCCAATGCCTTGAGGAATACTTGCACCGTCGGGTATGCCAACGCCAGCGCTAGCTCCGACTTCATTTTCTGATTCCGGATCCGTCGCGACTCGCGCATGAACGACAGCATAGCGACCGAGACCTGTGAACCGGCGTCCGCGCGCGACACACGCGGCGGTCGCGGCAAGCCAAAGTGATCGGCAACGAGGTCAAAGTAATCTCCCATCTTGAGTTGACTGTCATCGACGATATTGAAAACCGATGTCGATGGCTCTGCTCCACGCTTGACGCGCGCCATTGCGTGAACCGCGGCATTCGCCAAATCGTGCGCGTGGATATGGTTACTCCAGGCGTCCTCGGCCGCCACAATTGCCGGTGTGCCTGCGCGCAGCCGCTCAAGCGGCAAGCGATCCAATGAATAAATGCCCGGCGCTCGCAGGATCGCAAGGCCGACATCGCTCGCAAGCGACCAGTCCCGCAGCCGTTGTTCAGCGTCGACACGGCGCTTGGCGCGATCCGACTCCGGGTTCAACGGACTGAGTTCATCAATCCACCGCCCCTGACAATCGCCATATACCCCGGTGGTACTGATGTAGATCAGGCGCTCGGGAGCAACACCCGATGACAGCGCGGCTAGCAGATTTGCGGTGCGCGTGTCGTCAGCGCCATGGTTGGGCGGAGGCGCGAAATGAAAGACGGTGGTCGCAACTCCAGCAAGGCAATGCAGCGATGCGGCGTTGTCGAGGTCGGCTAGCAGCGGCGTCGCGTCGACCGCACGCACATCGGCTTCACGATCAGCGCGGCGAATCAGGGCAATAACACGATGGGTCGGCGCCAGCAAACGGGCGACGCGCCGCCCGATATCGCCAAAACCCACAATCAACGCCGCGCTTTGCATTGCTACCAAGACATTTCCTTTCGACATAGCGGACAAGTATAGTGGAGGTCTTTTTTTGATTCGCTGTCGCGACACCTCCTGAACCATGGCAACTGAATTTACCGTCACACTCAAACCCTCCGGCAACACCTTCAAAGCCGCCTCTGACGAAACCATCCTTGAAGCCGCGCTGCGCCAAGGCATCGGCCTGCCCTACGGTTGTCGCAACGGTGCCTGCGGATCCTGTAAGGGAACGCTGGTGTCCGGTGAGTTCGATTACGGCAGCTATCAGGAACGCACATTGCGGCCGGAAGAAAAGGCGGCCGGCAAAGCACTGTTCTGCGTCGGAAAAGCGTGTTCCGATGTGACCCTTGAGGTTAAGGAAATTAGCAGCACCGGCGATATCCAGATTCGCACGCTGCCGTGTCGCGTGGAAAAAGTTGAAAAGCCCGCGCCGGATGTTGCCGTGCTTTACCTGAAACTGCCTGCGCAGGAGCGCATGCAGTACCTCGCCGGGCAGTACATCGACATTCTGCTCAAGGACGGCAAGCGGCGAAGCTTCTCGATGGCCAACGCGCCGCACCGCGACCAATACGTTGAGCTGCACATCCGCCATGTACCGGATGGGCAATTCACCAGCTTTGTGTTCAACGCGATGCGCGATCGCGCCATCTTGCGTTTCGAAGGCCCGCTCGGCTCGTTCTTCTTGCGCGAGGATTCCAGCAAGCCGATTCTATTTGTCGCCGGCGGAACCGGATTCGCACCGATCAAGGCCGTTCTCGAGCACGCGTTTTTTACCCACGTCGACCGCGAAATGGTGCTCTATTGGGGCTGCCGATCGCTCGCGGATTTGTATATGCCTGAGTTGCCGGCGCAGTGGGCGCGTGAATATCCGAACTTTACGTTTATTCCGGTTTTGTCCGAAGCCAAAGCCGAGGATAATTGGAGCGGTAGGAAAGGCTTTGTGAATCAGGCCGTCCTCGATGATTTCCAGAATCTTGCTGGATATCAGATCTATGCGTGCGGCGCACCACAGATGATCGATGCCTGTAAAGCTACATTTACCGCGCGCGGTCTGCCGGAGGATGAATTCTTCGCAGACTCGTTTACCTATTCCACCGTACCCCTTTAACCCACCCCTCAGGAGACAACAATGGTCAAAGTCGGCGACAAAATCCCCAACGGGACCCTCAGCGAATTCATAGCCGTCGAAACCGAGGGCTGCGCGCTCGGTCCGAACAGTTCTCAAGTCGATGATCTGGTCAAAGGCAAGAAGATCGTCGTCTTCGGCTTGCCCGGCGCGTTCACACCAACCTGCTCCGCACAGCACGTGCCGGGATATTTGAAGCACTTTGACGCGTTCAAAGCCAAGGGTGTTGATGAAATCTGGTGTGTATCAGTCAACGATGCGTTCGTCATGGGCGCATGGGCGAAAGACCAGCACACCGACGGCAAGATCCGTATGTTCGGCGATGGTTCTGCAGCATGGGCCAAGGCACTCGGTCTCGACCTCGACCTGACCGCGAAGAACTTCGGCGTACGCATGCAGCGCTGCGCGTTGATCGTTGATGACGGCGTCGTAACGCTGGTGAACGTTGAAGCTCCGGGCAAGTTCGAAGTCTCCAACGCGGAAACACTGCTCGCCGCCGCTTAGTCGCAACCATGGTCAACCCCACCGTATTCATCGATGGCGAGCACGGCACCACGGGTCTGTTGATCCGCGAGTTGTTGCTCGCCCGCGGCGGAATCGATGTCATCAGCATCGCGCCAGAAAAGCGCAAAGACATCGACGAACGCAAGCGCTTGCTGAATGCGGTGGATCTCGCCGTGCTGTGCCTGCCGGACGACGCGGCGCGCGAATCGGTGGCCATGATTGAGAACGCCAATACGCGCGTGGTCGACGCCTCGACCGCGCACCGCGTGCTGCCCGACTGGACGTTTGGTTTTCCGGAGATGGACAAAGGCCAGCCACAGCGCATCCGCCAATCGCGGCGTGTCGCCAATCCGGGTTGCTGGTCGACCTGCTTTATTGCGCTGATCAGGCCGTTGGTGGCTTCAGGTCACATCCCCAAAGATTTCCCGCTCACCACATGGGGCGTGTCAGGCTATTCCGGTGGCGGCCGCCAGATGATTGAGACATTCGAGGCGCCAACCAACCACACCAAGTTCATCGCGTATGGCCTCAAGCTCACGCACAAGCACCTGCCAGAAATGCGTCACTACGCGATGCTCGACCACGCGCCGCTGTTCACGCCAACGGTCGGCAACTTCAAACAGGGGATGCTGGTGCAAGTCCCGCTAAATTTGTGGTCGCTGCCGAAGAAAACTTCGGGACAAGAATTGCACGACGTGCTTGCGGCACATTTTGCCGGCAGCCAATACGTTGAAGTGAAGCCCTACAGCGCTGAACCACCGGCTGAACTCAATCCGGAAGCGTTGAACAACACCAATCAACTTGAGTTGTTCGTGTTCGACAATCCGACTGCGAAGCAAGCGGTTTTGACCGCGCGGCTGGACAACCTTGGTAAAGGTGCGGGTCGGCGGCGATGCAGAATATTGAATTGATGCTGGGGTTGAACTAGCAGTTTGTTGAAATTCGTTCTGCTAAATCTGAGTGAACTCATTGCATGCCATTTCCCCCTTTGGAAAAGGGGGAGTAAGGGGGATTTGCCATCGTTGTCGACTCGCAAATGCTTAAAATCCCCCTCAATCCCCCTTTTCCAAAGGGGGAAGTAACACACCGAAATTACCTATCAAACGAATTTCGCGAATTTCAACAAACTGCTAGTCGTCAATCGTTCACCGTCGTGATCACCGGCGTGTGATCCGACGGCCGCTCAAGTTTGCGCGGCTCCACGTCGATCACGGACGACACTGCGCGCTCTGAAAGCGCCTTCGTCAGCAGGATGTGATCAATACGCAATCCTAGATTGCGTTTGAATCCGTTCATGCGGTAATCCCACCAGGTAAAGCTTTTCTCGGCTTGATCGAACTGGCGAAAGCTGTCGGTCAACCCAAGATCAATCAGCGCTTGAAGGTGTGCGCGCTCCGGTGCCGACACCAGCACCTGACCTTCCCACGCTTTCGGGTCATGTACGTCACGGTCTTCCGGCGCGATGTTGTAGTCGCCAAGCAATGCGACATCACCATACGTTGCAATGGTGTTTGCCATATAGCCGCGCAGCGCCGTTAGCCACGCGAGTTTGTATTGGTATTTGTCCGAGTCGATGCTCTGGCCGTTGACGATATAAACATTTACTACACGCACGCCGTTGATGGTCGCGGCGATGACACGTTTTTGCACGTCGTCATAGCCGGACATATCCTTGGCAACATCTTCCGGTCGCGATTTGGAAATGATCGCAACGCCGTTGTAGGTCTTCTGACCGTTGAACACGGCGTGATAGCCGGCATCCTCAATCGCTTCGAGCGGAAATTTGGCGTCTTCGAGTTTGAGCTCTTGCAGGCACAGCGCATCAACGGGTGAGGTCTTCAGCCATTCGAGGACGTGCGGCAGGCGCACGTTAAGTGAATTGACATTCCAGGTGGCGAGTTTCATAGGCGGCGCTTCAAAAAAGTTGTCATTCCAGCGAAGGCCGGAATCCGAGTTCACTGGTTCCAGCGCAGCAACCAAACTTGGGTCCCGACCTTCGTCGGGATGACAGGGCGAAGTGAATTGACGTTCTAGGTGGCTAGTTTCATAGCGTCAACATTAGGATGGCGTCATTCCCGCGAAGGCGGGAATCCAATTTCGTATCGATCATCTGCTCCACCAAACTTGGATTCCCGCCTGCGCGGGAATGACGGTTTTGGCGAGTTTCATGCTGCGCGGGAATGACGGTTTTGGCGAGCTTCATGCTGCGCGGGAATGACGGTTTTGGCGAGTTTCATAAACGTAAAATATTCATTTCAATATCCCCCTCTCCCGCGCAGGCGGGAGCCTAAGTTGCGCAATCGATCTTCAATCCAGATGGGGCTCCCGTCTACGCGGGAGCAGGGTGTATTGCTGGAGACGTCGTCACATCCGACTATTCAATGGTTACGCCGCGAGCTTCATGCCATTGTGTCTAAGCAGGTGCTCAATCTCAGGCTTACGACCGCGAAACGCGATGAACGATTCCATCGCCGGCCGACTGCCGCCGCGCGCCAGCACTTCGCGTCGGAAACGGGCGCCCGTTTCGGCATTCAGCACGCCGGTTTCTTCAAATGCCGCATACGCATCCGCTGACAACACTTCGGCCCATTTGTAGCTGTAGTAGCCCGCAGCGTAACCGCCACCGAAGACGTG
>Ga0209181_10004551_pt1 | contig 20551 bp, 19 predicted proteins | sample MAT05_FD_187208 | JGI IMG/M metagenome (GOLD analysis project Ga0209181, IMG submission 187208) | Freshwater microbial communities from Lake Fryxell liftoff mats and glacier meltwater in Antarctica - MAT-05 (SPAdes) (version 2) | ecosystem: Environmental > Aquatic > Freshwater > Ice > Liftoff... | reverse complement strand
TAAGAATATTGTAGGTTGGGTTGAAGCTTTGCGAAACCCAACAAACGCCGCAAAATGTTGGGTTTCGTTCCTCAACCCAACCTACACATTTTTATTTTTTGGGCTTAACCGAACCGTATTGCAGAGACTCCTATATTTAGCAGTTTCTTTTGATACATATCGTTCGTTTTTCACCTTAGAACTGTCGCGCTTGTTAATCTGATTTTCAATTTGCAACACAACCTCTGCCCCATGAATTCAAAACCTTGTGCGGTCAACATTGCCGATAAAAGCCGCAAATTATCTGGGGTATCATCGACTACTAAAATATTTTTTTTATGATGGTTAGTTTGATTTAAATGCATTATGTATAAAAAGCTATATTTGTAATAATTGATAATAGTAAATGTCTATTTGGAATAATTCTGAAAATTTTTTTATTAATTTCACCGAAATATTTGTATTTATAGTCTAACTTCCACAAAGCTTGGAGAGTTTTATAGACTACCACAGCTATTAGTCAATTAGAAGCTTTGCGAACTTGATAGCCCGCTTACAGCACTATAGTAGATGATAGAGACAGATTATCTAGCCGAGCCTCAATACTGAAATTTTTCGAGGTGTTATTTGTTAGCTACCATTGAGGTGATGTGGCAAGTAACTTAAGAACCAATTTTTGTTCTATGGGTTTAGAAAACAGATATCCTTGAGCAAAATTACAGTTTAAACTTCTCAATTGGGCTAGTTGTTCTTGGGTTTCGACACCTTCAGCGATCGCACTCATTCCCATTGAGTTGGCAATGCCAATCATTGCTGGTACTAGTCCCATATTCTCTTTGTTTTCTTGCATCCGTTTAACGAAAGATTTATCAATTTTGAGCGCATTAAAAGGAAAGCTGTGTAGGTAACTCAAAGAGGAATATCCTGTACCAAAGTCATCCATAATCAACTTGATTTTTCGCTGCTTTAGTTGTTGAAGAATTATTTTAATCGCATTAGTATTTTCCATAATTACACTTTCTGTAATTTCTAATTCTAAGTATGCAGGATTTATTCTACTTTCATAAATTATTCGGTCAATTTGTTCTACCAAATTATGCTGTGAAAATAACCTAGCACTCAAATTGACACTCATCGTTAGAGGTTCTGGTGTTACTGGGTGATGTTGCCAGATGCTTAATTGATGACAAACTGACTGTAATACCCAAGTATTGATGGCATTAATTAAACCTGTTTCTTCTGCCACAGGAATAAATTCTATGGGAGAAACCAGACCACGAATCGGATGTTGCCAGCGCACCAAGGCTTCAAATCCAGAAATTCTGCCTGAAGTCAGGGAAACAATTGGCTGATAGTAAACCACGAATTCTTGTCTTTCAACAGCCCTTCGCAAGTCATTTTCTAACTCTAAAAGCTGAATAGCTTCCTGATGCATTACTGGATTGAAAACGTGATATTTGGCTCTTCCTTGAGCTTTAGCCCGATACATTGCCGTATCAGCATCCCGCAGTAGATACTCTGGGCGATCGTAATCTTTATTGCCCCAGCTAATGCCAATGCTGGCATTCATAAATACTTCATATCTGGACAGTTTAAAAGCAAGTGATAGCTGTTGCAGAATCAGTTCGGCAACTTGAATTGCTATATTAATATCTGTGATATTTTCTAGGAGAATTGCAAATTCGTCACCGCCCAATCGTGCTAGAGTATGAACAGGTAACAAACATGCTTGCAGGCGACGAGCGATGGCTATGAGCAATTCATCTCCCACCAGATGTCCAAGGGAATCATTGACAACTTTGAAGCGATCGCAGTCCAAAAAAAGGAGTGCAAACTGATAATTAGATTCTTGCTTGGCCCGATTTAAAGCATTTTCTAGTCGCCTAATAAACAAAACTCGGTTTGGTAATCCAGTCAGTGAATCATGCAGCGCTATGTCTAGCAGTTGAGTTTGCAATTTCTGGCGGGAATTGATTTCTTCTTGGAGTTTTTGGAGAGTTTTTTCTAGCTCCCCAGTCCGCTCTTTTACCCGATCTTCCAGTTCGACATTTAGTTTCAATATTTCTAATCGCGCCGATCTCAATGCCAGTTGATTTTGCACGCGCACCAAAACTTCTTGAAACTCAAAAGGTTTGCTGATGTAGTCTACACCACCTACCTTAAAGGCTTTAACTTTGTCAAAAACATCATCTAAAGCGCTAATAAAAATCACCGGAATATCGGCTGTTAGCTCACTAGCTTTTAAGGTCTGACAAATTTCATAGCCATCTACTTCTGGCATCATAATATCGAGTAGAATCAAATCTGGTAATACTGTTTGAGTTGCCGTCAGTGCCATTTGCCAATTCAAGGCTTTACGAACGTTATACCCTTCCCTTGTCAATATGGAGGATAAAACCCGGAGGTTATCCGCCATATCGTCAACGATCAAAATATCTTTTTTCTTAGAGTCTAAATGCTCGTAATTCATTCTACGTTTGTTTTAGTCAATTCCATGATTTTCTCAAACTGGTAGTTATTCGCTAAATCCCTGAGAACGTTGAAAACTTGACTATAGCTATCTGATGGAATTTGCTTGAGTAACTCTAAAATCAGTTCATCGCTACAGCTGGCTGCGGCATAGTAAATATGTTGGAGCCACTCAGGTGACATTTGTGATAAACGGCTCAGGATTTCGGTAACAGTGATAAATATCTGTGTAGGTTGATCGACAACTGTTGTGTTTGTGGTTTCTACTTGGTTGGTATACTTTACACCTAGATGTTGGCTCAGTTTTTCCAATAATACTTCTTGTGTGAATGGCTTGCGAATAAAATCATCGCAGCCAATGGATAAAATTTTCTGGCGTTCTTCTTCAAAGGCGCTAGCAGTTAGGGCAATAATGATCGTGTGTGTATTGGAGCAACTCTGCCCTGTTCCAGAGAAGTCACAAGGGGGAGCCAGGGCTGTTAGCGATCGCTTTGCGGCACCATTGGCTTCTGGTGTAGGAGAAATGATGCCTAGCTGGCTTTTGAATAGGGGTAAAACTTTGAGAACTTCGCACTCGCCGGAATCGGGGAACCCTCCCGCAAGGTACTGGCTCCCGGACGACACCGGCTGTTCCAAGTTTGGGAACTTCCGCAACGCATTGGTTGCCCCATACCTTCTTTGTTTAGCTTTAATTATTTTTGTCGCTTCGTAACCGTCCATGACCGGCATTCGCATATCCATAAAAATCAAGTGTGGTTGCCAAGATTCCCAATTAGCAACTGCTTCACTACCATCTATAGCTTCCCTGACTTCAAAGCCAACAGATGTGAGAATTTTAACTAACAACATCCGGCTATCTTTGGAGTCGTCAACTACTAAGATGCGATATGCTTTCTCAGTAGGTGCTAAAGCTAGAATTTGGTATCTAATTTGGTTTATTGGGATTTCTATGGGGCTAGCTAGAGCAATCTGAATATCAAAGGCAAATCTACTACCGACACCAGGGATGCTGTTGACAGTAATATCTCCTCCCATCAGTTGCGCGTATTTCCGGCTAATCGCCAAACCCAGTCCCGTACCTTGTTGGGATTTTCTGCCGATTTCGGTTTGCTCAAAAGCTTCAAACAACAAGTCAAGTTCTTGTGGGGCAATACCGCAGCCAGTGTCTTGTACCTCGAAGAAGAGATGAGGGGGATGAGGGAGATTTTCCTCTCCCTGCTCCTCAGTTTCCCAGCCCCCAGCCCCCATTACCCGTAGTGTCACCCTCCCAGTATTAGTAAATTTAATGGCATTTCCCAAGAGGTTGAGCAAGACTTGACACAGTTTATTTTCGTCCGTTTCTATGTACTTAGGAATGTTTTGTGCATATTCAAACACTAGCTCTAAATTTTTAGATGCAGCACTTGCATGTTGCATCTTTTCTAACTTCTTCAATACATGAATTAAATCAAAGCTGCTGGTGTTTAATGTGATTCTGCCAGCTTCGATTTTGGACATTTCTAGAATGTCGTTAATTAAGTTGAGTAGATGTTCGCCAGCCCGATTAATAATTGCCAAGTTTTCTTGATGTTCGCCAGATAGCGAATAATCTCGGCTCATGACTTGGGTAAAACCGAGAATGGCATTGAGTGGGGTACGCAGTTCGTGGCTCATGTTAGCTAGGAATTCGCTTTTGGCAAGGTTAGCGGCGGTGCTTCGCGCCGCTTCATGAACAGCTGCTTGTTGTTCTTGGGCGGCAATTTTTTGCGATTGAATCAGTTCTTGTTGAGTGGTTTGCAATTGCTCGATAGCTTGCTGGAACTCTTCAGTACGTTTTTTTACTTGAGCCTCTAAGTTGCGATTGTATCCTGCTAATAAGTTTTCTGCTTGTTTGCGTTGGGTAATATCAAAAAATGTAGCGATCGCAAAAGCAAGATTCCCCGATTCATCATAGATTGGCTTACCCAAAACTTCAATGGGAGTAATCTTGTCAAAATGGCGAATTTCCATATCATCGATCCTGGCGCTTTCCCCAAGCAATGCTCTCAAAAGCGGTAAGCGATCGCTGGGGTAAAGTTGATCTGTCCCAGCAAGGTAAGCTTGATATACCTCTGATAATTGTTCGGCGCTAACTTTTGCCATCGCTCCTTGACCAAGAATTTGCTGCCCAATTTTATTTGTATAATAAGGCTCACCCTCAGCATCTATGATAAATACACCTATCGGCATGGCTTCTAAAAATTGAGTTAGTCGACTCTGACTGTGAGATAGCGCCTCATTTAAGACTTGCATCTGAACATTCTTTGCTGACAAAGTATTAAACGATACTTGGAGTTGCTTTGCCATAGTTTCAAATGACTTGGCTAGTTCTCCCAGTTCATCCGAACGCTGAATTTCTGGTATTTGCTCCCATTCACCTTTAGCAATTTTCTTCGCTGATGTGTTTAATTGTAAAATCGGCTTAATTACCCAGCGACTAGTCAAAATCCCAATTCTTGTAGCCACTAAAAAAGCAACTATGCACAACAAAATGGTGATGTGGGTGTTAGCGTTAATTTTCTCCATAAATTCGCTTTCGGGAATCACCGCCACAATTAGCCAATCTAAACCCAGTTCATCCCTCCAGTTTTTTACCTGCACAAAATAACGCATTCCATCGGCGGTAAAACTTAGCTGTTGCTTCCCAACAATGAACCCAAGACTGCCAAAGCGTTTGATCAAAGACTGGGTTGTGAGTCTAATTAAAGAATTTTGACTATCTAATGCTGATCGACGTTTTCCTTGACCATTAATAATGGTATATGGTGGTTCGCTAGTAGAAGAAGCCACTATTAACCCAGAACGCTCTAAAATAAAAGTTTTACCCGAATCATTAATCTTTAAATTGGCTAAAAAGTTGCTGATTTGTGACAAGATCAAATCAACACTAATCACCCCAACAAGTTTTTGATTTTTATCATAAACAGGATAGCTGGAAGATATAGATAAAATGTCTGGTTTATCTTCCCATTGATAAATTTGGCTCCAAACGGGTTTGCCCATCTTGGCTGCATCTGCATACCACGCTTCTATACGAGGATCGTAATTTTTAACTTGTTGAAGCTGGCGGCGATTCCCTTTCAAGTCTGTATCGTAAACATAAAGTTTCCCGATGCCATGCTTTTCGCTAACTTCATTAATTAAGAGCGTGCCATTATCTAAACGTTCAATACCGATAAACTCACCTTTGGAGTTGGCAAAACTGTTGTAGCCAACATTGAAAACCTGCATTTGTTTCCAAAAATAATTTCCGGTGGTTTGAAAGTCTGAAAGGTTGAGCAAATCTAGCTCAATCGCATCTAAGTTGATTTGATTGATTTGCTTCGGGGTTGTTAAATGCCTATCAAGATGCTGTTCAATGCGATCGCAGATTTCATTTTCTAATTGAGTAGCAAGCTCCGTTACCGCTTTTTGGCCGTTTTGATACGAAAGATAGCCCACAAGTCCCACTGCCCCACAAATTTGCAATATAAAGGGCACAATCAGAACATACCTCAGGGGCATATTGGCATAAACTTTGCCAACTAAGCGATTAATATATTTGACGGGCTGAAGTTTGGATAACATTGTTGTTTAATTCTTCCCCGGCATATATTAGGGGTATTTTTGCCATATCAGCTACACTTAATATCAGCAAAATTACAGCGTATTATGCATTTAATATGACATATCTTTACACTACTTAGTATAAAAAACTACAAAAACTTATTTTCTACTTCTTTGACTGGCTAAATTCCTCCAACGCCTAATTTTCAGACTTTGCGGCCGCACCTAAATTTACTCAATTTTATCAGATTTTCTCGGATGAACTGAAATTTAACCGATAAGCTACAGTATGCCATTCTAAAATTCAGGTTGTCATTAGCACCCAATCCTAAATTTAATTTTTAATTGCTGATGTCTTGATTTTCCAGTATCAAAACCTTTGGACTTGTACAAAAATTTATATTTAAGTGCAACAATTTTAAAATTTTCATCCAAATACAGAGTCAAAATAAAAAAATCTAAAAGAATTTACTTAATATTTTTTATTTTAAATAAATGTTAATTTTGTTATGGAAGTATGTCAACCTCATCGCCAATTTGTAAAGTTTTTCCGGCTGACGATAGGGGTAATTGGGTATTGACAGCCAATCTGTAAAAGTGATTAAAAGGCGATGAAGCAACCCAATTTGGCAGACTTGCTTGTCGCTGGGTTGTAAAGATTTTTTGAAAGTTTGGGTAAGCTTTCCCTAAGTAAGAATCGCGTGTTGGGACTATACAACGCTGACATGGATTAACTCCAAAAAAATCCACATCTCCCACTCGAAAGGAGACTAAATCACCTTGTTCAGTAAATAGCCGATCTTCCCAAAATGCTGGTACACCATCAATCTCGATGTTGGCACGCATCCGACGGCGTATTTCATCTACACTTAAACCGGGAAACCAAGAAGCTACTGCTGCCAATGTTGCTGTACTAATTACCGTTGGGCCAGGTGAATGTGTATCGTCAGGAAAACCGATCAGAGAGTTTTGCCTTAATGTGACAGCAAACTCAAAAAAATCGCTCATAGTTACTTCTAATACTTGCCGTTCCTCATCCAGATGAAAAATTTGTTGTGAGTCGCCGCCTGGGATGTGCAACGAGATAGTTCTATTTAAGAGTCCAAATTGCGCCCTTATTACATTGATTTTAGCATGACGTTTGCCATTTACAAATCTATTCTGTTCGTCAAAAATGGCAAACTCACGGTCATGCTGTAGTGCGCCACTGACAAGAACTCTAGCGTTCTCAACTTCAACACCATCGAGGGACTTAACTGGATACAGTAAAATCTTGGCTAAGTAAGGCATCATAGCATTGAGAGGCAGGGAGCAGGGGGCAAGGGAAGAATTTCTAACTCTTGACTAATGATGACCAATGATTAATGACTCCTCTGGTTTTCCAAAGCAAGCACTCGCGTTACTTGTTCAACCAGGGGAGCGTTAATAATAATATTGTTAATTATGGATATATTGGTGATTTATCTATTCCTCCAATATGATTTAGAGGCCAGAACCGAACTACAGCCCGTCCAATAATATTCTCGCGGGGGACGACACCCCAGCAACGACCATCGTAACTATTGTTACGATTATCACCTAGTACTAAATATGAATTGGCTGGTATAGTCTGGGTTTTCGCCAAAAAAGGTGGCTGTGTCCCTGATTGACAAACATCAATAACTGTACTCTGCCCAGAACCAAGGTAATTGGCTTCTGGGAGGGGTTTGTTGTTGATATAGACTTTGCCATCCTTAAGTTGTACTTTTTCTCCAGGTAAGCCAATTACACGTTTAATAAAAGCATCTTGATATTGTTCTTTTTGTAACTCTTTTGTAGGTGAAAATACTACAATATCTCCCCGTTGCGGGTCAGCAAATTTATACTTCAACTTATCGACAATGATTTTATCTGCCTCCCACTGGTTTGGCGTACCATGCAGAGTCGGTTCCATCGATCCAGAAGGAATCCAGCGTGCTTCAGCAACAAAGGTACGAATTCCCAGAGCTAGAACAATGCTCAATACAATTGTTCTACCTAGCTCTGCGATCCAAGAATTATCGGGTTGTTGACTAGAGTTGTTATCAGACACTTTATTTTGGATGAAATTACTTAACGGAAGGAAAGATGTAGGTAATTAACTTGACTAGTGAGACTTTATCTGTTAATCTTAACGGGAAAACTTTAATTTCCTAGTCATGTTCCCATCTTGACTACCAATTTTAGATTGTGGATTTGACGGGTTCTTCATAAATTAAAAATAAACTTTTTTTAACGCGCGGCAAAAATTGGTTACTCCGATCGCGAATAAGTTTAACCTAAAAGCATAGTTCTCTGTAATACATAGCTCCCTATCTGAAGAAAGTTAACCTTATGTCATCTCCACAAATTTTACTGATTCGCCGCGCTCGCATAATTCTACCCAATGGTGAACTGATGATTGGGGATGTGTTGACCCGCGATCGCCAAATAGTCGAAGTTGCACCAGAAATATCCCAAACGGCACTAGCCACTGAAATTGACGCAGAAGGGTTAACTTTGTTGCCAGGAGTTATTGATCCGCAGGTGCATTTCCGAGAACCTGGACTAGAACACAAGGAAGATTTATTCACCGCCAGTTGCGCCTGTGCTAAAGGCGGAGTCACTTCTTTTCTAGAAATGCCCAATACGCGCCCCCTGACAACGACACAGGAGGCTTTAGACGACAAGCTACAACGCGCCTCACAAAAGTCCTTGGTTAATTATGGCTTTTTTATTGGGGCAACAGCAGAGAATCTACCAGATTTGCTTTTAGCAAAGCCAACACCGGGAATTAAGATTTTCATGGGGTCGATGCATGGCCAATTGCTAGTTGATGGAGAAACAGCATTGGAGGCGATATTTGCTAAAGGCGATCGCTTAATTGCCGTTCATGCCGAAGACCAAGCTAGAATTAACCAACGCCGCCAAGAATTTGCCAACATCCACGATCCAGCCGTTCACTCGCAAATTCAAGATAATCAAGCGGCTTTGCTTGCAACCCAACTGGCATTAAAACTTTCTCAAAAATATCAACGTCGTTTGCATATTTTGCACATGTCAACTGCCGAAGAAGCAGATTTGCTGCGTCAGGAGAAACCTAGTTGGGTAACAGCAGAGGTGACACCACAGCATTTATTGTTGAATACCAGTGCTTATGAGCAGATTGGGACTTTAGCACAGATGAATCCACCTTTGCGATCGCCTCACGATAACGAAGTTCTCTGGCAAGCTTTGCGCGATGGCGTGATTGATTTCATTGCTACAGATCACGCGCCGCACACCTTAGAAGAAAAAGCTCAAGAATACCCCAATAGTCCTTCGGGAATGCCTGGGGTGGAAACTTCCCTAGCTTTGATGTTAACTGCGGCTATGGAAGGAAAGTGTACTGTAGCTCAAGTTGTTAACTGGATGTCAAAAAATGTAGCTGTGGCTTATGGTATTCCGAATAAAGGAGCGATCGCGCCTGGTTACGATGCCGATTTAGTGCTTGTAGATTTAAACACATACCGTCCAGTCCGGCGCGAAGAACTGTTAACCAAATGCCGTTGGAGTCCCTTTGAAGGCTGGAACCTCACCGGCTGGGCTACAACCACCATTGTCGGTGGTGAGGTAGTTTATGACAAAGGTCAAGTAAATACCCAAGTGCGGGGTCAAGCTTTAACTTTCTTATAGCAAATATTTATTATCGGTGTTAATTACAGATGTGAATAGAAGAACTTATAGCGGTTCCCATTCATATCCGGTAAAACATTATATTGCGAAGTGTAAGGGCACGGCAGTGCCCATGCGTGTCAACTTAACGTAAAAGTCATGTCCCGCAAGGAACTGGAGTTCCTTGCTAATAGCGCAAGTCATCTGAAGATGACTATGATATCGCCCAAAATCTTGAGTCTACTTTAGTAGACTTTCGCTATTAGCCTTGGAATTCATTCCAAGGTGGGTGAGGAGGCCTAGCGTAAAGCTATTTTTAGCTTAAGTTGACACCAATGGGCAGTGCTGTGCCCCTACGGGTGTACCTCACGTAAACGAGAAACGCCATATTGCTATTTAAAATTATTTAAATTAATTTTCAAACATTTGATAATTCAGTATTTTTATGTATATATTATGACTTTAGTTTGAGTATATTGAGTATAAGGAAAAGTTAGACAACTTCTACAGAACTTGCTTGATGTTGTTTAACTTTTCTCTACTAGCTTTGGCTGCTAAGTAATCCAGATTTGTTCTCTTAATGACAATAGAGAACCAATCGGGTAAAACCAAGCTGACTAAGTTCTGTGAAAACTCTCATTTAACCCAACAACAGGTTACATTTTTTCATTCATAGACCATCTAAATCAGTTTCTTAACTGATTATTGCAGCAATAAAGCTGCTGTTACAAAATTTTTTCATTTATTTTTGGTTGAGATAACAATGTTAGTGATTTGCAGTGGTGAGCGTGGTAGTGGCAGATAGAACGAGTGTGGAGTTCTCCCTCGACTGTTTGCATAAATTTTCTCGTGTTGTATGTACTTAAGTCAGGAAATAAGCTTAAATCGCGGCAATAACTTCGCTAATGGCACAATTGAATGGGATGAGTTCGACTTGACGAGTGCCCTCATTTCCATAAGTCAAGCTCACACTTAGATAGCTATCTGGCTTGTAGGGCAATCGTTCTGCCCATTCAACTGCCACAATTCCTGGTATGACTTCAACACCTTCCCAGTAACTTTCTAAATTCAGGGCTGCAACTTCTTGTGGTTCTAGGCGATATAAATCTAGGTGGTAAAGGGGGAGGCGTCCTTCCGTGTACTCATTAATCAGGGTGAAAGTGGGACTGACAATAGGTTCAGCGATTCCCAACCCCTTGCCAATACCTTGAACTAGGGTAGTTTTACCAGCACCTAAATCACCTTCTAGTAAAATTACACTGCCAGGAGTCAAGGATTCACCCAGAGTAATACCTAAGCGTAGTGTTGCCTCTGTATCTGCAAGAAAAATTTTCATAACAAAATTATTTTAGTCATTGGGCATTGGTTATTCACAAATGACAAATAACTAATGACAAATGATAATTTTTCATCTTCCTTAATTTTGAATTTTGAATTTTGAATTTTGAATTCCCCGAAGGGACTGACCTCTACCGTACCACCGCAACAACACTTGTGCTAGTTTCTGCGGATTGTGACGGATAACACCCGTTTCATCTTCATACAAAACATTAGCTAGAACAATCCTTCGTCCTAGCTCAGTTACGGCTTCTCTGTCCAGGAAAACGGGATGGGAGTTTTGTTCGGCGTAGCGGATGAGTGATTGCTCTGAGGGGGATTTTTTGTGGATTAGTACAGCATCGAATAGCCGTCTTTCCCCACAAGCAGCATCAATTGCTCTAATGTGATCTGCAACAGTGTAGCCTTCAGTTTCTCCTGGTTGAGTCATTATATTGCAGATATAAATACGGGGGGCATCTGTTTGAGCGATCGCATCGGCAATTTCTGGTACTAATAAATTAGGAATCAGGCTTGTATAAAGGCTACCTGGGCCAATAATGATGTAATCAGCTTCTTTAAGTGCCTTAATAGCTGCTGGCACCGCCGGAGGATTAGCTGGAATGCAGCCAATTTTAACAATTTTACCGCCAGCTTTGGGAATGCTAGACTCCCCATTAATGCGACGACCATCGGCTAATTCTGCCCAGAGGCGAACATCACTCAGAGTTGCTGGTAGTACTTGTCCCCGTACCGCTAGCACTTTGGAACTGGCTGCAACTGCTTGTTCTAAATCTCCAGTAATATCACTCATTGCCGTTAAAAACAAATTACCAAAACTGTGACCCGTTAACCCATCTCCAGCCCGAAAACGGTATTGAAACAATTCTGTTAATAGCTTTTCTTCATCTGCTAGTGCAGCCAAACAATTGCGAATATCCCCTGGTGGTAGCACTCCAAACTCTTCACGCAACCGCCCAGAAGATCCACCATCATCGGCGACAGTGACAATCGCAGTAATATTAGCGCTGTAGGTTTTCAGTCCCCTCAACAATGTAGAAAGTCCCGTACCACCACCAATTACTACTATTTTCGGGCCTCGGTACAATCGACGATGGGCGAGCAAGACATCAATGAGTTCCTCTCCGCCTTCTGCTCTTAGTACCTTAGTAATTGAGCCGACAGTGCGAGTTTGTCCCCAAAGCACTAACAGCAAGCCGCCAAGCAGCACCAAAGGCCCACTGATGTAGTTGGGTAAAATGTTGGTGATTACTCCCAGGAAACTCCTAAACAACTCGATCATCCAAAAAATTGGGGTCAGCTTAATCCAGATAGCTAACCCCAAACTCGCCAGCAGTACACCCCCAATACTGATCAACAACCAACGTTTTACCGATAGTCCAGGAGATAACCATTTGAACCACTGGTTAACTCGATAGGAAGTACGAGAGCGCGACTGCTTTTGCAGGGCGTTGAGGGCTTGTCTGAGAAAACCAATTGACATACCTGATTTACAGCAGTGCTACAAACAATAATTAACAGAAAATTTACACCACTTGGTTTAAAACACTAAGCGTGAAACTATTATATTTGTCTATCCCATTAGACTAAGAGCAAGTGGTCAAGATTGCCAGCATTTCTAGTTAAACAATACACTGGCTTGATAAAAGTGAATTTAATGGAAAAACGAATTTTAGGATTAGATCCAGGGCTGGCAATTTTAGGATTTGGGGTAATTACCTGCACACAAATTACCAACAAGGTACAAGAGACTACAGTAAATATGCTGGATTTTGGGGTAATCAAAACGTCAGCAGATGTAGAAATGGGACAGCGCTTATGTACCTTGTTTGATGATTTACACACTGTGATGGAGGAATTTAAACCGGATTTGGTTGCGATCGAGAAACTATTCTTCTATCGGATGTCAAGTACAATCCTGGTTGCACAGGCGCGGGGTGTACTCATTTTGGTGTTGGGCCAGCGTCGTCTTCCCTACGTAGAGTTTACTCCTGCTCAAATTAAGCAAGCTTTAACGGGGTATGGCAATGCTGATAAGTTAGATGTGCAAGAGGCGGTAGCGCGGGAGTTGGATTTAGATGAAATTCCCAAGCCTGATGATGCTGCGGATGCTTTGGCGGTAGCTTTGACGGCTTCTTATCAGCTGTAGGTGTGTGTGTACTCAAACTTAAATGCGAAGCTGGCGATTTGTTGAAATATCAAGATGACGATTAAAGCGATGGCAAGTTCAATGCTAAAACGTAAAACTCAAGACGAATTCATCCAAGAAGCCCAAGCTAAACACGATCACTTCTATGATTACAGCTTGGCAACCTACCGAAACTCAAGCACTAAAGTTCATGTTATCTGCCCTGCTCATGGGGAATTCAGCATTGCTCCTAGCCATCATCTCAACGGTGTAGGCTGTCGGAAATGCTTTGATGATCGAGCGCGAAACAGCCAAGAGAATATCATTACCAGATTTGGGCAAGCGCATGGCGATCGCTATAGCTACGATAAGGTCATTTATAAGCAAATCACTATTAAGCTTACAATCACTTGCGCTGTTCACGGTGACTCAAAATCTAATTAAAAATCGCTGAAACGACTACCAATGATTATTATCCTAATGGGTGTATCAGGTTCTGGCAAAACCACTATAGGAAAACTGCTAGCAGAATCGTTACAATGGGAGATTAGCGACGCTGATGCTTTCCACTCACCAGAGAATGTTGAGAAAATGCGGCGGGGTATCCCTTTGGGTGAAGCTGACAGGATGCCTTGGTTGCAAGATTTGCAAACAGCCATAAAACATTGGCTGCAAGAAAATAAAAATGTGGTGCTGGCGTGTTCGGCTCTAAAAGACAGTTATCGGCAATTTTTGGTATTGGATAGCGATGGCTGCGCCAACGCCAAGGGCGATCGCATCAAGCTAGTTTACCTCAAAGGGTCTTATGAGTTGATTCAAATGCGGTTGCAAGAGCGTAGCAATCATTACATGAGCGAAAAACTCCTTAACAGCCAGTTTTATACTCTTGAAGAACCATTAGATACTATATTTATGGAGGTTGCACAACCACCCCAGGTAATTGTCCAAAATATTAAAACGGCTTTGGGAATTTAGTTTATTGCTTACAACCGGAAGATTAAGATTAATCACGTCTTTACGAAAACACGAACTTTTGGCAACCAAATTACATCAAATGTAAATCTAAAGAAATTTTAAAAGCAACCACATAGGTGGAGTGCTAGGAGAAAACAAGTGTTTTTAAGATTAGCGCAACAACATCAGGAATTTATTCAAGACTTGGTAATGAACCTGCAAGCCTTGACAATTACACTTGATGGGCGTGGCTACACTGCGTCTTGTTATACATGCGGTGACCAAATGCAGAGTGCTTCATTTATGGTTAGCCTGGGAGAAAAGCACCTGATTCGGTTTTTAGTGTCTGATTACGGGATTACTTGGATGGAGTTATGCGACGATCGCGAATTAATGAAGGTGGAGGGTGCAGAAGCCATAAGCCAGTTACAAGAGTTGGCTAATATTGTCAAGTATTCTCATGCTATGCAATTGACAATAGCCTCACCTTTTCTCTTGATGATAATCTCGATCGCGCAGGCCAAACCTTCTTAAAAAACCTTTTCTTTTCTCTCAATTACCTCAGAACTCACACCGATAATTAGTAAAGGGGACAGATGACATTCGCTTGTGGCGAAGCACCCATCCCCGAATAGCTGCCCAGATCATGAACCTGGAATCTATAGTCCGGTATCTAATCATTCCAGTATCGGCCGAGATATGTTGATTGTCACTGGGATAGATACTGATTTACGAAATACCTACGAAAAGATTGTTACACAATTACTCTTGTTCACCCCTTCTTCCGCCTCCCATAGCCAACAGTGCCGTTCCATAAGCTGCTTCTGTGTACACTGACGCTACTACAGGAACCTGCAAATAACGCGCCCTAATCGCAGTCCAAGTTTCATTCACCGCGCCACCGCCAGCAGTATAAACCCGGCTCAACTTGTCTGCACCCTTATGCTGTAATAATTCATACCCTCGCGCTTCTATGCGGGCAATGCTTTCTAACAACCCATGCAAAAATTCCACTGGATGATCTGGGCGTGGTGACAAACGTGGGGCTAAATTAGGATCATTAATGGGAAAGCGATCGCCTACCTTCAACAATGGATAATAATCTAACTCGCTGGCAATTGAAGCATCAATCTCCCGGCTAAGGCTTTCTAACTCAGCATTCGTGAAAAATTGCTTTAGTACAGCACCCCCAGTATTAGAAGCACCACCAGTCAGCCATAAATCACCCAACCGATGGCTATAAATTCCATATCTGGCATCTTCTGCACGGGTACGACTTAACAACTTTAGTACCAACGTTGAACCAAGGGAAGTCACGGCTTCACCAGGCAATTTTGCCCCACTAGCAAGAAAAGCCGCAATACTATCAGTTGTACCTGCACACACCAGACAATCACGGCCCAAACCGAACTTATCCGCAATTTCAGGACGCAATTGGGCAATTGGAGTCCCAGGCGGTAAAACTTTGGGTAGCTGAATCGGTATTTGCAACAATTCTAGCCATTCTGGGTATTTCAACTCTTCCACGTCATAACCCAGCTTTAAAGCATTATGGTAATCACTAATCCCCAACTGTCCATGTAGGAGAAATCCCAGCCAATCTGCTTGATGCAGGAAATATCTAGCTTCACTAAAAGAGGGTAATTGCCTCATCCACAAAAGTTTGGCTAGGCTGGAGGTGGCACTCAATACGGTATGATTGGGAGGTGCGATACTCATCAAATGCTCTAGCACCAATGATCCCCGCGCGTCGTTGTACAGCAATGGTGCATCTGTTGGATTGCCAGCAGCATCGACCAGCAAGACGGTGGAAGAAGTCCCATTAATTGCGATCGCTTTAATTTCTCGCCGCAACTCTTCAGGTATTTGTTCCACCAGCACAAACAAAGCCTCCTGCCAAATTTTTGGCGTAACGGCGGCTGGTGAGTCGTGGAAGGGATATCGCACCTCTGCGTGAATACAAGAGGCTTCCTCGTCAATCACCACACCGCGTCCGCCAGATGTGCCGAAGTCGATACCCAGATATAAATTCATAATTTTTATAAATTTTTTTAATGGAGAATAAAAAAGGACTACTGATTAATAACTGCTTTTGTTGCATCTTGTAACAAGATATTCCACAATCTTGGCAAAACAAGGAAAAGTAGTAAACGAACTGTTCAAAATCTATTCAGGTTAGGAGGTTTTCAGCCATGTCTATCTTAGATACTCTCTACATCGCTCAGATATCTTCCATCTCAGATACTCAAGTCTACATCGCTCTAGTTGTGGCCTTGATCCCCGGAGTTCTAGCTTGGCGATTAGCCACAGAACTTTACAAATAAGGCTCCGATGTGACACAGTTAAAAAGCTAATAATCCTGGCAGTACGGGGTGCAATTTCCAGACCTTACGGCTTTATGCCATAAGTAGCTAGAAACCTTGCACTTACGTAAGCCAGGTTATTTTTTAACTGGTGCAACACTTGTAGCTATTTCAAAAAAATGAAGTAATATGACAGCTAAATCAAGCAATAATTAGCGCCAGAGAGCTTTTACAGTGCTTCCCTTCACTCAGCGAGGTTATTTTTTAGGATCATGAACGCGATTCAACCCTCCAGACCACCGTTACAACCTATACAAAAACGCCGGGTCACTCCTCGACCAAAGCGGCATCTTCGCCAACGTTCTTACCAGGTGATGGCACTGGAAAGCACAGCCAAAATAGCGGTTAATGTTGTAATTACAGCCGTTGCAGCATCTGCCTTATCACAACTTTTGCCTTATCATTGGTCACAGCAAGAAAAGTTGCGTGAAATTAGTACTGAAGTCAAACTGATGGAAGGACATGTCAATGGTTTGCAGGTGGAATTTAGCCGTAACTTCGATCCTCAGCAAACCAAAAGTATTATGCAACAACAAGGATACCGATTTGATCCTAATCAGCGTCGGGTCGTGTTGATGAATCCGGATCGCCGAGAAGATGAACAAACAGAGTCATCACCCTAAGACAAATAGCGAATTTGGGATTATCGGTATAGCCGATAAATAATGGTTAATAGCTAATTCTTGAATAGCTATATAGTTATCATCTATCAGTCATTAGCGATGCAGCGTCACTAAACTCTAATTCAAAATTTAATTAATTATTTTGAATTTTGAATCCCCCAGAAGAACTAATCTACCAATTAGGACGCTGATTCAGATAGCAGTTCGTTTAGCCAATTTTCGAGTTGTAAACGCAAGCGATAACCAGTAATATCCTTACTATTGCCCTGAAAGGGCAGTTGAGTGAGGGCACGACGATAATCAGCGATCGCACAATTCCAGTCGCCCCAAAGATGGTAAGTTCTGCCGCGTTCAGCCCAGGCATGACCTTCTAGTTGACCGAAAAGCAGTGCTACCTCAAAATTCTCAATTGCCTCCTCATATTGCCCCAAATCACGCCAGGTAATGCCTCGGTTAATCCACGCCCGGACATGGTGAGGTTTCAAATCAATTGCTTGATCGTAGTCGGCAAGTGCTACCGCTAATTCTCCACAAGCCGCGTAGTAATTTGCTCGATTATTATAAGCACTAGCCAAATAGGGATTAAGCTTGAGGGCTGTATTATAGTCGGAAAGCGCTTTTTGCGTTTCACCACCTTGGAAATAAATTAGCCCCCGGTTGTTGTAATCAATGGCATTGTCGGGGTGGCGGCAGATTAGTTGGGTTAAAAGTGCGATCGCCTCAGTATAATCTCCTTGTTGAGCCAACCTCAAAGCACAAGAGCGCAAGTCGCTATCCCCAAAAATAGATTCGCTGCGATCGCTTTTCCTCTGCTCCTGAAGTTTGTTTGTAGTATTTAGAACATACTTGTATTGGTTACTTTGCTGGTCATCGTCAGCTAAAAATGAGTGAATATTCATCTTTCCCTGCTTGAAATCCCTGCTTTGTTAAATAAAAGTCTAGTTTTTGAACGCTGGTGGTTTTACCACTGTGTCTATTCTCAAGGTATTTATGGTTACTTTAAAGCCATCTTAAGACTGAGATTTAAACTACTCACATCAGTAGAAATCTACACCTTAAATAAGCAATTGCTCCTCAAACCTATTTATAAATACTTGATCCTGAAGGGAAATTCCAGAAATAGCAGACGTTAATCTCAAAGACTAGTCAAGTAGTGAGAGCGACAAATTGGTAGAATGCCAACAAGCCGTTCATTAAAGAGGGGATGAGGGGGATGAGGGGGATGAGGAAGTAGGGGGAGAATAATTAATACCCAATGCCCCATGCCCTATTCCCTAAATGCAATTTTTAAATTTTGAGAAATTTTCCGATGACAACCGCAATTTCCTATCCCAATGCCCCTGATTTAGCAACCGATGATTACATTGTTATCGGCTTGGCAACCTGCTTCGTCAAAGAAGATGGAGAAGTTTATCAAATCGAAGTTATAGAACCGATTCCCTCTGCGGCTTTGGAAGCGCTCTTAAAGGGCATTCCTACCTCCTATAAGCTGGCTCATGCAACAACTTTGGGATCTTTGCTAGATGGCGATTCACAACTGTTGCCAGATGGCTTCCCAGAGTCGGCTCAGTTTGGAGAAGAATTTGTACCACGGACATTTGCAGCAGATCGTACCTACAAGCGTCGTGAATCTGCAAAATCTTTAATTCCTTTAGGTACAAACTACAGTGAATTTAAGTATTCTATTGAGCGCAAGCGGGTGCTAAATGCCGCTAGAGTTGTAACAAAAGAAGACAACGTTAAACAACATTCTCACACTCACAAAGTTCTTTAAGTAATTATGCTCAAACTTTATGGTGGCGCTCGTAGTCGAGCCTCAATTGTTCACTGGTATTTAGAGGAACTAAAAGTTCCTTACGAATTTGTCAATCTCGATATGCAGGCTGGTGAACATCTCAAACCTGAATATTTGGCAATTAACCCAGTTGGTAAAGTTCCAGCAATTGTTGATGGGGATTTTAAACTTTGGGAATCTGGAGCAATTTTGCTGTATCTTGCCGATAAGTACAGTAAAACTTCACTTTCACCAGAAGAACGTGCTGTATTTTACCAATGGGTTTTGTTTGCCAATGCTACCCTTGGGCCAGGAATTTTTGTAGAAGCAAGTCGGGAGCGGGAAATGCCGCGCTTGTTGACTCCGTTAAATGAAATTTTCAGTAAGCAACCTTTTTTGCTTGGCGATGAGTTCACTGTTGCTGATGTGGCAGTGGGATCTATTCTGAGTTACATTCCCATCATGCTGAAGCTAGACCTCAGTTCCTACCCAGAGGTATTGAACTATATCAAGCAGTTATCTGAGCGTCCAGCATTTCAAAAAAGTATTGGCGGACAGGCTTAAAATAATTCGTAATGACGCTCCTGCGTCGCTCTAAGCGTTCGCGCAGAGTCTCGTAGAGAAGGCTTTACGCTGCGCTAACGTAATTCGTAATTCGTAATTGAATTTTTAACTACGAATTACCGATAGTTTGTAAATTGCAAAGCCACCGGGTAGTCTTCTTGTTTCAGGCGCTGCATGACTACTTGTAAGTCATCTTTAGATTTGGCAGAAACCCGCACAGCATCTCCTTGAATTGAAGCTTGTACCTTTTTGAATTCGTCCCGAATCAACTTGGAAATTTGTTTGGCAATTTCCTGACTAATGCCTTTTTTGAGTTTGATTTCTTGACGCACGCGATTACCACTGGCTGATTCAACTTTGCCAAAATCAAAGATTTTTTGGGAGAGGTTACGCTTGGCGGCTTTTTCCCGCAGAATGTCGTGTACAGAATCTAAGGTAAAGTCGCTGTCAGTACTAACGTTAATGCTTTCTTCGACTAACTCGACAGTAGTTTCAGTGTCTTTGAGGTCGTAACGACCTTTGATGTCTCGGATAACTTGATCGACAGCGTTAACCAACTCTTGTCGGTCAAAGTCGCTCACAATGTCAAAGGAAAATGTAGAAGCCATAAAACATTTTGGATTTTAGATTTTGGACTTCGGCTTACTTCGACTTCTCTACGAGACGCTACGTGAACGCTCAGTACAAGTCGCTCAGTCGAACGATTTTAGATTGGGGAGTGGGAAATTTTTTCCCACTCCCCATTACCCCTTATCCCCAGAGGGGGCCCCACCTTCCCCATTCCCCATTTAATTAGTAGCTTGGATGATGCTCAAAAAGATGAGAGTGGCAGAGCCAAGAATACCAATGGCAAACATCAGCGATCGCAAAAGGGGTATATTCAAAATATAAAAAATTGAGTATAGCAAACGGGCTACCACAAAGGCGATCGCAGCCACTTGTGCTATGGAAGAATTTACACCAGTTACATAAGCCATCAATGCCGCTGCCGCAAACACCATAAATGCTTCAAAGGTGTTCTGATGTGCCCAAGTAGCTCGTTGGGCATAAGGCGGCAATTTATCAACCATCGCGCGAGGAGTAGAAAACATTTCCTTGCCAATACGCACACGGGCATAAGCTACCACCAAAAATGGTAGGTAAA